>Ga0209040_10004011_pt1 | contig 11191 bp, 12 predicted proteins | sample BogFormECP12_OM3_FD_188240 | JGI IMG/M metagenome (GOLD analysis project Ga0209040, IMG submission 188240) | Bog forest soil microbial communities from Calvert Island, British Columbia, Canada - ECP12_OM3 (SPAdes) (version 2) | ecosystem: Environmental > Aquatic > Freshwater > Wetlands > Bog ... | reverse complement strand
GCGACGATGTCGGCCATCCGCTTGGCGCGCGCCGCCACGCAGCGCAAGTTCATTGTCAAGTTCGAAGGTTGCTATCACGGTCACAGCGACGCGCTGCTGGTGAAGGCCGGCTCGGGCGTGGTCACGCTCGGCATTCCCGGCTCGGCGGGCGTGCCGGAAGAATTTGTGGAGTTCACGCTGGCGCTGCCTTACAACGATCGCAGTGCGGTCGAGGCGGCATTCGACAAGTTCAAGGGCCAGATTGCGTGCGTCATCGTCGAGCCGGTAGTGGGCAACATGGGTTGCGTTCTGCCCCAGTCCGGCTACCTGGAAGCGCTTCGCGAGATCACCGCACGCGAAGGCGCGCTGCTTATCTTCGACGAAGTAATGACCGGATTTCGGGTGGCTTTCGGCGGCGCCTCCGAGCTGTACAACATCAAGCCCGACCTCACCACGCTGGGCAAGATCATTGGCGGCGGGCTGCCGGTGGGGGCGTATGGTGGGCCGGCGAAGATCATGGACCTGGTCGCACCGCTGGGGCCGGTGTACCAGGCGGGCACGCTGAGCGGCAATCCGCTGGCGATGGCGGCAGGCATTGCGGTGCTGCGCCAGTTGAAGGCGAACCGCGAACCGATCTACAAGCAGCTTGATGAGGTGGCGGGCAAGCTGGTGGCGGGCGTGATGGCCGCTGCCAAAGATGCAGGCGTGACGATGACGGCCAATCGTGTGGGCTCGATGTTTACATTCTTCTTTACCGGCCGGCAGGTCACCGATTGGGAGAGTGCGTCCACCTGCGACACCGCCAAGTTCGGCCGCTTCCACGGAGGGCTGCTCGAAGCCGGCGTGTGGCTGCCGCCCTCGCAGTTTGAGGCGGCGTTCCTCAGCACCGCGCACACCCAGGGCGACATCGACGACACCATCGCGGCAGCGAGTGAGGCGCTGGCGCTGGTGTAAAGAGTAGTTAGAAATGTTGAAGTCCAATGGGCGAAGACGAGAAGAGCAAGAAGCGAAGTGACGAAACGCGCAGGGTAATCGAAAGCGAACAGCGCAGAGGCCGCAGGCCCATCGACTTCGACGAGCGGGACCGCCAGGAAGCGCGAAGAGCCGAGATGCTACAAGCCATTCGCGAAAGGCGCTGGGAGGATGTGAAAGCTGCTCTGCTGGTGCTCTACGAAAAAGATTCGGACGAATACAAGAAGGCCATAGAGAAGATCAGGATCTTCGACCCTTCAGCGCGGCTATAAACTCTTGGTGTTTCTTGGCCCGCTCTGAGGGAGACATTTGGGCGAACCGCTTCTCAACCAATTCGCTCAGATCTTGCGCCAACCCCTGGGGCGAGCGCCGTTTTGAAAGCTTCCGAGGGGGCGCCTGCTTTGGAGCGGTAGCCACAGATTTCGTTCTCCTTGCCGTAGCTATTATACGGAACTTCTGTTTAGAAGTACTGCTTCTTTAGATGGGAGAGGCAAGTTTAGGTTGCCGTTTGACGATTGATCGGTCAAACCTCAGCGCGCGCCCGCCGCAAGCTGGAGCCTTGAGGCAATCTCCCGTGAGATCTCCTCGGCTGTCTTGCCTGCGGTGCTCACGATCAGTTGAGCGGTCCGATACTGCGGCAGCCTCTCTGCGTACAGCGCGCGAAAGGCATCGGGATCGGTGGCCAGGGGCCGCAGGTTCTCCGTCGAGGCATGGTTCTCGGGACCACAACGCTTGAACATTTGCTCGACCGGCGTCTCGAGAAAAACGACCTGAGCGCCATAGTTCCGCAGCAGTTCTACGTTGCCAGTCTGGATGAAGGTGCCGCCGCCCAGCGCGATCACCGTCGGCAGAGAGACTTGTTGGAGCATCCGGAGCAGGGCCTCGGTTTCGATTTCGCGAAACTGTGGCTCGCCGTGACGCCGGAAAAGTTCTCGAATGGGCGCCTGCCGGTGAAGTTCGATCTCGTGGTCAAGATCGAAGAAGGCCCAGCCCAGTAACGCCGCCAGCGCATGACCAATGCTGGTCTTGCCGGCGCCCATAAAACCTGCGAGTGCAACAATCGGCGGCGCGGGCTTCTGTTCGCGCGTCCAGGCTTCTGAAACCGTTCGCCCCTTCGCGATGTCGTCGACAACCAGGATCAACTGGTGATCGTGATCGCTGTAAAGGACTTCAAGATTGACGCCCGCCTCGGCCATGCGGCGTGTGATTTTGCCGAGCTGACCCGGCTCCTCCTGGTTCAACCGCTGGACAAGCACGTCTCTCTCTTCCAGCACGCGGATGCCTGCCGCTTCGAGCGCGCTGCGGGCGGCGGTCCCGTCTTCGAACAGGAAATGCGCTACACCTTGGCCGTTAACCACGAACGCGCCCCCACCCTCGATGCTCACTCCGGCGTGGCCCAAAGCATCGCCCATCTCGGCGAGCGCGCCGGGCCGGTTCTCAAGCGCGATGGTGAGGTCTTTCATGGGTCTATCCTCTACATCTGTCGAATGACGACGGCCGCCTCTAGTCATGTGGAAGCAGATGCTTCCTATGAAAGCACACTGCGGAAAATCCTGTATAGATGGTACTGCGCGCTCCACTGGCGAAAATAGGGTGGGTTTGGGTGGCGGATTCTCTTACCTCGACGTGGTAGGCATGTGCGACTTATTGGGGATTTTCCGACTCTTCGCCGCGGAATACTCTGTTGGGCATGCAACTCATACAGATTGGCGCACCCAGACAGAAAACCGTCCTCGATCTGGTGATGGAAATGGCAGAACGGCAGTTCGCCGAGATCGAGCAACTGAAAACCAAAGCACTGACGCGAGCCGGAAGAACAAGGTCGCGGCGCTCGCATCAACATTGCACTTCGTCGAAGCGGCGGGAATAGAAGCGCACTTACGGGCAGAACCGCAGTCACTAGCCCTCACCGCCATACGCCATTGCCGCAAATGCTGTAGTATCGCAGGGAGGAGATTTCATGTCATTTCGCAACGGCGACAAGTCGCGCGAGAACCGTATCCGCAAAGCGCGCCAGAAAATGCGCGAAAAGCTTCACGCGCTACGTGCCAAGAAAGCCGCCGCTCCAGCGCCCGCTCCTGCCGGCAAGAACTAATCTCGAATTTGCAGTTGGGGATTGGCCGGAACCGGCTCATCGCCTGCTGCCTGCGTCTTGCTGTGCAGGAGCGCGACGATGGCCTGGTACAGCCGGGTGCGAACGTCATACCGTTTGTGCGCGTTGACCACGTAGCGCACTATCAGGTTGACTCCAAGGTTGCTTGGCCGCACGTTGATCGCGGGTGCGGCCGAAAACGTCTGTATCGCGGAATGCGGCGCGGCATGCCGCCACTCCTGCTCGGCGGCCGTGGCGTCCGCTTGAGTTTGCTCGGTCACAAGCTTCAGGACCGCGTTCGTGAGGTAGTACGGGTCTTCGCCCGCGGGAATCAGGATGTCCAGCTCGTCCCACAGCCACTGTCCGGCGGTGGTGAAATTGAAATAATTTCCTTCAACTGCAAAGCTGTTCACGCAGGACACCTTGCGCCCCGTGGGATGGCCTGCGTCATTCCAGTTACCAGTCTCCAGCAGGATGGTGCGGAGCAAGCCGACCTCGACCACCTCGCCGCCAATGCCGTTGATCTCGACCCAGTCGCCGGCCCGAATGCCATGGCGTCCCATCAGTACGAACCAGCCGAAGAAAGCCACAATGAAGTCTTTGAGCGCGACGGTGAGCCCAGCAGCGGCCAGGGCCAATACCGTGGATAGTTGGCTGGGGGGCCCAAACAGCACCAGCAAGATAATTAGCACTCCGATGAGCTGGGAGATGAAGCGCAACACCAGCCGCATGGTCCCCACCCGGCGGCGATCGCGCCCCAGGCGCATGTAGTAGCGCTCAATGAGGCCCTCCGCCACCACCAGAAAGATTAGCGCCAGCAGTATCCACAATAGCGAGCGCAAAATGGCGTGCATCGCCACGCGGCGCTGGCTAGCGAGAATGTCTGCCCATTGGCCATACAGGCCAGCGAGTTGCTGCTCGGCCTGTATGCGCTTGTCATAAGTGGCCAGAGCTTTGGTGTTCTGGGAGAGGCTGTTGAGCTTCGCCATCTTCGCGGCATGCTCGGTTTGATTGGTAGCTGAGGTAGGCGCGGCTTCGCTCTCCTGCGTGCTGGTGTCTTCGTCGCTGAACGTGTCGCTCACGCCCTTCTCCAGGGCCTCGTGTTTGCGGGCGAGAGTTCCGGCGTAGCTTTCTGCCTGCTGCCTGGCTTGCAGCAGGCGCGTCTGGTTGCCGCGCAGGCGCTGCCAGGTGCGGAATTGGCCTACAAGATTTCCTTCAACGTTAAACAATATCGGCTTGGCCGCGGTCGAGGTGGCGCTGGCATGCTCCAACGCCTCGTGCGCTTCCAGCTCCTGTTTAATCTGGGCCTGTGGATCGCCGCCAGCGCGCACCAGGTCCTGCTGGGCATCGTCCAAGGCGTCCTTCAGCAGCTCAACTCTGGCCTGGGCGATCTCCAATTGCTGCTGGATGGCGTGGGCATCCGACTTGCCGGGATTGGCCGCGAGTTTGGTGAGCTGGATGACTTGGTCCTGCACCTGCTGCAGCCGGCTTTGCAGCAATGTGATATGCGCATTGATATCTTTGATCTCGCTGCTCTGCGTCGCCGGGCGTTGCTGCGCCAGCTGCAAGGCCGTGACGAAAGCCATGTCCACTTCATGATCGGCAATGCGTACGGCATCGGTGGCAAGCTGCTGTTCAGCGGCGGTGCTGGCAATGTTTGAGAGACTGTGAGCGGTCTCCAGCGGGCTGCGGTCCACCAGCTTTGCCGGCGCCGACTGAGCTTTGCCGGCGGACAAGACCGGCCCTGCGCCCTCCCGGGTGAGCACAAATCCGGTCAGCGCTGCGATGAGCAACGCCGACAGGGCAACAAGAATGAAGTTCCTTTCGCTCATGTGCATAGCGGCAAATCAGAGCTACGAGGCCCCGTCGAGCGTGTATTCGAAGGCGTAGAAATGTTTTCCTTGCTCGATCTTGATGGTCAGCCTGCCGGAAAGACCCGCCAGTTGATCCGTGCCCGAGTCCGGCACGACGATAATTTTCAGCTTCGGAGTACCGCGTGTCATGGTGCCGCTGTGCTGCAGGGTGAAGGCGCCGCTGCGGCCGTGCAGTGCGCCTGTGACCCGCTCGATGGCGACGTAACCGGCCGAGCCCTTGACGCTGGTGCCCGCGGTCAGCATCTGGCCCTTGCTGCTGCCTTCGAGATCGCCGTGAAACTGTTTGTCGATTGACATTCTGCCCAGGGTCGCATCCTCGGGCTTGTCGTCCGACAGTTGAGGCACCAGCTTCACCTCGAAGGTTCCGGTTGCGGTCATCATTGCCTCCCCTAGCGCGCGTGGGTTACACCCCGATGTGATCCGTTTTACACACTAGCCATCAACTTGTAGTGCCGGGCGATTGGCTCGACAATCTTAACTCGCCCGTGACCCGGATTGACTTGCTCGCGCGTCCTGAGCACACCAAAGTATTCCAGTTTGGAGACGTCCCGGCGGACCGACCGAGTGTCCCGGTTTAGGGTCGCCGCGAGCGCGCTCATGGAGAGAGGCTTGGCCTGGAGTTGCTTCAGCAGGCGCAAGCGCTCAGCGGTCAGCACTTCAATCATGGCCAGCGGGTCCTCGAAAGTAACTGTCAGCTCCGCCTTGATTGGAACTTTGCGGTCGAGTTTGCGCGCGCGCTGTAGCGCGCGTTTGCTGTAGGCTTCAAATCCGTCGGTTCGAATGTTTAAATGCATTCGATTTACCCCACTATTCCGGCTCACAGGGAGAAGACGCTCAGGCCGGGGATTTTCTCGAAGTGGCGCACATTCAGAGTGGCCACGTCAAAGCCCAGTTCGAGCGCTGTCACACCGATGGCCAGGTCTTCGAACGAGAGGGAAATGCCGCGCGCCGCCTGCTGGCCCTCAATACGTCCGATGCCTCTAGCAATTTCCAAACTGACAGGATGAATTGGGACATCGCGACAAATTTCCTCGATGAAAGCCAGCCGCGGTAGACGATCAGCATCGGTCTTAGCGCGATAGGCTCCATGCATCAACTCGGCAATGGTGACTACGGAGAGACCGACATCGACTTCCCCGTGGGCAGTTCGTATTTGTTCGAGGATGTGCGGGACGTTGTGGCCACGCCGTTCGGCTGCAACGACGATGCTGGAGTCAAGAATCAGTCCCATTCCGGCGGGTTCCAGGGCTTGCGGTTGCGGATGATCTCCTCGACATCGGCGGCGAACTCAGGATCGAGCACCGGCGATTCTCCAGTTTCCTCCTCGTGTTTCTTAGCCAGTGCAATGCACTCGGAGATTGTGCGGCGGGGAGGCGCTGGCGGATGGATCACCGCCACTGGCAGCTTGGCGTCTTTACTCTCAATGACGACTTCGGCACCCGCGCGAACACGGGCGATGAGACTGGAGAAGTCCCGCGCTGCCTCTTCTTCGGAAATGTGGATCACGTCGCGCGCCATGCCGCGATTATACCCGGTACTACTCTAGATCTTGTTCTGCCTGGCCAGCGCGGTGATGCGGTCGGACGCACGGAAGGCAAGCGCCTGAATGGTTTCTGTCGGCTGGCCGCGCCCGCTGGTAACGAAGCTGGAGCCGTCACACAGGAACAGGTTGGGCACGTCGTGGGTGCGATGGTCCGCATTGATCACCGATGTCTTCGGATCGTTGCCCATGCGGCACGTCCCCAGCAGGTGAAAGCCGTAGGTGGACTCCTGCACCGGATAGGCCCACTTCTCCTGCGCGCCGGAGGCTTCGAGGATCTCCATCGACCGGTCCACCATGAACTGGTTGGTCTTCATGTCGTCAGGATGGTCTTTGTAAGTGACGCGCATGGCGGGGAGTCCCCATGCGTCTTTCACCGTGTCGTCGAGCGAAATGCTGTTGTCCGCCAGGGGAAGGGAAGTTGTGTGGCCCGCCAGCACCATGCTGCGAGTGAAATACTTCTGCAGCGCCTTCTTGTATTCGCTGCCCCACTGCGGCAGGCGCGGCGGCAGGCCGTTGAACGCGAAGGAAATGGGCTGCCACAGGAAGCGCCCATCGATGCCGCCGCCGCCGTAGAAGCCGAGCTTGGGATCTATCTCGTAGAAGTCATGGATGATGCGCGTGACCTCGATGCTCTTGTACTCGTTGAGGGGGTGCTCGAACAGTCCGCCCGCCAGCGAGTCGGTGTTGAACATGAGGTACTTGCCGACCAGTCCGCTGGAGTTGGCGAGCCCGTCGGGATAGCGGTTCGACTTGGAGAGCAGCAGCAGGCGCGGCGTCTCCGAACCGTTGCAAGACACGATGACGGCGCGAGCGCGTTGCAAATTCTCCTTGCCGCTCTTGTCGAAGTAGATGGCGCCGGTGGCGCGGCCATTGCTGTCAAGCTCAATCTTGCGAACGTAGCTGTTGGGACGAATCTCACAGCGGCCAGTAGCGATGGCCTGCGGAATCATGGTCGGCAGCGGGCTGGACTTGGCGCCCATCTCGCAGCCGAATCCCATGCAGAAGCCGCAATGCTCGCAGGGCAGGCGGCCTTGATACGACTGCGAAATGATGGCCACGGGGGCAGGGAAGGGGTGATACCCGAGCTTGCGTGCGCCCTGCTCGAAGAGAACGCCGCTGGACTTGATCGGCATGGGCGGCAGCGGGTACGGTTTGGAGCGCGGCGGGTCGAACGGGCTCGCTCCCGCCTGACCGGAGACGCCGAGGTCCCACTCCGCCTTGGTGTAGTACGGTTCCATGTCAGCGTAGGTGATGGGCCAATCGGCGAAACCGGTGCCGGCGATCGTTCCTTTTTTGCTGGCCTCGATGAAATCAATTTCGTGAAAGCGCCAGAAGTTGGCGGTGAAGTGGACTGGGCCTCCGCCGACCATGCGGCCGTACGTGAGCGCCGGCTGCTTGACCGCTTTGTCCTTCGGCGTCTTGCGGAAGGTAGTCGGTTGCTTGCGGAAGTCATTGGTGAGCGCCGCATGGCTCCAGTTCATGTACTCGTCATGCTTGAAGTCTGCGGTGGTGAGCCACGGCCCCTGCTCCAGCACCACCACGCTGAAACCGTTCTGCGAAAGCTCGCACGCCAGCACACCGCCGGCGGCCCCGGCGCCGATGATGACGAAGTCCACCGCGTCCGTTAGTTGATAGCGGCGTTGCGGAGGAGTCACGGCGCTCATGATTTCCCCTTGTCGTATTGCGCGTCGTAGTAGCCGAACGGCGGCTGGTAGAGGAACTTGTCTTCAAAGCCGATGAGCTTCCAGCCGACCCCGTTCTTGTTTCCCCCGCCCAGCGCCGGGTTGCCGAAGAAGCCGGTGAGGACGAAGCCGCGCAAGATGCCGAAGGCATCGGTTTTCTCCATTGCCTTCATGACCTCGATCTGCTGCGCGGAGGTGAGCACGGCGAAGGAAATGGCCCCTGGCACGGTCTTCGCGACTTGCGCCTGCAGGGTTTTGAAGGCGTCCTTCACCGGCTGCTGCTGGTCGGCGTCGATGGTGCTCAGCACGTAATCGGTAAAGTGGACGACGTTGGCCTCGCGCGCGCCCGGTGTGTCATCGGTAGGGATGATCTGCGCCGAGAAGGCGTCGAACACGGCTGCCTGCTTCGGCGTGAAGAAGCGATAGGTCTTTGTGCCGCTGCTAGCGGCCGCCTGCGCATGTTCATGCGCCTGGGCCAGCAAATCGGGGGTCAGGGCGCTGAGGCAGAGCAGGCCGAAGGAAGCGCCCGCTTGACCCAAAAACAAACGCCGAGTCTGGTCGATGTCCAAGAAAGTCCTCCGCAAGAAATTCTTGTGTTGGTTGAGGCAACACGATATCACTGAAGGCGTTCGAGCGGCAAAGAGAGGTGGCGCTGGTACGGATTGGGATGGTACGGAGATTACGAAGTAAGACTCCGCAGAAGCAAACTGACTTGCTTCTCATCTCCAAGCGATGATCCTGAAACTGCGCTAGAACGTCCGGAAGGTGGCTAGCAGCTTCTGCTCAATTTCCTTTGTCGCGGGCGTCGGCGTCCTATCGTTGACGCATGGACCACTGAACGAAATAGAGAGTGGTTTTCCCCTCAGGTCGTAGAAGAATTGGTCGGGGTAGCAAACGCCTCCGCCGCCGGGTCCGTAGTAATAAAAAACCTGGCCGTCAATAATCTTTGGCTCGGGTGGGGTCTCCTGGCCAGTGGGAGCGGACTTTGTCAGGCTGTTCAGGTCCCATGCTTGCGTGGCGATTGTTATGCAAAGACGAGCATCGGGATGCTGCGTGTCTTGCAAGTAGAATGCCCTGCCTTCGTCTACCGCCTCGCCAATCTGGCGGAAATACTCCGGGTCATCCGTGTACTCCCGCCACGGTTCGGCGATTGGGGTGTAGTTAGGAGGATAGGAAAAACAGAAGCGGTATTTGTCGTTAACGTAGGTCTTCCATCCTGCCGGTGTGTTGTCCGTGGGGCATGATGGCACACCTGGAGCAGAGGCACCCGCCAGGCCGGGAGGCCCGGTTTCTTGAAACTCAAACGGCTCCAATCCGGATCCATCGGGTTTGGAGAGATACCCCCTCATCGCTCGATAGTCCTGTGAGAACTTTCCGTCGAATATGCCCACCAGTTGGCTTTCGGGGTAATACTCATTCAGCTTGAAGTTGCCAAGCGAATCGACCTTGCCTTTGAGCCAGGCGGCTTTATCTCCGTACGCGAATGGTGCATCACCTGAAAGGTCTGCACCCACGATGCTCAACTCGAACCAGAGTCTGGACTTCGCTCCCACCGTACCGCCGTAATGGGCCGTGAACTGGAGGTGTTCGTCACTCTCGGGCGATGTTTTCGTAAGCTCAAAGCCATTGTCCTTGACCCGAACACGAAACGAGAGGATCGGGGTATGCGAAGGCGGGATTACCTGAAACAGAAATTCTTTTTGCTCCGGAGAAACAGGGAAAAAGTCCCAATGCTCCGCAGTGTCGCCTCCGTGGAAAGGAACGTCATTGACACCCGCGGGTACGACGAACAGTCCCGCAAAACCCGAAGCGGCCAGGACTGAAGGGTACTCGATATCCCCGTGCACATTCTTGATTCGCACCAGTCCGCTGAGCTGAATTGTCTGTGGCTGGGCAGGTCTGGGTAACACAGCGCGCAGGCAGATTCCCAAAGCGTAAGGCCGGTCCGGGTAGTCCTTTGCCGCGCCCTGACCGTGCACTTCGCTTCCTTTGGAGATCATCTGCGGCGAGTCAGCCGGGCCCCAAGCAAGACCGACGATGGAGACCTCCATCTCGCCGAACGGGTTCCCGCCGATCTTCCACTGCATCGGTGGCGGAAACGGAAAGGTCGCTTCCACGACTTTGGGTCCGGCTTGCTTCGCGTCTGACGCCTGCGCGCTGCAAAGAACGATCTGAAGAGCGACAGCGAGGATTGCAAGCAGACTCGCCGCGAACAGCCTAAGGCCGATATTTCCACTGAATATCGAGACTTTCAAGCAAAACCTCCGGGTCCTCTGCGTCTCCCTCTCCGTGGTGAAATAGTTTTTCTAAGGGATGGTACGAGGAACGGTCCTCTACTACCGTGAAGCAGGCCCATCTTCGCGGGACTTTACTACAGGGCGTAGCCGTCGCTAGAACGAGGCTTTTGCAGGCAGACATCGGCGTGAATATCTTCGACCTCTTCCAACGGCGTGTAGCGATCTGTGCGAATCGTCTGAGAGCAGTACATGCAGACGCTCTCGGCCTCTGATTTGCGGGTGAATTCTTGGCTGGGAAATGGTTGTCCTGGGGTGCTCATGGGAGTCTCCGTTGGGAGAAAGTATCACTCCGTCGGCAAGGCACCGTCTGTGACCGGCGTCACGGAGGCATGTGTCAATAGCTGCCCGAAGGCAAAGTCCCGCGATGCCGGCCGGGCAGCCTCACATCGCGGGCATTCGGAACTTGCCATTCTTGCGCCCGCTTGGCCTCTGCTAGACTCAATCGCCATGGCGACTTCGTACGACCGAATTGCGGGCCAGAGCGTGGAACGCCTTGCAGCGCTTAGCGACGGCATCTTTGCGGTTGCCATGACCATCATGGTTCTCGATCTTCGGCTGCCGATGCGAGAGTCGGTTCAGAGCGAGCACGATTTGTGGCGCGCATTGCTGGCGCTTTCTCCGCGGCTGATTATGTACATGATGAGCTTCCTGACACTGGGCATTTTCTGGATCGGCCAGCAGACCCAGCTCAACCATCTGACGCGCTCCAGCCGCAGCCTCTCCTGGATCCACATCGCCTTCCTGTTTGCGGT
>Ga0209040_10004010_pt1 | contig 11193 bp, 5 predicted proteins | sample BogFormECP12_OM3_FD_188240 | JGI IMG/M metagenome (GOLD analysis project Ga0209040, IMG submission 188240) | Bog forest soil microbial communities from Calvert Island, British Columbia, Canada - ECP12_OM3 (SPAdes) (version 2) | ecosystem: Environmental > Aquatic > Freshwater > Wetlands > Bog ... | reverse complement strand
AGGATGCGTTCGCGCGGGAACAGCAGGATATACGCCCCCATGACCCCGGAGATGGCCCCGCTGGCGCCAATAGCCGGCACCGTCGACCCCCAATTGAAGAGCACGTGCAGCAGTCCCGATCCCACGCCGCAAAAAAGGTAGAACAGCAGGTAAGGGAAGTGCCCGAAATGGTCCTCGACGTTATCGCCAAACACCCACAGGAACAACATGTTGCCGGCGATGTGCAACAAGCCGCCATGCAGGAACATGCTGGTCAGCAGCGGCAGGAAAGCATGCTCGAAGGTCGAGTGTCCAGCCAGCAGCGCCGTGAAGCGAGCCGGAACCGTGGCGTTCGTCATTAGAAACGCTTCATACGCGCGCGGCGACTCGCTGACCTGCAGGCTAATCTGATAGATGAACACCGCCACGTTGGTCAGGATCAGCAAAAGGTTGATGACGGGGAAGGATCTAGTTCGAGTTTCGTCTTTGAGCGGGATGAACACGTAGAAAGGGCCGCTCGCAGAGTAGCGAAAACGCTCCAGCTTGGGAAGTAGCCGCCATGGTTCCAGGGCCGAAAGGGAATGACCCTAAAGACGTGTCCGATAACCACGGTTGCTGCCATGTCCTGGTTAACAGAATATCTTTCGTCGCAACTCGCCTAAAAGGCGCGGCACTTCGAAGCTTTCCTGCCCCGAGAGGAGCGTCTGGACAGAGCCGCGGCGAGGGTGTTTTCCGCGTAGCGCCGGCATCCTGCCGGCGGGTTTGTTGCGCCGCCGGGACCGTTGGCAGATGCCGGCAAGATGCCGGCGCTACACGGAATCGCGAGACTGCTTCCGCCGCAGCGCGAAACAAAAATCGCCACCGAGTAACGATTTTCTTCCGCAAAACATTGCGCCCCGCGCGCGCGTATGATAAAAAATCTAACTCGGCAGTTGCCGGCGAACCGGACGATATCGGGCAGTTGTTTCCGCGAGCAGCAGTTCCCGCGGTTGAACGTTCCCCATGACTTCACGTTCCAGATCGCGTCGGCGCGCCGACTGCCTACATGCCCGCCAGGGAGACGGAAGCCATCATTCTAAGAACGTTCCCGCTGGGAGAAGCGGATCGCCTCGTGAGCTTCTTCGGCCGCGCCTCGGGTAGAATGCGCGGAGTCGCCGCAGGCGCGCGCAGCGTAAAGAATCGCTACGGCTCGACGCTGGGCGTGATGTCCCACGTGCAGTTGTGGTACGTGGAGAAGGAAACGCGCGAACTGGTGCGCATCCAGCAAGCCGAGCTGCTCGAGTCCCTGCACAAATCGCAGAGCGACTACGAGCTGAGCACTGGCCTGGCCATCGTCAGCGAAATCGCCGAACTGGTGCTCCCGGACCACGAAGTCTCGGAGTCCATGTTCCGCCTGATGCTGCTCACCGCCAGGGAAGTGGAGCGCACCGGCGATTGGACTCTGCCGGTGGCGTACTTCGCCTTCTGGACCGTGCGTCTCGGTGGCTGGCTCCCGCGTTTTGACCGCTGCGCCAAGTGCGGCAAGGAGTTCGGCGCGCAACCGGCCTACGCCGCGGGATGGGCCGACGGCTTGTTCTGCGAAACTTGCCGCTCGTCTGGAATGCGTCCACTGAATCTCGATGCGCGCAAGCTGGCGGAGCAGTTCGCAGGCACCGGCCTCGACAAGCTTGCCGCCGCCGAACTGGCAAAGCGTGATGCTGAAGAACTACGTGAAGTCTGCTTGAACTGGATCGAACACCACACCGAGAAGAAGCTCGGTACGCGCAGAATGTTGGAGACGACTTGACAGCTAAAGTAAAACTTGAAGCCAGGACCCACTCCGAAGGCCTCACCTTCCAGGACCTAATCCTCAAGCTCTCTCACTTCTGGGTGAAGCAAGGCTGCGTCCTGCAGCAGCCTTACGACGTAGAAGTAGGCGCGGGCACCATGCACCCGGAAACATTTCTTCGCGTGCTAGGTCCGCAACCCTATCGCGTGGCCTACGTACAACCCAGCCGCCGCCCCGCCGACGGCCGCTACGGCGAAAATCCCAACCGCCTTTACAAGCATTCGCAATTTCAAGTGATCCTCAAGCCCGCACCCGTCGACGTACAGGATGTATATCTACAGAGCCTCGCAGCCATCGGCATCGACCTGAAAGTCCACGACGTGCGCTTTGAAGAAGACAATTGGGAATCCCCCACCCTGGGTGCCTGGGGCATCGGCTGGCAAGTCCTGCTCGACGGCCTGGAGATCACCCAGTTCACTTATTTCCAGCAGAGCGGCGGCATCGACCTCGACCCCATCTCCGTCGAGCTGACCTACGGCCTCGAACGCATCTGCGCCTTCCTGCAAGGCGTCGAAAGCGTCTACGACCTGCGCTGGTCCGTGGACAAAACCTACGGCGACATCCGCCTGATGGAAGAGCAGCAGTTCTCCGAGTACAGCTTCGATCGCAGCGACGCGGAAGCCATTCGCGCGGAATTTGAGCTGCACGAGAAACAAGCCCAGGAACTCCTGCAAGCGTATAAATTTGTCGAGGGTCCCGCGCGCCAACGCTTCCCGTTACTCGCAGCGTACGACCACTGCCTGAAGTGCTCGCACCTGTTTAATCTCCTGGACGCGCGCGGCGTCATCTCCACCACGGAGCGTGCCGCGCTGATGGCCCGCGTGCGCACCAACGCCTGCCGCACCGCCGCCAACTATCTCGAACAAATTGGCGGGCCGACGTTGCGCCGCGAGGTCCGCGCATGAGCGCGGCAGGGAAGTCTTCCGTGAAGCAGGGCGGTTCCAAGAAGCCTGAAGCGAAGAAGCCGGCTGTCGCGAAACACGTCGAACTGCTCTTCGAGATCGGCTGCGAAGAAATTCCCGCGGGCATGCTCCCAAAAGCCGAAGAAGAGCTAAAGGCCAATCTCACCAAGTTGCTCACTGCGGAGAATTTCGTGGATGGCGTGACCGTCGAAACCTTCAGCGCCCCGCGACGCCTGGTTGCCTGGGTGCGTGGCCTGCAACCCAAGCAAGCCGACGTGGAAAGCGAAGTCACCGGGCCGCCCAAGTCCGTGGCCTACGACGCTGTCGGCGCGCCGACACGCGCCGCACAAAGTTTCGCCGAAAAGCAAGGCCTCGCGCTCAAAGACATCTACACTATCCAAACTCCGAAAGGCGAATACCTCGCCGCGAAAAATATCAAGCGCGGCCGCACTGCCGAGCAAATCCTCAACGACATCCTCCCGCGCGTGGTCCACGACCTCACCTGGCCGCGTTCCATGACCTGGACCGGCCTCGACGGCGCACGCTTCATCCGCCCCATTCGCTGGATCGTCGCCATCCTCGACGGCAAGCCGTTAAAATTTTCTTATGGCGGCGTCCCCGCCGCAACCACCACCCGCGGCCATCGCTTTCTCGGCTCCAGCAATATCCCCGTCCGCGATTTCGCAGACTACGAGAAGAAACTCAAAGCCAACGGTGTCATCGTCCGTCCCGCGCAGCGCGCCGCCAAAATCGAATCCGAACTCGCCGTCCATGCCAAGAAGAGCAGTCTGAAAATCCACGAGGACGCTCACCTCCGCCGCATGGTCACCTACCTCAACGAATTCCCCAGCGTCATCGCCGGAGATTTCGATCCCGCATTCCTGGCGCTGCCCGACGAAATTCTCGTAACGGTGATGCGTGACCACCAAAAATATTTTGCCCTTGAGAAGCGCAGCGGGGAATTAGCTCCACACTTCCTTGCGGTCATCAACCTCGCCAAGGATGCCAAAGGCATCGTGCGCGCTGGCCACGAACGCGTCCTGCGCGCCCGCTTTGCCGACGCGCAATTCTTCTGGCAGTCCGATCAAAAATGTCGGCTCGCCGACTATTTGCCCAAGCTCGACAAGGTCACCTACGAATCCCGCCTCGGCAGCTATCTCGACAAGGTCGAACGCGTCCGCGCCATCGCCCGCTGGCTCGCCGAAGGCTGGTTCAATCGTGGCATCGCTCAGGCCCACGTCCTCGACGCCGACCGTGCCGCGGAACTTTCCAAGTGCGATCTGGCCACCGAAATGGTGCGCGAATTTACCGAACTGCAAGGCATCGTCGGCGGCCTGTATTCCCGTGCCCAGGGCGAACCCGACGAAGTCAGCGACGCCGTCTACGATCACTACCGCCCGGTCGGTCTCGAAGATCCCATCCCGCGCAACCTCACCGGCTGCACCGTAGCCATCGCCGATAAGCTCGACTCCATCGTCGGCTGCTTCGCCGTAGGTGTAATCCCCACCGGCTCTAGCGATCCTTACGCGTTGCGCCGCGCCGCGCTAGGCGTCGTAAAAATTATCCTCGAACGCAAACTGCCGCTCTCGCTCTCACTAGCCATCGGCGCTGCGGCGAAAGCGCTACTCACCCACAAGCCAAAGAAGGGCATGACGCCCGCGCAGGAAAAGCAAGTCCTGGAGTTCCTGCTCGATCGCGCCCGCTTTGTCTTCAAAGAGCGCGAAGGTTTCGCCTACGATGAAATCAACGCCGTCTTCCGCGCTGGCACCGACGACCTGGTCGACGCCCACAAGCGCCTCGTCGCATTAAAAGCCATCCGCAAATCCAAAAATTTCGAGCCCCTGGCCGTTTCCTTTAAACGTATTCGCAAAATCGTTGAGAAGGCCAACTTCGGCGCGAACGAAACGCACCACACCAACCCCGACCTCTTCGACAACGATGCCGAAAGGGAACTACACCGCGCCGTCCGCGAAGCCGCCAGTAGGGTGCAGGCGGATAAACACGCCGGGAAATATCAGGACGCGCTGGAAGTTATCGCCGGGCTGCGCAAAGTAATCGACAAATTCTTTGAAGACGTAATGGTGATGGCCGAGGACGAGCGCGTGCGCAATAATCGCCTGACGCTCCTCTCGGAAGTCCTAAAGGAGTTCACCACGGTAGCCGATTTCTCCGAAATCGCCGCCGAGTAGTATGGCAGCTCCAGTCTTTGTAGGTGCCGAACTTTAGTTCGGCACCCGGAGGCGCGGAGCCCGCACTGTAAGCCGGACCGGCATTCGTGAATTGGTCTGTGAGCAACCCGGGAAGTTGTCGGCGCGCCGACGAATGCGGTTTTAACCGAATCGACTTTCATCAGCACGCGCATCAAAAATCGAAACGAGGGTATAACGTGACAAAGTGGATTTATTCTTTCGGCGCAGGCAAGGCAGAAGGCCAAGGCACCTGGCGTGACCTACTCGGCGGCAAAGGCTCCGGCCTTGCCGAAATGTCTCGCATCGGCCTCCCCGTGCCCCCCGGCTTCACCATCACCACCGAAGTCTGCACCCACTACTACAAGAACAAAAAGTCCTATCCCAAGGATCTCGACCCCCAAGTCAAGTCCGCCGTCGCGCGCGTAGAAAAAATCATGGGCAGCAAGTTTGGCGAGAAAGCCAAGATGCCCCTGCTGGTCTCCGTCCGCTCCGGAGCACGTGACTCCATGCCCGGCATGATGGATACCATCCTCAACCTCGGTCTCAACGACGAGACCGTCGTGACCTTCGCTCGCGCCACCAACAACGAACGCCTCGCTTGGGATTGCTACCGCCGCTTTATTCAGATGTACGGCGACGTGGTGATGAACGTCCAGAAGCGCGCACACGAAGATCACGAGCCGTTTGAAGTTGTCATCCACGAACTAAAACACGAGCGCTATCACGCCGACATCGACGATCCCAAGCTGACCGTGGCGGATCTGCAAGAGATGGTCGTCCGCTTCAAGAAACTGATCAAGGAGCGCACTGGGTCGGACTTCCCGCAGGACCCCTGGAAGCAGCTGTGGGGCGCCGTTGGTGCCGTTTTCGGTTCGTGGATGAATGACCGCGCCATCGTCTACCGCCGCAAGTACAACATTCCCACGGAGTGGGGCACCGCCGTAAACGTGCAGGCCATGGTTTACGGCAACACAGGAGATAAATCCGGCTCCGGTGTGGCCTTCACCCGTGACCCGGCCACCGGCGAAAAAGTTTTTTATGGCGAATTCTTGATCAACGCCCAGGGTGAGGATGTGGTCGCCGGCGTACGCACGCCCGAACCCGTCGCTAATCTCCACAACTACATGCCGAAGGCTTTCAAGGAACTCGAAGGCATCCGCGCAAAGCTCGAGAAACACTTTAAGGATGTCCAGGACTTCGAATTCACGATTCAGGACAATAAAGTTTTCATGCTCCAGACGCGTAGCGGCAAGCGTACCGGTCTCGCTGCCGTCCGCTTTGCCATCGAAATGGAAAAGGAAAAACTCATCGATTGGCAGACCGCCATCCGCCGCGTTCCTGCGGATCAACTCGACCAAGTTCTCGCCCCGGTTTTCGATCGCAAAGCCGTCGCCGCGGCCAAGGTCATTGCCAAGGGGCTTCCCGCTGGTCCCGGCGCCGCAGCCGGCCGTATGTATCTCAACGCCGATCGCGCCGTGCAGGCCGCCGAGAAGGGCGATAAAGTCCTGCTGGTCCGCAACGAAACCTCACCCGAGGACCTGCGCGGCATGATCGCCGCCGAAGGTATTCTCACGGCTAAAGGCGGCGTCAGTTCTCACGCCGCGCTCGTCGCCCGCCAGATGGGCAAGGTCTGCGTCTGCGGTGCCGCGGCGCTGCAAATCGACTATGCCGCCAAAACCATGACGGTCGACGGCCACACCTATAAAGAGGGCGACTTCCTCTCCATCAACGGCACGGCCGGCGAAGTCTATGCCGGGCAGATTCCCACCGCGGCCTCGGAAATCGTCCAGGTGCTCATCGAAAAATCGCTGGCACCAGGCAAAAGCCAGACCTACCAGAACTTCCAGAAGCTCATGGACTGGTGCGCCAAAGCCACCCGCATGAGCGTGCGCGCCAACGCGGATACCCCCGAACAGACTGCTCACGCCGTGGCCTTCGGCGCGAGCGGCATCGGGCTGTGCCGCACCGAGCACATGTTCTTTGAAGGCGATCGTATCGACGCCATGCGCGAGATGATTCTTGCCGACACCAAGGAACACCGTGTCGCCGCCCTCGCCAAAATTCTCCCCTACCAACGGGAGGATTTCATTGGCATGTTCAAAGCGCTCGCCGGACGCCCGGCGACCATCCGCTTCCTCGACCCGCCGCTTCATGAGTTTCTTCCGCACGAGGGCTCCGAGCAGCAGGACCTCGCTAAAAAGATGGGCGTGCCGGTTGAGAAGATTAAACAGCGAGTTAAAGAACTACATGAATTTAACCCCATGCTAGGTTTCCGCGGCTGCCGTCTCGGCATCGTCTACGAAGAGATCTCCGAAATGCAATCTCGAGCAGTACTTGAAGCTGCCGCTGAAGTCCAGAAATCAGGCATTAAAGTCTTACCTGAAATCATGATCCCGCTCGTCGGTTTCAAACGCGAACTCGACCTGCAGGTCGAAGTCGTCCATCGCGTGGCCGCCCAAGTCATGAAGGAAAAAAACGTCAAGCTCAACTACCTCGTCGGCACCATGATCGAAGTACCGCGCGGTGCCCTCACCGCTGACGAAATCGCGCAAACCGCCGAATTCTTCAGCTTCGGCACCAACGATCTCACCCAGACCGCGCTAGGCATGAGCCGCGACGATTCTGGTTCCTTCCTGGGCCCGTATCAGGAACTAGAAATCGTCAAGAAGAACCCCTTCGCCACCATCGACCAGGCGGGCGTGGGCCAGTTGATGGAAATCGCGGTGACTAAGGGCCGTAAAACGCGGCCTGATATCAAGCTGGGAATTTGCGGGGAACACGGCGGAGATCCGGACAGCGTAAAGTTCTGCCATCGCTTGGGCCTGAACTACGTAAGCTGTTCGCCGTTCCGCGTTCCGGTAGCCCGTCTAGCCGCCGCCCAAGCGGCCATCGAAGAAAAAGCCAAACCCAACAAGAAGTCCAAGTAAAGAAAGAGTCCAGGCGAGGGGCAGTCATAGGACTGCCCCAAGTCTGCCCCGCACGAATCTTGATCCGCTCATTCCACCTCGTTATATTCGCTCCCGTCTATTGCTGCGTTTGGGCGCTGCCGAGTGTCTGGCAATAATCGTTTCGCGAAGGACCGGGGCGTTCCGTCGTCGCGGCGTTCAAAAAGGAGGACGAATCGTAACCAAGTAGCCAACAGAAAACATCCACAAGTCGTTCAGAATGAACACTTGCGAAAGATTGTGAAAACAAAGGTACTTTAAGTCCCTTTATAATCACAACCTTTTGCGAATCACCGGGAGGGGCTACGTAGGCATCTTCAGAAAGAAGTACAACCCAAGGAAGAAAAAAATAATGTCCGGCGACCAACCCGCCAAGAACGGGGGCAATTGGCCGATGCCGCCCATGGCCTGCAGCAACTGCTCCAAGGACCAATAAATAATGCCAATGGTCACTCCGATGGCGATGCCTCCAACCGCCCCGCGCGTCCCCACATAAAACGCAAAGGGTATTGCCAGCAGCATACTGATCGGCGCCATCAAGGGGAACGCCAGCTTGCGGTGCCATTGCACCGTTAACGCGGCCACGTCGTAGCCCGCCTGCTGCAATCCCGCGATGTACGTACGCAAGTCCCTCCAGCTCATCTGAAAGGCTTGCAGGAACTCGCGATTGAAGTAGCTGGGCGGCTCCGTTAGCTCCGGCAGGTCGCGCACGCGGAACTGATCGAAATTCGTGATGGTCCCGCCGGAAAAATCGCGCACCCAGCCGCCTTCGAGCACCCAGGTCTTCTGCGAATCGGACCACTGCGCGCGTGAAGCAAACACCCGCCGGCGCACCTGAAACGTCGCGGGATCCAGCTCCAATACCGTCAGCCCCCCAAACAGGTTTTGTGTCGGCTCGAAAACATCGTAGTTGTAAATCTTCGAGTTTTCTCCAAAAATCCAGCGCTGCGGGTGGCGGTACGTCTGCGGCGGCTTGCCTTTGATCTGGTTGCGTAGCGCATCCTGCCGCTGGTTAGCGTACGGCAAGTACACATCGTCGAGCACTACCAGGGCCGCGGCCAGGAGCACCCCGGCGACCAGCAGCGGCACCGCCAGACGGTACAAACTGACCCCGCTGGCCTTGATGGCCACGACTTCGTTGTTCTTGCTCATCACCCCCAGGGTGACCAGTACGGACACTAGCGCTCCGAGTGGCGCAAGGTTATACAGAAGATAGGGCGTGAGAAACCGGAAATAATCAATCACCACCAGGAAGGGAATGCGATGCCGGGCAATATCGTCCAGCAGCTCAAAAAACGTGAACGCTTCAAACAGAAAAACGAACGCGGCCATCAGCAAAACAAAATAAAAGACGAATCGCCGCAGCAGATAAATATCCATCAGCCGGGGAAAACTGCTCCCCGACCATGGCGGAGCCTCCAAGCCATTCCCCGCAATCTCTTCCGCGGCCGCCGCCCGCGCCGACGCCGCCCGCGCCCGCGCCAGCGCCCTCCGCCGCCGCACGATGCGCACCCACGACGAAAATCTGCGCACTCCCGCCAGCCACCCGCTCTCCCCGCGGAACTGCTCCATGCGCGGCAAGAGCGTGAGACCCAGCACGAACAGCATGCCGTTCGCGAACCAGATGCCCACCGCGGGCAGCAGCGTCCCTTGGCGGGCCATGCCCGCCCCCACAATGAAAAGCAAATAATACGCCGCGATCAGCACCACCGCGATCAGCGAGCCCGCCGCGCGTCCGCCGCGTCGCGGCTGTGCCCCAATGGGCACCGCAATCAGCGCAAATACGAAGCACGCCACCGGAAACGCCAGGCGCCGGTGCAACTCCACGCGCGCCTCCCGCCACCGCGGCCCGCGATCGCCAAGCAAATCGCGCCAGCCGCGCTCCGGATTGCTCAACTGCCGCGCCTCGCCCGTATCGAGCGAGTTGAACTCAATCGGCCAGTCGCTCTGCCCGAACGCCGTAACCGAATAGTGGTCCGCGTCGCTGCGCGAAAATTCATGAGTAGTGCCGCCTTGCAGATGCAGCTCCAGTTTGCCCAGGGTGGGCTCTGCGATGACGATGGCGTCTTCCGCCAGCGTCAACTGCGCCCCGTTTTCCGCGTTGGTCTCCGCCAGAAACACCCCGTGCCACTGCGTCCCGCTGGCCGAGACGTCATTGACGTATAGCACCAAGTGCGGAAAGCGCTCGTCAAACACGCGCGGCTGCACCGCAAAGGAAATCTGCGAGGTCACCAGGTCTTTTTCGATGGTTCGCAAGGTGCGCAACGCCAACGGCGCAAGCCACACGGTAAATACCAGCGTCAGCGCAAAACCCGTGAACGCCAGCACACCCACGGGCAGCAGAATGCGCCGCCGCCCGATGCCCAAGGCCGTTAGGGCAATAATCTCGCTGTCCGCCGACATGCGTCCCAAACCCAGGAGCACGCCGATCAAAATGGCCATCGGCACGGTAAACGTAAAAACACCGGGGAAGATGCACAGAAACAGCTTCAGGATCTGCGCGCCGCTCCCGCTATGGCGCACAAACAGCTCCATGAGCCGCACCAGCTGCGGCACAAAAAACACAAAAGTGAAGACCACAAGTCCCAGGAGTGCGTGGCGGAAAACTTCGCGGACAATATAGCGGTCCAGGATGCGCATGGCGGAATTGGTGAGTGTAACACGGCAGCGGAATTCGCCGCTCCAGCTCGCGCAGACGCACGCGGCACCCAAGTGAGCAACTGCTGCAGCGATTCGCAAGACGTTTGCCTGGTTAGAGATGCTGCGGTAAACTCCAGGGCCTGTGAGCGACAACACCTCGAGAATCGGACAAACCATCTCCCACTATAGCGTTCTGGAAAAACTAGGCGGGGGAGGCATGGGCGTGGTCTACAGCGCTAAAGACACCCGCCTGGGCCGCAACGTCGCTCTCAAGTTCCTGCCAGACGACATCTCTCAGGACGCGCAAGCCATCGAACGCTTCCGCCGCGAGGCGCGCTCGGCCTCCTCGCTGAATCATCCGAACATCTGCACCATTTACGACATCGGGGAATTTGAAGGCCGCCCCTTTATCGCCATGGAACTGCTGGAGGGTCAGACGCTGAAGCACCGCATCTCCAGCAAGGCCGTCACGGTGACCGAGATTCTGGAAGTGGGAATTCAGATCGCCGACGGCTTGGAGGCGGCGCACGTCAAAGGCATCGTGCATCGCGACATCAAGCCGGCAAATATCTTCCTAGTGGAGCACGGCCCGGCGAAAATTCTGGACTTTGGCCTGGCCAAGCTGGCAACCCAGCGGCAGCCCGCGCTGGAAGCCGTGGCCGGAGCCACACTGTCCCCGCTGGCGCTGGCGACCCACAGCGCGTTGCTCA
>Ga0209040_10004009_pt1 | contig 11195 bp, 12 predicted proteins | sample BogFormECP12_OM3_FD_188240 | JGI IMG/M metagenome (GOLD analysis project Ga0209040, IMG submission 188240) | Bog forest soil microbial communities from Calvert Island, British Columbia, Canada - ECP12_OM3 (SPAdes) (version 2) | ecosystem: Environmental > Aquatic > Freshwater > Wetlands > Bog ... | reverse complement strand
CTTCCCCGGCTCTCTGGTCGTGTTGCAACACCAGAATACCCGGCCGAACGGAGCCAACGTCGTTATGAAATCAAGCGAGGAGCGTAGCGACGAGTCGAAGGACCCCTATCGCTACCACAAATCTGGGCTCTGCTACTTCGACTCGCGCGGCCAACTGCCGCCGTGTTCGTCCAGCGTGACACAGCACTTAAGCACGCCAACATCTTACCAGCCACCGCACTCCAGGATGGTTGCAACAAGGTAAACTGACTAAGTTTAGTTCTTTGAAGGGGAACGGCCTTCCGGCCGTGAAGGGGAAGCTTTTTTCAGGACGTGAAGAAGGGGACGGCCTTTCAGGCCGTCCGGGGGAGAGCGACATTGTCCATAAATTGTCATCACGAGCAAAGCCAGGGATCTGCTTTTGGGGAGCGACTGAAAAGCAGATTCCTCCCGCCCAAAAAACGGGCGCTCCGTAATGACAATTCGAACCGACCCTGGCTGCTTTGACTGGTCCTATTGCAATGCCTTCCAACTCTTGTCGGGATTGAACTCCGTCATCGCGCTTGCCACGTCGGCGGTCGTCTTGCCCAGGTCTTTCTGGTACACCACGCCGCTCTGGTTGATGAGGAAAGTCATGATGCCCGAATCGCCGTACTGGGCCGGGTAGGCCAAAACGGCAAATCCGCCGCTCATCTTCCCCTTGACGACGTAGCTCTTCGCCCCGCCTTTGGCATCCGCACCCTGCTTGTCGAGGATTGCGAAGTAGTAGCCGTGGAACGGCTGGTGGGAATCAGGTTTGAGCTTGAATCCTTCGGCGGTGGCAAAGACCACCAGCGGCCCCAGCGGGCTCTTGGGCTGGCCCTCGGGCGACGGCCAGTACAGGCCGTTCTGCTTGCCTTCATCGCTGATGAACTTCTGCGCGTACTGCTTGGCGCCGTCGTGAGGTGTGGAGAAGTATTGCCTCTGGGCATCGGCGATGGCGGCGCAAACGTCGATGGCGGCCATTTCGTTTCTGCCGATGCGGCGCGAAAGAATTTCCTCTTTCCCCGCAGCGGTGTCGAAATACCACTGCCCGCCGCTGCTCTTCCTGAGCGGGATGGGAAACGCCTTGTTGTCCGTGCCAGTGATCAGGAGCTCGCTGCTAGGGTCCAACTTGCGCCAGCGGTGCATGGCTTCATAGTCGGAAGCGAACCCGGCAAACGCTGCTTTGTCAGCAGTCACGTCGCCGGAGGAGATAACGTCCGCCGAACCCGGACCGAAGATGGCCAGCATGGCCTCGCGACTGTCCGATTGCGCCGCGTCTACCAAAGCTTTGCCGGCATCCTCGGGGGTGGCAAAGGTCTTGGGTGCGGCCGGAGCTTGGGTCTCGGCAGGCTTTTCCTGCTTGTTGCAGGAGGCGAGCGCGACGACGAGTGCCAGCAGCGCTATAAGAGATGACCAGCGGTAAAAATTGACTTTCATTCCGGTCCTCCGAGCTATCGAATTATTGTGTACTGATTAATTATCTATGGCTAATCCCATAAATCGTGTTGTATCAGGGCGCGGCTTCCAGCCGTGCCGTAACTCGCCCGCCTAAGAACCAGGGCTTTGACCCCCGAGAGGATCTTATTTCGCAGGGGCTAAAATCCGGCCCTGCTGCTCCCTGCCCGGCACGGCTAAAGAGTCGCTGAAAAAATCGTTTCAGCAGCGTTTTGAAAGGGCACAGCTTTAGCTGTGCCGTTGCAAGTCCTTTTTTTTGTCATCCCGAACCGACTTTAGTCGGTGAGGAATCTGCTTTTTCGACTTTTTCAGCGGCCTGTAAAGTCGTGCCCTGATACGAACCCAGACTACTTTATGAGATACGTTCCAATAATTACTGATAAATTAACTATCGCAGTACCGCCGGAACTACCGGCGGAAGCCACCGCCTCCGCCGAAGTGTCCGCCACCCCATCCGCCGCCGCCGCCGCGGCTGCCCCACCCTCGCGAGCTGGCCGACCGGTCTCCCCAGCCGCCGCCGCCGGAGCTCGACCCGGAGTGGTCTCCATAGCCGCTGAACGCACTACTATGGCTTCCTGCATCCTGCGACCCCCAGCCTTTAGCGGCCTCGGAGTTGGACCATCCTGACTTATCGTACGAATTGGCGCCAGTGTCGCCTTTGTTCACGTTGACCGTGTTGCCACTGACGTTGGTGTTGTGGCTATAGTTGTTCTGGCCAGTGCGGTTGTAGCCGCTATTGTTGTAGTTGTTCGCATGGTATCCGCTGCTGTTGTAGCCGTTGTTGTAGTTGTTGGCGTGATAGCCATTGCTGTTGTAACCGTTGTTGTAAGGGTGGTACCCGTTATTGTAGTAGCCCCCATGCCAAGCGTCATTTCCGTAGTAGGGATGCCCCCCGTAGTACGCCCCCCCGTGATACCAATTGCAATTCCAACTGCTATATCCCCAACCGCAGCAACCGCCGCTCATCATCGCCCCAACGGCAATTCCTGCCCCGAAGGAAAGCAAGCCCGTGGCTACAACGTCGGCGGTGCTATAACTGGGGACGACATAAGGCGTGCCATAAATCACAGCGGGGTTATAGGCCGGAACGTATACTACCTGCGGGTTCGTAGGCTGGATGACGATAGTCTGAGGTGATTGCTGTACCACCGTTATCTGCGATCCTGACTTAAGATTACCCGCCGCCTTGGCCTGCGCGCGCAGCGTCTGGATGGCTGTCATCACATCGGCAGCCTGGTTATGGTAGGCCTCGCCTAACTGCGACGTCCATGCCATATTCTGCGCCATGTTGTTCAGCACGGAGGGAAACTGTGTCAACGCCTTGACGCTGGGGTCCCAGGACTGGCCATTGACTGCCTGTGTCAACGAGTTCCCCGTCAGGTTCTTGTTCTGTATAAGCCAGTTGTTAGCGACAGCGATCTGATCGGGAAAGGTAGCGCCGCTGAGTATCTGCGCCACCAAGGCATCAGGGTAAAGTGCGATAGGGGCAACCAATGCCTGCAGCTCCTGCGCCGTCTCAGGCGTACCCTGCCCTGTATAGTTCGAGGACGGTGTAGATGCGGATTGCTGTTCCTGAACCATCATCAACGCTCCAGCCTGCGGCATGGTGACAGTGATGAGTAGCAAGCTCAACAGGCATGGCAGAATTGTTTCGCAAAGTGTCGCGATCATCGTATTCCTCCCTGTGAGGTAGGCATCCCCTCCCGATAGCAACCTAACGGTAGTATTGCACACCCCGCTAAGCCCCAAGGTCAAGGGAATGTTAACACGAGCCTACACTGTACAATCTCTCCCCAGGAGATCCTTACATGACCAGCAACGACTTGGTACGCCTGTACGAATTCAGCTACGGCGCCCTCAATCGCAACCTTGACGGCGTCACTAACGAGGAGAGCCTTATCGTTCCCCAACCTGCAGGCAACTGCATCAACTGGGTGTTGGGACACGTTGTCAGTGCGCGTAGCTTAGTCCTCACCTTAGCTGGAGGCGATCCTGTTGACCATGGCGACGCTGTTAAGCCCTATCAGCGAGGGTCTGGGGGAATTCAACCCGGCGACAACGTCCCTGACATCGCTACGCTTTGGGGTTGGCTGGCCGACTCGCAGCAGCGACTCGTCCCTGCTCTTGCTGTTGTCTCCGAGGGGACGCTGTCTCTACCGGTACCGGAGAAGCTGAGGCGTCCTCCCCTGACCGGAACTGTAGGAGACGCCTTGACTCGCCTTGCCTACCATGAGAGCTACCATAATGGGCAGATAGGACTATTGCGTAGGCTAGCGGGAAAGGCGGGAGCGATAGCATAAGATCAAGCCGAATAACAACTTACAGGACGCTGTAATACACCAGCACCTATGTGCTATCTAGTGACCTGTTTTGATTGACTCTTCGGCGACCGTAAAATGTCATCGAGAGCATCGCTTAAAACGTACGCTAGAGGCCCTAGCGTGCCCGTAGGCGCACGCAAAGGTACTGGGACGACCAAAAACATCGTCCAGACGACAGGAGGCCCTAGAATCGCCTCCTAGAGCGAAAATCATGGTATTTGTATTTAATAGCACTATAGTGGCATATACGAAGCGGAGCGGGGAGGCAGCAGAGACTCCGTCGCCGCCAACGTTACCTATCCCTAGCCTAGTCGTGGGAAACGTTACCAACTTGAGGTGTGTAGGCAACGGGTCGGAAGGCCTTTGCCCTGCTGGCGCGAAGAAGCGGATACGCATAATCTTCATCTATGCCAAACCTCTTCTCTGGCCGCTACACTGCACGCATTGACGAGCCATTCGTCGTCTTCCTCATCGGTATGCGCATCAACCAACTGTGGGCTATCCGTAAGTGGATGCCAGTGGCGAAGGCTATGCCTACAATGCTGGCGACGCTAACGCAGAACCCGGTCAAGGGGCTTATGGGTGTCCATAGCTGGGTACGCTGGCGCGAAGTTCTGTCGGTACAGTATTGGCGTGGCTTCGAGGACTTGGAGAACTTTGCCAGTCATCCTACTGAACCCCACCTGCAGGCTTGGAAGGACTTCAACCAACGAATAGGCTCAGACGGAAGCGTAGGGATCTGGCACGAGACGTACCTGGTCAATGCCCGTCAGTACGAGTGCGTCTATGGCAATATGCCGCGGTTCGGACTCGCTGCCGCTACCGAGCACATTGCCGCCGTAGGCAACCGCGAGACTGCGCGTTTGCGTATGGGAGGCTACAGCGAGCCTGCGGCGCCTTCTCCGCCCCAGCCTTCGGCACGGTAGCCTGCCGCCAGAATAATCTTGTGAACTACGGAAGGTCTGATTAAGTCAGTTGGAAGTCCTCAGGGGCTAAAGCCCGGCTAATATCAGGCATTTACGGACGGCCTGAAGGCCGTCCCCTTCAAAGCACTGAACTTAATCAGAATTTCCCTAACATCGCATCCTGCCGGACGCCCCACCCTGCAACTACAGTTGGGACAGATTGCAAGACTTTTTCCCGGTTCGGTGGGCATCGTTCCTCCATCCATCCGATTCGTTACAGCGATTCCCTCCCCTTCGCTGGACAGGAGAGCGGCGCCGGCTTCGCTACGAGACATACGGTCGACGCTGGGCACCATGAGTGATGATGACAGGCTGGGGATTCATTAAGTGCAATGGTTTTCACTGCCAGCCCGTATGCCGGTCCGTGGATTTTCATAACCCTAAGGGAACTTAGGCTCTTACCTCCTTCTTCGGTTCAAGATTTATATGGCCTCTCATGTGCATGGAGTGTGATAGAATGTGTGGCTTGAAAGCAACGGAAGGTGGCCGGGAGGGTTCAGGTGAGGGTTTTACGAGTTCCCGCGGCCAAGATTTGGCGGTCGCAGGATCCTCCTCGGTGAAGTTGGAAGACGCAAGGAGAAGCTCCAAGATGCTGCGGAAGGGTGAGATCCAGGCGAAACGAGCTGATTCCGGTCAGACTCTTGTGGAGTTTGCCTTAGCCGCCTCTATTTTTCTGATGCTTTTGTTTGCGGTCATTGACTTCGGATATTTTTTCTACGTAAAAGTTACCCTGCAAAATGCAGTCCGGCAGGCGGGAAGATACGCCATTACCGGAACCTGCACGGCCGGGACAAACTGTTTTGTGAACGGCTCCGGCGACCGCTACAATTCCATCGTTCAGGTTGCTCTGAATTATTCGTTCGGTTTGCTTTCTGCTGCCAACGTTACCATAACCTGTCTGCCGCCCCCCATCGGCCTAACCGGCGGATGCCCGGGTTATGGTGGTGGCGCTGGCGGGCCTGGCGACACCGTGATGATAACCGCGACGTATACCTGGAACCCTGTCACTGCCTGGATCGCGAAAATTTTTACGGGCGGGGCCTATACGTTTAACGTGAGTGCCACGTTTAGAAATGAATCGTTTCCACCCCCGGCCAGTTGAAGGAAGAACAACGTGACGCTGTGGGACAACAAACTAACGGTTGAAGAGTCCGGCCAAGCCCTGGTGGAGCTATCTCTGGTTCTGGTGATGCTGCTGGTTTTTGTGTTCGGAATCGTCGATTATAGCCGCGCGATCTATGCCACCGAGGTCATAAAAAACCTGTCCGGGGAAGGCTCCAGCATGGCGTCACGCGGAGTCACGCCCGCCAACACTGTACTGGCAATCGTTAACGATGCGGGAACCGGAAGCGCTACGGACCTGAATATGAGTGCGAACGGGTGCGTCATCGTGACCTCCGTCACCAGCCCCAGCAAGAATACCTATCAGGTGACCGCGCAATCCATCTCGTCTCCTTGTAATTCGGCGGCCAGTAAAATCGGAAGCTGTGGGAAAAATGGCTGCGGATCCGCAACGCTTCCCTCCAGTGTTCAGACCGTTTTGCAAGCCAACCTCAACTCAACGGTTTACGTAACTGAGGTTTTTTACAACTATAGTACGGTTACGCCAATTGGGGTCTTGCTGAAGAATGCCAGTCTACTGCCGTCGCAGCTCTATGATGCGGCGTACTATTAATGGGGCAAACATGGCGCCTGAAAAAAGAAGCTTGATGGGCCGTAGTATAGGCCGAAACGACAAAGGGCAAATCCTGGTCATGTTTGCGCTTGCCCTGCCGCTGCTTGTGCTATTCACGGCGATGGCGGTTGATATGGGACTCATCTATGTCACCAAGGCCAAGCTGTCCAAAGCGGTAGATGCTGCCTGCCTCACGGGTGTAAAGAATCTATCGCAGGGCCAAGCGACGGCTAACTCCCTGGCTACGGACATGTTTAATGCGAACTTCGGGTCCAACCCACCGACGCCTACCTTTATCTGGAATATGGGTAACGCCACCACCCCAGTGTCGCTACAGGTAAAGGCGACAGCCACGATAAATACGACGTTCATGAAGTATCTTCCCCAGTTCGCGACCTGGAACCTCGGCGACGTGGCTACGGCAACCCGCAGCAACCTGGTTATGTCGATTATCCTGGACCGCTCCGGTTCCATGGGTAACGATGGAGGAATGACGGCGCTGCAAACGGCGGTGCCCAACTTTGTTGCCGACTTCGTCAACGGAACCGACCATATTGCACTGGTCACCTTTGCGTCGAATGCTTCGGTGGACGTGCCCCTGACGAACACGTTTTTGACGCCCATCGACAACGCAGTCAAGGCTCTAAACCCGTCTGGCGGAACCTTCGGCACCGGTGCTGGGACGACGCCTTGTAACACAGAACCCTGTAGCGCAACCGATGGTCCACCGCTTTCCATGGCGGACAACCAAAACAACAGCATATCCTACGTACAAGAAGCTAAGGTGGTGGTTTATTTTACTGACGGCTTGATGAATACCATTCAAGATACTTTCAATTGTACAAACAACCCGCCTGGTCCCACGCTTTACAATTATGGTGGATACGACAACGGGACATCGGTCGCCGCATTGGTTCCCAGCGATGGAACGCAGTGGCCCAACATTCCTACCAACGGCCCCCCGCCCTATGGTACTGGTGGTGGTACTTGCAACGGTGTAACCTCGTTTTATTCCCAGCAGAACAGCACCACCGAATCCTTTACTCGTAGCCATGTTACGGCTGAGACCCAATGGCGAGCTATTTATACTGCGAATGCCATGCGTGGGGAAACCCCTATCGCCACGTACTTCTATGTTATTGGTTTGGGTGATGCCGTGAGCGGTGACGTACCCACGGAAGCTTTTCTGGCGACACTGGCGAACGACCCGAATGGCCCAGCGACTTACACCGGGGCGGTTTACAATTCCAGCTTACCGGCAGGATTGTTTCTGGTTGTACCCGACTGCCCGTCTTCGGCCTGTACAACAGAATTGAATACGGCTTTTCAGACCATCGCGGCCAAAATTCTTCTTCGACTCACGCAATAGCGTGAGATTGCCCGGTCGCTGTCGTCTCTAAACGGACTCGGTTCCATTTGCACCTTACCCCCCGCCTTCGCCGGGCTGCCCGGAGCGCAGTCGAAAGGTACTGCGCTAGACTGAGTCGTCACTTCGAGGCTGGTTTTCACAGGTCCATTCCGCTGACCGAATCCAAACAAGATTCTCACGCACACTCTGCGGAGCTCATTGTGTCGCTGTGGAGAAAAAAGTTCGGCCACCCGGGATTGCGTGTATAGTCTTGAGCACTCGGGATACGCAATGGAAATGGCGCCTAAAGCAGTTTCATGGTTGGTATAGCCCGCTTTGAAAGGGCACGCCTTCAGGCGTGCCGAAAAGGTCGCCCGGAGCGATCGGCTTTTAGCCGCTGAGGGAACGTACCTCAGGGCCTAAAGGCCGAGTCTTTATAGCCGATCGGCACGGCTGAAGCCGTGCCCTTTCAAAGAGACTAGAGCCACTCAGAAACTGCTTTAAAGAGACGCACCAAAGGATGGAAATGCCGATGAATGCAAACCGAATGGCTTTTCTCTCGTGCTCTTGCCTTCTGTTGGCCGCGAGCGCAAACGCTGCGCAACTGCCCTGCGACAATCCGGGCAAGGAACGCTGGCCCATCAAGATCACTGCGCCCGCGGACACTAAGCAACAAACCATGGCATTAGCCGACGCGCTCAATCTGTCCCGGCTCGAGGACGTTAAGAAGGACGATCCGCGGTATGCGGACAAGCGCATTACGGACCAAAAAGTGAACGAGGACACCATGGTGACCACCTCGGGATGGCTTTATCTGGTGGCGTTTGAGAAGGACGACTGCGACTTTCACATTCAGATCAGTCCCACGAAGCTCACGTCGGCCAGTTCACCTGCAGATGTAAAGGGAGCCGACTCTATGATCGTGGAAGTCCCCTCCGGCGAATACGCAACCACCATCTCCGGACAGGTGGAAGGTGTGAGGCAATGGGTGATCGATAAGCTGTTGCACGGGAAGGCACCCACTATCGGCAGCGTTCACGTGATGCAAAGTCCAGTGTATGTCAGGGTCACGGGCGCATTGTTTTACGACGATGCCCACGAGTACATGGCAAACGGAGGCACGGGACGCGGCAAGAAAGGCCTGGCGTCGAAAACGCTATGGGAGTTGCATCCGGTGACGGCGATGGCTTTCGCTACACCGCCGAGCGGGAATTAAGGAGAACATGATGAACACATCTTTTTCGGACCCCGGTCCGTCCAGACGGCGGTTCTTGCAAATTGGAGTAACTGGAGCTGCGGTCAGCTTGTTGGGCGGTCTTGAGCTTGCAGCACCCTGGCCGGCTCAGGCGCAAAGCACGCTTAGTCCCGATGCGGCTTTAGCCGAGTTGATGGCCGGCAACAAGCGCTTCATTTCCGGCAAGCTAACTTCTTTCGAGCATGACCTTGCCATCCTCAAACAACACACCGAAGAAAAGCAGGAGCCATTCGCCGCGGTACTGTCGTGTGCGGATTCGCGAGTGCCGGTCGAACTGGTTTTTGATCAAAGTATCGGGCACATTTTCGTGACCCGGGTCGCGGGAAATATACTTACTCCGGAAATCATCGGCAGCCTGGAATATGGCGCCGCGGTGCTGGGAACCAAGGTGATTCTGGTCATGGGACACTCTGGTTGCGGAGCGGTGAAGGCCACCATCCAGGGCAAGGAAGTACCCGGGCAGATCAGCTCGCTGTTTCCGCACATTCAGCCGGCGGTGGACCAGGCTGGGCCCGATCTCGCGGCGGCAACCAAGGCGAACGCCAAAATGCAGGCGGCCCTGTTGCGCGAGGCATCGACCGTCATCGCGGGCATGGTTAAAGATAATAAGGTGAAAGTAGTCGCGGGTTACTACGATCTGGGTACCGGCGCGGTGGAGTTGCTAATGTAAGTTTGCGAGGAACGGGCGAAGACTGGCAAAGGCGGTAAACTATCTTTCCGGGAGGGATCTCTATGGCTTTTCAACTCAACCGTGACGTCTTCTGGAAACAATTCTCTGCGAACCACTCGATTGCGCAAGGCCCAATGGACGGCCTCAACTTCATTCTTGACCAGATAGGACAAGACACGACGAACTGGGAGAACCTTAACCAGGTTGCGTATGGCCTGGCGACTTTTGACTGGGAGACTGCCCACACCTTCCACCCGATCTACGAGAACGGTCAACCTTCCTACTTTTCAAAGTATGACGCGGGCACACCGCTTGGCTTAAACTTGGGCAACACCAAGCCCGGCGATGGTTTCCTGTTCCGCGGACGGGGTTATGTGCAGCTCACAGGGCGAACGAACTATCAAAGGGTGGGGCAGCTTCTCGGCATGGATCTGGTGGGCAGTCCTGACCTGGCCATCCAGCCCCCTGTGGCTTACAGGATTGCCGCGAATGGCATGAGACTGGGCTGGTTTACCGGTCGCCGCCTGAGTCAGTTCATGCCATCGGGTGGGACTCCCGACTATGTGAACGCTCGCACGATCATCAACGGGCATGACCGCGCAGCCGACATCGCAGCCATCGCGCAGAACTTCCAACAGGTCTTGACGGCGGCACAGGCGGGACCGGCGGCTGCCAACGCTGCCGGGGCCTAAAAGCTTGCTGAAGCCTGCCGTGAGCGCAGCCGAAGGGCGCCGCACTACCCGTGCCGCTTGACACGTCAGCCTGCGAAATTCATCATCTACTATCATCAATCACGGTAGATGCGAGGAACCCGGCGTGCCCGACCTGCCCGATCGCCAGCCCCAGAAAGTAAATGTCCAGCAACTCGCCCATAAAATCAAAGGCACGGGCCAGACGCCCAGCCCCCGCTTTTGCTTTTTCCTGGGGGCCGGCGCATCGTTTGAATCCGGCATCCCCCTCGCCAGCACCATGATCACCGACTTCTGCCAGCGCATCATCCAGGAACAGTGTCCTGAAGAGTGCACCGACGCCAAACAGAAGCGGGCATGGCTCGAACAACAGACCTGGTACATCGAGGCCACGAAAAATGGCACACTCTACTCCAACTTATTTGACATGTACGAACAGAAGGAGAGGGGCCGTCAGTTCTACATCGAGCAGATGATCGAAGGCAAGAAACCTTCGTTTGGGTATGTTGTGCTGGCCAATCTCATGGCCCGCAATCACGTGAACACCATCCTTACAACGAATTTCGACGACCTGATCTACAATGCCTGCGCGACTTTCACCGATATTCGCCCGGTAGTCTATGCGTATGGCAACATGGTCTCCGACCTGCGGGTCACCAACGCCCGCCCCAAGATCCTGAAGCTGCACGGCGACTACCTATACTCCAAGCTTAAGAACATCGGGGGCGAGCTTGCCGAGCAGGACCCTAACATGGCGCGCTACGTCCCCATCCTACTCAACGAATACGGCCTGGTGGTGGTCGGTTACGGCGGC
>Ga0209040_10004007_pt1 | contig 11196 bp, 10 predicted proteins | sample BogFormECP12_OM3_FD_188240 | JGI IMG/M metagenome (GOLD analysis project Ga0209040, IMG submission 188240) | Bog forest soil microbial communities from Calvert Island, British Columbia, Canada - ECP12_OM3 (SPAdes) (version 2) | ecosystem: Environmental > Aquatic > Freshwater > Wetlands > Bog ... | reverse complement strand
CAGTCCGCCATCAGTTTCAGCCGTCGGTCGTGAACGATCGACGGCTGAAGGCTGACAGCCGCCGGGTAACGTCCCCGCCATTGTTATACTTTCCTGTTCATGCTCAACGACATCCTCGAAGAAGGCCGCGTTCTGACCGACGCCGCGCTGGAGCGCTTGCTTCCGCCGGCCACCGAATATCCAGCATCGATTCATCAGGCCATGCGGCACAGCGTCTTCGCCGGCGGCAAACGTCTGCGGCCCATCCTGTGCATGGAGGCTGCGCAGATGGCGCACGGCTGCGTCCCACCGGGCGTCGAGGAACTGGGCGCCGCGCTGGAGATGCTGCACACGTACTCGCTCATTCACGATGACCTGCCCGCGCTCGATAACGACGACCTGCGCCGTGGCCGGCCGACCTGCCACAAGGCCTTCGGTGAGGCGACGGCGATCCTCGCCGGCGACGCGCTGCAAACTCTCGCCTACGAAGTGCTGGCGCGCCTACAGTGTTCGGCCGAGGCGCGGGTGGCCATCATCGCCGAGGTAGCGCACGCCACTGGCACCATCGGCGGCATGATCGGCGGCCAGGTGATGGACCTGGAAGCCGAGCACGTGCATCCGAACGCGCAGACGCTGGAGTACATCCACCGTTCCAAGACGGGCGCGTTGCTCACCGCCAGCGTGGTCACCGGCGGCTTGTACGCGGGCGCCAGCGAGGTGCAAATCGCCGGCTTGCGCAGCTTCGGTCAGAACATCGGGCTGGCGTTTCAAATCGTGGACGACGTGCTCGATGTTACCCAGACCTCGGAGCAGTTGGGCAAGACCGCAGGCAAAGACAGCGCGCACGACAAGGCCACGTATCCGGCGCTTTTCGGTGTCGAGGCGTCGATCAAGAAGGCAGACGAACTTGTCGCCCAAGCCGACGCCGCGCTGGAGCAATTTGGCGATCGGGCCGCAAGCTTGCGTGAGCTGGCAAAGTTTCTGGTCGAGCGCAAGAAGTGAGCCGGACCGGATCACCTCCTTAATTTGTCTCCAAGCCCTCCCCCTCCCCCTCCCTCGGTTCTTTAGAATCATGAGATTAGCCACTTTTTCCCGGCAAGCTATTGATTCCGAATATAGTTACAAGCAACTTCTTTTATTGCAACAGTTACGGGCGTAATTTCGGGTCGGAGGGGAGCTCTTTGGGAAGCGAGTGCCAGTTCGCCGATTCCCCGGCTAATCGTGCAACCAGCCGTTTTTCGCGCCACGAACCCGCGGCCCTCGAATTGTCAAACAACGATTCCCGCGCCCTGGGGCGGGGTGAGGACACGAGTCCTTCGTGGTCGCAAAGGCGGCCCCATGCTCCACAGTAGCGCAGCGTCAGGCTTTGTCAAGATTACGAAGGTACAGGGTGGGTAACTGTACTTTCGTAACATTCGGGAGGGAGGGTAACCAGCAGGTGTCGTGCGGAAAAAGCAGATCCCTCAGTCGCGCTCAGTCGCACCGCTCCCTCGCGCTCCTTCGGGATGACAAAATTATGAAGAAAGCCTTCTTCGGCGCGGCTCAAAGCCGCGCCCTTTCGAAACAGGATGTCAACAGGGTCGCTCATGGCCGCACAGGTCCGGAAAACTCATGGTTCTTCTGCTTCCAGCGCCTTCACCGGCTGGCTGGTGATTGGGTGCCTAGATTTCGGCAGATCGAAGACCGGCAGACCGTCCACTACTTGATGCGCGGAGTCTTCCGCGTGCCCCGCACAATCAACTCAGCAATCGCCTCGCTCAGCGACAGGCCTCGGCTCTCCGCGTACTGCACGGCAATCGCAGCTATCTCATCATCGAGGATTACTGTCGTTCTCATGTCAGTAATGTGCTCTATTGTTAGATTGATGCAGTGTTAAGCAATTGCATCATATTTACGATGCTGTATGGCTGGATGGGTGCCGGTCATCTTTCTCTGGATCGGCCCCATGCGGCTTCAGGAACAATGCTCATTGTCGCGAAGTGGAGTATCGTTGGGGTAGCGTCTCGTCTCTGAGCCGTCGCGATCGATTGTTCAGAATTTAACTCATCCCCTTCCTTGTCTGCATTAACCTGATCTGTTCCGTGGAGGTTCGCAATGATCAACCCGGCTGAAGTCGGTGCTTTTCCTGCCGTCGATGCGTCTGGACACTTCAACGTCGAGTTCGGAGTTTATCTTCCGGGACTGCGCGCTTCCGATGGCTTCGCGGTCATTGTGCGTGTGATTCACAGTCTGGACCGCTTCGTTCCCGGCATTGCTCCGCGGGACTTTGCGCTGCAATGGCAGCCGGGCTCGGCATTGGACCTGTGGAGCACCAATGCCTCGATCGATCCGGTGGCGGGCACGAACTTCGGCAGCGAAGGAACCTATCTTTATCGCTATCAGCTCCAGTGGGCCCCGGTCGGCCAGCCAACGAAGAACGTGGTGACGAAGTGGTTTGTGGATCCGTTCGCTCGCGCCACCGACATAGGCCAGCTCTCTGCGTTCACTCTGACGAAAACTCCGACGGCGTTTGCCTGGACCGACAAGGGATATAAGACCCCTGAACTGGACGATCTCATCGTCTATGAGCTGCACATCGAGCAGTTCAACAACACGTTCGACGGCGTGATCGATCGTCTGGACTACCTGCAGAGCCTGGGAGTGAATTGCCTCGAACTGATGCCGGTGATGAGTCATAAACTTGACTTCGACTGGGGCTATGGCCCGCTGCACTACTTTTCTCCCGCCGCTCAGTTCGGAGGGGGCGATGGCCTGAAGCGCCTGGTCAACAGTTGTCACGCGCGCGGCGTTGCCGTCATTCTCGACGTCGTGTACCAGCACGTCGATCCCAGTTTTCCCTACAACCTGGTTTATCAAAACGTCGCGCAGACCGGTGGTGCGCCCGCCGTCGCCAGTCCTATGATTGGCGCCATGGGTCCTTTCGGGCCGGAGTGCGACTTCTCGCAGACCTTCACGCAGCAGTACCTCCAGGCCTCAAACCAGATGTGGCTTACGGAGTATCACGTGGACGGCTTCCGCTACGATGAGGTCACGGATTATTACTTCTCTCCGACCGACACCGCCTATGCGAAGCTCGCCTACGATACCTACAACTTCTCGCTCGGCATCGATCGGTTCCGCCACGCAGGCAGCTACAGCCGCATCATTCAATGTGCCGAAGCGCTGTCTCTCGCGCGCGCTGTCCTGGCGAACACGTACTCCAACGCCGCATGGCAGGACGACCTGCTGAACAAAGCAGAAGGCATGATCGAGAGCAGCTCGGCGGACGAGGATTTCGCACACCTGCTGGACACTAACTTCTCCGGCTATCCGCAAACCAAGACCGTCGTGGATGATAAGGGAAATCCGGTTGATATGCCGGTCGCTCCATTTCAATATCTGGAATCGCACGATCACAGCCAGTTGATCGTATTTACCGGAACGGATAGTTCGGACCCCCTCGCTTTGGGCAATCGCAACAACTTTTACCGGCTGCAACCTTTCGCCATCGCGCTCTACACTACGCAAGGTATTCCCATGCTGTGGGAGGGCCAGGAATTCGCCGACGACTATCAACTTCCGGGTGGCGGCGACGCGCGCATCGGACTTCGCCGGGACATGCACTGGGAATACTTCTACGACGATCCTGGGGCGGCGTTAATTCGTCTGTACCGCCGGATGGGCACGTTGCGCCGGACGTCGCGCGCGTTACGCAGCCGCGACTCGTACTTCTACTTCCAGCAGTCGCTGCAGGGAACGGCGATCCTCGCCTACCATCGCCACGCCGCCGCGGATGCCGGCAATGCCGAGGAGTTCGCCATGGTGCTGCTCAACTTCGGCGACAACTCGGGAAGCATCGCCGTGCCCTTTCCCAAGGCCGGCACCTACCGCGAGATGATCGATGACGACGCTCGCCCTTCACACTACGATCTCAGCGTCGCCTCAGACAGTGAATTCCACACCGTCATCGTGCCCTCGCACTACGGATTTGTGTTTGTGAAAATATCCTGAGCACAGTGACAACCCTCGCTGGCTTCGGGCGATTTAGCCATCACCTGTCGAGCGTCCCTCAGATCGACTGCACCGGAATTGCCAGCAGGTCGTCCACCAAGCCTACTTCCTTCTGGACGAACGGCTCGGCGTAGCGCACTCCGGCGAGCAATCCGTAGAAGCCAGCCATGGCGGCGATGCGCTCGCGAATTTCGGCCTCGCGCGGGAACAGCTTACTTCCCTGCTCCTGGTCTTGATACTGCGAGCGGTAGGCCATCAGCGCGGCGAATCGGGTATCGAACTGCTCGGAGATATCAACGACAAATGTCGGCCGCACGTCGGCGTAAAGGCTGGCGTAAATGATCTTGAACGGCCGATGCGGCGCAGCGCCAAGGTCGAGCCTGGCCAGTCCTGCGAGGAATGCAGCTTCGTAGCCAAGCACCGACGCGGTGGCGTGGTCTGGATGGCGCGCTTGCCAGTACGGCAGAATCAGGACGCGTGGGCAGAGCTGGCGGATGACGCGCGCAACCTTGAGGCGGTTGTCGTAGGTGTTCTCGACGCGGCCATCAGGAATGTCGAGCGCCTGCCGCCAACCGACTTTGAGGATGCGTGCGGCTTCGCCGGCCTCGCGGGCCCGGTCCTCGACTGTGCCGCGGGTGCCCATCTCGCCCTGCGTGAGATCAAGAATGGCGGTGCGGCGTCCGAGCGCGGCCATCTTCAGCAGCGTGCCCCCGCAGGTCTGCTCGACATCGTCGCGGTGCGCGGCAATGGCCAGAATGTCGAAGGTCGCGGTTTCGGACATTGCGGTTACAATCGCATCGCCACGGCGACGCCGTCACGAAGCGGAACGATGGTTGTGTACCAGTCCGCGGACGAGTAGAGCTGGCGGTTGAGTTCGACAACGCCTTTGGTGCTGCGATCGGGTTCGGCGTTCGGAAGGTCCGGATTTCCGGCCGCGTAGGCCACGTCGCCGTGCCAGAGAGCGTTGTCGGTAATGAACAGACCACCCGTGCGCACGCGCGCGGCGGCCATGTGGAAGACGCGCGGGTAGTCGTGCTTGTCCACATCGTTGAAGAGGATGTCGAACTGTTCTTTGCGCTCGGAGAGAATTTCCAGCGCATCACCCACGTGAATTTCGATGCGGTCAGCAACGCCGGCCTGTTGGAAGTAATGCCGAGCTTCGTCAGCGTTCTTGCGGCTACCGTCGGTGTAATGCACTTTGCCGCCTGCGCCGACCGCCTTCGCCCACCAGATGGTGGAGTAGCCGATGGCCGAGCCCATCTCGAAGACCGTCTTCGCGTTGAGCAGGCGTGCGTACTGAAAGAAGAGGCGGGCAACGGCCGGCCCAACGATGGGGATGTCGCGCTCTTTCGCCTGGCGCTCCATCTCCTGCAAGACAGGATCGCGCTCAGGCAGAATGGCGTAGAGGTAGTTTTCGACACGTTCGTCGGTGATCGGCATCAGGCGAATCTCCCGTTAGCTCAGCGTCTGGCCCGGCTTCAAATCCAGCACTTCCGGTCCGGCAGCACCCAGCAACTTTCGTAGTTCTTCCGGCCTTCCGGTCAGCACCGGGAAGGTACCGAAGTGCATCGGGATCACGGTTATGGGCTGCAGGAGCTTGCACGCATAGGCGGCCTCGCGCGGGCCCATGGTGAAATGGTCACCGATGGGCAGCATTGCAATCTCGGGTGCGTAAAGCTCGCGGATGATCTGCATGTCGCCGAACACGGCGGTGTCGCCGGCATGATACAGCTTCAGTCCGCCCGGCAGCTCGAGCATGTAGCCGCAGGCTTCGCCGCCGTAAACCATGCTGCCATCGTCGTCCTGAATGCCGCACGAGTGCACGGCGTGCGTCATCGTGATCTTTATTCCGGCGACGGTTTGCGTTCCACCCTTGTTCATGGGAGCGATCTGTTTGGCGCCCTTCTTCTCCATCCAGGCGCAAAGCTCGAAGATGCCGACCACCGTGGGATTGTGCTGCTTCGCAATCGCCACCGCATCGCCAATGTGGTCCCCGTGACCATGCGTGCAGATGAGCGCATCAACTTTCTTCACTTGCCTGTCGGGTTCCGGGCACATGGGATTGCCCATGACCCACGGATCCACTATCACGGTAGCTCCGTCTTTGGTTTCGATGCGAAAGGTCGCGTGGCCCAGCCACGTAATACGGTTGCCTTGCAGATCCATGGTTCCCTCAATCAAAAGTTAGAGAGTGTCGCCTTTGGACCAATCGCGATATCCACCGGCGAGCGAAAAGACGTTGCGAAAGCCCATCTTCTTGAGGTTGAGCGCCGCCAGGGCTGAGCGGCCGCCTCCGCCGCAATACAAGACCAGTTTGCGGTCCTTGTCGGTTGTGACCTGGTCGATGTTACCTTCTAGAATACCGCGCGGTAGCTTGATTGCCCCCGGAATTACGCCTTTCGCCTGCTCGTCGCGTTCGCGCACATCAAGCAGCGTAAAGTCTTCCCCCGCCTGTTGCATGCGCCGGAGATCGTCGGGGCCGATTTCGCTGATTTGTGACTTCGCCTCATCTACTAATTGTTTGAACTCAGGCAATGACATGCTGCTTCTCCTGTGGTCCGGGAGAATTCTAGTGGCTGCGAAGCAGCGCCGCAACTGAGCCGCAATTCGAATCGCAACAACCGCCGCAGTGTTACCATGCTGCGGTAATGCAGGTCCATTAGCGCCGCTGTTATGATGATGAGTAAGATTTCCAGCCTGATGCCGTCCGCCATCCCACAACCCCTGGTGTCGTCAACTGTAGACAGCTATTTGCTTGAAGTGGCTGACGCAGTCAACACGACGCTCGACTTGAACACTCTGCTGCAGCGCGTGGCGGAGATGCTCAAACGCTTCCTCGATTACGAAATTTTTGCCATCCTGTTGCTGAACGACAAAACGCAAGAGCTGCGGGTGCGGTTCCAGGTGGGACATCCGCCCGAAGTTGCGGAGCGTATCCGCATCAAGGTCGGTGAGGGCGTCACCGGGCGCGCAGTGCAGACCCGGCAGCCTGTGCTGGTCAACGATCTTACGGAAGAAGACAACGTTATCAACTGCACGCCGGGCGTGCGGTCCGAGCTGGCGGTACCGCTCATTGTCAAGAACAAGGTCATCGGTGTGCTCGATGTTGAAGCCGGTGAAGCGGGCGCATTCACCGAAGAGCACAAACGTCTGCTGACGTTGTTCGCCTCGCGCATCGCAGTGGGCATCGAGAATGCGCGACTGTACACCCGCGTGTCGCGTCAGGCGCGGCAACTCACGCTGCTTACGGAGATCAGCCGCGAGCTGACGTCCATCCTCAACGTGGACGAACTACTGAAGCGCATTGCCGACCTGGTGACCCGCATCATCGACTACCAGATGTTCTCCATCCTGCTGCTCGACAAAACCGGGAGCGTCCTGCAGCACCGGTTTTCACTGCGTTTTAAGGAGAATGTGCAGCTCAAGCACGAGGTCCCTTTGGGCGTAGGACTGGTGGGCTACGCTGCTGAACATGGCCAGGCGGTGCTGGTCCCCGACGTCAGTAAAGATCCGCGGTATATTCCGGCGAACCCCGAAACTCGCTCGGAGCTTTGCATTCCCCTGATCTACAAAGACAAGGTGATTGGCGTGCTCGACATTGAGCACACCCGAAAAGGGTACTTCACCGAAGACCACGTGCGCATCATGACCACGTTGGCAGCACAGGTGGCCATCGCGATTGAAAATGCGACGCTGTATGAGCAGATCGCCCGCCAGGAACAGAAGTTGGAACAGGACCTGGCGCTGGCGCGCGAGCTTCAGTTCCGCTTGCTGCCGCCGAAGTTGCCGCTTTTTCGTCACGCTGAGGTGGCCTCGCGCTTTGCACCTGCACGCCAGGTGGGCGGCGACTCGTACGATTTCCTGAAGTACAGTGGGCAGGGCGTGACGGGCATCCTGGTGGGCGACGTGAGTGGCAAAGGCGCACCCGCGGCGATTTACGCGGCACTGGTGAGCGGTATTGCACGCTCTCATGCCAGCGAGGAACCCAGCGCTGCCGGCATGCTTGAAGCGATCAACCTGTCGCTCTCAGAACGTCCGATCGAAGGGCAATACGTTTCCATGATCTACGCCATCTGGGACGACAACCAGCGACTGCTGCAGATTGCGAACTCGGGCTTGCCGCGCCCGCTTCATTACCATGCAGGAAAGATCGAGGCGATCCAGGCAACGGGTCTGCCGATCGGACTATTTAACAATGCGACGTATGATGAGTTGAACCTGAGCGGTCACTCGGGCGACGTCTTTCTCTTCTTCAGCGACGGAATTCTCGACGCCCCGAACTCGAACGGCGAGCTGTTCGGTCGCGGGCGCCTGGAGAAGATCGTTCGCGAGAAGGCACAGCGCAGCGCCGAGGAGTTGGTTGCTACCATATTTGCCGCCGTTTCCGCTCACACTGAAGGCGTTGAGGCCTTCGACGACCAGACCATCGTTGCTCTCAAAGTGAAAGGAACGTCCGCCAAAAAGTGAAAGCCGAACGTCCTGCCGAGCGACCGCCTGGGTTTACGTACCGCCGAGATAAGCAACTCTTCCGCAAGTCTGTGCTGGAGATGCACTCCGACGCTGTTCCTCTCAGCAGGCTAGCCGAACGGTATGGCACGCCGTTGTACGTGTATTCCGGTTCGACGATCCGCGAGCGCTACCAGCAGTTTGACCACGCTTTTCGGGGCTGCCAACACAGCATCTGCTATTCGGTGAAGGCGAACTCTAATCTTTCGATCCTGCGGTTGCTGGCGCGGCTCGGCTCGGGATTCGACGTGGTGTCCGGCGGCGAACTGCACCGAGTGCAGGAGATCAGCCGGAAAGCTGCGCGCAACGTGGTGTTCTCCGGGGTCGGCAAGCAGGCTGAAGAAATCGACCTCGCGCTGCGTGCCGGAATCCTCCTGTTCAATGTGGAGAGCGCCAGCGAAATGGAGTTGCTGGCGGCGCGCGCGACGCATCTTCGCAAGACCGCGCAATTCGCGGTTCGCGTGAACCCTGATGTGACGGCCGAAACCCATCCTTACATTTCGACTGGCCTGCATGAGCACAAGTTCGGCGTGCCCTGGCGCGGTGCTCCCAGTCTTTACCGGCGAGGCGCGGAGAACCAGCGACTCAAAGCCGCCGGGGTCAGCGTTCACATCGGCTCGCAGATTACAGACCTCGGTCCATTCCGTGAAGCTATGGATCGCGTGGCATCGCTGGTCCATTCGTTGCGCAGCGATGGACACGATATTCGCTACGTGGATGCGGGTGGAGGACTCGGTATCTCCTACGAGCGGGAGTGTGGGATGGATTTCCCGGGGGCCGCAAAGCAATACGCCAAGGCGCTGCTGGGGCCGCTGAAAGGTCTCAGGATTCATCTGCTGCTGGAGCCCGGCCGCGCGATCGTTGGTCCGGCGGGAGCGTTGCTCACTCGCGTGGTGTATCGCAAGCAGAACAACGGCAAGGCATTCATTGTGGTGGATGCAGCCATGAACGACTTGCTGCGGCCTTCACTTTATGATGCGTACCACGAGATCGTACCTGTTGTGCTGGGAGATGAGGACGAGACGACTGAGAAAGTGGACGTCGTAGGCCCGATCTGCGAGACGGGAGACTTCTTCGCGCGCGATCGGACAATCCATAAGGCGGCGGAAGGCGAGTTGCTGGCAATCCTCGATGCTGGAGCCTACGGAATGGCGTTGGCGTCGAACTACAATACGCGGCCGCGACCGGCTGAGGTGCTGGTCGAAGGCAGCGGCTCCAGGCTGATCCGAAAGCGCGAATCAGTGAGTGACCTGCTGGCACCTGAGCGCATCTAGCAACCGCCACTTCCGTACCACGAACCTTGGTGGTACCAACTCCACTATTTTGCTCATTGCGTTTGCCGCCAACTTAGCCTATCTTGACATTCCATTGGAGAGGCCATGCAACCAAACCAATACAACGCAACCACTTCCACAGCGGTCTGTCTGTGGTGCTATTCCCAATACCTGAAAAGCACAAGCCGGGCCCTTGACGGGAAAACGTTCTGCTGCAGGAAGTGCGAAAACACAGCGCAAGGCTGGCTTTACGCAAACCTAAAACTCGCTACTGAATAAAACAGGCAAGGCGCGGCCTTGCGAGGTCGCGCCCGCCAATTCATTCCGGCGGCTCTTTTCGAATACAACGGACGTCCCTCAATCATGCTGACGGTGATCATGATGTGGGTGGCGCTCTGCGCTGGCGTCTTCCCACTCCAGGAACTGGCGAAACGCGGCACCGCGATGGCTGTAGCGCGACTTCTCTTCTGCGGTGAGTTCGGCGAAGGTCTTGCCGATCTCCGGAAAATAAAAAAGCGGATCGTAGCCAAAACCGTTGGCGCCCCGAGGCGCACGCAAAATGAGACCTTCGGCTTGGCCGTGGAAAGTTGCCAGAGTGTGTCCGTTGCGCGCAACCGCGATCATGCAGACAAAACGGCCGACGCGGTACTCGTCGGGAACGTCGTGGAGTTCGCGCAACAGACGCGCATTGTTGGCTTCGTCGGTTGAGTTTGGCGCATCGTCCGGCGCATCTTGCTCATCGGCAGCGTAGCGCGCCGAGCGCACACCGGGCGCTCCGCCCAGCGCCTCCACTTCGAGTCCGGAGTCGTCTGCGATGACCACTTCACCTTCAGCGTGCTTGCTGTAGTGTTCGGCCTTCTTGCGCGCATTCGCTTCGAAGGTGGTGCCATCTTCGATCACGTCCGGCAGTGCGGCGAAATTGGGCAGAGTCTTAATGCTTACGTTGTGGGCTGCGGCTGCTCCGATGAGGTCACGGACTTTCCCGGGATTCGACGTGGCCACCAGCACTCGCTTCATCAGCGCCTCCTGTGTCCATGTTAAATCGAGGATGCCGGCGATGCCTCGCACGTCATAAATGCACAATTCACGAGTCGGCGGCTGAACTTCGCAAAATATTTTTCGGACGCATTGCATCATGATGTGCGAGCTCTTATCCGACGATGACGATGCGGCCGTGCCCGATGCGTTGAACACTCCAATTTGGCGACACATGAAATCGCCAGTGTTCATGCGGCTCCCACGTATGCGTTAAAGTTGACAAGGCGAGCGCCTGGGACGCTGTGCAACATTCTTTGGGGGCGACAGGGTGCAAAGCTGCGCTCGTACTTCAACCGGCCTGCGTTTCGGTGTGCGTTTTTCTCTTGACTATTTTTTTCAATGAATCTATACAACTATCAAATTGCGATGAAATGAATGTCGCAATGTTCCATGACAAATGGAAGGGAGA
>Ga0209040_10004004_pt1 | contig 11199 bp, 11 predicted proteins | sample BogFormECP12_OM3_FD_188240 | JGI IMG/M metagenome (GOLD analysis project Ga0209040, IMG submission 188240) | Bog forest soil microbial communities from Calvert Island, British Columbia, Canada - ECP12_OM3 (SPAdes) (version 2) | ecosystem: Environmental > Aquatic > Freshwater > Wetlands > Bog ... | reverse complement strand
AGGAACTTGAACTGGTGGCGTCCCACCCCGGAGGCGCTCCTGGCGCTGGGCTTGCGCTCCGGCAGTGATATTCCAGAGCTCAAGGAGTTGGAACGCTGGTTTGATTCCCAGAAGTCATTTCCAACCGGGATTGAAAAGCAAGCGAACCTGGAGCCGATTTTGCAGAAGGCCCAGACCAGCCGGTTAAGGAGGCGCCGACGCGCGCTTGAGCGCCGGGCCAGCGTGCTCGAGGGGCCAAGAACTCGGGGCTCGGCCGGACTCGGAAAATGAAAAGCCGCGGAAACTCCCCTCCCCCACCCCGGCCTGAAGGGTGTTTCCAGAGGCAAAAAACCAATAAAAAGCGTTATTTTCTCCCCTCCCCCAACCCATTGTTGCGTCTTCGCGCTCTTTTTTACGCTTTAAGCTGAATAAACGCTCGACGGATCAGCCCAGGAGTCAGGCGAAGCGGTCCCTCAAATCGGACGCTCAGCCGCGAGAGGGCGTCATGGAGTACCTGCTTTTCCAAGGCTTTGCCCTTGGAATTAGGGAATAAAAGATTGCTGTACGCGCAGGCCTTCCGGTAGAGGCGGCTCTGCTCGGGCCTGCCCAGCCGCTCCCGCCAGAAGTGCCAGTAAAGCAGGGCCAGGGAGAGGCCTTCGCTCTCGACCTCCTGATCCCATAACATGATCTTAAACCCCCCGCTCTGGTGTCGGGTCACCGCGAGCGCGCTTTTTGGCCAACGGCGCGGGGAATTTCTCTCCGGTGCAATGCACAGCGCTGCGAGCATGGCCAGGTCGCGCCTGATCAGAATCGACACCTTCCTGGCAGCCTTCGTTTCGGCTTCGATGCGCTCAAGCATCCAGGTTCTCACGGGCTCAAGGTCGGGGGAATCACGAACGTTTGCGGGAAGTTTTGACTCCAGGAATTCTAGAAACGTAGCCATGCGCAACCTTTTTGGAAGGGTTCCTTGCGTTCTTTTCTCGCGTAATGTTTCCAACAGCTCTGCGTAGGACTCGCAGCCATCCGTGCGTTTTCCCCACAAGCTTCAAGGCCGTTTTCGCGGCACCCAGATACACCCGGCGCGTCGTTGCGGTATAATTCCTGCCCTCAAAGGAGGCAAACTCCGTAAATAGGATCCATCTTTCCGTCTCGATAGAAGGGCATTTTAGCGGGTATTTTGGGAAGCCCTTATTTTTTGCAAAGACCAGCACAGCATTTAAGTAGTATCAAACCTTCTCTCTCTCTCTACCGCGAGCCGGGGTATCATTATCCCTGACTATCCCACGCCCGTATCATTCGGCCGTGTAAAGGCGGAATAAATATCGGCCCTCGGCCCGGCGGCTCAAGCCCGATTGCAACTAGTTGACAGCTGTCAACCCGACGCTCGTATAAATTGGGAAATCCGAGATATGTTCAGATGAACGCTCTCCCCAACGCTTCCGAAGAGTCTTTCACGTCAGCACTCCCCTCCCCCCCTCTGCCCAGTTCCTCGCAATGCACTTTGCAGCCCACCTATGGGAAACCTTGTGAAGCGAGGCTAAAAAGTAAAGCCAGAGTCACCGTGATTCTAAAAAAAGCTCCCAAAACTGGGGCATCTACCCGCCCTCCGCTTTTACGACGTCCCCGCGCCGCCCGGAGGGTCTCTCAACGAACGCGTTTTGAGCGGTGTTAGCCGGGGGGCGGTTGACGCGAGCTTCCGATTACAATAAGAGATATGGTACGTGTCATCTCGTCTTTCGGGGTGCTAGTTACGTCATCTTCAGCCATTTGCGACGATAGTTGACATCTGTCGCAATGCGCAATTACAGCTCGCCTTCCCCGCTAACCTTTTCCTTTCTTTCCTTGAGGAATCTTGGGAAAAAGGAGCAGCCCGGAATGTTCAATAATTCTTACGAGTTATACCTACGCTCAACTTTACCGATTCGCCTTTTATGGCGACCGGATCTCAGTTGAGATCAACCTTTCAAAAGAAATCCCCCCTCTTTTGGCCCGTAGAAGAAGGGTGGGCTTAAAGGATCTTTTCGACTCAAGTTGGCAATCCCGACCCAGGAGCGAGTGATGCGTTTTAAAGTTCATAAGCTGGGAACGGACGTTGCCACCATGTGGGCAGAGCCGTCTATAACTGTGAGGGACGCGCACCGGAAGCATTGTAACGGACCGGCTCAGTTGACAGCTGTCAACCTTCCGAGCGCACCGGGGACCGAACAGTGCCAAAACACATGTGAATTCTGGCTCCGATCCGAAAAACTCACTTTCAAATTCCCTTATCCCAGTATTCTAAAAAGGTATTGGAACCAGCCTCACGCTTGTGCACTGCTCGCTTGACAGCTGTCAAGCGGAGACCGCAAGACAAACCAAGGGGAATGGTCTGACTCTTTCGTCGTTGTGGAGAATCGTGTAGCGACACAAAATACAATGCGGAAATCACATCCCACAGTCCTGATTGACAGCTGTCAACTAAGTAGGTGCGCCTTAGATCGAGAGGGATTGACAGTTGACAGCTGTCAACTGAAAGGCCGGAGGAGGGGATTCGTGACGACGAGGTTGACAGCTGTCAACCCGAACGGCATCACAGCTCGCACACTTTCGGTTTCTTACAACCGCAAACGACATGTTCGTATGAACACATACTCAGACGACCAGCAAAGTCCATTTACTTCGTTACACGCGAAAAAACCGTTAAAACGCCAAAGAATGCCACTTTTGTTCTTGACCGTAGTGATTCCTTTTGTGTTTTATCGCACCGTTCTGCTCGAATATCGGGTACTGAGCGTTATATGCGGAATACATCGTGACAACGGTACTAAAGGAACATTCACTAAACCAGACATCCATTGACGAATTGATTGCGTCGGATGCCTCCGTATTGAGCAATCACCTTCAGGCATTGCGGGAGCGCATTTTCCCGCCTGCCTCTCAAAAGCAGTTGCGCAGCTTCACCAGCGGCGAGGCTGCTCGTCTGATTGGGGTCTCTGATTCCTATCTTCGCCAAATCTCTCTTGCGGGGGAGGGCCCCAAGGCCAACACAGGGGCGGGCCGCCGGCGATTGTACACTCTAGACCAGATCAACGAGCTTCGACGGCACCTCGGGGCGTCGCACCCCGGCACCAAAGGCCGCTCCTACGTGCCTCATCGCTCGGCCACCGAACATTTGCAGGTAATCGCTGTCACGAACTTTAAAGGGGGCTCCGGCAAGACCACGACGAGCGCTCACTTGGCGCAATACCTGGCTCTTCATGGCTACCGCGTTCTCGCGATCGACCTAGACCCCCAGGCCAGCCTTTCCGCTTTGTTCGGTTACCAGCCAGAGTTCGATGTCAAAGCAAACGAAACGCTTTATGGAGCCATCCGCTATGACAGCGAGCGCCGTCCGCTAAGCGAAATTATTCGGCCGAACTATTTTACCGGACTGGATATTGTGCCCGCGAATCTTGAGCTTCACGAGTTTGAGCATACGACGCCCAAAGTGTTAGCGGAAGGGGGATCGGAAGGGGAAGGGATGTTCTTTGCTCGCGTCGCTGCAACTCTCGCCACGGTTGAAGCCAACTACGACGTCGTTATCATTGATTGCCCGCCTCAACTTGGCTTTCTCACGCTTGGAGCCTTGTGCGCCGCCACGTCGGTACTCGTGACCATCCATCCGCAAATGCTCGATGTCGCAAGCATGAGCCAGTTTCTGTTCATGACGAGCGATTTACTGAACGTTGTGAGAGAGGCCGGCGGTGACCTGCGGTTTGATTTTTTCCGATACCTTGTTACCCGCTACGAGCCTAATGACGGCCCGCAAACCCAGATAGCGGCATTCCTCCGGTCGCTGTATGCAGAACGGGTACTTACACATCCGATGGTTAAATCAACGGCTGTTTCGGATGCCGGGCTAACGAAGCAAACCCTTTATGAGGTGGGGCGGGAAAACTTTTCACGAGGAACCTATGATCGCGCTCTGGAAGCCCTGGACGCGGTCAATGGCGAGATCGAAGAGCTGATCAAACACGCTTGGGGCCGCCAACGACAATGAGTCGCAAAGATACACTTCGCGAGCTGCTTAACCCCGTAACTACGACTCCTGTTCAGACTCCTGGCACAGTTCACCCACCTAAGGAGCTCACGCGTTCTGAACGGACGGAATCGGGTGCCGTGAAGGCCATGGGCCTTACCTTGCAGAAGCTGTCTGCGGAGGCTGAAAGCGCGCGGGGGTTGCGCGCCCAGATCACCAGCGGTGCGAATGTCGTCGAACTCGAACCTGAGTTAATCGAGCCTTCCCTTGTAATGGATCGAATCTCGCAGACAGACGACGAAGCGTTCCGCAACCTCGTCAAAAGCGTAGAAGCTCACGGCCAGCAGGTTCCTATACTCGTGCGGACGCATCCAGAAAAGTCAGGACTTTATCAGATAGCCTACGGGCACCGCCGTCTGCGCGCCGCCATTGTGCTTGGGCGCAAGGTCCGAGCAGTCGTACGCGAGATGACTAACACCGAAGTCGTGATTGCGCAGGGTAAGGAGAACAGTGAGCGCCGGGATTTATCATTCATTGAACGGGCTCTCTTCGCGCGGAATCTTGAAGAAGCCGGATTTGATCGAGCGACGCTCATCGCGGCGCTTTCAGTTCACGAGACCGAAGTAGTGCGCCTTCTTGCGGTTGCGCGGGCGATTCCAGCTGATGTTGTTTACGCGATCGGACCAGCACCAAAGGCCGGTCGGCCCCGATGGATGGCTCTCACTCAGTTGCTCGAAGGCAGCGAGTCCCGTTTAATCGTCGATCAAGCGCTTGCGGACCCGGGCTTTTCCGCGATTCACACCGATGCGCGATTCACACGGCTATATACAGCTCTGTCCTCAAGAATAACGGCGAAACCTGACCATTCGACCTGGCACGATCCTCGTGGCCGCCCTGTGGTAAGGATCGAACGCGCTAAGGCCAAAACGAGATTCATCGTGGACGAGAAACTCGCACCCCATTTCGGTTCCTTTGTCACCGAGAAACTGGATGAACTTTACGCCGCTTTTTCCGCGCGGCCCGCCGAGCACGAACCAGGCTGACATCGGACTTATGGCTGCCTTAGCAACGCAATCCCCATCCGAAATACTCCTCGGGACCCTTCGCGCGAACCGTTGGCATGCCATTGGAGGGCAGGGGACTGCACCGGATCTGACCTACCTCCGCACCGACTGCCTCGAAGAAATTGCAGCGGAATTTTACGAAGGTGAGCCAGGGACTTTGCAGAACGGCAAGAGCCTCGTTCGTTTTGGCTCAAACCGTCAGAGGCTGTTCTTTGTCTCCGAACTCTTCACTGAGTATGATCCTGTTGCGAGTACATGGAAAACTTACCATATCTCGAGGCGCGGCACCGACGAACTCTCTTTAGCGCCCTGTAGAGAAGACGGAAGCGCGCTCGACGGGTACGAACAGCGTACTTTCCGCGATCTCGAAAAAAGAAGCATTGTGTACTACACCGGGACTTCCGCTAAATCCCGGATTCAGATATTTTTTCAGCCACCCCCTCTGGGAGAGGATGCATTGTACGCCCTCATTACGGATGCTTCCGGCGCGGAAGCTACTCAAGCGGAGCTGGGCCTGGATCTTCCAAAACCGCGCCGGCGCGGTCGACGGGTTCTTAAGCCGAAGCCTTTGGATATCCCCATGTTCATCAAACAGGGGCAGCATCTGACCAACCAAATACTAGGCCGTCCAACTGTTTCCGCCAAACCAGTCATTCTTGAGCAGTTGGCAGCTTTCACGTTTCCAGGAGAAATCAACGAACAAGTTGTTCAGCGAAAGATCCAGGTTATCGGCGCGGACCTCACATCAGCCCAACACCAAGCTTTAAGCGGCATTTTGAAACTGCTTACGATGCATGGATATCTCGAAAAGACTATACGCGTGTTGCCTGAACACTGGTATGACGCTTACGGCGTCGCCAAGTATGAACATTCAAAGCGAGGTGTTCTGCAGTTTTCTCCGCGGCATAAACTACAGGCGATGCAGTCACTGGCGTCACTGGCTGCGCAGCCGATGTTGATTTCGTATAAGCGCCGGAACGAGAAAGAGCGCTGGGACGTAGTCCAAAGAATTACGAACTTGATAAAGGTCTCGTCCGGATATTTGGACGTCGCGGACAATGAGGCTGACCAATTAATGAGCGGCATCCTTCTGAATGCCATCGATAACTTGCGCGTGATCGAGATCGAGTGTGACGAACTATTTTTTGACCAAGTGCACCAGCACTACTTCAAGCGGCCGCGAGACCTCGATGAGCGCTTGAAGCTCGCCAACGGCCACAAACGTCTGCCGGACAGCATTTATAATTTTCTAAACTACATCTACAGCGATGGCGAGATGCGGCGCCGGAAGAAGGGGCACAATCCCGAGAGCGACTGGAGACTAATTATATCTATGACCGACTTGGCCTACCTCCTTCGAATGAAGAGCAGAATCAAACACGGCGAACGCGGCCGAGTCTTGAAGGAGATCGATAAAATCGCAGGGCTAGTCAAGAGTATAGGCATTCTGAAATCCTACGATTTGGGCGATGAGGAAGCCTTAATCTTCGAACTTAACAACCAAGCGGCATTCCCGACGGCCGACGACCAAGTCAATCCAGAAGAAAGTGACAAGCCATTCGGGTTGGTAAGCAGCGTAAAAGCTATCCTGGAGAATCCCCAGCAACATGCAGCTGTTCAGACGGTGATTGACAACCTTTTGCCCACCGAGCTTGTTGCCAATCGTCAAGAGCGGACAGCCGTTTCACGCGCGATCGGAATCGCCGCTTCCCGTCTGCTGAACCTCAATATCATCGTGCCAGAGGATAAATTCAGGGATTTTCTCTCTGAAGTGGCAACGAAGGTAAAGGAGCGCGATGGCATAAAGGCTATCGGCAAATATTTTGCGACCACTCTGCAAGAGCGTTTGTTCGCAGCCATGGATAGTTTTTCTAAGGAATCAAAACAACTTGAACGTTCGGCTGAGACGAACTCAAAGGCGGCAATCAAGTTAGCGCTCGCGGAAGAATTCCTACGGTCTCTTACAATCTCCGAAATGGTTACCTAATCATTGGCGATCAAGCGGTTGTCCTCCTGTTTAGAGGGGATATGCATCCGTCCTCCTCTTGAGCGGGGGAACAACAATTGTCCTCCTTTTTAGCGGGGCACCTTCCTTGGCGATTCGGCGCGATTCCATAAATGTCTCGCATAGGACTTGCGAGCTATCTCCAGGGTCGGAGACACAAAATCTGGGATGTTCGAATTTCTTCTTTCTGGCGTGGAATTGTCCTCCTGTTTAGCGGGCAATGAAAGCCGTCCTCCTATCCGGCGGGCGATTGTCCTCCTGGTCAGCGGCTTTTGTTTTGCGCATCGGGTTAGAATCGGGGCTCAGTCGTCCGAATCTTCGCTGTTTGACGCCATTTTTAAAGAATTGTCCTCCTATTTAGCGGGAATTGTCCTCCTACTTGGCGGCGACAATTCATTGTTTCACCAAGGGAGTAACGCCCGAGGGGCTCTCGTCGGCCCCTCCGAACGAAACCCTCCGGATCCCATTGCTTTGACGCATTCCTCTCCCGATCAAGAGCAGCTTGATAATGGAGTAGGAAGATAAAAATTGGTAATTGTCCTCCTATTTAGCGGGCTCATAACCACCGTCCTCCTGATCAGCGGGAATTCGTCATCCTCGTCAGCGGTTGTTTTCAAGCGAATCGGCGGGACAGGTCGAATTGTCCTCCTATTCAGCGGGGGATAACTCACCTTCACTGAAAAGACCTCCGGTCCCTTCTCCTCGAATGAGAACTGACGTTCCGACTTCCTTCCTTTTGACACGCTCCGCAAATTGTCCTCCTCTTTAGCGGGCAGTGTTTTCCTCTTTAGCGGGGGATACACCCTTTGGCGGCCTTTCGTCCTTTTGCGGGTTCAAACTTGTCTACGGGAATAAAGGCCCTTTTAGCGGGAGAATGCGCCTGGTTTACGGGACTCACGACGCCAGTTAGCGGGCAAACTTAACAGGAAGGCGGGAGACGTCCTCCTCTTTAGCGGATTCCGCAGTATGTAAGATCCTTGGAGACAGTCACTTAGCCATCATCGTTTCGAAAGATTCTTAAGATGATCTAAGAACAACTAAATATCATCCATATTATGTTGTCCGCAGGAAGCGGACTTAAACGGATGATGTTCGCTTCGCTTTTTTCTGAGCGATTATCGCTCCGCCTGCAAGTGGGAATTCGGCACATTCGTTATTTGCCGCCCGCAGGATCCTTCCGATTCCTGTTTTTTGACGCGCATTCACGTGTCTCACGTGCTAAAAAGTCTCTTTCATGATAGAAGCCCCCGCTGCCAACGATAACAGGCTTAAGGAGGTTGCTTTTACGGCTGGCGACTTAATTCTCGGTTCGCCTGCGTCGAATCGCACAAAAACCGCAGAAACACTGCTGAATATTCTGGAGGGTCATCTCAGAAACTCAAACACCAGGAGCGCGTACAAAGTCGCATAGAGGTATTTTTTTGAATTTTGCTCGGCCTATAATCTCGACCTCGATCGCGTGAAGCCCTATCATTTTGGTCTGTGGCTAAAGCAACACACCGGTTCCGTCGCTACTCAGCGCCAGCACCTAGCTGCCGTTCGCCTGTTGTTCGATCACTTGCTTAACAAAGGTGTGGTCGACATTAATCCGGCGGCCAGGGCTAAGCCGCCGCGACTACAGAGAGAACGCGCTCACACAACAGTGTTCGAGCACAATGAGATCAAGACGTTCTTGGAGGCAATTAGCGGCGACTCCCTTATGGACATTCGGGATAAGGCGCTATTTAGCCGTCTTACACCTGGGCGCGAGTGTCGGCCGTTGTAGCACTTAAGGTAAAACATTACTACGAAAGTTTAGCGAAAAGCGCGGAAAAATTCATGAGGTGCGGGTTCACTCCAAGGCCAGGGAAGCCATAGATCAGTGGCTTATCGCCTCCGGTCTCGGATCCAACCCATCTGCTCCACTTTTCCCGGCGTTCGGTAAAAACAAGAAAGCGCTGGAGCTCAGGCACATGGACCGTACTAGCGTCTGGAAGCTAGTACGCTAGTACAGACCAGAGCCCGGGCGAGCGGACTCAAGAAACGGGTTTGCTCCCACAGTTTCCGAGCAACGGGCATTACAGAGTATATGAACGCTGGAGGCGCCCTCGATATTGCGCATTGCCGGCCACTCAGAGCTTTCCACGACCAAGATCTACGACAGATCACAGGACCGTGTGACGATCGCCGAGATTGATTTCTTTTGAGTCATCGTCCGAGCTAACTTAACCAAAGGCCTCGGTGCAAAGAACTCGGGGCGCAGTTCCCAAGGCCGGTCTCTGCGGTGAGCGAGGACAAAACGAGGTTTATCCGGTTCGCGAAGGCGGGAGAAATAAGAGCGAAAGATCGCAAATGGTCACGTCTGGTTGGGGGAAAGAGGAGCGTTACTCGAGGGCGGGGGAAATGGGAGCGAAAGTTGCTTCGGTTGCGGCCAGGAGGCTGAACGGTCAAAAAGGGACCAACCGGTAAGTGGGCGTAAATGAACAAGAAGAGCGATCGAAGACCAGACGCGCGACCAGACCCAAAACGAGTTTTATCCGGTGGAGCGGTGAACTTGGCTGCAAGCCGGCACTGGCATCAGATCGGGTTTGAGAAAAGGCCTCACCTGTCCGGCCCGTCCACATGGCCAAGTGGGCTAACAACGGCGGATGTCCAACCAGGTCACACAAGTACATTCACAAAGTCGAAAACTTCCGGAGATTCAGCGGCGTATCAGGAGAATAGCAGACAAATGCAACCGAACGCGACCTGGGGGTGAAGAACACCTAAAAAACTAAGAAGCAGAAACTTATCTCCGCTCTTTTCCACCGCGCGAGTAACCCCAACCGATATCGGCTCACGGATTGAGCCAGTTCTCGAAGTGAACCTCGAGGCGCTTGAACATCTCTCTTTTAATGTCTTTGATGTCAGCGAACTGGCCCCAACGAGTCACATCGCAGTTTTTAGGGGCGCCCTCAATCTCTACAATGAATTCTTCCACCAACCTGAGCTTGTCCCGGTATTTTTCCCGAAGGTGCTGTTTGCAAATATCCGCAGTTTGTTTCTGCCGGTTCTTGGTTCCTAATCCCATAGGCAACGGAGGGTGGCGCTAAATGATCCGCGAGATGTCTCGTCGATCTCCGAGTGGCAAGCATATATTGCCGCCCACAACTTTCAAGATGCCAGCGATGGCAACTCAACCCTGCCCCATCCTTAAGCATCCACCTAAGGATCTCCAGGCTCAGGAGGGCAGGGGAGTAGGAAATCACCAAAGCGCAGACCGGGATTCATGGCGAATGCCGTCTTTCCCATGCTCGGCCGTGCCGCAATGACTATCATCTCTGCCGCATGCAGTCCGCTCGTCATCCGGTCCAATTCGATAAATCCGGTCGGCAGACCCATCACCGAACCGCGACTTTCATACAATTTCTCAATTTGTTCGATTGCCTCCATGACCAGCTCTGTGGTCGGAACAATTTCGGTTGTCACGTGTTCTCCGGTGATCGCAAAAATCTCTTTCTCAGCTTCATCCAACAGCTGTTCGATTTCCCACTGTTGATCGTAACACTGAGTCGAAAGCCTGTTGTAGGCGGAAATCAACCGGCGCAGGACATACTTCGTGCGGACGATATCGATGTAGTAGCCTAGATTCGCCGCGGTTGGAACAAAGTTGTAGAGGTCGCTCAGGTATTCCGGTCCGCCGATCTCCTCCAGTTGATTTCGATCTTTGAGAGCCTGCTTGAGTAAGACGAATTCGATTGGCTTGCGCTTATCACCGAACTCGAGGACCAGGCTATAAATAATTTCGTGTGCGGGAATGTAGAACGCGTTTGTCCTCTTGGATAAAACGCGCGCTGAGCTGTGAGAGCAACCGAGCCATGAGCATTGTCACAAAATGGAGGTATAGAAAGCGCGAAAAGACGCAATATACAATGCGCTGAGTCATCGTCAGGTTTGTTTGCCAGCCTGAAGGTGAAATTCCTCGGTCGCCTCATCGCCAGCGACTTGCGGAGACTTCCGGCGCATGATTTGATCTCCCTACACCATGAAATTCAGCGTCAGTAAGGACAAATTACTTGAAGGTCTTTCTACGGTTCAAAATGTGGTTAACACCCGCACAACATTCCCGATCTTATCAAATGTGTTGCTGCAAGCTAGCGACGGAGAAATTCGGCTGACCACCACTGACCTGGATG
>Ga0209040_10004003_pt1 | contig 11200 bp, 6 predicted proteins | sample BogFormECP12_OM3_FD_188240 | JGI IMG/M metagenome (GOLD analysis project Ga0209040, IMG submission 188240) | Bog forest soil microbial communities from Calvert Island, British Columbia, Canada - ECP12_OM3 (SPAdes) (version 2) | ecosystem: Environmental > Aquatic > Freshwater > Wetlands > Bog ... | reverse complement strand
GCGCGCCGGCGCGCCGACTCATCGTCAAAGCGTGAGGCGAAGCGGACGTCGAGCGCTTCGTCGATCGTCGCGGGAAAAGGCTCGAGCGAGACGACGCAGACGTGAGTCAGTTCGCCGTGGACAGCGCCCCTCACCCTGACGCCGTCGCGCGCCGTCGGTTTGAGAACGAGGGTCGCCACCAGCGCCTCGATCGACGGAAGCTTGTACAACGTCGCCAGCGCCTCGCGCTCCGCCGGGCTGGCTTCGATCGTCACGGTCTGGCCCTCCCTGGGCAACGCGCCGACTCGCAACATACGGCTGAAGGGTTCTTGCATGCTATCCTCCCGGCGTGATCGGCCCTTCGGGAAAGCGGAATCGGCCCATAGTGAAATCCTCGAGCGACGTCCCGGCCAGGGCGGCGTCGAGCGCAGCGACGTAGTCGGCGAGCTCGGCCGCCCTAGGCGCGCCGCCCGCGGCGCCATAGACGTTTCGCGCCAACGCTGTCGCCAGCTCCGCCCGCGAACCCGAATCAAGCGCCGCGGCATAGGCGGTGTTCCGGCCGTAGAACGCCTCCTTCATTACTTTCAGGCGCTTGGAGACTGAAACGTCGCTCAACGCCATTTCACGCAACGTATCGTCGAAATGGAGGAAGACCGTGTTGACCAGATCCTGCGCGATTTCGTGTCCGAGCCCACCGCTCGAAACCAGCCGGCGAAGGACGAGTCCTACATGCAGCGTCAGGAGCTCGAATCGCCCGTCGATCCGGTCCGGCGCCTCGAGGGCTTCGTAAAGCGCCGGGCGGCGGGACGCGGCCACGATCTCGCCGCGAAGTTGCTCGATGAGGGCTCTGCTGGCGCGCCGCGCGCGCCACCGGGCGAAAATCATCGGACAAGCCTCGATCCGCCGCCCGTATCCGTGCGGCTTGCAATTATTCGAGCGCATGGGTTAGGCATCCACGGCCGGGCTGGCAAGTCAAAAGGGCGCGAGAGCGGAGCGGTTTGATGGGCGGTGGGCCGAAGGGCTTGGATTGGGCTGTGCGGAAACTTGTGCTGCTCGGCGCATTGGCGTTCGGGGCGGCGCTCAGCGGCTGCCTCGGCTATGACGGCGACTTCGATCGCGGCTATCAGGTCGACCAGGAAACCGTGTCCCAGATCAAGGTCGGCGCGACCACGAAGCCGGAGGCGCTGTCGCTTTTGGGAACACCCTCGACCACGTCGACCGTCGGCGGCGACGCATGGTATTACATTGGTCAAAAGATGCACCAGGCCGTGGCCTTCATGCCCGTCCAAATGACCGACCAGCACGTTCTGGCGGTCTATTTCGACAAGGGCGGCAAGGTCTCGCGAGTCGCCAACTACGGCATGCAGGACGGCAAGGTGTTCGACTACGTCTCCCGCACCACTCCGACCGGGGGCACGGAGCCCGACTTCCTGCGCAACATTATGGGCGGACTGTTCCGCTTCAGCTGAACGGGAAATTCGAGCAGCGGCGCGGGGTGGTCCGACGCTTCGTCGGGCAGCACAGGAAAGTCGCGCACGTCGACGCCGTCGCTGACGAAGAGGCGTTGGCGTTATGCGGTCTGCGCATGCGTTCGGAGCGACGCCGCCGCCATTTTCATCCCCATAACAGGGAGAAAACAGCGGAATCCCCCTGATTCTGCCCATCCTGGCCGCGGGAAAGCCCTTTATTTCCAATCGCTTCCGAAAAAATCATCATGCGCGGCGAGAGCAAGATAACAGGGGCAATAACAGGAGGTTAACAGGGAGGGAATTGGCGCTTATCAGGGCAATAACAGGTGGGCGGAGCGAGCGAAAAAAGGGCAAGCCGGGGGCCGCAAAAATCGCGCATGAAGTGTTAGAGTTATGCAGCATGCGCATGGGTTCGAGGGTGAGGCGCCTGCCATTTCACCGTATTGAGCCCGTTCCCCGGCGCTGGTTGGCTGCTTACCGTAGATCAGGATCCCCGCCTGGGCGATGCCGGCGCCGCCAGCGGGAAGGTGCCGGCGCTATCCGGCGTGCGCGCCTGTGGGAATGTCCGGTCGCCGCCGGACTCCGGCGACGCGAATGAAAATGCATGCGTCATGGTAAAGCCGGTAAAGCCGGCTGCGCACGAGCTTGCGTTCAGTCGGCCCAGGGACACCGCGCCACGGGGCCGCCAGGATGAACGAAAGGGATCGGCTGCTAGAGCTGATCGGTTGAGCGACCGTACATCGAGGGGTCGTCCTTCGGGCCTTCGGCGGTCCAAATGACGCGCAAGGGCATTGGGTCCTGAGGCTTGACCTTGTTGTCCCCTCCTATCAATTGCGTGGAAACCCACTTGGCGCATTGCTGCTGGGTGACGTCGAGCACACGCTGGCTTATTTCCGCCGACGTCGCCATTCCGGACTCGCTGGAAGTGATCGCTTCGACGTTGTCGGACAGACAATCGTAAATGACGCGTTGAGCACGATATCGCAGAGCGAAAGCGTTGGGGTCTCGCCGCAGAAAAGGCTCCAGCGACGCCAGGCCGGAAGCGGAGGCGTCCGCCAGCAATTGTTCCGTGCTCTCGCGAACCTCGCCGTTTACGAGATCGCCGTGGGTCTGATAGAGGCGCTGCACAAACAGCGTAGAGCTGCGATTGGCCGCCAGCAATTCCGAGGTCTCGAAGAGCCGCGCATAGACGCTGCGCGCCGACTTGGCGATCATCATATCGAGGTCGTTCATGGTTACGGCGCCACGGTTGGTGCCCTCGAACAGGCCGCCGATTTCATTCCCGACGCGCTCGAGAATCATCACGCGCAGACGCTCCGGCGACCAGTTCTCGCCCAGAAACGTCTCGAATTTGGTCAGATTGGCTTCGCGTATGGAGCTGTCCAGCGCCTCCAGGATTCCGTGTTCGGTGACGTCGCCTTCCTTGGTCGAGTGCTGGGCGTTTTGTGCGCGTTGGATGCGCTTGATCAAATCGTCGATCTTGCCCGTATAATCGCGGCTGGCTTCGGCGTCATCCTTGCCGATCTGTTCGAGATCGTCCGATGCGCCCACGGCCCCGAGCGACTGACCCGGCCTCACGGATTTCAGGATCGCCTGCTGTTCCCCAGTCGTCGGGGGCGCCAGGGAGGCGAGAGCTCGCGACGCCTCTGCCGAGGAAGGCGGCTCGACGGCAGCGGCGCCAGAGTTGTGCGAAGAATGCGTATGATAGGAGGGCGCGCCGCCGGAGTTGCGATGGTAACGAGGCGGCCCCATCCCCCTCAACATGCCGCCGACGAATCCGCCCACGAATCCGCCGGCGAATCCGCCGAAAGCATCGCCGGCGTAAGCGTCGGGTGGGTCGAACGCGCCAACTGTGAGAACCGTACCCGCTGCCGAAAGAAGCTTGCGCAATGTCGCGGGGCGCTTGACTGACTTGACGCTCATGGAAATCTCCCAATGATGCGGGCGAGTCCCACTCATATGTACTGCCGTTTTCAGACACATTCAACGGCGAGGCTGACGGGTCGATTGCCCGTTCGCTTGCGCTTGCGCCGCGATGATCTGCTGGTTGATCAAGTCGGCGAAAGGCACCTTCGCCTTGCGCGCCGCTTCGAACGAGGAGGACAGGGTCCGACGCAGAACGTCGTTGTCGTAACACAGGGTCTCGCGCTCCAGGCTGCGAAACTGCGGTTCAGTCGGAGATTCCGCGCGCCCCCAATCCCACACCCAGACCGAGTGTCTCCTGTCAGTGTAGCCGCCGCAACCGAGCGGGACATCGAGCCGGCGTATTTTCACTTTGCGCGTCTCCTGGTCGATGGTTCCGTAAAAGCGTTGCAGGCGGTCGACTTCTTCCGGGTTGAGCAAAGCCCGATCATTGACGTCGACGGCTTGGCTGTTGACGGCCATTTCCGCGAGCAGGATGCCCGCGTCGATTTCAAAGAACGGATTGCCGTCCGGCTTGGTGGGATCGGCCTGGACGGACAGTTTGATGGCGAGAAATGCGTATTTCATCGCCATCAGCGGATCTTTGGGCTGATCGAGTTCGCCATTGCGGTAGATTTCCGCGAGCATCTCGGCCGCTCGCGCCGAGCCGTGGCTTAGCGCGCGGTTGAGAAAGTCGATCGCTTCGTTCGCGCCATTTTCCGGCCTGACCAGCACCCGACCCGCCCTTAGCCGCCGAGCCAATTCGATTTCCGCATCTTCGTTGCCGCCATGCGCGGCGAGCCGGTAATATCGCTCCGCGATCTCCGGCTGCGGATTGGGCAGGCCGTACCCGTGCTCCATCATCCACGCCATGGTAAACTGCGCGGCCGGATTGTTGTCGGCCGCCGCGCGCCCCCACCAGAGCAGCGCCTGGGTGAAGTCAGGGTCCACGCCTCGAAAATAGTACCAGCCGAGATCGAACTTGGCTGCGTCGGAGCCTGAATCCGCCGCGCGTTCCGCCCATTCGATCGCGCGGCGCCGATTTGGCGTAACGCCGTACCCGTAGAAAAGAGCCTTGGCCGTCCACACCATCGCCGGCACAGAGCCGCTCTCCGCGGCCTTGACCATCAGGCGATAGGCGTCCGCCCAATCGCGCTGGAAACCGAAGGAGCCCTGGTATTCCCGCCGAGCAATTTCGTACATCGCCAGCGGAAATTCCTGATTGGCCGCCTTCTTGAGCAGTTCATTGGCTCGCTTCTGATCCTCATCGCTGACGTCGGTATAGTCGGAGATCGTCGCCAGATTGTAGAGCGCTGCGACGTAGCCGCGATTGGCCGCGTCGGTGAAGGCCGCGCGCGCATCGGAGATGAGCGGTTTACGGGCGGGATCGTCCAACCTCACCGCATTGGCGGCGGCGAATTTGGCGCGGCCCAAATTGAAAAGGAACCTGACGACGCGCGCGTTGCGCTGGATCGAGTGCTCACAGGCAGCCGTCGCGGCAACGAAGTCTATCTTGTCGAGCGCCACTCCGGCGACCCCAGGCGGGCGGTCGGGATCGCTGTCCGAGGCGGCGAGGCGGTCGCAATCGTCGATCGGCTTCGTCCCGGCAGAGAGATTCGGCGCCGCCACCGAAGAAGAACCGATCAGACTAACGAGTGCGCGGCGGGCGAGTTCCGCGGTGGGGCAATCGTGGAAACGCCGGCGATGTCTCTCCAGCGCCTCCCGCTCTGCTTGTTGGCTGATCTCCGCCCAATCGACCTTGGCGCCCTCGCACTCTTGCTGTGTCATCGGAAAGCGTTCGGCGCCGACGGATGCCACCAAAGCGAAATCATCGCTGACGCCGAGATTCTGGAAATATTCCGGCTCCTGCTGCCGCCCTCCCGCCGCCGCGAACGCAGCGACCATCCTCTTGAGCCGCTGGCCGAGTTCAATCAAAGTCTGCCCCGGCCGCTGCAGCTCCGACTTCAGGACCTCCGTGAAGAGAGAGTTGCGCCTATGATCTCCGTACCCGAAGCTCTCGATTGCGGTTTCGCCTTGGGAGGCCGAGAAAACGACGATCGAGCCGTCAGGCAGATCTTTTGTCGGCACGAGGCGGCTGCCACTGTCTCCACGTTTGATTTCCCGCTCGTCCGTCGTCGCGCGGATAATCGAACGGCACGCATCGAGAAAGAGAATGGCGATCTTCGGCTTCTTCCGCCCGATCGCGTTCAAAATGTCGGAGGCTGAAACCCCGTTCTTGGCAATTTCGTCGGTTTCATAGGATCCCTCGAACGAGGGCATTTTGAGCGAAATGATTTCCTCCCGACGCCGGTCCGCTTCGATCACCTGCTGGCGCGTGAAGGTCCGGAGACTCTTGATGTCGCCGAGCAGCAGATAATTGGTGTCGTTCGCCTCGACGCCTAGCCCGTGCCCGGAATAGAAGAAAAGAACGACATCGCCCTCCTTGACCGTAGCGAGGAACGCGTTGAACTTCTTGTCGAAATCGCTCTTGGCGTGCAATTCCGTCGCAAGTGTGACGTTCTTCTTGTCGAAGCCCACCTGCTCAAGGTTGGCGGCGATATCGCTCGCGTCATTGTCCGATCGCGTGAGGCTCGGGATATCGCTGTCGGAGTAGCGCTGTTCCCCTACGACAAAAGCGCGCCGTGTCTGTGCGCTCGCGGCGTCAATGCCGAAGAAGCCGAGCGCGGCGAGCGCGATCATGAAGAGGGCCGCCGGCGCACCGCCCTCTCCCCATGATGATCGTTTCGTCACGCCAACACCCATCAGACTCGAGTCTCGCTTCGACCATTCCGGTCCGCTCAAGGCGCAAGGTCTCTCGCGACCCGGAACCCGATCCTCTCCGACCCCTCATCGACGCTCTCATAATCGCGCGCCGCTGCGCGCAGCTTGGCCGGATCGTCGGCCCAGGAGCCGCCGCGCGTCGCCCGCGCCGTGCAGTCGCCGGAGAGTACCGGCGCGCCATTCGAGGGCGCAGCTTCGGGGGTCGGGTTCCAGCAGTCCTGGGTCCATTGCCGCACATTGCCCAGCATGTTGTAAAGCCCGAACGGATTGGCCGATCCGCTGTCGACAGGCTCGGTCCTCAGCAGAGCGACAGCTTTCGGGCTGCCATTGTAGGAGCGCCGCGAATCGTACACGGCAAGCTCCGGCTTAATGTCGCCGAACCAGAACGGCGCGTAGGCGCATTTTAGGGTCCTGCAGCCGCGCGCCGCGTACTCCCATTCCGCCTCGCTGAGCAGGCGGTAGGGCTGACCGGTCTTGCGCTTCAGCCATTCGACATAGAGCTGCGCCTCCGTCCAAGTTGCGAATATCGCGGGACGACGGCCGCGACCGAAGTCGAGGTCGCCGAGCCGCCGATGACCGCAGCCGCCCTCGGCGAAGCACGCGTCCCATTCCGCAAAGCTTACGGCGTAACGGCCGGCGGCGAAGGGTTTGGCGATCTCCACCGCATGCGGCGCGGCCTCGAAGGTTTGGCGGCCACTTTCGCCGGGCGGCGAGCCCAGCATCGCCTTGCCTGCGGGAATGACGACCATTTCCGGGCATCGTTCGCATTCCTTGAAGACCTCGCCGCCCGGATTGTCAGCCGTGATCCTGGGGGGCGGGCCGACGGCAATCGTCTCGCCGGCCGGCTTGGCGGCGGGCAGTTCGGTTGGCGGGGCGGGCGCAGGTGGCGGGATCCGCGGAAGCATCGCTTCATGCAGTTCCGCCCTTGCCCCTTGGTCGATAGTCGGCGCGGGCGGCGAAGAGGAGGAAGCCAGCGGTATAGCCGCCACGGGAGTGGGCGGGGCCGCGGGGGGCGTGAAATAAAACCGCCCTGCAATCGGCGAGACCGAAAACCACGGCGTCTGCTGATGCCCGGTAGTGTCGTCGACCCGCCGCGCAACCTCGTTGAACGTGTTGAAAACATCGATGCCCGGTTTGCGGATTTCGTCGGCGAGCGCCAAGGCATACGGGCCGTTTTCGCCGGCACCGTCTTGCGCGCTCGCGCCCGGCTGAGTCGCGAACGCGATCAAGGTGCCACGCGGCGCCTGCATCTGCGCCAACCCGCCTCCCAGATCCTTCAGCCCTTTAGGGAACGGGTTGGTGCGACAGGCATCGAGGATAACGATCGCCATGCCGTTGTGCTTTTCCTCGATCGTGCGCATCAGATCGGTGACTCTGACCAAATCGTAAATATCGGTCGGGCTCGTCGGGTCGGCGCTAATCGGAATCAGATAGTTTTCCCCCTGGTATTCAATACCGTGTCCCGAATAGTAGAAAACCGCCACGGTATTTGCGTCCAATGCCCGGCCGAACGCGCGGACCGCGTCGCGCATCGCGTCAGTTTCAAGATCGAGCTGTTCACCGCCTTTGATGATCGTAAATCCCGCCGCCGCCAAGCTTTTCGCCACGAGACGGGCATCTTTGCGCGGGTTGTTCAGCTTTGGGGCATGCGCGTAATCGGCATTGCCGATTACCAGCGCCACCCGCTTCACCTCGGGTTGAGCCTCGGCTTGGCCAACAGCGCAAAGCAACACTGCGGCGAGCCAGATTGCGCCGCCCATTCTCCGTATCGCCTGCCACGCGGTTACGTTCCTGGATGGAGAAATGCCAATTCCACAGACTCGCATCACTGCGCGCCCCCGGCGACACGAATCAGCTCAACGGCTCGCTCCGCCAGGTCGTCCCCAGCCTCGGAGCGGGCGGCAAGCCGACGCAGAGCCTCCATCCGGTACTCCGGCGCTGTCTCGTATAGCTGGATCGCCTCCGCAACGCCCCCGCCGGCGACCGACGCCGGAGGCAACAGGCGGAGCCTGTGGCGAAGAACGGCGCCCAAACTGTCCTGAATCGTCACGACGAAGGGGCTCGCCGGCGGCTGCCACCCCGGCAGCCACAAATACCGGCGCTCGGTGTGGGCGCGCCCGAGCAGGCTGCCGTCGCCGGCATCCTCGAAGGTGACGCTGAACGGCGGGCTGCCGCCGGCCCAAGCCAGCGCCAAGCCCTCGGTCCCGGCAACCACCCCGGAAGCCGGACCGAGCCCCGCCAATTCTCGCAGCGGACCATGTTGCGCGGCTTGCTCGCCGTCATCAACGCCCTTATACAGCACCGTCGCGCCGGATGCCGTCTTCGTTTCGCGGGGAGGCCATGCTGCCCAGAAGTTGAACCACGAGGCCCAGGACCCCCCCTTGCGCGGGCACGGCGGCAGAACCACCGATATGTCCACCTGATGCGCCGGGAAGTCCGTGTATTCGTCAGGCGATCCTTCCGCGGGCCGAACTCTTATGCTGGTGTTTGCCTTCACGTGGACACGTTCCCAGGGGCGCCACCGCGGCTCGCCTTCCGGGTGAGCGTGCGGCGGCTCGCTCTCCACTTTGTCATTCGGTCCAGACGTGATGTAATAGGTGCATTCCTCAGCCCGAGCGGCGAGCGGCGCTGCGCAGATCAGGACGATCGCCAGGGAAACCAAAATCCGCTTCACCGCGCACGCCATAGTCCAATGCAACGGCCCGACCACGTCTTCTCCCGTGTGGAGGAGTGTTTCCAGCATCGCCCCAAACACGGCCGCCGCTGCGCCGATAACCACTCCCGACCGAAGTAAGGAGGTCGCCAGCCAAGTCCAAAACGCGCCGATGATGATCAGGGCCAGCGCCATCAAGGCTATGCCTCCCAGCCCCCAGATCAGCCGAACGAACGCGGCCAGCGGGCTGTCGATTTCGTGTTTGTCGCGAGCGCGGCCACCCTGGCGCGCGTGTCCTCGCGGTGGCGCGGCAGGCTCGCATGCTTCTCTGATCACCAAAAGCGCGGCGAAATAAGCGCCCGAAGTGATCCCGACCAAGAGCTCCAGCGCCACAAGGAGCAAATCCCGCGGAATTGTTGTCGTGGACTTGCCTTGGACCGCAAATGTCCATACCGCCTCTGCATGGATTATCGCACCTGGTTGCAAACCAACTGGAGTCATGAAATGATCGGATGTCGAAGCGGGCGACGCATCGCCTACGATCACGTAAGCGCCATTCAGCAGCGTTGCATGCTCGGCGAGCATTTCTTTGGACATAATATAAATGCCTGTCCGGTCTTTGGACGATGTATAAGGCGTCTGAACCGGGGCGAACAGGATCGGGCGAGCGTCTTCGCTTTTTTCGCAGCCTGTGCCCTTGCTGAACTCGTAAGGAAGACCTATTCCCGACACCGCCGCAGCTAAAGTCGGCAACGTGACATGGCCCCCATAGTCAGACGTGCAGCTGCGTTCTTGCGTCGTGCGCACCACCCCGTCGCGGATCCTGAGGCCATTGATCGCGCCCGCAATTTCGTCAGAGATGATCGGCATCGCGATCCGCATGCGGAGTGCGGCGAGCGCCCCGCGTAGATTCGTGATCCGCTTGTCCGCCGCGCCGTCCGGGCGCGGCTGAAGCTCTTTTATTTGGAAGTCGACGCCGACCGACAACGCGTCCGTGCCAGCAATTTTGTTCAATGAATCCGTGAGCATGTCGACGGTCGGCTCGGGGCCAATATCCACTACCACGACTCGCGCTGCCGGTTCGGGTTCACCGCCGTATGCGCGCACCACTGCATCGCCGCCCAGGTGATCGAGAAAGCGGTACAAGGCACTATTCGAGAACGGGTAGAGCAAGAAAAAGACGAGCAGCGTCAACGCCACAGAGGTAAGCCAGTGAACCAGCCAGCTCCGAAATACCCGCCAAGCGGCCGATTGAAGTTCCATCCGCAATCTCCACTGCGAGATCGCACCATTCTCTCTACGCGGGCCGAACCAGCAAAGGCGTCAACTTTATCGCCTAAGTTGGTCCGGTGCGACTCGATTCAACCGACGGTCTCAACCAGTGAGAGTATGCAAAGTCCTGGTAGCGTCTCATATCACTACTTGAGGCGAAACGGTTGCCGGCGGCGGGGGGCGGCGGGGAAATAGGGCATTTCCGTTGGCATGGCGCGGAACCCGCCGAGGGTCTGGATGCCGAGGATTGAAGTCGAGCGCGAAGCGGACGGGCGCTGGATCGCCGAAGCGCCTGCGCTTTACTGGGTCGACGTCCGCCTCGCGTCAAGGCCACTCGGTCGCCCGCGCGCTCAACCGATAGCCGAGTTCGTCATCCGAAACGTTTGTATGCGACGGGCAAGCGCTTGACTAGACGAGAACCCCGGAGAAGATGCAAAGGTCGATCGCCATGGAGGTGCGCACCCCGCAATCGACGCCTTCGAGCCAGTCGAACCGGCTCGGCGCCTTCGCCCATCCGGCTTTCGCGGTCGTCTGGGCGGCGAGCACGATCGCGACGATCGGCATCGCGATGTATGACACGGCGTCGGGCTGGCTGATGACGACGCTCGACCTCGACCCGCTCTACATTTCGCTGGTGCATGCGGCGACGAACCTGCCGATGTTCCTGTTCACCCTGCCGGCCGGAGCGCTTGCGGATATCGTCGACCCGCGGCGGCTCATCATGGCGGTGTCGTGCTGCATCGCGGCTCTGATCGCGGCCTTCGCCGCGCTCGTATCGTTTGACCTCGCCTCCCCGGTCTCCCTCTTGTTGACGACATTCTTTCTCAGCGCCGCCTGGTCGCTGAACGCGCCGGCCTGGCTGTCGATCTTGCCGGTGCTGGTGCCGAAAGCGGATTTGCCGGGGGCGATCGCGGCCCACGGCGTCGCCCATAACCTGAGCCGCACGATCGGGCCCGCGCTCGGGGGGTTCGCGATTGTCAATTTTGGCGTGTCGACGCCGTTCTGGGCGGTCGTCGCCGCCAATCTCGGCGTGATCGCAGCCCTCATGTGGTGGCGGGCGCCGCCGAGAGTGGCGACGCTGCCGGCCGAGCGCCTGACGAGCGCCGTGCGCACCGGAGTTCGGCACGCCGCCAACAACCGGCTT
>Ga0209040_10004002_pt1 | contig 11200 bp, 5 predicted proteins | sample BogFormECP12_OM3_FD_188240 | JGI IMG/M metagenome (GOLD analysis project Ga0209040, IMG submission 188240) | Bog forest soil microbial communities from Calvert Island, British Columbia, Canada - ECP12_OM3 (SPAdes) (version 2) | ecosystem: Environmental > Aquatic > Freshwater > Wetlands > Bog ... | reverse complement strand
ATGTGGCGCCGAGCGAGGGCACGCCGCGCGATGCGGCCGGGCCCGTGATCGACATGCTGTTTCCGCGCGGCTCGTCCGCGAGGGTGCCGATCGCCTGCATCACCGGCACCAACGGCAAGACCACGACTTCGCGCATGCTCGCGCACATCGCCAAGATGGCCGGCTTCACGCCGGGCCTCACGACCACCGACGGCATTTATATCGACGGGCAGCGCACCGTGGAGGGTGACATGACCGGCCCGGTCGCGACACGCATGGTCCTCGCCGACGCGCGGATCGACATCGCGGTGCTCGAAGTCGCACGCGGTGGGCTGCTGCGCGCGGGGATGGGCGTGCCGTTCACCAACGTGAGCGCGGTGCTCAACGTGCAGTCCGATCACCTGGGTCTGAAGGGCATCGATACCCTCGAGCAGCTTGCCGAGGTCAAGCGCGTCGTCGTCGAGGTGGCGCGCGACTGCGCGGTGCTCAACGCCGACGACGACAATACGATCCGCATGTCGGCGCACACGGAAGCGAAACATCTGTGCTACGTCACTTTGAATCCCCAACACTCGATCGTGCGCGAGCACGTGCGCGCCGGAGGCCGCGCCTGTGCGCTCGAGGCGGGCGTCAACGGGCACATGATCACGCTCTACGACAAGGGCCGGCACATCCCGCTGATGTGGACCCACCTGATCCCCGCAACGCTCGAGGGTCGGGCGATGCACAACGTGCAAAATGCGATGTTCGCGGCTGCGCTGGCGTTCTCGCTCGACATCAAGCTCGACGCGATACGCCAGGGCTTGCGCACGTTCGACAGCACGTTCTACCAGGCGCCGGGGCGCATGAACGTCTACGACGAACACCCGTTCAAGGTCATCTTCGATTATGCGCATAACGCCCATGCGGTCGGCGCAATGACCGACCTCGCGACCAGGCTCGACGTGCGTGGGCGGCGGATCGTCGTGGTCGCGGGTCCCGGAGATCGGCGCGACGAAGACATTCGGGCGATCGCCGCCGAGGTCGCCGGACGATTCGATCACTATATCTGCCGCCGCGACGACAGTTTGCGCGGCCGCGCGGGTGATGAAGTGCCGAAATTGCTCGCGCAGGTGCTGCGCGAGGCGGGCGTGCCGGAGACCGCGATCGAGATCATTCCGGACGAACAGGAGGCCATCGCGGCAGCGCTCGCCATGGGGCGCCACGGGGACTTGCTGTTGGTGTTCGCCGATGCCCTGACGCGTTCCTGGAAACAGGTCATCAAGTTCAAGCCCGCGGTTGGCGCGGGCGCGGCAGCCGAACCGCGCTCGCCAAGGCAGCGCGGATCGCCGGCCGACGGATCGCCGGCCGCCACGTCGCCGGCGACGGTCGCACCGCCTGAGGACGAATCGTCCGCATTCGCCGTGCAGGATGACCTGCCGCTCGAGTCCAAGGGCTTCGTGCGCGACGAACGCGGTCTACGCTTCGTCGGCGAAGCCGCGGACTAGCGGGGCAGCGCGCATGCCCGAAGTCGACGCGCAGCCAGCGGTGACCGCCGACGAGCCTCAATTCGGCTTTGACAACTCGCGGCGCTTGACGGGCCCGAACCGCTACTTTGGTTCCTCGGCGGTCACGCTGACGCCTATCGGCCGATTCGGCAACGACGAAGCAGTTCACGAGGCATGGGCCGGGCGCATACGAGCGGCATGTTCGGCGCTCGGCTGGCCAGATCCGCAGCCGCGCAGCGTGCGCCGCTTGGGCGGCAGTCTATTGGTTTTTCGTGCGCCTGCGGACGTGCTCTTCACCGCGACCGATCTGAATGAATGGGCATGGGAGCGCGCCGCTCGCGATGCCGGTGAATCCAGCTTTGATCTCGCGCAGGATCTCGGCGCCGATGCGCTCGCCGTGTTCGCGGCTCGCGCCGCGGTGGAACGGCGTCCCGAGCTTGCCGCGCTGCGCGATGCGGCGGCCGCGCACGGCGTGTCGATCATCGAAGACGACCTCCAGGTTTCCTTGGGCGAGGGCGTGGGCAGCCGATGCTGGCCTCGCGACGCGCTGCCCGCGGTCGAAGCCGTCAATTGGCGCGAGCTGCGCGACATTCCGACGGTGCTCGTGACGGGAAGCAACGGCAAGACGACGACGGTACGGCTGATTGCCGCGATGGCGGCGGCTGCAGGCATGACGCCCGGATTGTGCAGCACCGAGGGCATCGTCATCGGCGGCACGCCGAGTCGCATCGGCGACTACGCTGGTCCCGACGGCGCTCGCGCCGTATTGCGCGATGCGAAGGTCGAGATCGCGATCCTCGAGACCGCTCGAGGCGGCATCTTGCGCCGCGGCTTGGCAGTGCGCCACGCCGACGCCGCCATTGTGACCAACATCAGTCCGGATCACCTAGGAGAATATGGAGTCGACGGCGCCGATGATCTGGCCGAGACGAAACTTGTCGTCGCACACGCCGTCGAGGGCGGTGGCACGCTGATCGTGAACGCCGACGACGCTGCATTGTCGATCGCGATGAAGCGTCTGCCGCACGCAGCGCGTGCGCAGCTCGCGCTATTTGCGGCCGACTACGATCACCCCGCTCTCGCGCGGCTGCGCGCGCATAGCGGCAGCATCTGCGGCCTGCGCGGCGAAGAACTGTGGATCCATCATCGCGGGCACGAGCTGAGCTTGGGCAGGGCTCGCGACATGCCGCTGAGCGTCGGCGGCGCCGCCCGCTACAACATCGCAAACCTTTCCGCCGCGGCGCTCGGCGGCGCCGCGCTGGGCTTGCCGCTCGAGGCGATTGTCGAGACTTTGCATCGATTTGGCAAAAAGCCTGCGGACAATCCGGGACGCCTCGAACGCTGGGTCCACGGCGGCGCGAGCGTGCTCATCGATTATGCCCACAACCCCGATGGCCTGGCGTCCTTGCTTTGCGTTGCCAGGGCCATGCACCCGGTTCGCCTCGGCTTGCTGCTCGGTCAGGCCGGCAACCGCGATGACACTGCGATCGGGGACCTCGCGCGCACGGCGGCGCGTTTCGCGCCGGATCGCATCGTCGTCAAGGAACTGCCGCTGATGCTGCGCGGGCGCGGCCTGGGCGAAGTTCCCGACTTGATCGAACGTGCGCTTCTCGCGGCGGGCATCGCTGCGCAACGCATCGAGATCGAACCCGATGAGGAGACGGCCGCCCTGCGCTTGCTGGACGGTGCGCAGCCGGGCGACGTGATCGTGCTGCCGGTGCACACCGATGCGGTGCGCGAGCGGCTGCGCGCGCGGCTCGGATCGGTGCGCTGAGTGCCGCAGGCGGTTCGAATCGGGGTCTACGTCCAGCCGCGTGCCTCGCGAACCGAGTTGGCGGGCATACATGGAGGCGCGATCAAGATTCGAATCGCCGCGGCCGCGCTCGACAATGCGGCGAATCTCGCCTTGATCGAATTCATGGCCGCGCGGCTCGGCGTTGCCAAGCGCTGCGTGCGCTTAATCGCGGGTGCGAAAGACCGAAACAAAGTTCTCGAGATCGAGAGCGTGACCGAGGAGGCGGTGCGGGCCGCGATTCCCGGATTCACATCTCCAGAGCGACGCTCTTCTTCAAGACGAAAGTGAGCACGAGATAATAGACGACACCAATCGCAATCCAGCATCCTCCGAAGATCTTCGCCGAACGGTCCATTTCGAGCAGCACGTAAGAAATGACCAGTAATCCCGCGGTCGGGCACACGATATGCCGCAGCCAGTCGCCGCTGCGTTCGCGGATGTAGTAGTGATTGATGACCGACAAATGCAGCAGCACGAAACTGCTGAGTGCGCCGAAATTCACGATGCGGCTCAGGTCGTCGATGCGCGAGCCAAAGAAAAGGCCAACCAGCAGCGAGATCACGGCCACGAGCAACGTGCTCACATAGGGTGTCTTGTAGCGCGCATGAATTTTGCCGAGAATCGCGGGGAGTTTTCCGTCGCGAGCCATAGCGAAAAGGATGCGGGCAACCGCGGCTTGTGCGGCCATGGCGTTTGCGATCGCGGACGCCAAAACGACCGCGAGAATCGTGATCAGGCGCAGCCAATGGCCGCCGGCGCGCTCGGAAATCTCGTAAAAAGCGGTGTCGGATGCGGAAAAGCGCAAGCCCTGCGCGAGGTCCGTGGCGATCCACGTCTGCAGAATGAACAGCACGCCAATGAGCACGAGCGCGATCAAGGTCGCCCGCCCGACTGCATCCTTGCCGCCGCGGCTCTCCTCCGAGAGCGTGGAAATGCCGTCAAAGCCCAGGAACGACAATACCGCGATCGAAGTCGCGCCCGCGACGGTCGACAGCGAGAAGACCTGCGGGTCATAGACCGGTTTCCAGCTCAAGCCCCCGGCGCCTTGACCGTGATAGAGCGCGAACAATCCCAGGACGACGAACAGCGCGAGCGTCACCAACTCCATGATCAGCATGGCCCAGTTGACGCGCGCCGTTACCCGAATACCGATCAGATTGACGACCGCGTTGAACGAGATGAAGCCGAGGAGCCACACCCAATCGGGCACTGCCGGCAGGATGGGCCGCAGAGCCACGGCACTGAACAAATACAAGAGCGCCGGAACCAGGATGTAGTCGAGCAGGATGAGCCATCCGGAGAAGAATCCGGCGACTTCGTGCAAGCCGCGATGCGCATAGGTGTAGACCGAGCCCGCGAGCGGATAGGCGCGCGACATTGCCGCATAGCTCAGCGCGGTGAAGAACATGCCGACGAGGCCGACGAGGTAGGCGAGCGGCACCATGCCCTTGGCGTCGGCCCAGACGAAGCCGAATACCGAATAGGGCGCGATCGGAACCATGAAGATCATGCCGTAGACGATCAGATCGCGCGTGCCGAGCGCTCGGCTCAATTGTTCTTTGTAGCCGAATTGGTCGAGAGATGACATGAGCTGACGGGACCTTGGAATCGATTGGGGCGAGCCGTAGTCTAGCGCGATTCGGCGCGATTCGAGGATTTGGCCATGCTAGGCTTGGCGCCAAGCAAATCGGGGGAGCAAAAAAAATGCATATCGACAAGAGGGCCTGGATGGTCGCAGCGGCCGCGGCCGCGGCTGTCGTCGCGGGATCCGCGATCGCCGGAGACGCCGATTTTGGACCGGCCAACCCGTTCTTTACCCCGAGTTCGCTGCCTTTTCAGGCGCCGCCGTTCGACAAGATCAAGGATGAAGATTATTTGCCGGCGATCAAGGCGGGCATGGCGCAAGAACTGACCGAAATGCAGGCGATCGCCGAGGATCCAGCCGCGCCGACCTTAGGGAACACACTCGTTGCGATGGAAACCGGCGGCGGTCTGCTCGCGCGCGCACTCAAGGCGTTTCGCAGCGTCAGCGGCGCGAACACGAATCCGCAGCTGCAGCAGACGCAGACCGAACTTGCGCCGCTGCTGGCGGCCCACGAGGACGCGATCTACCTCAATCAAAAGCTGTTTGCGCGGATCTCGACGATCTACAAACAGCGCCGCGCGCTGAAGCTCGATCCGGAGTCCTTGCGCTTGCTCGAGGTCACCTACCAAAACTTCGTGCATGCGGGCGCGAAGCTGTCGGAATCGGACAAAGCGCAGCTCGAGAAGCTCAACGAGGAGGCCGCGACGCTCTCGAACAGGTTCCTCACGCGCTTGTTGGCGGCGACCACGGAGGGCGCCTACCGTACGTCGACGCCGGACACGCTCGCGGGTTTGAGCGCAGCGCAACTGGCGGCTGCGGCGCAGGCGGCCGCGGGCCGCCAGGGCGAGGGCTATTTGCTGCCGCTGCAGAACACCACGCAACAGCCCGTGCTCGCGAGTCTGAGCGTGCGCACGACCCGCGCCGCGATCTTCCAGAATTCGTGGAATCGAGCGCAGCGCAACGACGCGAACGACACGCGCGAGACGATTGCGCGGCTCGCGCAGGTCCGTGCCCAGCAAGCTGCAATGCTCGGCTTTCCGAGCCACGCCGCATGGAAACTGGATGATCAAATGGCGAAGACGCCGGCAGCCGCGCTCAAGTTCATGGCGGCGCTCGTGCCGCTCGCGAGCGGAAAGGCGGCAAGAGAGGCGAGCGACATCCAGGCGGCGATCGATGCCGATCATGGCGATTTTCGGCTCGAGCCTTGGGACTGGAGCTACTATGCCGAAAAGGTGCGGCGGGCGAAATTTGCATTGAACGAGGCGGAGGTCAAGCCGTACTTCGAGTTGAATCGGGTGCTGGAGGACGGCGTGTTCTACGCCGCGCACCGGCTCTACGGGATCCGCTTCAAGGAGCGCAGGGACATCCCGGTCTGGCAGCCCGACGTGCGCGTCTTCGAAGTCTTCGATGTCGGCGGCAAGCCGATGGCGCTGTTCTACTGCGACTACTTCAAGCGCGACAACAAGAATGGCGGCGCATGGATGTCGAACTTCGTGGAGCAATCAAAGCTGCTCGGCGCGCTACCCGTCGTATACAACGTCGCCAATCTGCCGAAACCGGCGGCCGGGGAGCCGGCGCTGATCAGCTTCACGGACGTCACGACGATGTTCCACGAATTTGGCCACGCGCTGCATGGGATGTTTGCGAATACCGAGTACCCGAGCCTTTCGGGCACCCGCACGGCACGGGATTTCGTCGAGTTCCCATCCCAATTCAATGAACACTGGGCGCTCTATCCCGCCGTTTTCACGCACTATGCGAAGCATTATCGGACCGGTGCGCCGATGCCGGCGCTGCTCGTTCAAAAGATCAAGAAATCCGAGAATTTCGACGAAGGCTACAAACTGACGGAGGCGCTCGCGGCGGCGGAACTCGATATGCAATGGCACACGCTGCCCGCGAGCGCGCCGCTGCAAAATGTCGACGAGTTCGAGAAGCAAGCGCTCGCGGTTACGCATTTGGATATTGCGGCCGTCCCGCCGCGCTATCGATCCAGCTACTTCAGCCACATCTGGAGTGCCGGCTATTCGGCGGGCTATTACGCCTATCTGTGGACGCAGATGCTCGACGACGATGCGTATCAGTGGTTTGAGCAGCACGGCGGATTGACGCGCGCCAACGGCGATCGGTTTCGGCGCATGGTGCTGTCGCGCGGCAACACGCGCGAACTCTCGAAGCTCTACGACGATTGGCGCGGACGGGCACCGACCGTGGAGGCGATGATGAAGTATCGCGCCCTCAGGGAGCCGGCTCGCTCAGCGCCGCGATGAAGCGCTCGCCGTAGCGTGACAGCTTGGCGCTGCCCACGCCGGGCAAGTCCGCGAACTGATCGAGATTGAGCGGTCGGCGCAGCGCCATTGCGCGCAGCGTCGCATCGTGAAATATAACGTACGGCGGCAGGCCCTGTTCGGTTGCGAGCTGTTTGCGAAGCGCGCGCAGGCGCTCGAACAAGGCATCATCGTCGGGCGAATGCTGCGCCCGGGCGGGCGAGCCGAGCAACTCGTGTCGGCCCGGTTCGGCGGAGCGTTTGCCGCGCGGCGATTGCGGCGATTGCGCCGATTGCGCAATCTCGACGCCGCGCTCCCCGCGCAGCACGTTCCAGCTCTGCGGATTCAGTGAAAGGACGGGAAAGCCATCCTGGGTCTCGTCGATCAAGCCCTGATGCAGCAGGGCGCGTGCGACCGAGCGCCATTGCTCCAACGAGCGCTGTTTGCCGATCCCGTAAACACTGAGCGTATCGTGGCCGCGCGCGAGAACCCGCGCCGAGCGCGCGCCGCGCAGAATGTCGATGATCTGTGCCGTCCCAAAGCGCTGTCCGCGCTGCGCGAGGCGCGCAATGCACGACAGGAATTGCCTCGCCTCGACGCTCCAATCCTGCACCGTTCGCGGTTCGCAGCAGTTGTCGCAGGCGCCGCAGGGACCTTCAAACTGCTCGTCGAAGTAGCGCAGCAGGACCGCGCGTCGGCATTCGGTCGATTCGGCATAATCGAGCACCTGGCGCAGCTGGCGCCGTGCGATTCGCTGCTCTTGCTCGAGCGCGACGCCGCTGATCGGGTCGAGCTTTTGCTGAATCAGATAGTCGGCCGTGCGGATGTCGGCGGCGCCGAAATACAACAGGCAGCGCGCCGGGTCGCCGTCGCGGCCGGCGCGGCCCGACTCTTGATAATAGGCCTCTAAGCTCTTCGGTAGGTCGAAGTGCACGACCCAGCGCACGTCGGGCTTGTTGATGCCCATGCCGAACGCGACCGTCGCGACGACGACTTGGACGTCGTCGCGCACGAAGGCCTCGAGCGCCTCAAGGCGCACGGTGGAATCCAGGCCCGCGTGGTAGGGCAGGGCGCGAACGCCGTCGGCCTGCAATTGCGCCGCGATTTCGTCGACGCGCCGGCGCGACAAACAATAGACGATCCCGGCACCGCCTTCGCCCGTTTGCGCCAGCAATTCGGCGTAGCTGCGCTTGCCCTTGAGGCGCACCTGATAAATCAGATTCGCGCGGTTGAAACTCGTCACATGAATCGCAGGGTCGCGCAGCCACAGTTGCGAAATGATGTCGGTGCGCACGCGCGCGGTCGCCGTGGCGGTAAAGCAGTGGATCGGAATCGCCGGATAACGCTGCCGCAACAGCGATAGTTGGCGGTATTCCGGGCGAAAATCATGCCCCCATTCCGAAACGCAGTGGGCCTCGTCGATGACGAAGGCGTTGATCCCCGGATTCGCGTCGAGACGCGCGAGCGGACCGTCGAGAAACTCCCTGAGCAGCAGACGTTCTGGCGCGAGGTAAAACAGCTTGTATTCTCCGCGCAGCAGCGCGCGGGAGCGCCGCGCAATCTCCGCGCTGTCCAGGCTGGAGTTGACGAAACTCGCCGCGATGCCGTTGTCCTGCAAGAGCCGGACTTGGTCCTGCATCAAGGCGATGAGCGGCGAGACGACCAGCGTAACGCCCGGCTGCAACAGCGCGGGCAGCTGAAAGCACAGCGATTTGCCCCCTCCGGTCGGCATCAGCGCAAGCAGGTCTCGTCCGGCCAGCGCATCGGTGACAACGGCTCGCTGGCCCGGCCGAAAGCGATCGAATCCAAAATGCCGCTTGAGTGCAGCCGTAAGTTGCGCCATGGTTCGAGCAATTCTACCGGTCTCGCCGAATCAGGTGCCGATAGTTTACGATGCGAGCACCGACATTTGGCATTGGGGTGCGCCTTGACCAACCAACACACGATACACCGCCACCAACATCATCGCGGGTGGGACAATTCGATCGCTCCTGTGCTGCATGTTGCGCCGGGCGCGTCGATCGAATTCGAAACCGTCGACTCCTCGGGCGGGCAATTAACGCCGGCATCGACGGTCGAGGCTGTCCCGCAATTGGACTTCGCCAAGGTCAATCCGGTCACCGGCCCGGTATTCATCGACGGCGCCGAACCCGGTGACGTGTTGAAGATCACGATCCTGTCGTTCACTCCCTCGGGTTGGGGATGGACCGCGAACATCCCGGGATTCGGGCTGCTCAGCGATGATTTTCCGGACGCGGCGCTGCATCTGTGGACCTACAACGCGACTACGCTGGCGCCGGCGCTCTACGGCAACTGGGGCAAGGTACCGCTCAAGCCGTTTGCAGGCACGATCGGACTTGCGCCGGCCGAGCCCGGTCTGCACAGCATCGTGCCGCCGCGCCGTGTCGGCGGCAACATGGACGTTCGCGATCTCGCTGCCGGTACCGAACTGTATCTGCCGGTCGAAGTCCCCGGAGCGCTGTTCTCAGTCGGCGACACGCACGCCGCCCAAGGTGACGGCGAAATCTGCGGTACCGCGATCGAGAGCCCCATGAGCGTCGCGCTCAAATTCGAACTTCTCAAGCAGACTGCGCTTTCCTATCCGCGATTCACGACGCCGGGTCCGGTCGCTCGGCACCTCGACGCCCGCGGCTACGAAGTGACGACCGGCATCGGTCCCGATTTGATGCAGGCGGCGCGCGCCGCGGTGCGCGCGATGGTCGACTTGATGAGCCGCCGCCTCCGGATGCCGGCGGTGGACGCGTATCTGCTGTGCAGCGTCTGTGGCGATCTGCGAATCAGCGAAATCGTCGATAGGCCCAATTGGACCGTCTCGTTCTATTTTCCTCGCATCGTTTTCGAGTGAGGGGCGCAAGGCGGCCATCGGCGATGAGGCGGCGCCGCTTCGGGAGCGCCGCGCCGGGCGGGAAACAGCGCTAAACTTTAGGTATCCTCTGCCGACTTACCTTGGACGAAAGGCCACCTCCCGACACACCGTGCCTGAAAACACCGATTGGAAAGAAAAATATCGCGTCTCCGTGCGCGAAATGGAAGCGGAGGAGAAGCGCTGGGACCATGTGGAGAGGGTACTGCGCCTACTCGTGAACCGCCTTTGCGCGGCCGGCATGGGCGCGCATGAGCAGCTCGACGAACACCTCGCGGTAATTTCCGCGGCGAATCGGCGCAAGGCGGATGTCTCTGAGCTGGAGACTCTGGCGCGCGCTTTGACGAACGCCGTCACTGCGGTCAGCGCGGTCGAATCGATCGCAGCGCCGGAGCGGGCGGCGACCGCGGAACGAGCCGCAACTGCGCCACCAGCCGCAACGCCGCGACGGCCCGCAACGCCGCAACGGCCCGCAACTCCGGAACGAGCCTCATCACCGGAACGAGCGGCTACTCCGGAACCGACTGCGAGCGCGAAGGGCGGCATAGCTGCGGAGCCCGCCGGCAATCTGATCCCGGAACGGTGGAAATCGACCTGCGCGGCGGTGCGCATTCTGCTCGAGCGGTTGACGAGCGGCAACCCCGATAATGCCGTGGCGGCCGCCTTGAGCGTGGAACTCGAGCGGGCCGAGACCGACACTGCGCTCGCCGAAGTGCTGCTGCGCATGGCAGAGCTGGTGCACGAGCGCGGCGAGCAGATCGCACGCGAGCGACTGCAGGCCGCGGCCGTCTTGTCGGACGTTGGCAAGCGATTGGGGGAGATGGTCGAATACTTTGCCTCATCGGCCGAGTCCCACCGTTCTGGTTTTGCCGACACGGAAATATTGAATACGCAGGTCATGTCGCAAGTGCGTGAATTGTCTGCTGAAATGCATGCTGCGAGCGACCTGCCATCGCTTCAAGCACTGATCAGCAAGGGATTGGAATCGGTCGGAAACTGTGTGCGCGATTTTCGCGCGCGTGCCGAAGAGCGATTGCACGAACAAACGACCCGAACCGACAACATGCGCTCGCGCGTCGCGGCGCTCGAGCTCGAGGCCCGTGAGCTGCAGGGAAAACTCGAAGATGAGCGCGACCGCGCGCGCATCGACCCCTTGACCGGCGTTGCCAATCGCAAGGCTTTCGACGAACGCATCGCCCAAGA
>Ga0209040_10004000_pt1 | contig 11201 bp, 11 predicted proteins | sample BogFormECP12_OM3_FD_188240 | JGI IMG/M metagenome (GOLD analysis project Ga0209040, IMG submission 188240) | Bog forest soil microbial communities from Calvert Island, British Columbia, Canada - ECP12_OM3 (SPAdes) (version 2) | ecosystem: Environmental > Aquatic > Freshwater > Wetlands > Bog ... | reverse complement strand
GCCCGCGCAGCCTCAGCGCGTCGGACCGCGCGCCGTCCTGCCCCGCCGGCGTCGACTGGATCTGCAGCGTCCGCGACAGCGAGTCCGGGTTGTACTGCACAGCGATGACGCCGCGCACGACCGAGGTGTCCGGGTCGAGAATGACGATGCCGCCTTTGACCAGGCGGGGAGACAAGGGGGAACCGGTCAAGGCGGCCTCCCGACAAAAGCGACTCTAGGGTCCGTCATCCTCAGTCTCCCGCCGCGGAGCCCGCGTGCATCGCGAATCCCGAATAGCTATCGGGGTTGTTCAGCGTGTCGCTGTTGCTCCTGAACAGCCGGAACAGCGCCCCGATGATCGGTATCCTGCTGAGGAACGACAGAACGCCGCTTCCGCGCGGGGACAGGCGATTGAAATCCCTGCTGCTGGAATATTCGCGATCCGTGGTGTGAAGCGCGTTGTGGGTGGACTCGTGAATGATCATATCGATCTTGAATGTCGGGTCGGCCGAGCTCGAATAGGCATCCGTGCAGACGTGAAGGTCGCCGAAACATGTCCACATCAGGCGGCCGTCGACGCACCATTTCTTCGAGCTGCCGCACAGCGTTCCGGAATCGGGATCGCAATTGAAGCGAACGGAACGCATATAGGCGCCGATGCGCTGATAGTTCTCCCGAACGTCGCGAACGAACCGATCGTCGATTTCGCCGCTGTTGGCGGGATCGAAATAGTGGCGGAAGCTGGCCTTGTCGGTGGGGTCCATCTTCTCGAACCCGCTCGACAGCGTAGTGATCGCGCGCTGCACGTGCGTCAGCGCCGCTCGCTGATTGTCCCTCAAGTCGCTTTGCAAGCCTTCCGGGCAGGCCTGGAAATTGGTTTGCACGCTGGCGCGCGGTGCCTCCCTTTCCGCTCCCGCCGCCTGACGGCGAATGACCGGCGCTGAATTTTGGGGCTGCTGCAGCACGTGCGCCAATTCGTGCGCCAGCAACTTCAATCCGGCGCCCGTTTGAGGCGCGTATTGCCGCGCGCCGAATGCGACGTGCCGGCCGGCGGTGTACGCCCGCGCATCGATCGAGCGCGCCGACTCCGCCGCTCGCCCGTCCGTGTGCACCCGCACCTGACTGAAGTCATGCCCAAACCGCGGTTGCAGCAAAGCGCGCGTCCTCGCATCCAGCGGCTCTCCTGGAGAGCGCAGCACCTCATGAACGATCGAAGGAGCTTCGCCATGAGCAGGAAGCGGCGCCCGCCTCGCGGTTTCTGCCTTCGTCCTGCATTCCTCGCATTCGCCTCTTGCGCTGGCGGAGCCGCCGCAGGCGCATTTGTGCCGCAGGGGCACCTCGACCCCGGCTCGCGACAATGACCATTGAGCCCTGCCGCCGGCCATGACGGCGTCCGCGACGCGGTCCGCCTCGCGCTCGAACGCATCGTCGGGCGCGCCGATGCGCAGCCGGCTCGCGGAAGGCGCATCCGCCTTCGCTCCCTTGTCCGCCGCCCTGGCGTAGGTCGCGGCGCTCATCGCCCGACCTCCCTGCCGATCGCCTTCGCCGCTTCGGCGCGCGCGCCGGCGCGCCCCGGCTCGAGAATGCCGCCTTTGACCAGGCGGGGGGAGAGGAGAGAGGCAGGCATGGTCGCCTCCTCGGTCTCCGACCCGCTCGAGCTGCCGACGGCCGCTTTCACAGCGCGATCTCCTTGACCAGAGCGCCCTCGAACTCTCCGGCGCGGTACAGCGTCTTCAGCATTTCGAAGAAATAGCCCTGCGATTCGAGATGGGCTCTCAAAGCAGGCTTCTGCACCACGGTGACGGCGATCTGGACCGATTTCGCCCCGGCCTTCTTCGCCGCCTGCACCGCCGCTCCCTCCCAAACCGCCATCATCACTTTGCCCTGGTTTGGCAGACGACTGATGTTGACGATGGCGGAAAAGCGGACCGACAAGACCGACCCGACCTGGGCCACTTCGACGTTGCCGAATGAAACGCCTTCGGCTGCGATCTCCTGGGCGCCGGCCTTCTTCCCGATCAGGTCGAACAGCTTCTTGGCCAGGGAGCTCTCCGCGCCTTCCCCGGCGGCCGCCGCGGCGCGGGCCGCCGCGCGCTCCGCCGCCTTCTCGGTCGCGCCCGCTCCCGCGGGCACGAATCCGGCGATCTCGACGACGGTCTTGGCCTTCTCCGCGACCTTCTTGCCGCCCTGGGCAAAAGCGTCGAATTCCCTGACATATTCGGCTTCGGTCTCGCGCAGCACCTGGCAGAGACGGGGGGCGGTGATCGAATTCACTTCGGTTGGAACGATCCTGCCGCTCGCCGCATCCCTGTTGAAGGCGATCGTCCGGCCGAACGCCTTGAACAGGTCGTCGACCGACAGCGGGCTCGTGTCCGGAAGATGGCTGATCGTGTCCTTGCCCCGAGGCAGAAAGCGCACCGCGCCCGGCTGTGGCGACGCCAGGGGAATGTGCACGTCTCTCGGCGTCCGATAGTCCACGCCCTCCACCGGGGCCTGGACGTATTGCGGGACGAGCCCCAGCCGGAATTGCTTTCCATCCGCATAGTGGAGGATCGCGAGCTGGGCGCCGAAGAATTGGATCGACGCCAGATTGTTGTCGATATAGGCGGGGTCCGCCATGATTTGCCCGGCCTGCTGCGTCTTCAGCGGATCGGGCGCGGGCGCCGCCTCGGGCTTGGGCTGGCGCTGGATCTCAGCCGGCGCAACGCCCGCCGAGACCGGATTGCGCGCATTCCTGATCGCCGCCGCGGACTGCGCGGCTTCGGCCTCGAGCGGGCCGAACGCTTCGCCCACCGCGACCGATTGCATCGTCGGCCGAGGTTTCCCCTTTTGCTGAATGGCGTGCGCCAGTTCGTGCGCGATGAGCGCGTCCCCTTCTGCGGAATGAGGCGCAAATTGACCGCGGCCAAAGGCGATGTCGTCGCCGAGCGTGAAGGCGCGCGCGTTGAGTCGGTCGGCGGCGCTTTCGGCCTCTCCGCTCGCATGAATGCGGATCCTTCCGAAGTCATGGCCGAACCTCGCCTCGAACCCCGCCCGGGCCGTGGGATCGAGCGGCTTCCCCGCTGACTGCATCACCACCCGCAGCGCTTCCGACGGCCCGCCCGCGACCCGCGACGGCGTCGGAAACGCGGGCTGTGGCGCGTTGCCGCTCGTCCATGCAAGGCCGGCTCGGCTCGCTCGTCGATCGAATGCGCGAGCTCGGCTCACGTCTCACCTCGCTCCGGCTTGCGATCGCGCCTTACGCTCATCCGACCCCCACGAGCTTCCAATCGTTGCACGGGCCCGGGAATCGCCCTTCGCCGTAGATCTTCATGATCTTTTGGAACGGCGCGTAATCCCTCTGGGTGACAAGAGAGCCCAAGCCCATGACGTCCATCGCCTCTGCGGGAGTGACGCCGTAGCACTGGTCGGCGTTGCCCTTGCAGTGCGGATGGGGAATGCCGAGCAGGTGCCCGAATTCATGCGCCGCGGTGTACTGGAAAAATGTCCGAGTTTCGGGTTTCGCACCCGGTTTCGGCCGGAACGGCCGCGTGTGCTCTTTGGCGTAGACGTCGCTCTCCTGCAGCGCGGCCTCACCGTCGCCGGCCGAACTCCGGCCCCCGCCGGTGTCCGGGAAGAAGTGGATGGTGGCGTGCGGGTTTGAGCCGTCGGTGTTGAGCCGCACATAGGCGTGGAATTTTTCGCCTTCTCCACCGCATGCCGGCTGCAGGTCGTACTTCAACGACCATTCGCGCTCCACCACTTCCTTGAGGCGCGGTTTGAAGCTCGCGAGCGCGCTCGCCCCGTCGGGCCGGCTTCCCCAGCCCCCTCCCATTTCGAAATCGACGTTCATGATCAGCGTCACGGCGTGAGCGCGCGGGCTGACGTAGGCGTCGAAGCGGCCATCGAACCGGCTTCGGTCAAGCGCGACCGGCTCATTCAGGCCGGCCCGAGCGCCGGGCTGTCCGGTCGCCGCCTGGCGCGCGACGAGCGCCTCTCCGCCGGCCCCTTCCGACGCGCTGGACGGTCTGGTGAACTGCGCGACGTGCGCCAGTTCGTGCGCCATCAGTTTCATGCCGTCGAAGGTCGACGGCGAATGGCGCCCGCGCTCGAACACGATGTGCTGGCCGACCGTGTAGGCTCGCGCATTGACGCTTGCGGCGGACCGCGAGGCCTGATCGTCGACATGGATGCGCACATCGCTCAAATCGCGGCCGAGACGTGGCTCGAAGAATGCGCGCGTGGCGCGGTCGAGCGACTGGCCGGGCGCGTCCAGGGTTCGCCTTACGAGCGAGAGGTCCGCGCCCTCGGAGCTGGACGGCCCGGCTTCCTTGCGCGCTACGCCCTTGCTCTCGGCTTGCTTGCATGCCTCGCATTTTTCGCCGGCAGCGGGGGCGCCGCACGCGCACGTCCGGCTGAGCCGCGGCCAGACGCTCACGTCCGAGAACGCCAGCCTCGGCCGGCTTCGCGCCCCGCGCATCATGTCGTCGGCCACGCGCTCGGCGTCGCGCTCGAAGGCGTCGGCCGGATCGCCGATGCGCATCGGCCCTGCGGAGCGAACCGCTCGCGCTCCATCCTGGCCTTCTACCTGTCGCAGCGCCACGCCCCGGCTCATCCCCCGACCCCCTTCCCGATCACCCGAGCCGCCGCGCGGCCAAGCTTGCGCGCGCCTGCGATCCCCGGCTCCGTCGCGACGTTTCCGCCGCGTACGACGGCGACGCTTCGCGAGCGCGCCCGATCAAGTCCGCTCGCCGTCCCGGAAAGCGTTCGCACGAGCTCGGCCTTCAGCGCGTCGATCAACGCCATTCGATCCGCCGGGTCGACGCCGCTCAATGTCAGCCGGTCGATCGTGACGGTCACGCGCCTCATGCCCAGCCCCTGATTTCGACTTCGGACAGCGGCCGCTCCATCTTGAGCGCCTCGATGCGCGTCGCCTGCAGCACATGCGCCATCTCGACGGGCTGGCCTCCTTCCGCTGCGAGAAAAGCCGCGTTGAGCGCGATGTTGCGGATATTGCCGCCCGCGACGTTGAGGCGCGCGAGCCGGTCGAACCGCAGATTTCGGGTCGGCGTCCTGGCCGGGAAGGCGCGCGCCCAGATCGCCTCGCGCTGCTGAACGTCGGGAAACGGGAACTCGATGTTGAAGCGGAGCCGCCGCTCGAACGCCTTGTCGAGCGCAGATTTCATGTTGGTGGTCAGGACCGCAAGGCCGCGGAAACTCTCCATCCGCTGCAACAGGTAGCCGACCTCGATGTTGGCGTAGCGGTCGTGGCTGTCCTTGACTTCCGAACGCTTGCCGAACAGCGCGTCCGCTTCGTCGAACAATAGCAGCGCGCCGCCGCCTTCGGCGGCGTCGAACACCTCGCGCAGGTTCTTCTCAGTCTCGCCGATATACTTGCTGACGACCGAGGAAAGATCGATGCGATAGAGATCGAGGCCAAGGTCCGCCGCCAGCACTTCCGCCGCGAGCGTCTTGCCGGTTCCGCTCGGCCCGAAGAACAGCGCGCTGACGCCGAGGCCGCGCTTGTCCTTGGCGGCGAACCCCCAGTCTTCGTAGACCGTCATGCGCCGGCGCGTCTGGCTCGCGAGCTGACGCAGGAGATGCTGCTGCAACGGCGGCAACACCAGATCGTCCCAGCCGGCGGAGGCGACAATGCGCTCGGCGAGATGCGTGAGACGCGGCGTCGCGGCCGACCGGCACGCGCGCCAGAGCGCGTCGGGATCGTCCTCCAACGGGTCGGCGAGCTGCGACCCGATCGTCGCGATCGTCTCCGCGCCGAGGCGGAAGTGCTGCGCAGCGGCGTCGATCGCTTTTTCCTGCGCGGCCGCCGCGTCGCCGAGCGCCGCGCTCCACAACAGCTTCTGTCCGGCCGGCCCCGGTCTCGAGATCTCGCGCCGTTCGAGCCGGCGATGGAGCCTGATGGGTTCGCGGCTCGCGATGAACAGGGGGCCCGACACGCGCTCGGCCAATTGGCGCGCGGTCGCGCCCGGCGCTTCGCCCTCCCATTGCAGCAGGAGGGAGGCGGGCAGCAGCGCGGCTTCGCGCGCCCACAATTGCACGAACTGGTCGACTTCCGCCGCCGCGCCCGGCGCGTCCTCGATCCGCATCGTATAGAGCGTGCGGCCTGCGCGTTCCGACGCCAGCGCCGCGACCGCCTCCTGCCCGCTCGGATCGTCGCCATAAAGATGCAGCGCGGCGGCGCGCTCGCCGGCATGCGGCGCGTCCAGGCTCTCCGCCAGCGCGCGGTGTTCGGCCGCCATCAGCCCGGTGACCGGCGTCTCCCGCAGCATCGGCTCGAGCCGCGGATCGATCGCATTGACGCCCGCGATATAGTGGAGCACGCGCTCGTCGATGCGCAGAGGCGCGGCGGTGACGCCGCGCCCCGACTCCATGTCGATCAGGCGGAAGCGCCTCAGCGGCGAGGAGGGCGCGAGCGCGCTCCAGTGCGGCTCGGTGAGCGCCGCGATCGCCAGACCGAAGGTCGGGGCGCCGATTCGGCCGGCGCCCGCCGCCTCGGCGCAACGCTCGGCGATCGCCGATTCCATCTCCACCCCGGCGCACAAGATGAGGAGTTCGCGTTCGAACCGGCTCAAGCCGAAAATCGCCGCCAGCGCGTCGATCGCGGCCGGAGGCGCAATCGGCGACGGCGGTTCGACGTCCCCCTGCCCGCCGAGCCTCTGGTGCAGGCGGCTGAATTCCGCGACCAGGAACGCCTGGTTCCTTTCCGACCACGACATCGGAACCGACCTGTTCATGTCGTCACCGTCGGGCCGACGAACTGCGGCGGATGCTGGGTCCAGTCGACGTCGACCGGACTCGGAACGCCGTCGACGATCAGGCGCGCGAGCAGGGTCTTGCCGAGCGGCAGGGACGACGGAAAAAGAAAAGCGCAGGTCGTCGCGCTGCCGGTGATCGGTTTCGCGAGCGGCGCGGAAACGCTGAAATAGGGGTTCGCGGCGGTGATCGGACCGATGGCGCTCAACGCGAGCCACGCCTCCTGGCGCTCGGATATCGCCGGGCTGATCGAGGAGACGCCGACCTCGATTCCGGCAGGCGTGACGGTCACCGCGGCCGCTTGCATCGGCAAGCTCGGCGCGAGCGCGATCCGCGCGACATTGGTCGACTGCAAAACACTGCCCGCGGAGTCGCAGATCTCGCCCGCGAGCGAATAGACGCCCGCGGCGATCGGCGGGATCTGATTGAGGACGAACGAGAACGAGGCGCTCGTCGCATGCGCCGCCGGAATGGGCGGGAGGGCCCCGAATTTCTCGCTTCTGAGCGCGACCTGGGTCACTCCGGCGAGGAACTCGCCCGCCACCACGACCGTGTCGCCCGGGACCGCGCCGACGTCGTCGCCGGGCTTAAACTTGAGGATCTCAGCGGGTCGGATGGCGTTCGCGCGCAGGTTGCGCTGCAAGACCGGCAGCCCGAGGCTCACCGCCCGCTGCGACTGCATCAAGACGACCGTCACCTGGAACGGATAGGTCGGCCGGTAGTCGGCTTTCAGCGCCGTCCACAACCAGGCCATCTCCTCGCGGCCCAGCGTCGAGGGCGTAATCTTGATCATCTCGATCTGGTCGGCGAGGCCCGAGCCCGACAGATGCTGCGCCAGCTGGCCGGTGTTCGGCGGCGGCGTCGCGCCCATGGAGGTGAAGGCGGCGGCGATGTCGGCGCGAGAGAGAACCGGGTTGTCGTGCAGGGCGAGCAGTGCGCAGCCGAGCAACGCCTCGGCCTGCCAATTGTCGGACCCGTAGACGGTCAACAGATAGTGAAGATCGAGCGCCAGCGGCGGGTTCTTGAGCCGGTTCTTGCCGTCGGCGCCGAGCGAGGGCAGATCGGCGTTGCGCCAGCCGAGATTATGCGTGACCTGGTGGAGAAACAGATTGACCTGGTTCTCGTCCCCCGTCGCGCCGCCGAACTGGCCCTGCACCTGATCCGGCGCAAGGCAGGTGATGGTCGGCAGGCTGGCGAACGGCGGATCGGCGCTGCTGTAAGCGATGCCGAGATTGTGCTGCAGCATCGCGGTGACGCCGGATATGGCGAGAGAGTTGCTCATCGGCGCCGCGCGCTCACCGATCGCAGATAGTCTTCGAGACTGGTCGCCCTATTGGGCCGTTGCGCGCGCGGCGACGGCGGCGGCGCGGCGATGACCTCCACCCGGCCGATGTTGATGCGAATCTCGTCGGGCGCCGTCGCGTGCGGCCCACCATTCGCAGCGCGCCTCGCGGCCTCGGACCTGTCGCGCTCCGCCTCGGTCGAAGCGCCGGCCGGCGGACGAGCGGCGGCACGCGATCCGCGTCGGGTCGGACCGCAGGCCGCGGACGAGCGACGGCCCGCGCTCCAATCTCGGCGCCATGCTCGCCCAATGGACTTCAAACGGGAGACGCGTTCCCGCTTGCGCAGCAGGCGGCTCAGCCGCCGGGTTTGTGCGCCGGGTCGCAAGCTCGGCGGAATGGCCACGAGCGGCGCCGGGGGGCCCGCGCGCGTCGGCTCGACCACAGGACCGGGGGCTCTCCTGTCCCCTGGGTCCCGCGTTGGCTCGATCGCCTCGTGTGGCAGGCGATTGGTGTCGGGCTCCTGGCGCGCAAGCGAATCGACCAGGACGCTCTCCTCTTCGAGCGCGAGTTCGCCCGCCCCCGCTTCGGCGCCAAAACGCCCCGCGCCGCCCGCATAGAGCGGATCGACGACCGGCCGAATGCGCGAGGGCCGCGAGCCGACGCTTGCAGCGAGCCGCTGCAGATAGCCCGTCATCCCAGCACCCGCCCGAGGTAGAAGGCCCGGCGAACGGGACTGAGGGAAAGCACCTCATGCTCGCGCCAGCCATAGGCCGCGGCCAGCGTATGAACTTCGTTTAGAAGACGCCGCGCCTCGACCTCGATCTCCTTCCAGAAGAAGTCCGCGAGATCGAGGCCCTCGCGAAAGGCCGCCCCGCAGGCGGGACATTCGAAATCGAACGCGATCTCGGCCAGCGGATCGGCCTCCGCCATCGCGCCGCCAATGCGCTTGATTTCCTCGGCCGACAGAGGCGATTCGTCGCCGTCACGCGTCTCCGCGCCGATCCTGCATCGATCGCAAAGCCGGGCGGCGGCTGCCTCGGGGTCGGGTTCGCCGACGACGCTCGCAAGAATCCGGCTCGTGGGAAGGCGGAAGATCTCGCCGGCGACGGTGACGGACTCGACCTCGGCCTCGGGCGGATCGGCCAACGCGTCGCCGTCGAGCGCGAATTCGACCGGCTCGGCGCAATGCAGGCATGTCGTCAGCCCGCGCAGCTCAGAACCGAAGCACGCCCTTCTCAGCTCGGCGAGGGCCCGGTTGCGCCGGCCGAGCGGCCAGTCGGCGACGCCCTCCCCCACGGCGCCCGGCAGGCCCGTCCGAATGGCGAGCACGCCCTGATCGAGCGGATGGAGCGCGCGGCTGCTTTCCCACAATTCGAGAACGTCGGACGGCGAAAGCGCGCGCATGCTACGTCGCCACGACGCTCAGCGTCGGTTCGGTCGGCTCGGTGACGCTCGTGTCGCGTTCCCAGCCCTCGTTCTTGAGCTTGATATGCTCGATCGCGATCGCATTGGCGTTGGCGTCGAGATCCGGCAGCGCCTGATATTCCGAAACCCAGCAGCGGAAGATCTTGTAGGCGAGCACCAGCTGTCCGGCCTCGTTGTAGAATTCGAGGTAAATGTCCTTGCGGAAATTGGCGAGCGACACTTCCGAGCCGAGACCGGAGCCGAAGTTCCAGACGAGGCCGGCCCAGTCGTGGAACGCCAAGTCCTGGGTGAGACCGCGTTCGAGAGTGATCGCCTCGTATTTGGTCCGGCCGGGCGACTTGTGCGACGTCGACGGATCGCCGCCGCTGCGGTGTTCGACCACTTCGGTCGTGCGTTTGAGGCTTCCGACCTTGCTGACGCCGGCGACGTAGCGCCCGTCCCACTTGAGGCGGAACTTGAAATTCTTGTACGGGTCGACCCGCTTCGGATTGGCGGGGGAGATCGCCATCTCATCGTCTCCTTGTTGTGGGCGCGGCCGCTGGCCGTGTCGGCCGCGCTCGAGCCAAGCGCGGCTACAATTTCAGGACGCCTGCGCCGCGATTTGCTGGATCTGGATCACGACGAACTCGGCCGGGTAGAGCGGCGCGAAGCCGACCAGGATGTTGACGACGCCGAGCGCGACGCTCGCAGGCGGATTGTTGTCGGCGTCGCATTTGACGAAATAGGCCTGCTGCGGCGTAGAGCCGGCGAACGCCCCTTCGAGGAAAAGCCCCTGCATGAAAGCGCCGACGTTCAATCGGATCTGGCCCCACAGCTGTTCGTCATTGGGCTCGAACACCACCCACTGCGTGCCCTCAAAAAGGCTCGTTTCGAGATAGAGCGCGAGGCGCCGGATCGGCACGTATTTCCATTGCGACCCGACCTGATCGGCGCCGGCGAGCGTGCGCGCGCCCCAGACGACGTCGCCATAGACCTTGAACTGGCGCAGACAATTGATCGCCTGCGGGTTCAGATTGCCGTTCTCGGGATCGGTCAGCGTGAATTGCAGACCGGAACTGCCGGTCAGCCCCGCATTGACGCCCGCCGGCGCCTTCCAGACCCCGCGGGCCGCGTCGGTCGCAGCATAGACGCCGGCGACGAAACCGCATGGCGGGAACAGCGTTGGCCGGTTGCCCAGCGCCGGATCGGGCGCAAGCACCCAGGGGAAGTAATAGGCCGAGTTGGCGGCGTTCGGCAATTGCGAGACGCCTGCCCCGGGGAGCGGAGCGGGAACGGCTTGACGTGTTGCGGCGAATGATGCGGGGCGAGCTGCGACAGGCACGTGCCGCGGAGCTTTTGGGCATCGGCGTTCGGCAAGTGAAGCGGCTGGTTCGCAGCTATCGTTGCGAAGGCGAGGCGAGCGTGGTCTCGCGCCGGCGGGGAAAGCCCTCGAACAACCGGCTCGATGCGGCGAAGGCCGCGGCGATCGAAGCGGCGTTGCGGACGCGCTACGCCGATTTCGGAGCGACGCTGGCGAGCGAGAAGCTTGGCGAGGTCGAGGGCGTCTCGGTGTCGAGAGAGACGGTCCGCCAGATCCAGATCCAGCTGGGGCTGTGGCGGCCCAAGCGACGGCGCGCCAAGAAGATTTTCCAGGTTCGCGAACGCCGGCCGCGCTTCGGCGAGCTCATTCAGATCGACGGGAGCCCGCACGATTGGTTCGAGGGCCGGGGACCGCGCTGCACGCTGATCGTGTTCATCGACGACGCCACCGGGCGGCTGACG
>Ga0209040_10003999_pt1 | contig 11201 bp, 5 predicted proteins | sample BogFormECP12_OM3_FD_188240 | JGI IMG/M metagenome (GOLD analysis project Ga0209040, IMG submission 188240) | Bog forest soil microbial communities from Calvert Island, British Columbia, Canada - ECP12_OM3 (SPAdes) (version 2) | ecosystem: Environmental > Aquatic > Freshwater > Wetlands > Bog ... | reverse complement strand
TAGCTGCGGAAAGCTCTGGAGTTTCAAGTTTCGAGAAGCAGCAGGTCCTTCGACTCGGACGCGCACCGCTTGGCGCGTCCTCACTCAGGATGACAATGCGAAAAAACAACACATCGTGCACTGTTACCGTGCGTGCTGCGCAAGGCGATGGCAAATGTCACCTAGTGCACCGTGATCTTCTCTGGTTGCACATTCCAGCCGCTGACCTCGAGGTGGGCCGGAGCTTTGCCGAGGTCGGCCGCACGGTAGAACACAGCCAGATAGCGCGACTCGCCGGGAAGCAGCGAAACGAAGTTGTCGGTGAAGAACGCGGGAATGACATCCTCGCCATCGCTCTTTAGCAGCCGGAGGTGGACCATGAACGCCAGTGTTTTGGTGGGGTTGCTGACGAACATTTGCAGGTACTGCAATCCTTGCTCACATTCGGCTGAAACGACGGCCTTGGTGGTTGGCGCCGCAATCGGACTTATGCCAATTGGAAGGGCGCAGGCCGAATCGGCAGGCTTGGTCTGCACCCGCAACGCGACCGGCGCGAGATCCTGGAGTCCGGTCATGTCGGCATAAGCGCTTTGCGGCGTGTTCACGGTGTCGTGGGTCTTCTCCCACGCGATTTCGTCGGGCTTGGTGGAGAGCCAGTAAAAATTCTCGCTACTGATTCTGCTATCGCGGCCAGTCGCAGACAGTTTCAGAAAATAGGTGGTCGACAGATCCGAAGGTTGCGGGACGGTAAAGGCGACAGCCGGCGTGTCGCGAGATACATCGATCGTTGCGTCTTGCGTCCACTTCTCGGTTCCATCCAGGTTATATAGGCTTGCGGTGACCTTGACTGCGAATTCATTCTCGCCACTCTCGCTTACCACTACGACCGACCGAGTGTCATAGGCGTACAAGACGTGCATCAGTTCGTTGGCCTTCTTGGTGCCGTAATATCCTCCGGCGGGAACGAGGTAATAGTCGTAGAGGTGCCAGATGAGCGAAGGCCAGCCGTTGTTCAGCATCCACTGAATGACTCCGGTGGAATTGAACTTGTTGCGCGCGTAGGCCTCGAACATGGCACGTTCGCCCTCGTAATCCATGGCGTAGGCCTTTCGCACGAAGTCGTTAAGGTCTTTGGGTGCGCCGTAACGGTTTTCGAGCGAAGTGTTGTAGAAGGTGATGGTCTGGAAGCGCTCGCCGCCTTCGTGCAGTCCCCAGACTTCGTTTTGCGGCCACAGTTTGTCGGTCGGGAGGAACTTGCGCAGGCTGGCAGGTGGAGGAATGGCGGGGCCGGGACTGGTCTCGGTGTTGAATCCCCATGCGCCGCCGAGCTTGGTATCCGTGAGCCAGTAGTTCGGCGGAACGTAGTCGTAGGGCCCGGTCATCTTCCCGCCGGAAGGCCCGGTAATCGTGGTGGGTGTCGCGGATGCGGACGATAAGAATGGATTGGGCCACAGCTCTTCCTTGCCGACGCGCAGGTACATGGACTCGACGGCGGGGATGGGCGGGTTGTCGCTGCCGTTGAGCCACACCAGCATGCTGGGGTGATTGCGCAGCAGGCGCATCTGGTCGCGTTGCGAGTTCTGCGCGACTTTGTACTGGTCGGGGCCCCACTCGTTCCAGCGCTCCCACATATCGCAGCAGCACCATCCCGCCATGACGAGGATGCCGTACTTGTCGGCAAGGTCATAGAACGCCTGGCGCTCAAGTTTGCCTTCGAGGCGGATGGTGTTGAGCCCGAGATCGCGCACGTAGCGGAACTCGGTGTCCATTCGCTGAGGCGAGGAGCGCAGGAGCATGTCGGGGGCCCAGCCGCCGCCGCGGATGAGGATGCGCTTGCCGTTGATCTTGAACAGTGTGTGCTGGTTGTTCATCTCCGAGGTGACTTGGCGAATGCCGAAGGTGACGTTGTGCGATTCGGAGGACTTACCGTCCACTGTGGCGCTGACGCGAGCGTGGTAGAGCGCGGGGGTGCCGAGTTGCGCAGGCCACCACAGCTTGGGATTCTTGATGGTCAGTTCGGGGAACTGCCGGGGCTCGAAGGTGACAGTATTCTTTTGCTCGGCCTCGAGCCTGACTTCCTGGTGGATTCTTTTGCCATCGATCTCCCAGGAGATATCGGCCTTTACGGGATGTGCCGTGGCATTCCAAGCCTCGACAACGGGTGTGAGCTGCGCGGTGGTGAAGTTGTCATCCAGCTTGTTGGCGACGTAGGGGAAGCGCAATTGCACCGGGCCGCTGGCGGTGAGATAGACGTCGCGGAAGAGCCCGGTGTTCTTGTCGGGTGGCGCGGGATTCCAGTCCACCCAGGTGATGGCCAGATCGTCGGGAGTGGGAGGAAATACTTCGATGGCGAGAACGTTTTCCCAGCCTAGTAAGAGGCCGCTGGCAAGGTTCAGTTCGAATACGCGCCAGGTTCCGGCGATGTCATTCTTGCTGGCGATCTGCTTGCCATTCAGCCAGACATCGGCGCGGTAGTTCACGCCATCGAGGTGTAAAGCGACACTGCGGCCAGCAAAGCCGGCGGGCAAGCGAAACTCGGTGCGATACCACCAACCGCATTTGTACGGACTGTCATCGAGCATGGCGAGGTTGGCGAATTGGCTGCCGATGGGGTAGTCCATGCCAGGGAGCTTGCGGAGGTTCATCCCGTAGAACGGGTCCTTGATGATGCCGGCTGCCACCTGGGCAGCGACGACGGTGGTGGGAACGGTGGCGGAAATCCAGTCAATGGGGCGGTAGAGGGGGGAGGAAAGTATTTCACCATCAAGGCCGGGATGAGTGCTGTTCTTCAGGCCAGCCGGGCCGGTGGAGGAACCTTGCAGTACGCACGCCGATTGCAACTGCCATCCCGAATGGAGGTCTAAACGTGCGGCCGGTGCGGCTGGCATGGGAGGAGTGGCGGCAAAGGGAGACGCGGGAAGGATGATGACAACGGCAAGAACGAGAACACTTCTTAGAACTACCGAATGGGCTTGGGACATAGCAGTTCCTCGCAAGGAATGGTACATGAGGCTGTTGGCGATGAGCGGCGGCGGGTGTTTGCTCCGGGTGAAAAGCCAGAAGTTCGTTGTAGCGATAGGGGTCCTTCGACTCCGGCGGCAGGGCCGCCTTCGCGCAGGATGACAATGGGGAGAGCAGAATCCGGAATCGAGGTCAACGCAGTAAGCGCAATGTCGCATTCCGGCGGCCCGAGACCTCTGTCCGATGTATATCATACAAGATCGATTTTGTTCGAATGAAAAGCCGTATTCTACATCCGAGAAACTTAGGAGTGTCACAATCAGCTTGCAATGCCATAAATCTTGGCTTTGACTGAGACGCGCGACGGTGCTAGCCTTCTAGACAAGTTCATGCCAGAAGATGATCGAATATGATCGTCTCTGTGCATTATTGGGGGGTGCTGCATGAGATCGTTCCGTCTGCCTATTTCACTCTTCTCTCTCCTTCTTCTTTCCGGCATGGCGTTGGCGCAGGATACCGGCCAGTTGACCGGAACCGTACGCGATCCCAGTGGTGCGAACGTGGCCAAGGCCCAAGTCACGGTCAGCAGCCTGGAGCGGGGCATCACGCGGGTCACGCAAACCAACAACGATGGCGAGTACGTGGTCGGCGGCCTGGCGGGTGGAAATTACGATCTGACGGTCACCGCCCCGGGATTCAAGACCTTCGAGGCCAGGGGCATCGTCCTGCGGGTGGCGCAGAAGGCGCGCGCCGACGCCAATCTGACGGTGGGTGGAACCTCTTCCGAAGTGACAGTTGAGGGCGGGACGATTGGCCAGGTGGAGACGCAGTCGTCGGAGCTGTCGGGCGTGATCACTGGCAAGCAGATTTCCCAGCTCCAATTGAATGGCCGAAACTTCACGCAGTTGGCCACATTGACCCCGGGCGTCAGCAACCAAAGCGGGCAGGACGAAGGCACGGTAGGCATCAACGGCAACGTATCTTTCAGCTTCAATGGCGGCCGCACGGAGTACAACAACTGGGAGCTGGACGGTGGCGATAACATGGACAACGGTAGTAACTCGTCGCTGAATGTGTATCCCAGCATCGATGCCATCGCGGAATTCAAGGTGCTGACTTCGAACTACGGCGCGCAGTACGGACGTAGCGGATCGGGCACTGTGGAAGTGGAAACCAAGTCGGGGACCAGCCAGTTCCACGGCGATGCCTACGAGTTCGTGCGCAACCAGGATTTCAATGCCAGGAATTATTTTCAAAGTTCGGTGCCTCAATATAACAAGAACGATTTCGGATACACGCTAGGCGGGCCGATTTTCATTCCGAACCACTACAACACCAACAAGCAGAAGACGTTTTTCTTCTGGTCGCAGGAGTGGCGGATCGAACGGGTCCCAGGGCAGGTATTCAACACGCCGGTTCCCTCGAACGCGGAACGCCAGGGGAATTTCAACGATCTGTGCCCGAACCAGACGACTGGATCATTTGCCGATTGCCCCATCGATCCTACGACGGGCACTTACTTTCCGAATAATCAGGTTCCCGTGAGCCAGACCGGGGCGGCGCTGCTGCCTCTGATCCCGCTGCCCAACGCCGGCGTACCTGGGGCGGAACTTTATAACGCCTCGCCGAGCCAGCCGACGAACTGGCGAGAAGAGTTGCTTCGCCTGGACCAGAATTTCGGGAGCAAACTGCGCGCCATGTTCCGCTACACGCACGATTCGTGGAACACCGTAACGCCGGTCAGTGTATTTACGGGGAGCTACTTCCCGACGGTGCAAACCAACTTCGTTGGCCCAGGGATCAGCGTGGTGGCCCGCCTGAACTGGAACCCGACGCCGTCCCTGGTCAACGAGTTCGTATTCAGCTACACCGCCGATCACATTACCTTCGGTTCCACGGGCACGCCGAACCCGAACGCGTGGCAGCGTCCCGCGAACCTTGACATGGGCTCCTTCTTTAACAACGGTTTTGGGGGCAAGCTGCCGACAATCCAATTGTTCGGGAACGCGGCCTACGGCGGTGGGTTTATGGAAGACCCCAACGGGGAATGGCCGAATGGACTTTACAACTCGAACCCGACCTACACCTATCGCGACAACGTTTCGAAGATCGTCGGCCGCCATAATATGCAGTTCGGCGGATATTTTGTGGCGGCCCAGAAGAACGAGCTGAGCAGTCAATACGTCAACGGATACCTGACGTTCAACATCGCATCCACCGCGGTTACGACGGGCAATAGCTTCGCGGACCTGCTCATGGGACAAGTGGCCAGCTACCAGCAGGCCAGCACCAACCTCAAGTTCTACAACCGGTACAAAATCTTCGAGCCATACTTCCAGGATGACTGGCGCGTTACCTCAAAGCTCACTTTGAACTTGGGGCTGCGCATCAGCATGTTCGGTACGTACCGGGAGAAATACAACCACGCGTACAACTGGACTCCGTCCGCGTACAGTGCGGCCACTGCTCCCCAGATCGACACGACCGGAGCGGTGACCGGTGTCGAGGGGTTGTTGATTCCGGGCACGGGCAACCCTTATAACGGCCTGGTGCAATGCGGTGTTAACGGTGTTCCGGCCGGATGTATGACGGGACACCTGTTCAATCCTGCGCCGCGCGTGGGCTTTGCGTACGACTTGTTCGGTAACGGGCTAACGGCCATCCGCGGCGGGTATGGAATTTTCTTCGAGCACACCAACGGCAACGAGGCCAATACCGAAAGCCTGGAGGGGCAGTCGTCGCCGCTGATCCAAAACGTCACTCAGTACAACGTTTCCGGCTACCCGAACCTGGGTGGTGTGGGGTTGCTGTCTCCGTTGAGCTTTATCTCGATCCCGACGAAAGCGGTCTGGCCTTACATTCAGCAGTGGCACCTTGATATTCAGCAGCAGTGGTTCAAGGACACCGTCTTGACGTTTGCTTACGTTGGCAGTAAGGGGACGCACTTGAACCGGCAGGACGACCTGAACCAGCTTTATCCAGTGCCGGCGTCGCAGAACCCGTACCTGCCCGGGGAGCCGATCGGCGGCATTAACAACTCGAGTCCGGATTGCACGTCCATGACCACGCCCAGCGGTGTGCCGGTGACCGGCCAGGCGGCGATCAACCTTGGGGTGGCGTGTGGCAATGATCCCAATCCATATCGCCCGTACTACGGAGTCGGCACGATCACCCAACTGGTGAATGCCGCGTCGTCCACCTACAACGCCTTCCAATTCTCAGCCCGGCGAAACGTGGGAGCGCTGCAGATCAATCTCGCCTACACCTGGAGCCACTCGATCGACGATTCTTCGGACCGTTATGACGCCTCGTTCGTGAACACCTACGATCCGGCGGCGAACCGTGCCAGTTCCAGCTTCGACATCCGGCAGATGCTTAATCTGGGATGGGTGTACGACCTGCCGTTCTTCAAGAAGCCAGGACTAGCCAACAAAATCCTGGGGGGCTGGCAATATTCCGGCATATTTACCGCGCAGACAGGGACACCTTACACCCCTACGAACTCGGCGAACTACCCGGACAACGCGGGCGTGGGAAACAGCGTAGGAACGGGATCGTATCCGAACCTCGTCGGGGACCCGCACACCGGCATACCCAACGTCCCTCTTTCAGGCTATGGGCCGCTGAACAGCAATCCCGGCGCTTTCGCAGCTCCCCAGGGGCTCACGTTTGGCAACGCTGGGAGAAACAGCCTGCGCAATCCCGGATACAACAATTTCAACATGGCCCTCTACAAGAATTTCAAGGTCAAGGAGAGAGCGGCCTTTGAATTCCGGGCCGAGGCCTACAACGTTTTCAATCACACGGAATGGGGTCCAATAGGCGGGAGCGGAGGTTCTGCCGCCTACAACGGATTCTCGTCGAATACGTATGCCATGAGCTGCTATGCGGGACAGAACAACTCGGCGGGAGATCCCAGTTGCCTGGAATCGGCCAACTTCCTGCGCATTGGAATCACCCATCCGGCGCGAATTCTGCAACTGGGACTGAAGTTGATTTTCTAGCTCAGGTAACCCTCCCCTGGCTAGCGCGGGTGCCAGCAGAATATCGCTGGCGCTGTTTTTTGTGTCCGAAGCTTCGTGTTGGAGTATTATTCAGGATTCAAAGCCATGCCAACTAAACAATCGAAGATCAGTTCGCGGGAAGAGCGGCGAAAGGCTGGACAAGCCTGCCGTGACAAAGTCAGCCGGATCAGCCAGGGGCAGTTCGATCCCGGGAAGCGCAAGTTCGATGCGGTGGACCTGATGAAAGCGGCGCACAAGGACCGCGTGGCCGAACTTATGCCGTTGAAGAACGCCCGCATGTTAGGGACGGCTTTCACCTTTTTCCGCGGGGCGGCGCCGCTGATGGCGGCCGATCTCGCCGCATTGCCGCGCACAGGAATCGACGTGCAAATCTGCGGCGACGCGCACGTGCAGAACCTGGGCGCATTCGGCGGCGGCCCCGAAGGCCACATGATCTTCGACATCAACGATTTCGACGAAACGATCAAAGGCCCATGGGAGTGGGACGTGAAGCGCATGGCCACCAGCCTGGTGCTGGCGGGCCGCGACGCGAACAATTCGGAGAGCCAGTGCAAGGACGCTGTGCTGGAATTCGCGCGCAAGTACCGCGAATTTATGCGAACGTTCTCGGAGCTGCCAGTGCTGGAACTAGCGCGCTACCTGGTTATGCGCGACCTGAAAGTTGCGCCCGTCCGCTCCGTGCTCCGCAAGGCCGAGCGAGCGACGCCCCTGAACAGCCTGGAGAAACTGACGGAGCGAAAGGGCGGGAAGTACCAGTTCAAGCAGTTGAAGGACCCTACCTACGGAGTTCCGGTGCAGTACGAGGTCGACGATTCGATTAAGAAGAAAGTGCACGCGGCATTGCCGGGCTACGTGGAGACGCTGCTGCCGGAGCGAAGGCATTTCTTCGCGCAATACCGCCCGGTGGATACGGATTTTCGGATCGTGGGGACAGGCAGTGTGGGCACAAGGGACTATGTGGTGCTGATGTTTGGCGGCGCGCCGTCGGACCCGATGTTCCTGCAGCTGAAGCAGGAGCTGCCGTCGGCGTATGCCCCGTATCTGCCCAAGGCCAATCCGCCGAAGCACCACGGCCAGCGCGTGGTGGAAGGCGTGCGGCGGATGCTGGTGCAATTCGATATTTTCCTGGGATGGGCCACCATCGATGGCCTGCCCTACCTGGTGCGGCAACTGCGCGACCATAAGGCCGGCATCGAAGAGGCGGACCTGGTGGGTGAAGGGCTGACGCAGTACGCGGAGGTGTGCGGCGAACTGCTGGCCAAGGGACACGCGCGCTCGGGCGATCCCTGCATGCTGACGGGCTACCTGGGCACGGCGGACCGGTTCGACAACGCGCTGGTGACTTTTGCGGTGGATTACGCCGACCAGACGGGGCGCGACTTCGATCAGTGGTTGAAGGCAACTCAAGAAGGGCGAGTGGAAGCGCTGAAGGCGATCCCGAAAAAAACGAAAGAGAAAAAGAAGAAGGCACCGGCGAAAGCAAAGAACAAGACCAAGTCCAAGTCCAAGAAAAAGAAGAAGTCTTCAGCCAAAGCTAAGGGCAAGGCCAAGGAAGAGAAGAAGGCGAAGAGCAGCGCGTAGTGGGCGCGCTCGTGGCTCACGCGCTTGAATTCAGGGCGAGCTGGTTTTGTTGCCCGAACCGTCGGCCTTGGAATGCGGTTTTCCCCAGGCGAAGCGTCTTCCGATGATGGCTTTCACCAGCATGTGATCGGTGCCGGCGGTCACACCGACTCCCACGCCGAAGTTGATCTCCCATTTGGGCGAGACGTTCAAGTCGAAGGCCGGCACGAACTGCTGCGACTGCACCGTAAAGGGATATAAGTTACTGACCGGACCCCATCCTCCGTAGTACTCCAGTCCAAAGGCAACCTGCCGGGTGAAATCCCACGAAATTTTGGCGTCGGGCGAGAAGTTCCATTGCTGGTCGCTGGGAAGTCCGATGATCCCACGATCGAAGGCGGGATTGACCGACCAGTAGAGGCGGCCCTGCTGCTTGTCGATGATGGGGCGAATCTCGATGTTCCAGGTTGAAGTGGAATACTGGGCGCGCTGATAGCCGAACTCGACGGAAAGACTCGCGCCCACCGGCCAATGCCAGCTTTCCGGGGCGCGCACCCGCGGGCGGATGTGGTCGCCCACCCATTCCCAGCCCTGGCCGTCGCGGGCACAGGTGAAGATGTAGAAGCCAACTTCGGACCAGGACGTCAGGCCCTGCGTGATTTCGATGGTCTCGTGTAGCGCATGCTCGCTGGGGAGCACGCCGTCAACCGTGTCCTTGCTGCCCTGGAAGGTGAAGTTCGAGTGCAGTTCGAGCATCGTCGTCTTGGGGGCGACGGTTTCCGAACCGTAGACTTGAATTTCGTAGTTCTCCTGCGCGAAGCAGGGGGCGGCCACAACGCTCAGCAGCAGTCCCAGGAGAAGCGCCGGCCGAGTGAAACGCGCGATCACAAAAGTAAGGATACCTGACCAGAGTGGTCAGTTGTCAGTAACAGCGGGTCCTTCGACTCGGGCGGGGATTGTTCTCCCCGCCCTCGCTCAGGATGACGAGTATAAAACAATCAAATTCGATAGCAAATGATCAAAATCGTTTGCATCCCGCCGAAGCTTCTCTACAATGGTCAAAATCGCTGCACCAAGAAAGGGTGTCCTCGGAACATGTCCAGCACAACGGTGGGGAACACCGTCGCCGCTCCCAGCCTGAAGCGCGCGCTCGGTCTGTGGGACCTCGTACTGTACGGCATCATCGTGATCCAGCCGACGGCTCCCATGCCGGCTTACGGCGCGTTCTCCAATGCGGGCAAGGGGCACGTGGTCACCGCGGTGCTGATTGCGATGGTGGCGATGATCTTTACCGCGATCAGCTACGGGCGCATGGCGCGAGTCTATCCCAGCGCGGGATCGGCCTACACCTACGTCGGCCGCGAATTGCATCCGTCGCTGGGCTTTGTTACCGGATGGAGCATGACCATGGATTACATGCTCAATCCGCTGATCTGCACCATCTGGTGCGGCAAGGCCATGGCCGATCTAATACCCGAAGTGCCGCTGCCCATCTGGTTCGTGGCGTTTGCGGTGCTGTTCACGGTGATGAACCTGCGCGGCGTGGAAACCTCGGCTCGCATCAACCAGGCACTGTGCGCGGCCATGGGGCTGGTGATCCTAGTATTCTTCGTCGCGACCGTGCGATACCTCTTGCATCTTCCTCCGCAGGGCACGCAGTTCTTTACTCTGCCGTTCTACAACCCGAAGACGTTTACGCCGGGCATCGTGTTTCATGGAACGTCGTTGGCGGTCCTCACCTACATCGGCTTCGACGGCATCTCGACGCTGTCGGAAGAGGTGCACAACCCGAAACGCAACATCCTACTGGCGACGGTGCTGGTGTGCGTGGTCACGGGAGTGCTGGCGTCCGCGGAGGTATATGGCGCGCAATTGCTACGGCCGGAATGGTTTTTCCCCGAGTCCGAGGTGGAGACTGCGTTCATTCACGTGGCGGCGATTGCGGGCGGAATCTTTCTGTCAAAGGCCATCAGCCTGACGCTGATCGTCGCCACCATCGGCTCGGGCATGGGCGCGCAACTGGGCGCGGCGCGGCTGCTGTACGGGATGGGCCGCAGCAATGCGATTCCAAAGGGCTTTTTCGGAGCCATCGATCCGCGGACGCGCATTCCGCGCAACAACGTGATCCTGGTGGGAAGCATCGCGCTGCTGGGCGCGTTCCTCATGAGCTACGAGCGCGGCGCCGAGCTGCTGAACTTCGGCGCGCTCATCGCCTTCATGGGAGTCAATCTCGCCTCGCTCACCCACTATTACATTCGCGGCAACGATCGCAAACTTTCGCAACTGTGGCCGCCGATTGCCGGCTTCGTCATCTGCGCCGCCATCTGGTGGAACCTCTCGCACGCCGCCAAAATCGTCGGCTCCATCTGGATGCTGGCGGGCGTGGCGTATGGCGCGTGGAGGACACGGGGCTTCCAGGCGGACCTGGTGAACTTCGATGTGCCGTCGGAATAGAATGGGCGCCCCAAGTTAGATTTTGTGTTGGCCGGGCGATTCGCCGTGCATCCACGGGTTCTTGGTCTTCAGGAATTCCACGAGTTCCTGCACTGTGTAGCCTGTCACCACCTGCCGGTGGGCGTCATATTCCGTTACGAGTCCGACCAATGAGATCTTTGGCGCCCAAACAATCCCTTCGGATTTTTCGGTTTGAACCCATGCCCCTGAACCGCTCAGCCC
>Ga0209040_10003998_pt1 | contig 11201 bp, 8 predicted proteins | sample BogFormECP12_OM3_FD_188240 | JGI IMG/M metagenome (GOLD analysis project Ga0209040, IMG submission 188240) | Bog forest soil microbial communities from Calvert Island, British Columbia, Canada - ECP12_OM3 (SPAdes) (version 2) | ecosystem: Environmental > Aquatic > Freshwater > Wetlands > Bog ... | reverse complement strand
GGCTTTGCGGAGCATTTTCCGGTGACCCGGGAAATCCTCGACGTCATGAAATTATTTGGTCAAGGGCCGCACACGGAATGTTATCTCGTGCTGATGGAGGGAAAGCCGGTGGGGGGCGCGACGCTGGCGATGCGCGACGGTGTCGCCGGGCTGTTCGGGGCCAGCACGCTGCCCGCGTATCGCAATCGCGGTTTGCAGACCGCGCTGCTGCAGTTTCGTCTGGAGCGGGCGCGCGCCGCAGGTTGCGATCTGGCGGTTAGCCTGGCGCTGCCGGGGAGCGCGTCGGAGCGCAACATCGCGCGGCAAGGGCTGCAGACGCTGTATACGCGGGTAAAATTCGAGCGGGACTGGTAGCGGCCGCCTTCTGAGGCGGGCGCTTTGCACTACAAGCCCGGCGGTTACGCTTTCGCGGGATGTTGCTTAGCGTGGCGCTCGTTGATGAAGGCGATGATGTCCTGCGTCGAAGTTCCCGGCAAGAAAACCTCGGCGATGCCGGATTGTTTCAGCGCGGGAATATCAGCCCCAGGAATAATGCCGCCTACGAGGACGGTGACGTCATCCATGCCTTTGTCGTGCAGCAATTTCATCAGCTGCGGACAGATGGTATTGTGCGCACCGGAAAGAATGGAGAGGCCGATGACGTCCACGTCTTCCTGCACTGCGGCGGAAGCGATCATCTCCGGCGTCTGGCGCAAGCCGGTGTAGATCACCTCCATGCCGGCGTCCCGCAGCGCGCGGGCGATAATCTTGGCTCCGCGGTCGTGCCCATCCAGCCCGGGCTTAGCCACCAACACTCGAATTTTCTTTCCCGGCATTTTTTCTCTGCGTCCTCTGTGTCTCTGCGCTAGTTTTCCCGAAGGACTAGGTGATGGCTACCTCTTCGTAGGTGCCGAAGACGTCGCGGAGGGCTTCGCAGATTTCGCCTAGTGTGGCGTAGGATTTGACCGACTCGTAGATGAAAGGCATTAGATTGGCGGTGCCTTTGGCGGCGCTGCGCAAATCGTTGAGGCTGCGAGTTACTGCTTCTTGCGAGCGTTCGGCGCGGAGTCTGCTCAGGCGGGCGGCTTGGCGTTTCGCCACGGTTTCGTCGATCTGCAGGATGTCTAGCGGGCGCTCTTCGGAGACGTAGTCGTTCACGCCGACGATGATTTTTTCGCGGCGATCCACTTCCATTTGGTAGCGGTAACTGGCTTCCGCGATTTCGCGCTGCGGATAGCTGCGCTCGATGGCCGCCACCATGCCGCCCATGGCATCGATTCTCTCGATGTAATCCCAGGCACCGCGTTCGACTTCGTTGGTGAGGCTTTCGACGAAATAGGAGCCACCCAGAGGATCGACGGTGTTGGTCACACCGGTTTCATGGGCGATGATTTGCTGCGTGCGCAAGGCTAGCGTGGCGGCGAATTCCGTGGGCAGCGCCCAGGCCTCATCGAGGGAATTGGTATGCAGCGATTGCGTGCCGCCCAGCACCGCGGCTAAAGCTTGAATCGCGGTGCGCACCACGTTGTTGTAAGGCTGTTGCGCGGTAAGCGAGCATCCGGCCGTCTGCGTGTGGAAGCGCAGCGCCCACGTCCGCGGACTTTTCGCCTTGTACCGCTGCACCATGGCCTTGTGCCAGATGCGGCGGGCGGCGCGATACTTGGCAATCTCCTCGAAAAAATCGCTGTGCGCGTTAAAAAAGAAAGAAAGCTGCGGCACAAACTCGTCCACATCCATGCCGCGCCGCAAGCCCCACTCCACATATTCCAGTCCGTCGCGCAGCGTAAATGCCAGTTCCTGAATGGCTGTCGATCCGGCTTCGCGAATGTGATAGCCGCTGATGGAGATGGGATTGAATTTCGGAGTGTGTTTTACGCCAAACTCGAAAGTATCGATGACCAGCCGCATGGACGGTTCCGGCGGGTAGATGTATTCCTTCTGTGCGATGTACTCCTTCAGGATGTCGTTTTGCAGCGTGCCGGATAGTTTCTTCCAGTCCGCTCCCTGCTTTTCCGCCACGGCCAGATACATCGCCCAGATCACCGCCGCGGGCGAATTGATGGTCATGGAGGTGGTAACGTTGGCCAACGGAATCTGATCGAACAAAACTTCCATGTCCGCCAGGGAGCTGATGGCCACGCCGCATTTGCCGACTTCGCCTTCGCTCAGCGCGTGATCCGAGTCGTAGCCCATCAGCGTCGGCAAATCGAACGCCGTCGAAAGCCCGGTCTGCCCCTGCGACAGTAGATAGCGGAAGCGTTGATTGGTGTCCTCCGCGGTGCCGAATCCCGCGAATTGACGCATAGTCCACAAGCGGCCGCGGTGCATGGTGGAATGAATGCCGCGGGTGTAGGGCGGCTCGCCGGGAAAGCCCAAATCGCGTTCCGCATTCCAATCCGCCAAATCCGCTTCAGTATATAACCGGCGAATGGGATACCCCGAGATCGTGGTGAACGACTTTTGCCGCTCGGGACTCTTGTCCAGTGTATTTTTTAGCGTGGTTTTTTCCCACTGCGCTTCCGCCGCACCGGGCGTGCGCTCAGGAATCGCGTCAGTCACAGATTCGCGCAGTTTGTCGCTCATTGGCAGGCTTATTTAGGCGCCGGGCTTTAGCCCGGCCTATTTTCACTACGACTAGATGCTATGCCAAAGGTCCGGGACGGGCAAGGAATCCGTCGCTTGTCGCGGCAGCGCGATGTCGCGATTTGGAGCTCTAACGCACAGCCAGGCCGGGCCAAAGCCCGGCACCTACACGTTCAAATGCCCTGCCCTGGCTTACTTTTGGCCGCTGCCTGCTCCCGCGTTGGAGAAAATCTTGTCTGTTCCGATGACTTGGCCGTCGCGCGTGCCGGGAATGAGGGTGTCGTGTTCAAACTGCTGTCCGCCCGCGATGGTGACGCGATTGGTCTCCAGCGTGCGGCCGAGAGCTCGTTCGTAATTGGCCTTGGCTTCCACCAGGTCTGCCAAAGCCCGCAATTCCGTGCCCTGCGCGGTCACCAGGTCGCGCTGTGTCTGAATCACCAGGTAGACGGTGGAGGCGCCCAGCGCATATTTCTTCTGCTCGGCGTCGAAGGTTTCCTGCTGCAATTGGCGAGCCTTCACCGCGGCATCCACACGCGCGCGATCCTGTTCCAAGGCGATGAAGGTGTTGCGCACGTCGAGCAACGCGGCGTTCTTGATCTGCAGCGTCTGCGCTTCGATCTGCCGCGCGGTCAGTATTGCACGGGCATTCTCCGATTGCGCCGCGCGATTGCGCAACGGCAGGGTCAGGTTCAAGGACGCGACATAACTGGGGAATTCGTTGTGGAAAATTTGGCTCTGCGCGTTGCCGAATCCACCGTGGCTGACGCCGGTGATCGGCGCGGTAGTGGTCACGGTGGGCTGGAATATTGGTATTGGCACAGTCGGAGCGCTCGGGAGGTAGATTGATACCGGATTACCGTTAGCATCCACGATAGGGATTGTGCTCTTCGAAATCTCCGTCACGGAGGGTCCAAAGAGGGTTTGATTGCCCGCCAGCCCGTCGCTGATGTATTGCCCGCTCAATGTCAGCACCGGCAGCAGGGCGTTGGCCGTGGCCCGCACATCGATGTCCGCGTTCTTCAGGTTGTAACCCTCCTGCAGGACGTCGGGTCGCTTGGTGAACGCTTCCTTTATAGCGTCCTCGAAGGAGGCGGCTTCGATGGTTTCCGGCCGCGCCGGCAAATCCGTGGGAATGATTTCCACGTTGATCAGGTTCGGCGCCAGGGGATTCTTGGAGATGGCGTTCTTGAGCACCTGCTCGTCCTGCAATTGCGTGGTCTGCGCAACCAGCAAATTGCCTTGATCGCTGGCCAGTTCCGATTCCGCACGGGTCACGTCCAGTGGCGCCATGGTACCGATTTCCAGTTGCTTCTTGTTGTCGTTGTACAGCTTTTGCGAAACAGCCACGGCTTGCTGTTCCACTTTCACGTTTTCCCGGGCGTACACCAGCTCCCAATACGCGGTGATGGTGTTGGTCACCGTGGTGATGGCCTGCTGCATGAACACCAGGTCGGCAATCTTGCGGTTGTTCTTGGCGATGATGATGTTGCGGCGATTCACGTCAAAGCAGCAGCCATTGAGCAGTTGCTGGGAAATGGTGGCCGTCAGCGACGAGGTCACCGATGGATTCAAGAGGTTGGCTGTCGGGCTGCTCGAACCGCGGTTGTTGTCCCAAGCGACGCTGAAGGTGGTTCCCGAAGTGAACCCTTGTGAGTAGCCAAAGTTAAATTGCGACGAGTGGACTCTTTCCGCCAGCAGCGTGGACGATCCGGTGGTTCCCGCCCCTGTTGTAAAGGGGTTGTTGAGTGGCGTGTTGCCGGAGAAAATCGAGATACCGCTGGTTAGCGTGGGGTCCAGGTTCTGGAACGGCAAGTTGGCGCTGGAGGCCACTACGTCCGCGGCGACACTGCCGGGAACTTGCGCAACGCTGAGAAACCCGCGCGGTGAGCCACCGGATTTGGCCAGCAAAATGTCGGTATCGGCCAGCCACGGGGTGTAACGCTGAATCACGATGTCCAGGCTGTTTTCCAGCGCTAATTCAACGGCGTCCTGCAGCGTGATTTCCAGCTTGCCGCTGTGGATCAGCTGATCGAGCCGCGGCGCGTTGGAAAGTTCCGGGTGCTCAATGGGAATGGGGCGGTACGGTGCCAGAAATGTCGGGAAAACGCGCGGGCCATAAGAATAGTTGTGCTTGGACGACCCCAAGGCGACGGGAATGGCAGGAGCCTGCGGCTGCGGCGCGGCCGGAGGCGGCACGGCCACTTGATTCTTGGTTTGGTCCGGGTCCTGCGTCCCCGGTTGGGGCGCCGGTGGATCCTGGGCAAATGCCGGAGAAACCGGGCCAATTGCGGTCAAAACCGCCAGAATCCCCGCCAACACCGCTCGCGCATACAGCTTCGTCATGGTGCTCCTTACCCTTATTGGTATGCCCTGCGGGACAACCTTCTGCCCGGCGGGACATCCGTCATGTCTCTTCTGTTTACAACGCTTGTAGACTCGAAATTGTTTCACCAATTCGCAGACACAGCTACGGAAAATAAGAAAGGCAGCGCTCAGCTCCGAACCCTGCCGCGCTTTTGTGCCCCACACCATGGTCCCAGAGCTATCTCGCCGCGCGCGAATGGAATGCGCCAGTCTAGCAGGCGCACGTCCGGCTTGACAACGCATCTGGCTTGAGTGGCGTCTGCCTTGACAACGCTACATCCCACGGCTAGGCTGCTGAGGATTCGACGCTTAGCGGCGTCTTCCGGTTAGCTGCCACTATGCTGAGTAACGAAGAATTATTGAAAATGTTCGAGTCCGCGGGCGCCATCCGCCACGGCCATTTCGAACTGTCCAGCGGCTTGCACAGCGGTAGCTACGTGCAGTGCGCCCTGGTGCTGCGTTATCCGCGCTATGCCGAAAAACTGGGCCAGGCGCTGGCGGCGCTATTTTCGGATGCCACCATTCAAACTGTGGTGTCCCCGGCTATGGGCGGCGTAATTATCGGGCAAGAAGTCGCCCGAGCCCTTCCCGCGCCGAAATTTGGCGCCGAAACGGGTGTACCGGCCATTTTCGTGGAGCGCAATGCTGGCGGCAGCTTATGTCTGCGCCGCGGGTTTTCGCTGGAGCCGGGGGAAAAGGTCTTGGTGGTGGAAGATGTGTGGACCACCGGTGGCTCTACGTTTGAGACCATTCAGGTCATCGAGGAAGCGGGTGGCCGGGTGGTGGCGGTTGGCGCGTTAATCGATCGCAGCGCCGGGGAAATCGAATTTCCCGTGGAGTCGCAGTCCTTGCTGGCGCTCAAAATTCCATCCTACCAAGCGGAAGACTGTCCGCTCTGCCGGGAAGGCAGCGCCGCTGTGAAGCCTGGCAGCCGTTTTGTGCGGTCCGCGCCATAACTTCGCATCTGCGCATGCGCTATATCAAGCTAACCATCGCCTACGATGGCACGGACTTTCATGGCTGGCAGATTCAGAAAAATAAACCGACCATTCAGGGCGAAATTGTTAATGTCTTGCGCCGACTGACGCAGGAAAATATCACCCTCCACGGCGCTGGTCGCACCGACGCTGGGGTCCACGCCTTGGGGCAGATCGGCAGCTTTCGTACACAGTCGACGCTTTCGGCGCAGGAATTTCAGCGAGCTCTTAACGCCATCTTGCCGCCCACCATTCGCATCCTGCAGGCCGAGGAAACCGGGCCGCAATTCAACGCCCGCTGGTCGGCGCACGGCAAAATCTACCGCTATCGCATTTATCGCGGCAAAGTAGTGCCGCCGATGGTGCACCGCTATGTATTGCACTATCCCTTTCCGCTAGACGAGGATGCCATGCGCGAAGCGGTGAAGAGCTTTGTTGGCGTGCATGATTTTTCTTCCTTCGCGGCTTCCACCGGCTCCGAAGAGGAAGACAAAGATCGCTCCATGGAGCGCGAAATTTATTCCGCCGAACTGCTACGCAGTGCCGACGGCGAGGAACTGGTGTTCACCGTGCACGGCCGCTCGTTTCTGCGTTACATGGTCCGCAAAATCGTGGGCACGCTGCTGGACGTTGGGCGCGGGAAGCTCACGCCTGAGGACATCGACCGCCTTTTTGCCCTAAAAGACCGCTCTAAGTCCGGTCCCACCGTCCCCGCGCAGGGACTTACCATGGTCGAGGTCCATCTTGAAGAGTCCTTCCGCGTCTGACGCCGGAATGCTCCTAAGCACTCCCCTGGCCTACTGCGCCCCGCTGCAGATCGAAGAGTAGTATTCGTGAGCATCGATAAGCTATTTTACAGGCTTGTAGGGCAAAGAATCTGGTAGCGGTTCCTCTCAGGGAGAAGTTCGGAGTTCTCGACGAAGCTTTCGGAGTAGAATTCTCTGCATGGCTGCCACTGCCATTCCCATCGGCGCGTTGCCTTCGATTGATCCGGCCACGGGCGAGGTGTTGGCCCACGTTGCCGCGACTCCGGCTTCGCAGATTCCCCATCTCGTGGCGCTAGCTCGCGCGGCGCAGGCCAAATGGGCAGTAACTCATATCGCCCAGCGGTGCGCGCTGCTCGCGAAACTGCGCGAGCGGATACTGCTGGCGCGCGAAGCACTGGCGGACGCCGTGGTGCTCGAATCGGGTAAACCCCGCGTCGAGGCTTTGTTCGCGGACATTTTTGTTTCGCTGGATACGGCAGCCTACTATGCCAAGGAAGCGCCGAGGCATCTGCGTGACGAGCGCGTGCCACACCATTCTTTGGCGGCAAAAACCAAGTCTGGAAAAATTACTTGCGAACCGATCGGCGTGCTCGCCATGATCAGTTCCTGGAATTACCCGCTGGCCATTCCGCTCGGCCAGATGATTCCGGCGGTTGCGGCGGGCAATGCGGTGGTGTGCAAAACCAGCGATTTCACGCCACGATGCGGAGGGCTGATTCAGAAATTGTTCGCGGACGCCGGTTTTCCGGAAGGGCTGGTCACGGTGGTGCAAGGAGGCGCGGACGTTGCGCAGGCATTGATCGCCGCGCGTCCCGACAAGGTTTTCTTTACGGGCAGCGTGGTGACGGGCAAGCGCGTAGCGGAGTCTTGCGCGAAGGATTTAATACCCAGTGTGCTGGAACTTGGCGGTAAAGACGCAATGGTGGTGCTGGCCGACGCGAACATTGAAAACGCGGCGAACGCGGCAGTGTGGGGCAGCTTCACGAATTGCGGGCAGGTGTGCCTGTCGGTTGAGCGGTTGTTTGTGGAAGGTAGTGTGGCCGATGAATTTCTGAACCTCTGCGTGGAAAAAGCGAAAAAGCTACGCCTTGGTCCCGGCAACCATCCCGCGACGGATATCGGACCGCTGATCCGTCCGCAACAAGTGCGGCGCATGCAGGATTTGGTGGAGGATGCCGTGACGCTGGGAGCGACGGTGCTGTGTGGCGGCCACGCGTGCCCTGACCTTGGACCGAACTTTTTTGAGCCGACAATCCTTAGCGGCGTTCATTCGTCGATGAAGTTGTTTCGAGAGGAAACTTTCGGACCCATTCTGGCCGTGCAGGTGGTGGCCAATGAGGAAGAGGCGATCGCCGGTTGCAACGATTCGGATTTTGCGCTGGCGGCCAGCGTGTTTACTGGGAACGCGGCGCGCGGCCAGGCTATTGCGCGGCGTATAAGGGCTGGATCGGTGATGGTCAACGACGCCATCAGTTATTTTGGAATCGCGGAGGCGCCGCACGGAGGTTGCAAGCTCAGCGGTTGGGGGCGCACGCATGGCAAGGCCGGACTGATGGAAATGGTGCAGCCGAAGTACATCGCCACCGAGCGCATGCCCGGGATGGAAAAGCCGTGGTGGTTTCGCTACGGCGGCAGCGTGGAAAAATCCGCCAACGCCTTTCTAAAGCTCGAGTTTGGAACGACGCTGGCCACAAAAATCCGCAATGTTCGCCAAGCTCTAAACACTATTTTTCGCGACCACGGTCTGCGATGACCTCCGCCGCCAAAATCATGATCCACGTCGAGCTTTTGGACGACGGGTGTCCCTGCTGGAGGCCTGTCGAGGCCAAGCATGTTGCTGGTGATCTATACCGCATCATTGGGGCACCACCGGAAGATGAGGTCTGGGCCTTTTGACCGGTGATACAGTGAAATGCCGGGCTGAAAAATCTTCAGAGTTCGGCACAGCTTTGGTGGCCCACGAAAAGGCAAGATCGATGGCAGACCCAACTACGAACGAGTGGATCTACGACTGGAACACGGCTACGCCGCCGGCGATTGCTCCGGGAACGCGTGTGCTGCTGAACGACGAGACGTTGCGCGATGGATTGCAAAATCCCTCGGTCACAGACCCGAGCATCGCTGAAAAAATTAAAATCCTGCATTTGATGGAATCGTTGGGAATCGACTCGGTCAACATCGGTCTGCCGGGCGCAGGTCCGCGCGCGGCTGCCGACACCGAAGCCCTGGCGCGCGAAATTGCCACACACCGGATGCGCATCAAGCCGAATTGCGCGGCGCGGACGCACGAAAATGACATTCGCCCCATCGCGGAAATTGCGCAGCGCGTGGGTATCGCCATCGAAGCCGCGACGTTCCTGGGTACCAGCCCGATTCGCCGTTTGGTCGAGGATTGGACCGTCGATTATCTCTGCCGCACCACGGAAAAGGCTGTCAGCTTCGCAGTTGCGCACAATTTGCCGTCGATGTATGTCACGGAGGATACGACGCGCACCGATCCCGCGACGATAAAACGCCTGTATGCCGCGGCCATCAATAGTGGCGCGAAAGCGCTGGTCTTCTGCGACACCGTTGGCCACGCGACGCCTGCCGGGGCTTTTAACTTAATCAAATTTGCGTTCGCCGAGATTGTGAATCCCAGCGGCGCCGAAATCCGTGTGGATTGGCACGGCCACAACGACCGCGGCCTGGCCATCGCTAACTCGCTCGCAGCCTACGCCGCCGGTGCACATCAGGTGCATGCCGCGGCGAATGCGCTCGGCGAGCGCGTGGGCAATACGCCGATGGAACTGATGCTGGTGAATCTGCGGCTGCTGAATCTGATCGATCGAGACTTATCGCGGCTGAAGGAGTATTGCGAGACCGTCGCGCAAGCCACACACACGACGATTCCGCCCAATTATCCTGTGGTGGGCCGGGATGCATTTCGCACAGCCACCGGCGTGCACGCCGCCGCATTGGTCAAGGCTTTGCACAAAAACGATCCCGCGCTGGCCGATGCGGTCTATAGCGGTGTGCCAGCCTCACTTTTCGGCCTGCAGCAGACCATTGAAATCGGCCCTATGAGTGGCAAGTCCAACGTACTGTACTGGTTGGAAGCAAAAAATATCCCGGCGAACGACTCCATCGTCGCGCGTATTCTGGATGCCGCAAAGAAATCTTCCCGCGTGCTAACCGACGACGAACTCCACACCGTTGTGGCGACCAATTCCTGATGTAGACTTCTTGGGTCAGCAATTTGTCCAATTTCCCCCAGAACAAAATGCGCACGTGCCTACGCATCTCCCCGATGAAACGAGCCATCCTTTGGGTTATCCTGCTGACGATGCCCGCACGGAGCATTCCTGCTTACGCCGCGCCCTCTCCGCAGGCCAGCACGCGCCTGACGGAAGACGCGCAGGTGCGCGCCGCGCTGGAGTGGCTGAAGAAAAATCTTGCGTCGATCAACGAAACCCAGATTCGGCTGACGGAAATTCCCGCGCCTTCCTTTCAAGAATCCGCTCGCGCCGCGGCAGTGAAGAATCTATTTGAACAAGCCGGCCTGCATGCCGAAATCGACGAAACCGGAAACGTCATTGCCAAACTCGCGGGCGCAGAGCCAAATGCGAGCCACAGCAATAAAATCCCTGCGAACGGCAGCCGCCAGGATACGGTGATGCTTTCCGCGCACTTGGACACAGTTTTCCCCGCGGGCACGGACGTAAAGGTTCATCGCGAGAACGATCGCTGGCTGGCCCCGGGAATCTCTGACAACGGCACCGGCCTTGCCGCGCTCGTCGCTATCGCTCGTGCGGTGCAGGCAGCGCATATCAAGCCGGAGTTGAACCTGCTGTTCGTCGCCAACGTGGGCGAAGAAGGCGAAGGCAATCTGCGCGGGATGCGCGCACTAATTGATACTTACGGTGCGCACCTGAAAGCGGTCATCGTGCTCGATGGCTCGAGCATTGACCACGTGACCACGAAAGCGCTGGCTTCGCGGCGCATGGAAGCGGTGATTACCGGTCCTGGCGGGCACAGTTGGTCGGACTTCGGCCTGCCCAATCCTATCAACGCGCTAGTGCGCGGAAGTGTGCGATTTATCAGCACCAAGGTTCCCGCCACTCCGCGAACGACCTTCAATCTTGGACAAATCGAAGGTGGCACGAGCATCAACTCGATCCCTTATGAAGCACGGCTTAAAGTCGATATCCGAAGCGAGAGCGAGCAGGAGCTTACGCGTCTGGAAACCGCATTGCGCGACTGCATTGCGGCCGGCGTGCGCGATGAAATGGATAACTCGCGTGACCGCAGCAAAGGGAAGTTGGATTTTAAAGTGGAACTATTGGGCAGCCGGCCCGGTGGCGAGTTGCGCCAGGATTCGCCTTTGTTTGCGGCATTAAGAGCTGCTGACGAGTACGTGGGCAATCCGTCTCGGCCGGAGCGATCCAGCACCGACGCGAATATTCCGCTGTCCATGGGTATCGACGCCATTTCGATTGGAGCCGGCGGCAATGGCGGCGGGGCGCACTCGTTACAAGAGTGGTACGACCCA
>Ga0209040_10003997_pt1 | contig 11203 bp, 10 predicted proteins | sample BogFormECP12_OM3_FD_188240 | JGI IMG/M metagenome (GOLD analysis project Ga0209040, IMG submission 188240) | Bog forest soil microbial communities from Calvert Island, British Columbia, Canada - ECP12_OM3 (SPAdes) (version 2) | ecosystem: Environmental > Aquatic > Freshwater > Wetlands > Bog ... | reverse complement strand
CAGCAGAATCTAGAGCTTGCGCAGCCGCAGCCGGTTGATGGAATGGTCGGCGTCTTTGCGCAAGACCAGGGTGGCCCTGGGCCGGGTGGGCAAGATGTTCTCGATGAGGTTCGGCCGGTTGATCGAACGCCAGATTTCGCGGGCGGCGACGACGGCCTGCTGGTCGGCCAGCCCCGCGTAGTGGTGGAAGTGCGAAGCCGGGTTGGCGAACGCGGTCGAGCGCATCGCTAAAAACCGCGAGACATACCACTGCTCGATGTCCTCGATGCGCGCGTCCACGTACAGCGAGAAGTCGAACAGGTCCGACACCATCAGGGTGGGCCCGGTCTGCAACACGTTGAGGCCCTCGAGGATCAGGATGTCAGGGTGGCGAACCACCTGCTTCGCGCCGGCCACCCGGTCGTAGTGCAGGTGCGAATACACCGGCGCGCATACGTAATCCGAGCCGGACTTCACCGAGGTGACGAATCTCATCAGTGCCCGTCGGTCATAGCTCTCCGGAAAGCCCTTGCGGTGCATCAGGTTTCGTCGGTTCAACTCGGCGTTCGGGTAGAGGAACCCGTCGGTGGTCACCAGGTCGACCCGGGGATGGTGATCCCAGCGGGCCAGCAGCGCCTGCAGCACGCGGGCCGTCGTCGACTTACCGACCGCCACACTGCCGGCCACTCCGATGATGAACGGCACCGGCCGATCGGGATGTTGCCGAGGCTCGCCGAGGAATTCCGCGGTGGCAGCGAACAACCCTTGCCGGGCCGCGACTTGGAGGTGCAAAAGCCGGGCCAGCGGCAGGTAGACCTCTTCGACTTCGAGCAGGTCGATCTGCTCGCCCAATCCGCGCAAGCCAACGACTTCTTCTTCGGTCAGCGGCTGCGGCGTCGACATGCGTAGCGCGCGCCACTGACCCCGGTCGAACTCCACGTAGGGGCTCGGCTCGCTCAGCCGCGACATGACTGTCAGTCTTGCAGCCTCTGGCGCGCTGTGGGCGGCTGGGGCCACGAGCCGATAGCGTTAGCGGGCGTGGAGCTCAGTCTGGAACCCGCCGCGCTGATCCGCGAGTACCTGTCGCTCGGTTTGCGCTTCGACCGGATCGAGTCGGGTTACGTCGATGCATTCACCGGCGATCCGGCGCTGCGCCAAGCGGTGTTGGCCGAGCCCGCGCCTGACCCGGCCGATCTGGTCCGCCAGGCCCAGCGGCTGCTCGCAGCGCTGCCAGATGTGCTGCGCCGCAATGGATTCGACCAAGCCCGCGCGGACTACATCGGCGCTCATCTGCGTGCGCTGGCCTGCGCCGGGCGCAAGTTCGCCGGAGAAGACATCGGCTTCGTCGACGAGGTACACGACTACTTCGACGTCCACATCGCCAAAGGTGAGGGGGAGACGTACCGGCAGGCGCATGCCCGGCTCGACGAAGTCCTCGGCGGCGGCGGACCGCTGGCCGACCGGATGGAGGCCGACCGCGCCGCCGAGGAGATCCCGTCCGATCGGTTGGCCGAGTCCATCGAGGCGTTCTCCAGCGCGCTGCGCGACCGGGTGCGCGCCGAGTATCCGCTGCCCGACACCGAAACCGTTGTCTATCAAGTGGTGACCGACCAGCCGTGGTCGGGATTCAACTATTACCTGGGCGACTACCGCTCCACGGTGGCCGTCAACGCCGACGTCAAACAACTGATGTCGAACCTGCCGCGGCTGGTGGCGCACGAATCCTATCCGGGGCACCACACCGAGCACTGCCGTAAAGAGGCCGGGCTGGTCAACCGGAAAGGCCAGGCCGAGCAAACCATTTTCCTGGTGAACACCCCGCAGTGCCTGATGGCCGAGGGCCTGGCCGACCTGGCGCTCTACGCGGCGATCGGCCCGGGATGGGGGCACTGGGCGTCCGAAATCTACGCCGACCTGGGGCTGAGGTTTGACGGCGAGCGCGCCGAGGCGGTGTCCGAGGCGTCCGCGGCGCTGGCCGGAGTCCGTCAGGATGCGGCGTTGATGCTGCACGACGAGCATCGCGACGGCGACGAGGTGACGGCGTTCCTGCGACGCTGGTTGCTGGTCGACGACACCCGCGCCCGGCAGATGCTGCGGTTCTTGTCCTCGCCGCTGTGGCGCGCCTACACCAGCACCTATGTCGAGGGATACCGGTTGCTGCGAGCCTGGCTGGACGACCGCCCTGCCAGTGTGAGCCTGGCCGAACGGTTCGGTCGGCTGCTGGACGAACCGCTGATCCCGTCGGCGCTGCCCGAGTAGTGCGAGTTCGGCGTCTCGATAGACTGGCGTCCGTGACTGCTGCACCTGACGCCCGTACCGCTGCATCCCTCATGTCGGCCCCGTTAGCCGAGGTTGATCCCGACATCGCCGAGCTGCTGGGCAAGGAATTGGGCCGCCAGCGCGACACCCTGGAGATGATCGCGTCGGAGAACTTCGTACCGCGTTCGGTATTGCAGGCCCAGGGCAGCGTGCTGACCAACAAATACGCCGAGGGCCTGCCCGGCCGGCGCTACTACGGCGGCTGCGAATACGTCGACGTGGTGGAGAACATCGCCCGCGACCGGGCCAAGGCGCTGTTCGGCGCCGACTTCGCCAACGTGCAACCGCATTCGGGCGCGCAGGCCAACGCCGCAGTGCTGCATGCGCTCATGTCACCGGGGGAGCGGCTGCTGGGCCTCGACCTCGCCAACGGCGGTCACCTGACGCACGGCATGAAGCTCAATTTCTCCGGCAAGTTGTACGAGAACGGCTTCTATGGCGTTGACCCGACGACGCATCTGATCGACATGGACGTGGTGCGCGCTCACGCGCGTGAGTTCCGCCCCAAGGTGATCATCGCCGGCTGGTCGGCCTACCCGCGGATTCTGGACTTCGCGGCGTTCCGGTCGATCGCCGACGAGGTGGACGCCAAGCTGTGGGTCGACATGGCGCACTTCGCGGGCCTGGTCGCCGTGGGGCTGCACCCGAGCCCGGTGCCGCACGCGGACGTGGTGTCCACCACCATCCACAAGACGCTGGGTGGGGGCCGCTCCGGCATGATCCTGGGCAAGCAGGAGTACGCCAAGTCCATCAACTCGGCGGTGTTCCCCGGCCAGCAGGGCGGCCCGCTGATGCACGTCATCGCCGGCAAGGCCGTCGCGCTGAAGATCGCCGGCACACCCGAATTCGCCGACCGCCAGCAGCGCACGCTGTCCGGCGCCCGGATCCTCGCCGATCGACTGCTGGCCGCCGACGTCGCCAAGGCCGGTGTGTCGGTGGTCAGCGGTGGCACCGACGTGCACCTGGTGCTGGTGGACCTGCGCAACTCCCCGCTGGACGGCCAGGCCGCCGAGGACCTGTTGCACGAGGCCGGCATCACCGTCAACCGCAACGCTGTCCCGAACGACCCGCGTCCGCCGATGGTGACCTCGGGCCTGCGGATCGGGACTCCCGCGCTGGCGACACGCGGCTTCGGCGAAGCCGAGTTCACCGAGGTCGCCGACATCATTGCGACCGCCCTGGCGGCGGGCAGCTCCGCGGATGTGTCCGGGCTGCGTGACCGGGTGACGGGGCTGGCCAGGGAGTTCCCGCTGTACGAGGGACTGGAAGACTGGTCGCTGGTCGGCCGCTGACTCCTCCTTGGGGCGGATTTCACGGAACCTGTGTACGCGGGTTACAGTTACCTCATGGCACAGAAACCTGTCGCTAATGCGTTGATCCTCGAACTCGAGCCGGTCGTCGGCGAGAACCTGGACCGCTACCTCGACACCGAGAACTTGTGGTTCGCGCACGACTTCGTGCCGTTCGAGCAGGGCGAGAACTTCGCCTTCCTCGGCGGGCGTGATTGGGATCCGTCGCAGGTCACGCTGCCCAAAGTCATCACCGACGCGTGCGAGATTCTGCTCATAACCAAAGACAACGTGGCCGGTTATCATCGCGAACTCGTCGAGCACTTCATTCTCGAAGATATGTGGGCCCAGTGGCTGGGCCGGTGGACTGCCGAAGAACACCTGCACGCCACTGCACTACGCGAGTACTTCGTGGTGACCCGCGAGGTCGACCCGGCTGCCAACGAGCACGTACGCTTCGAGCACGTGTCGCTGAAGGGGTATCGCGCCGACCAATATTCCCAGGTTGAAACCCTGGTTTTCATGGCTTTCTTCGAGCGCGCCCACGCCGTGTACTGCAACAACCTGGCGGCCGAGATCGAAGAACCGGTGCTGGCCGGACTCATTGCCCACATCGCGCGAGATGAAGAGCGACACGAGGAGTTCTTCTCGAACCTCGTCGCGCACTGCCTCGACTACACCCGCGACGAGACGATCGCCGCGATTGCCGCCCGCGCGGCCGACCTTCAAGTCATCGGCGCCGACATCGACGCCTACCAGGACAAGCTGCGAAACGTCGCCGACGCAGGCATTTTCGGCCCGGATCAGCTGCGGCAGGTGATCTCCGAGCGCATCACCGCATGGGGAGTCGCCGACGAGCCGGCGTTGCGGCAGTTCGTCATCGGCTAGCCTCGTCGGCGCGCCTGTGCGGCGCACATGCGAAGACGGGAGTAGCGTCGCATTCGATGGCTAGCGACATGCTCTGCTGTCCGGGCGGCGCCTCTCGTCTCGACTTCGACAGGACCGCCGGCCCCGGTCCTGGCGCCGCGGCCCCCGCCGAATCGTCCGTGCGGGCCGCACGGGCTTCAGTCCGGTTATGACGCCCTGCGTGCATGGGTGGCGGTGGGGCCACCGCCCGCACGCGGCAGCGAACCGGGCGATGAGCTCGAGGAGCGCTCGTGACTGATTTCCCGGCGGTTCCACAGGACACCTCACGGACGTACGTGCTCGACACCTCCGTGTTGTTGTCCGACCCGTGGGCATGTTCCCGCTTCGCCGAACACGAAGTGGTGGTTCCGCTGGTGGTGATCAGTGAGCTGGAAGCCAAACGGCACCACCATGAACTGGGCTGGTTCGCCCGCCAGGCGTTGCGGCTGTTCGACGATCTTCGGCTTGAGCACGGACGGCTGGATCAGCCGATTCCCGTTGGGACACAAGGCGGCACGCTGCACGTCGAACTCAACCACAGCGATCCGGACGTGCTGCCTGCCGGGTTTCGCACCGACACCAACGACTCGCGCATCCTGTGCTGTGCCGCCAACCTCGCCGCAGAGGGCAAGCAAGTCACGTTGGTGAGCAAAGACATTCCGCTGCGCGTCAAAGCGGGAGCGGTGGGTCTGCGCGCCGACGAGTACCACGCGCAGGACGTCGTCACCTCCGGCTGGACCGGGATGACGGAGATGGAAGTCACCGCCGAGGACATCGACGCATTGTTCGCCGACGGCGAAGTCGATTTGTCTGCGGCCCGAGACCTGCCGTGCCACACCGGTATTCGGCTGCTCGCCGGCAGCTCGCACGCGCTCGGCCGGGTTAACGCCCACAAGCGGGTTCAACTGGTCCGCGGCGATCGCGAGGTCTTCGGACTGCGTGGTCGCTCCGCCGAGCAGCGGGTGGCCCTGGATCTGCTGCTCGACGAGTCGGTGGGCATCGTGTCGCTGGGCGGCAAAGCCGGCACCGGCAAATCGGCGCTGGCGCTGTGCGCTGGCCTGGAAGCGGTGCTGGAGCGACGCACCCAGCGCAAGGTGGTGGTATTCCGCCCGCTCTACGCGGTCGGCGGCCAGGAGTTGGGCTATCTGCCCGGCAGCGAAAGCGAAAAAATGGGACCGTGGGCGCAGGCCGTCTTCGACACCCTCGAAGGTCTGGCCAGCCCGGCGGTGCTCGAAGAGGTGCTGTCGCGCGGAATGCTCGAGGTGCTGCCGCTGACCCATATCCGCGGCCGCTCGCTGCACGACTCGTTCGTCATCGTCGATGAGGCGCAATCGCTGGAACGCAATGTGCTGCTGACCGTGCTGTCACGGCTGGGCGCGGGCTCGCGGGTGGTGTTGACCCACGACGTCGCTCAGCGCGACAACCTCCGAGTGGGCCGTCACGACGGGGTCGCGGCCGTGGTCGAGAAGCTCAAGGGGCACCCGCTTTTCGCGCACATCACGCTGTTGCGCAGCGAGCGGTCGCCGATCGCCGCGCTGGTCACCGAGATGCTGGAGGAGATCACCCGGGCCCCGCTGCCCTAGGCCTGGATTGTCGCGCAGCGAACCGCTGCGCCCGGCTTTGCCGCGCTTGCGTTCGCCGCGGGTAAGCTTCCGGCCGTGCCGAGACGACCAGACACCCTTGCATGGCGGTACTGGCGCACGGTCGCCGGTGTGGTGGCAGCCGCCGCCGTCGTCGCGATCGGTGCGTTCACCGGGCACGTCAGGTTCGCTCACGCCAAAGATGTCGTCGACTGCGCACAAGTCAAATGCGTCGCGTTGACGTTCGACGACGGCCCCACCCCGTACACCGATCGGCTGCTGGACATCCTGACCGCCAACAAGGCCAAGGCGACCTTCTTCGAGATCGGCAACAAGGTCGCGGCCAACCCGGCCGGCGCCAAACGTGTCGTCGACGCCGGTATGGAGATCGGCAACCACACCTGGGAACACCCCAACATGACGACGCTGCCGCCGGCCGATGTTCCCGGCCAGTTGTCCAGAGCCAACGATGCGATCGCCGCGGCCACCGGGGTGACGCCCAAGCTGTGGCGGCCTCCCGGCGGGCTCACCGATGCGGGAGTCAATGAACAGGCCGCAAAGATCGATCTGGCCGGAATCCTTTGGGACGTCATCCCTTACGACTGGATCAACGACTCGAACATCGCGGCCAGCAGATACCTGCTGATGACTCAGATCAAGCCAGGATCGGTGGTGTTGCTGCACGACACCTACTCCAGCACGGTTGATCTGGTCTACCAGTTCATCCCGGTGCTGAAAGCCAACAACTATCACCTGGTGACGGTCAGCCAGCTGCTCGGGCAGCGAGCAGCGGGCAGCGTGTACGGCAGCCGGGAGAACGGGCCACCGGCCAATGACCTGCATGACATCCCGGTTGCCGAGATTCCGTCCTTGCCTAACACCCCGTCGCCGCAGCCGATGCCCAACTTCCCGATCACCGATGTTGCGGGCCAGAACTCAGGCGGATCGAACAACGGCAACTAGCTGTCGACGACTGGAAGGCGTCAGGATTATTTCCTCGACGTGGGCGACCGCCTCGGATTATGGGGGCGTGTATACCGGTCTCGATGGCAATCGTTGCAGTCGTCCACATTTCGCGCACCCATGGGGGTAGGAAACTATCCTCGACCAATACCGGTGTCGTTGAACTTTGATCGCGTTTGGTGTTCATGGCTTGTTGTAACGGATCCTGGCCGTTGACATCTTGCCGACCTACATGCTTGTGGATCAGCTGGTCGAGGTTTGCAGGTGGTGAACGAGCAGATCGGTAAGTCGCCCGAGGGCAAGCTCGGGTACCCAGTGTCCGACTCCGCTGAGTTCTACCTCCGTGTAGGTGCCGGTCACGTGTTCGCGCGTGGCGCGAGCGGTGGATTGGCCAAGGAACGGGTCATCCGCGCCCCAGACGAACAACGTCGGTATCGGGGCGGCCGGCAATGTCAGCCAGTCGGCGAAATTGAAGGCGCGGAAGTGATTTAGCGCCCCGGTCAGAAATCCAGGTGAACTGAAGTGAGTGACGTAGCGGTCGATGGCTGCCGGGTCGAGGCCGCTATAGGAGGCGCGCAGCGCGGCCGCGTCGTCGGCCAGCATCAGCTGTTCGGCGATCCCGGGCTGGCGGAAGAGATCGAATGGGGGCAGTGGCTGCTGGCGGGATTCAAGGGCAGCAGCGAAGGGCGCCAAGTGCGGGGTGGACGCAACGGCCAGGGTGCGGACCCGGTCCGGGCAGCGGCAGGCGAGGTCCCACGCGATGATCCCGCCAAGATCGTGACCGACCAGATGGAACCTGTCGGCTCCCAGCTGGTCGGCCATGGCGAAGACATCGGCCCTGATGCGTTCCTGGGTGTATCGGTCCACCGTCTCAGGCAGGGCCCGTGCGGCGAAGCCGCGCAGGTCTGGCGCCACTGCTCGCCACCCAGCGGCACCTAGCGCCTCGACCTGGCCGTTCCAGGCTTGCGCCGTCTGCGGGAAGCCGTGCAGCAACAACACGAGGTCAGCGTCCGTTGGACCGGCTGCGATCGCCCGGAAGGCCAGAGATTCATGCGTCAGCTCCACCGTATCCATATCGCTACCCTACGTACAGTATGTAGGTAGCGCAAGGCCGATATCATCATCCTCGACATGACAACCGAACCAAGCCGGCGGCCGATGCACCGCACCACGCCGGCGCACGGCGAGCAGACCAAGGCCAGGCTGGTCGCCGTGGCCCGGGAGATGTTCGCCCGCAACGGACATTCCGGCGTGGCGATGCAGGACGTCTGTACCGAGGCGGAGGTCACCAGGGGTGCGCTGTACCACCACTTCCCAGGCAAGAACGAACTGTTCCGCGCCGTATGCGAACAGGTCGCGACAGAAGTCACCGCACGAGTGGCGGCCGCAGCACAGGCAAAGCCTGACGCGTGGCCCCGCCTGGTTGCCGGATGCCGCGCGTTCCTTGAGGTGTCCGCACAGGACGACGTGCGCCAGATCCTGCTCACCGATGCCCCGTCAGTACTCGGCTGGGCTCAGTTGCGCGAACTGGATACCCGCCACGGATTGGGATTGGTCAAGCTAGGTATCCAGCGCGCGATCCAGGAGGGAGCCATCGAGTCCGGCCCAGTCGACACGCTCGCTCACATGCTAGTCAGCGCCTTGAACGAGGCTGCAATGCTCATCGGTCGGTCAGCAAACCCGAACAACACACGTAACGACGCGATGCGCGCACTCGACCGGATACTCGCGGGGATCGCCGGGAAACGCCAGCCGCCAGCCAGTTCCGCTCGGTGAGGCAGAACGGTTCAAGGACGAAACTCGACCTCAACCGCAGTCACCGATTGATTCGCATCATGCTGTCTGCGTGCGGAGGGACCAATAGCTCTGCCGTGCAACCGATCCCCCAACGACCGGATGTCCCGAAGTCCAGCGCGTCTCTAGTCGCTTCCGTCGAGTCGCTCACTGACGGTTTCCTGTCGGGCGTTGATCCGGTAGCTCACCTGCGGCGGCGACTGCCAGCAGCTCACCGCGACCGATCTGGCCGACCAGGCTGGCCGAGTCGAAGTAGATGCGTTCGTTGGTGATTCGATCGTCGTCGAAGAAGAACACCGCGATGATCGGCACCCGGAACGCCTTGCCGGTGGGTGGCAGACCGTAGAACTCACCGAGATTGGTTCCCAGCAGGTCGAATTCGGTGATCACCGCGTCGTCGCTGAAGTGGTATCGAACGTTTTCGTGGCGCTGGTCGGGGAACGCCGTCCGGGTGGTCAGGTAGTAACCCATCACCTCGTCGTCGCCGTCGAAGACCTGGCCGGTGGCCATGATCTCGTAGCGAGGGTGCCCGTTGAAGGTCGCCAGGGTGCGGTCGAACTCCTTGGTCACCTCGGTGCTCATGTGCTCTTCGACGGTGGCCAGTCGGCGTTGCCGGAGTTCGTCGCTGATCATGTGGGCTCGTCGTGCACCTTGGTCATCGCGAGCACGTCGAGGCGACGGTCGAGTTCCTCTTCGGACAGTTTGTCGCCGATCAGCCCGCGATCGATCACCGTCTGGCGGATTGTCTTGCGTTCCTTGAGGGCTTGCTTGGCCACGGCAGCGGCCTCCTCGTAGCCGATCGCCGAATTCAGCGGTGTCACGATCGACGGCGATGACTCGGCCAGCTCGCGCAAGTGCTCGACGCGCGCAGTCAGTCCGCTGATGCAACGCTCAGCGAACAGCGTGGACACGTTGGTCAGCAGCTTGAACGACTCCAATAGGTTGCGCGCCATCATCGGGATGTAGACGTTGAGCTCGAAGGCGCCGCCCGCGCCACCCCACGCGATTGCCGCGTCGTTACCGACCACCTGAGCGGCGACCTGCGTAACAGCCTCGCACAGAACAGGATTGACCTTGCCCGGCATGATCGAGCTGCCCGGCTGCAGATCCGGCAGATGAATTTCGGCCAGACCGGTCAACGGACCCGACCCCATCCAGCGGACATCGTTGGCGATCTTGGTCAACGACACCGCGATGGTGCGTAGCGCACCGGATGCCTCCACCAGCCCGTCGCGGGCCGCCTGAGCTTCGAAAGCATTGACCGCCGTGCGTAATTCGGTCAACCCGGTCTCTGCCACCAGCACCTCGACCACCTTGGCGCCAAAGCCGTCGGGCGCATTGAGGCCGGTGCCTACCGCGGTGCCGCCGATCGCCAGCTCACCCAACCGGGGCAGTGTGGCGCGGACTCGCTCGATACCGGCCTCGATCTGACGGGCGTATCCGGAGAACTCCTGACCGAGTGTGACCGGGACGGCATCCATCAGATGCGTGCGGCCCGATTTCACCACCGTGCGCCACTCGCGGGCCTTGGCCGCCAACGCGTCGTGCAGCACCTGCAACGCCGGGATGAGGTGGCGCACAGCGGCTTCGGTGGCCGCGATGTGGGTGGCGGTCGGGAAGGTGTCGTTGGACGACTGCGACATGTTGACGTCGTCGTTGGGATGCACGGTCACACCGTTGGCGCCCGCGATTGACGCGATCACCTCGTTGGCGTTCATGTTGGAACTGGTGCCCGACCCGGTCTGAAAGACGTCGATGGGGAACTGGTCGTCGTGGCGCCCGTCGGCGATCTCGGCAGCGGCCGCGATGATCGCGTCGGCCTTCTCCGGCGCCAGCAGCCCGAGGTCCTTGTTCACTTGCGCGCAAGCGCCTTTCAGCAGACCCAAGGCGCGGATCTGAGTGCGCTCCAGTCCCCGTCCGGAGATCGGGAAGTTCTCCACCGCGCGCTGAGTCTGTGCACGCCACAACGCGTTTGCCGGCACCCGGACTTCGCCCATGGTGTCGTGTTCGATGCGGTATTCGGTCTCGTTGTCGGCGGCATGAGCGCCCATAAATTGGGTCCTTCTGTGGGTGGTTACGGCAATGGGTACGCGGCGCTGCTGTCGCCGGTGAAGTCGATGGCCGAGTATTCGTTGAGCTTGGACAACCGGTGGTAGGCCTCGACCATCCGTACCGTGCCGGACTTCGAGCGCATCACGATCGACTGGGTGGTGCACCCGCCGGGCTGATAGCGCACACCCTTGAGCAGGTCGCCGTCGGTGACGCCGGTGGCGCAGAAGAAGACGTTGTCCCCGGAGACTAAATCCTCGGTGGTCAGTACCTGGTCGAGGTCGTAGCCGGCGTCGAGTGCCTTTCGTCGTTCGGCGTCGTCCT
>Ga0209040_10003995_pt1 | contig 11206 bp, 8 predicted proteins | sample BogFormECP12_OM3_FD_188240 | JGI IMG/M metagenome (GOLD analysis project Ga0209040, IMG submission 188240) | Bog forest soil microbial communities from Calvert Island, British Columbia, Canada - ECP12_OM3 (SPAdes) (version 2) | ecosystem: Environmental > Aquatic > Freshwater > Wetlands > Bog ... | reverse complement strand
ACGCGAATGGCGACATTGAGGTCCATCCGGCGGACAAACTGCCGCTCGGCAAGATGATGCTGACCGGGAAGCACGGCGATATCTCAGTGGTGTTGCCGGGCAACGCGGGCTTCCAAGTGGATGCGACAACGCGCAAGGGCGACATCACTTCGGACTTCGGTGCGGTGAAGATCGATAGCAGCAGCGGTGGATCGCACGCCTCAGGCACTGTGGGCAATGGCGCGACGAAGTTGCAGATCAACGCCGATACCGGGGACATTCGTATTAACAAGGGATAGAGTTCCGATCCTCCAAACTGCAAAAGCCCAGTCCGTTATGCGGACTGGGCTTTTGTGTTGCAAAGTATTCGTCATTATTGGGAGTTGCACGATGTAGGGACAGGCTTAAGTTTTGTCATCACGAGCCCGGCGCGGCGGGCGAAGGATCTGCTTTTCCCCTTCTGCAGCGAAAAGCGGATTCCTCACGCCCGAAAACGTGCGTTCGTAATGACAATAAAGGTGGACAGCGCATTTCTTTGTCAGCGTGGGACTGTAATCCGCAATTTCCAATTCGATAGCGCAAAATTGACGGGACTACAACTGAGCCATCAGGACGACAGGCGTTGACGCGCTAACTGCTCGACGCGAAAGACGGCGTCGTCGATCGAGAGATTCGTCGAGTCGATGATGACGGCGTCAGGAGCGGGCACAAGCGGCGAGACCGCGCGGGTGCGATCGCGCTGATCGCGGGCGACGAGGTCTTCGATGGTGCGCTGAGCTGCTTCCGGAGTAAGGGTGCCGTTCTGCGCCACCCGGCGCTCAGCACGAACCCGGGCGTCGGCGTCGAGGAATACTTTCACATCGGCATTGGGAAACACAGCGGTGCCAATATCGCGGCCCTCCATGACGACTCCGCCACTGGCGCCCATCTCGCGCTGGCGGGAGACCATGATCTCGCGCACCGGCGGGTGCGTCGAGACGCGCGAGGCGGCAAGCGTGACGTCGCTCTCGCGAATGCGTTGCGAGACGTCGCGGCCGTCGAGCAGCACGCGATTGCCTTCCGCCTGGGGCTCGAGTTGGATCGTGGTGTTGTCGGCCAATTGGCGCAGGGCCTCAGGGTCGTCGAGCGAGACCTGCTGCTCCAGCGCCTTGAGGGCAAGGGCGCGATACATGGCTCCGCTTTCGAGGTTGATGTAGCCCAACTTCTTCGCGAGGCGGGCGGCAATTGTGCTCTTGCCCGAGCCGGCCGGGCCGTCGATCGCGATGATCAATTTGCGGGTTGTACTCATTCCTTGCTGTTTTCCTGACGGGGAGGCGCGGGCCTGGCCGGCCGGGTGGCGCGGCGCGGGCGGTGCTCGACCAGCGGCTTGCCGGGGCGCAACTGGGGAGGATTTTCCTCGGACCAGGGCTCGGTGCGGTGTTCGCGCGCTTTGTGCGGCAGGCGCGCCTCGGCGGCTTGCAGCATGACCCGTCCGCCAACATGGACGAAACCGAGCTCGCGGGCGGCTTGCAGGGCGTTGATGGCGTCGCGAACCTTAGCGCGGCCCATCAGGGGGGAGAAGAAGTTCTCCACCTCGTCCTGCGGCACGGCCTGAACACAGTCAATATATTTCGAAACTAATGCAGTCAATGCCTCTGCCACCGAGAGGTGCATGCCCTCTTTCACCGCTTCGGGTGACCAACGGAAGAGCACGTCCCAGAAGACGCCCTCGTCGTGCTTGTAGTCCACGCGGGTGATACGCAGTTTGGCCCAGAGCTCGTCGAGGGCGCGATCCAGCGCAGCCTCAGAGATGTCTCCGCCAAGCGACTCGCGCAGGCGCTGTTTGGAAATCGGGCCCTGCTTCTGAACGATGAGAAAGGCGTCAATGGCAAGCGGAGAATATCCCGAGCGCGCACCAGCCTTGCGCGCCTGCCGCGGATTGCGGTCGCCCACCAGTCCGTAAAAGTAGGGGAATACCGCGGCCGAAACGAGGAAGTTATTGTCCGGAAACACCAGGGTCTCGTAGGCAGCCTTGTCGCGCAGCAGGCGGACCATCAGGTTCTTGGCTTCACGAGCGCGCGGGTCCTTGAAGGCCATCTGCCAGGTGGGGAGCTTGTCGTCGCTGCCGGCGTAAGCGCCGACGAAGGTCGGAGCCAGCACTGCAGGCTTTTGCGGATACAGAGTGCAGAAGCCGACGGAGTCGATGAACTGGCGCGCGTCCTCGATGGTGCGGATGCCCTGCCCGTTCAAGCGCCACTTGTCGCGGCGCAGCTCCTGTAGTTGCTGATCGAACATGTGGATTGGCCAATGACGCTCGGGCTCACGCCCTCGCGAGAATGTGTCGTCGGTTAAAACCGACTCCCGATCATAAAAACAGCCTACCCAGGGTTCCGCTTCCCCAATTCGCACAAAGGCAGCGCGAATCGGGGCCCCGCTCCACCCTGGGCTATCATTATCCCGCCCTACGGGCTCTGTTTTTCGAAGGTGAGTTCCAACGTCGCAACCCGAAGCTGGTTTCCGTGCACACTAGAGTCCACGCGGTGTGACAAAATAAAAGCCTTCGCAGCGCAGCTAAAGCTATGCCCTTTCGAAAACAGTTGTGGCCGTGGCTTTTTCGGCAGGCTGTCAGATTCGCTTAAAAGCCCGCTGGATGTCTTTAACAGAATACCGCAGAACGACCGGGCGGCCATGCGGGCAGCTCATGGGGCAGTCGGTCTTGGCCAACTCCTGCAGGAGCCACTCCATCTTATTTTGTTCGAGCGGCATGTTGACCTTGATGGCAGCGTGACAGGCGATGGTGGCAGCAATGTGGGTGCGGATTTTCTCGAGGTTGAGCGATTGCTCTTCGCGCTCGAACTGTTCGAGGATTTCGTGCAGCATGTGCTCGACAGCTGCGGCTGTCACTCCGGCGGCGGTGGTCTTCACGGCGATGGTGCGGGTCCCGAAGGGCTCGACTTCGAAGCCGTTGTGATTGAGCTCATCGGAAATTTCCGCGAACACGGCCATCTGGCTAGGCGTGAGTTCGACCAGCAACGGCATCAGCATCTGCTGACGCTCGGGCGAGTTGGCGAGTCGCTGGCGCAAAATCTTCTCGAAGAGGATGCGCTCGTGGGCAACGTGCTGATCGATGATCCACAGGCCCTGCGGGTTGACCGCGAGAATGAACGATTCGCGAATCTGGCCGAGCGGCTTGAGGGTGGCAAGCGAGTCGAGGCTGACGGGCGCATCGTCGTCAGCCAGCACCGTGGTGCATCCGTTGTCGCCGCGAGGCGGAACGGAAGCGGCCGCGGCAACCGGGCCGCCAAACGTTTGCGCTCCAAAGCGCGGCACGGGCAGAGCGGCGTTGGCTTCGATCGCGATTCCGTCGTTGCCGAATTGCAAAGGCGCGGTGAACGGAGGCAGCTCCGGCGCTCGCAGGGCGAAGTCGGCGTCGACATCGGTGATGTGAAGCGGATCGGGAGCGCTCAAGTCGCGCGCATTGGGCGAGAGTGAAGCCGACGCCGTGGGCTGGGCGTGAATCTCCGCCATGAAGGCCGGCACCGGGCGCGCCTTCATCAGCACGGCGCGCACCGAGTCGCGAATGAAGTCATGCAGTCCGGAAGACTGGCGGAACCGCACCTCGGTCTTTGAAGGATGCACGTTGACGTCAACCTCGGTGAACGGCATCTCGAGGAAGAGCAGCACAACGGGATAAACCGTGGGCGGAAGGATGTTGCGATAAGCCTCGGTGAGCGCATGCTGCACCACGCGGTCGCGGATGAGGCGTCCGTTGACGAAGATAAAGATGGAGTTGCGATTGAGCTTCTGAATCTCAGGACGCGAGACGAATCCGTGCAGGCGGACTTCGCCGGGCACCGGCACCGGCTGGTATTCCTCGTCGTCTTCGTTTTGCAGTTTGCGCCGCCACGGCGGAGGCTGCGGCAGTCCGACGCGATCGAGCGGCAGCAGCGCGCTGAGGGGGATGAGCTGGTCGAGCGTCTCCTTGCCGAACACCTGATAGATGCGCTGCGAGTGGTCGGCGACGGGCGGCGCGATGAGCATGGCGTTGGTGGCGGAGTGCAGTTCCCAGTGCATCTCGGGATGCGCCAGCGCGTAGTGCGTGACCAGCGAAGCGATGTGCGACAACTCGGTGGATTCGGCCTTCAGGAACTTGCGGCGCGCAGGGATGTTGAAGAATAGGTCGCGCACGCTGATCGAAGTCCCGAGCGGCAGCCCGGCCTCTTCGACCGTCAGGATCTTGCCTCCGGCAACTTCGAGAATGGTTCCAGCCGCGTCTTCTGCGGCGTGCGTCTCCAGGCGCAGGCGGCTGACGGAGGCAATGGAGGGCAACGCTTCTCCGCGAAAGCCCAGGGTGGCGATGTTCAGCAGGTCGTCGGCGTTGCGGATCTTCGAGGTCGCGTGACGTTCAAAGGCCAGCATGGCGTCGTCGCGCACCATGCCGCAGCCGTCGTCGATCGCCTGGATCAGCTTGCGCCCCCCCGCCTCAACGTTCACGCGGATGCGGCGGGCTCCGGCATCGAGCGAGTTCTCCAGCAACTCTTTGACCACCGACGCCGGGCGCTCGACCACTTCACCCGCGGCGATCTTGTTGGCTACGCTTTCGGAGAGAACATGGATGCGACCCATCGAGTACTACGTTACATGAGGAAGCGGGTGGCGGGCATCTGGGGGTAGTTTCGCGAGGATCATGCGAGCACGGGAGCCGTTCGTGGCGCAGTCTGTTCGGTGGCCGCGGCGACCTCGTTCTGCATGAGAAACGGAAACGCGCTGCGCTCACTCGACTCAGGATGACAAAACGACACGCGCAGCGGTTCCAAAGCACTGGTTATTATTTTGGTCTGCCAATCCACGACCACTGCCACGCGACTGAGACGCTCTGGTAATTCCCGCCAACACGAATGTAGGTACCATCGCTGTAGCTGAGTTTGATACTCTGGTGCTTGTCCAGCTTGAGCGATCCCGTGAAACCAATGCGCGAGCCGAGTTGCCGGGTTGACGGATACGCTTTGCCATTCAGGCTGGTGGTCCCCCCGAACCAGAGATTGCCGTCCAGCGATACCCAGGTCCGCGATTTCCAGTCGTAGCTCAGGTGACCTTCGAAGGTACCAATCGGGCTCTCCGACCGGTTGTTAGTCCCGGGAAATGACACATTGTGGTCGAAAAAGTTTGGGTTGTGCGTGTAGAACCAGACTCCGCCGTAGGCGTCCAGCAGAGTTTTCCCCCACCTTTCCGAGTACCCCAGCTCCGGATGGAAGGCCCAGCGGTTTTGTCCCCAGTTGATCAGCTTGGTCTGGTCGTACTGCCCGGTCGGCGCAATCATTTTCAGGCTCACACCAATCAGCGTTTTCTGGTGCCACTTGTGGAACTCGGCAGGAGTCAGCGGAGGTCCGCCTTTCAGGTTCACCGCCAGCCGGTAGGTCGAGTCGAGCAGCCCGGAGCGGTAAATCCCTTGCGGCACTTTTCCGACATCTCCGTCGAAGTTCCCCACCGCGTACGGCAACGCGGCCACGATGTTGGCGAAGTGCCCGAACATCTTGAAGGAGTGGTAGTAGCTGAACACCGGCACGTTGTACGTCCCAGTCGCGTTGTGAATTGGTAGCGCCGAGCCGAACAGCAGGCCGCCAGTATAGAAGCCGTACGTCAGGGTGATGGCATTGGCATGAATCGGAGTGATGACATAGGCGCGCGGCGAAAGATCCTGGGCACAAAGCACATGCAGCGACCATGCTGCGGTTAATCCCCACCACGCGAGTTTCAACGCCAGTCGCATTTCAGGTAGGCTGGAACGATCGTTCGCTACTTCGCGTGTCGACCACCCTCGAACGCTGGACGCGCCAGCAGCAGCGCCAGCAACAAGTGTACCGCGCACGCCGGCCACAGCAGGTACCCGGAGAAACCTCCGCCCACTCTGAGATAGCCGAGATAGAGTCCTGCCAGCAGATTGTAGACAAACAGGGCGCGTGTGGCCTGTGCCGTGGCATTGCCCCCGCCCGGCCAACACGCCAGTCCCAGGGAGAGCAGCCCGCATCCACCCACCCGCGCGACCGCGAAGCCGCTACCGGAAAGATCAGCACCCAAGAGCACTCGGGCGACCAGACCGGGGCCGGCGATCAAGGCAACTCCAGTTGCCAACTCAATCGCCGAAGACAGCAACACCAGCGTTCTTGTTTTCATTTGCCAGGTTCCCAGTCATGGACACACCGCTCACTTCGGCCACTGCTTGAACATCTTGGTTACGGCCTTCTGCACCATTTCCTGGTTCTTGTTGCCGTTGTTGTTCAGGGTATTCTGGGCAATGCCGCGCCACACCAGTGACTGGGTCTTCGCATCGTACAAGTCGACAATCATGGTCGCTTCCACGTTCTGTTCGGGACTGATTCCGCCCATGCCTCCACCGATGCCGCGCATGCCCCACGCGCTGTAGGAGGTCTGCTGCTTCATCCCACCGTTGGCGGTAAGGATCAGGTCGGGGTTCTGCGATTCCTGCACCATCTGCAGACCTTTGCCCTGCATGGCCGCGTCAATGTCCTGATGCGCTACCTGCGCCAGAATCGAGTTCTGGATCTGGTTGGCGTTATTAGAGCCCCAGGCGTACGTGTGGTACTGCGCAAAACTCGCGTTGTGGTCGTAATTGACAGAAACTTGTTGCCCGACGGCAATCGTGGATGCGATGCACAGCAGCATCGCGCAAATGGCAAATCTCGTTTTCATGTTCTTTATCCTTTTCGTGGTTTGCATACTCACTCGTGCTCGCTTCGCCTCGGCGCTGGCAGCGGGGGACTGGTAGCGCCTGTCGTTTCATCTCCAGCGGTCCAACTCTCTCCGCCCGTTTAGTCTCTGGCCCTGGCGAGCATTTCCGCAGCTTTCTTCTGGTCCTCAGCAGACAACTGCGACGGCCCAAGCTTGTAATTCAGCTTGTCGATGGTGCCGGTGAATGCAAACGGAACCTCATAGCTGAAGTCCACCGGCGAGCGGGTATCGAGCCCGATGTCAAACGTCTCGTCGATCGACATCAGTAGCGGAATGGTGTGCTCGATCGTCTTGCGGGCGACCTCCTTGCCGTCCACGCTCAACACTCCGGTACCACCTTTGGCAGGGCCCGGGCCGTCGTATTTGAAGTCGAAGACGATGGTGTGCTTGCCCTCGTCCAGCGAAGAGAGCCCCTCCCAGCGGTAGCGCTCCAGATCGAGCATGTTGTAAACGAACACCGGCCGGCCGCGGCCGATGTGGAACAGGTCAGTGGCGAACGACAGAATCAGTCCGAGGGCCGCGACCAGCAGGAATGCATAGCCGAAACGTTTTCTCCACCGACCGGCTGTGCCAATGAAGAGCAGAAGCAATCCGAAAATTAGCAAGCCCAGACCGAAGTACTTGACCGGTTTGCTGCTGAATATCCAGCTTGCGCTCGGACTCAACATGAGCGCGTAGCCGCCGAAGCGGCCGCCTAAGGTCGAAATTACTCCCTCCGCACCGCCGCTGGGGATCGTCACCTCGGCAGTGATGGTGTAGTCCTTGTCCAGAATACTGGGAGCGTTGCCCACAGGAATGCCGGGATTCACGCCTGTGTAGGTGAAATCCGTAACGCCCGCCGTCGCGCTGGGTTTGGGCGCCAGTAAGCGGATGAAACCGGAGTTATCCAGCGGGAACACCTGATACTTCCCCGCTTCCTTGAGGAACAGCGCCTGCAACTCCTTCAACTTGTCCGGATTGCTGGCTGCGAGGTCGTTGAACTCCGAATAGTCCTCCGCGATGTGGTAAAGCTCCCACTTGTATTGGTCGAGGGGCGGCATCGCGCCGGTTCCCAGCTCCCATGGCGGCGAGGGAGGCGTGGTGGCAGCGACCCAGCCGTCGTGGTAGATGGCGCGGTTGCCGACCATCTCGAAATACTGTGTGTCGCGCTTCGACGGCGCGTTGGCGTTGGCCGAGTCAAAAGTGTAAGCCATGCTCACTCCTTCGATCGGCTTCTGAGGTATGCCCTTCACGACATCGGGTGCCTGGATGCCGGCGGCTTCGAGGATGGTCGGGACAATATCAATGACGTGGTGGAACTGGGTGCGAATCCCGCCCGGGTCTTTAATATGGCCCGGCCAGGAAATAGCCAATCCCTGTCGCGTCCCGCCGAAGTGCGACGCCACCTGTTTCGTCCACTTGAAGGGCGTATCGAATGCCCAGGACCAAGCCACCGACATATGCGGGTAGGTCTTGTTCGAGCCCCAGTCGTTATAGTGCAATGCATTGTAGGCCAGGACGGGCTTGACCTCCGGCTCATTCAGAATGCCGTTGTAAGCGGTCAACTGGTTGAACGTGCCGTAGAGGCTGCCTTCGGCGCTGGTGCCGTTGTCGCCGTCGATGTAGATAATCAACGTGTTGTCGAGCTTGCCCATCTTATCGACTTCCGAAATCACGCGGCCAATTTCATAGTCGGTGTAGGCGGTGTAGGCGGCATACACCTCAGCTTCGCGGGCATACATCTTCTTTTCCGCCTCGTTCAGCGAGTCCCACTTGGGCAGCTTGGCTCCCCCATATTCCGCCTGTCCATCCGGCCACGGCGTCAGCGTCGAGTTCTGCGGAATCACGCCGAGCTTCTTCTGGTTTTCGAAGATCTGCTCGCGCATCTTTTCCCAGCCCATATCGAACTTGCCGTGGAACTTGTCGATCCATTCCTGCGTCGGCTGGTGCGGCGAGTGCGATCCGCCGGGCACGTAGTAGAGGAAAAACGGCTTGTCAGGCGCAGCGGCGTTCAGGTCCCTCAGGTAGCGGATGGCGTCGTCCGCCATATCGGTGATGAGGTTGTAGCCGGGGTGCCCGACCCACGGTGTGACCATCTCCGTGTTGCGGAACAGGTAGGGCGTCCACTGGTCGGTCTCGCCGCCCAGGAAGCCATAGAAATACTGGAAGCCCATGCCGACCGGCCATTGATCGAAGGGCCCAGCGGTAGTGCTGTAGGTGAAGCCCGGCGTGTTGTGGTCTTTGCCAAACCACGAGGTCGCGTAGCCGTTTTCCTTCAGGATCTCGCCGACGGTGGCGCTCTCCGGCCCGATGACCGAATCGTAGCCGGGGTAGCCAGTGGCAAGTTCGCCGATAACACCGAAGCCGACCGAATGGTGGTTGCGGCCAGTGATCAAGGCCGCCCGCGTCGGCGAGCACAGTGCCGTGGAGTGGAACTGCGTGTAACGTAACCCCGCTTTGGCCACCCGATCCAAGTTCGGCGTTGGAATGACACCGCCAAAGGTGCTCGGCACGCCGTAGCCTTGGTCGTCGGTCATAATGAGCAGCACATTCGGCGCACCTTTGGGAGGCACCACGCGCGGCGGCCACCACGGCGTCGATTGCTTGGCATCTTCCTTGATCACGCCGCCGAACTTCGGAGGCGGTGGCGGAAGCTGTTTTCCGTTGAGGGTGGTGGTGGCGCTGGGCTGACCCAGCGTGCCGGTGACTTGCTGCGCGACAGCCGCACTGCCGCCCCCGAGAAAGCTCGAGACGACAAGCGCTCCCAGGGTTAGCTTTCGAAATCCCGCTCCAAAGTCCATTTTGTGTCTCCTCACAAGCACATCGTTGGTTGGCGTCCGGACAGGGAAGGGTCGCCACAAGCTGGCCCTGCGACCAACTCGCAAACAATGTCCGCGTCCGATGAGTCTAAGTCCTACCCCGCAGCGTCGTTCTGCAAGCGCCGGAAAGTCTATCCCGGCAACGGAATCTAATCAAATCTAGGTGCCCGCGATTCCCTTGTTCTGCAAAATCCTGACCACGACGCGCCGGTTCTCGGCCTGGCCTTCTTTTGTCGTGTCGGGCGCTACCTGCTTGCTGGTGCCCATAGCGCCCGGAGCCAGCATGTTGGTGAGCGGAATGCCGCCCTGCTGCTCCAGGAAATTGGTTACGTTGTCGGCGCGCTCGGTGCTGAGCTTCTGGTTCATCGCCGCCGATCCTACCGACGACGCATATCCCTTCACCTGAATCACGTAACCGGTGATCGTCTTGGCCTTCTGGCACAATTCCAGGAGCTGCGGTTTGTACTGCGGATCGAGGGTCACCTTGCCGTTGGCGAACAGGACCTCCACTTCGCCCATGATGTTGTACTCACCCAGTTCGCCGAAGCGCTTGTTGGCGTCGGCGACGGCTGCCTTGTTGGCGGCAATCTTGGCCTCGTCAGCCGCCTGCTTCTGCTGCTCCGCGGTCAGAGCCGCTTGTTGTTGCTGGATTTGGGCTTGCTGCTCCGCTAATTTCTGCTGCTGCGCCTGCTCCTGCGCTATAACCGGAGCCATGCCCGCCTGCATGTCCTGCGCAGTCTTAAGGTCGGAGCCCTTGAACTTGACCTCTTCCGCGACCAGTTGGTTGTTGACGGTGGACCCTTTCACCTGCACCGGCAGCCCCGGAATCAACGCCGTCATCCCCATCTGCTTCTTGCGCATTTTCAGGCCGCCCTCGACCTCTTCCACCTGCGTGGTGCTAGTAAGCAGCACCACCACGTTTCCGGCATCTGCCGTTTTTACCGTCATGGTGGCGCCGCTGCGCCCGTCGATCACTCCCTGGATTTGGGTTTGGGCAACCGCCGAGCCGCAAAACAGCAGAAGCAATGCCAGCGACAAGGTTGCGACCAATGTGTTTCCTACAATCTTCGAGTGCTTCATAGGTTGCTCCTGAACGATAACTCCGATGCGCGCTGCCAGCCGGGGAGTCGGCAGCGCTTGTTTGGGTTCGTGGCAGTTTGGTGTTCGCCTTGGTCGCCTAGTCCTTGGCTGAGGCGATTGCTTCCGCAGCCTTCTTGTTGTCCTCCGCGGTAAGCTGCGACGGTCCGAGTTTGAAGGTGAGCTTATCGATCGTGCCGGTGAAGGGGAACGGCACCTTATAGTCGTTGTCGTTCACTCCGGTGCGGAGATCAATGCCGACGTCGAAGGTCTCGTCAGCCACTTCCAGGAATGCGATCGAGTTTGCCTGCTTCTGTGTGTCGACGGTCTTGCCGTCCACCTTCAGCACACCGGTACCACCCTTGGCTATGCCGGGACCGTCATAGGTGTAGTCGAACACGATCGTGTGCTTGCCCGCCGAGAGCGGCTCCTTGCCCGCCCAGCGATACTGAGCGAGAGTGAGCATGTTGTAGTCGAACACCGGCTTGCCTTTGAGCAGGTACAACCCAATCCCGCCAAAGCGCCCGCCATTGGTAACGATCATCCCGTCGCCGCCACCTGCCGGCACAGTGACCTCTGCGGTGATGGTGTACGACTTGCCCAGGAAGTTTGGTGCATTGCTG
>Ga0209040_10003994_pt1 | contig 11207 bp, 12 predicted proteins | sample BogFormECP12_OM3_FD_188240 | JGI IMG/M metagenome (GOLD analysis project Ga0209040, IMG submission 188240) | Bog forest soil microbial communities from Calvert Island, British Columbia, Canada - ECP12_OM3 (SPAdes) (version 2) | ecosystem: Environmental > Aquatic > Freshwater > Wetlands > Bog ... | reverse complement strand
GGTGGGTAGGAGCTCGTGTTCGAGACCCTCGGGGTCGGCGAACAGGAGGCTGTCCACGGTCTGCCCGGCGGCGATGCCGTGCGCCGCCAGACGCTCCTTCCAGAAGGCCAGGGCCTCCGCCGAGGAGACGCGCCAGAGAATCCGGTGCACCATGCCCGCGCCCGCGACGCCGCGGAGCGCTCCCGGGTACTCGAAGAAGGTCAGGTCCATACCCGGCGAGCCGTTCTCGTCGCCATAGAACAGGTGATAGACGTTCGGTTCGTCCTGGTTGACGGTCCGCTTGACCATTCTCAACCCGAGCACGCCCGCGTAGAACTCGACGTTGCCGGGCGCATCGCCCGTGATGGCGGTGATGTGGTGTATGCCGTCGAGCTTCATCGCCGTATCATCGCAGCGTGCAAGACGGATCGCTCATCCCGCGCTTCGGGCGCGCGCGGCGCGATCCTGCGCTGGCCGTGCTCGAAGGCTTTCATCCGCTCAAGCACGCCCTGCGCTTCAACGCCACCATCCTCGAGGTGCTCACCGGCGACGCCGCCGAGCTCGATCGCCTGAGCACGCTGCTCGCACCTGACATCAGCGTCCGGCTGCGAGCGATCGCGCGCCAGGTCGAGCCCTCCGTGTTCGCGCAGCTCGCTCCCCTCGCGCCGTCGACCGGGGTGATGGCGTTGGCCGAGCGCCGCTCGGTCGATCCGGCGGCCGTGCTCGCCGACCCGCGACCCTCCCCCGTGGTCCTGCTCGAGGATCCCCGCGACCTCGGCAACATGGGCGCCTGCGTGCGAGTGGCCGCCGCCGCCGAGATCGCAGGGGTGCTCACCACCGGCGGTCATGATCCCTGGCACCCCGACGCCCTGCGCGGCGCCGCGGGGCTGCACTTCGCCGTGCCGGTCGCGCGTCTGGAGCGCCCGCAGACGCTGAACGCCCTCGACCGCCCGCTGCTCGCCGTCGACCCGGACGGCGAGCCCCTGCAGCCGGGCGGGCTCGATCCGCGCGCGCTGCTCGCCTTCGGCAGCGAGCGTCACGGTCTCAGCCGCGAGCTCAGCGCCAAGGCCGACGCGCGCGTCAGCATCCCCATGCAGGCCGGCGTCTCGAGCCTGAACCTGGCCACCTCCGTGGCAGCCGTGCTGTTCGCATGGCGACTGGCGCCACGCGCGGGCTTTATCGGTGCGGCGGGAGCCGGCTTTATCGGGGCGGCTGGAAGGACATCACACTCCCGGCGCAGAAATACACGGTCATAGCGGGGTCACTCTCCCCGCGATGCTGGACGGCCATCCGGCGGCTGTGCAACAGTCCGACCGGGAGGCTGGTGCAAGAGGGAGGCGCGCGGTGATTTTGCTGATCATCATTGTCGCATTGGGGCTTGTTCTCGGTGGTCTCAGCGCGGCTCTCGCGATCGCCCTCGGCCGTGCCGCCGCGCACGCCGACCGGGGATTTGCCCTGGCACTCGCAGAACATCGCTCGGCGGCGCCCAGCACCGTCCTCTACCAGAGCTACGACGGATTGGCCCGGGCCCAGTCGATTATCTCGCGCGAACCGTCGATCACGGTGCCGTCGTCGAGGAGGAGCGCCGGTACCCAGCGGTTGCCCGTCAGTTCCTGCACCTCGCGTCGCCCGCGCGTCTGGTTGAACATGCCGGGCAGCGGCGCGAAGCCGTAGGACTTGACCACCTCCGGGTCATGCCCCGCGTCCTTCAGGGCGTGGAAGGCGTTCGCGCACGGGTGCCCGCCGGGACGCGGCGTCGGGAACGTTCCCCAGCAGATGTACAGCTTCACGAGACGCTCAGCGTGCCTTCCATGCCTGCCTGACGGTGTCCGGGGACCGAGCAGTAGAAGGTGTATGTGCCGGGCTTCAGTTTCAGCGTGAGCGTCCTGCTGCCGCCTTTGAAGGTCGGAGTCGCCCCGAGGATCGTGCTTCCTTCGGCGATCGTCACGTTGTGTTCCAGCGGAGACATGTTGGCCATCGTGATCGTCACGTTGCCCGCCTTGGCGCTGAGCGCCTTGGTGTTGTAGCTGAGCAGCCCCGACGGGTTGGCCGCGAGCGTCAACGAGCTGCTCGTCCCCGCCCGGATGGGTGCGGCCGCAGGCGTGGATCCGGCGCTCGTCGACGGGGCGCGCGCCGGCGAGGTCGCGGCAGCGGACGGCGGGGCGCCGGGCACTTCGGCCGTCGGCGGGGCATACACAACGGGTTTGACGGCCACGGCCTTGGCGGGCGGGCTCGCGGTGATCACAGCGGTCAAGACCGCGGCCAGGACGAGCACGCCGGTGACCGCCATCACCGCCCGCTGACCGGACAGGCTGCCGGGGAAGTCCGGTTTGCGCAGCCCCAGGCCCAGCGAGACGGTCAACGCCCACACAACGAGCAGTCCGCCCGCGACGTAGAAGGGGACTTTGCTCTTCTCCGCCCCGAGGATGGGCGCCAAATAAACGGCCGCGGTGTGCATCCGCGCGAGCCTAGCCGATCGCGCTGGCGGTATGCTCCCCGCCGGGATGACCGCAGCCGCGCGCACACCCGAGGAGGCGCTGGAGGGGCTTCCCGACTTCCCCTTCGCCGCGAACTACCGCGAGGTGGACGACCTGCGACTGGCCCACCTCGACGAGGGCGACGGCCCGCCGGTGATCTTCATGCACGGTGAGCCTACGTGGTCGTTTCTGTGGCGCAAGGTCATCCCGCCCGTCCGCGACGCCGGCTTCCGCTGTGTTGCCCCGGACCTGGTCGGCTTCGGCCGCTCGGACAAGCCCGTGGACATCGGCTTCTACTCATACGCGCGCCACGTCGAGCTGGCGGGCACGCTGCTCGAGGATCTCGACCTGCACGACGCGACCATGGTGGTACACGACTGGGGCGGCCCGATCGGGCTGCATCTCGCGGTCGCCCACCCCGAGCGGATCAAGCGCCTGGTGATCCTCGACACGGGTCTGTTCACGGGACGCCAGAGGATGACCGACGCGTGGGTCGCCTTCCGCGACTTCGTCGCCCGCACCGAGGACCTGCCCGTCGGAATGCTCGTGCGCCGCGCCTGCAAGAACGATCCTGGTGATCTCGTCACCGCCGCCTACGACGCACCGTTTCCCACCGTTGCCTCCAAGGCCGGCGCGCGCGCCTTTCCGCTGCTCATTCCGCGTGCCCCCGACGAGCCCGGCGCAGCGGACGGTCAGCGCGTGCTGGAGTCGCTGCGCAGTGATCGGCGCCCGACGCTGATGCTGTGGGCCGACAGCGACCCGGTCCTGCCGCCGTCGGTCGGCGAGCGTTTCGCCCAGGCGATCGAGCGCCCGGCGCCGCGCACGATCGAAGACGCGGGTCACTTCCTGCAGGAGGACCAGGGGCCGCTGATCGGCCGGCTGATCGCCGACTGGCTCGGCGCCGGCTGACGCTCCGCGGGGGCCTTCAGTCGCCGATCGTCTCGCCGACCGTCTCGGGAATCTGCGCCTGCTCGTCGACCGGCTCGAGCGCCGGCTCGGAGTGTGCGGTCCGCAGTTCGTAGCCGGCGCGGGCGGCCGTGTCAACCTGCGTGAGCACGGCATCCGCCCGCGAGAGACGCGACAGCCCGTCCTGGACGCCGATCGGCAGCAGCGCCGCGACCCGCTCGCTGACCGACAGCTGCCTGGGCACGTGCACATCGAACCTCGGCACCTGCAGGGTCTGGACGATCGCGTCTGCCACCTGGTCGGGCTCGAGCTTGCGGAACTGGCGCTGGCGCGGCTCGGACAGGCCGCTTGCGAGCTCGGTGTTGACCGCCACCGGGCTGATCGTGGAGATCTCCACGCCGCTGCCGCGCAGTTCCTTGCGCACGGCCCGGCTGAGGTTGATCACCGCGGCCTTGCTGGCGCAGTAGGTGGCCCCGCCCGGGAAGCCGTACTTGCCGGCCTGCGAGGCGATGTTCACCACATGGCCGCGGCCGCGGGCGATCATCCGCGGCAGGACGATCTTCATCCCGAGGATGACGCCGTGGACGTTGATGTCGATGATCCGGCGGGCCGTGTCGTCGTCCTCGGCCAGAAACAGGCCGATCGGCATGATGCCGGCGTTGTTCACGAGCACGTCCACCGGTCCGAGCTGTTCTTCGGCGCGGTCGAGAAACGCCCTGAAGGACGCGCGGTCGGTCACGTCGAGGGGCAGCGCCACGCTGCTCGCGCCCAGCTCGGAGGCCGTCTCGTTCGCCGCGCCGAGGTCCAGGTCGCCGATCGCGACCTTCATGCCCTGACGCAGCAGCGCCGCGGCCGTGGCGCGCCCGATCCCGCGCCCGGCGCCCGTGATCGCCGCGGTCTCTCCGGCAAGGATGCGGGGCTGCTTTGCCATGGGTCTCCTCCTGGTGGTGGCTGGCGAATGGGTCCGGATGCAACGCTAGCGCGCCAGGGCTGCAGACGGCTGTCCAGCTCGTAGTAGGGTGCTGGCATGTCGTCCTTCAAGTTCGAGGGGCAGCGCATCGCCTACACCGAGTTCGGCGGAGGACCCGCCGCCGTGACCGCGTCCGGCGGGCGCGGGCGCACCGCCAAGAGCGCGCCTGGATCCACGCGCCCGCTGATCCTGCTGCACGGGCTGCTGCTCTCTCAGGAGATGCACCGGCCGCTGGCCGAAGACCTCGCCGCCCGCGGCAATCGCGTGATCACGCTCGACCTGCTCGGCCACGGCCAATCTGAGCGTCCGCGCGACATGTGGCGCTACTCGATGGCCTTCTACGGCCAGCAGGTGGTCGCGCTGATGGACCACCTGCAGATCGAGCAGGCGGTCGTGATGGGGACATCGCTCGGTGCCAACGCGGCGCTCGAAGTCGCCTCGACGAGCCCGGAGCGGCTGCGCGGCCTGGTGATCGAGATGCCGGTGCTCGACAACGGCCTACTCTCCAGCGCGGTCACCTTCACCCCGCTGCTGGTCGCGCTGACCTTCGGCGAGCCCGTCATGAAGCTGCTCGCGCGGATCACGCGGGCGGTGCCGCGGCGGCTGCTCCCGCACTACGGCAACGTGATGCTCGACGTGGTCCGCCAGGAACCCGGGCCGAGTGGGGCGCTGCTGCAGGGTCTGTTCTTCGGGCGCGTTGCCCCTCCCCGCAGCGAGCGGCGCACCTTCACGGTGCCGACCCTGATTCTCGGGCACCGCCGCGATCCGGTCCACCCCTTCAGCGACGCCGGGATGCTGGCCGAGGAGCTGCCCAATGGGAGGCTGCTGGAGGCCGATTCCCTCGTGGAGCTGCGCATGCACCCCAAGCGCCTGACCGACGAGATCGCCACCTTCCTGGATCAGGTGTGGGCGACACGCGGCGCGAAACGGGCAAAACGGCCCGCCAAACGCGTCCGCAGCTAGTCCGCCAAACGCCTCCGCAGCTAGCTCGCCGGGAACAGTTCCAGTTCGTTCACGCTGACGTGCCCGGGTGCCTGGGCGGTCCCGACCGAGGTAGCCGGCACTGCGCTGATCCACAGCGTCACGAACCGGAACGCCTTGGTCGAGTCACGCAGCTTGATGTGTTCGTGGCGGTTCTTCTCGACCGTGCGCGAGCTCAGCTTGACCCACGCCGGAGCGGTGATCGAGGCGGGCAGCGTGCTGCCGTTGGCGCCGTAGACCTCGACCGTCATGCCCGGGGTGTCCGTCACCAGCTCGACCGCAGCCAGCTTGCGCGGGCTCTTCAGGTCGATCACCAGCCCCGCGTCCAGCGTCGGGGCGAGCGTCGGTTCGACCAGCGCGGTCCAACCCGTGGAGGTGTCGCCGTCGATCGCCAGGCTGGGGTCGCCGAAGTCGCTCGTCGGGTGGGCGTTGGGGTTGTACGTCGCCGCCGCGTCGGTGTCCAGCAGGATCGCTTCCGGCTGGGATTCGCCGGCGGAGCCGGAGCCGGCCGCTGTGGTGCTGGTGCTCGTGGAGGTGTTCGTGGTGGCGGGCGAGGAGCCGGTCGTGCCGGTGGTCGTCGGGATCGTGACCTTCGGCACGCTGGTCGGAATGGTCGCTTTCGGGGTGATCGCCGTGAGCGGGATTTTTGGCGGTTTGACCGTGCCCAGCCCCAGCGCCGGTTTGATCGTCGTCGGCGTCCCCAGTGTTTTCGGCGGCGTCGGCGTCGTCAGGGGAGCGGCGGGGCTGCCCGTGCTCGGCGCGCTCGTGCGCACGACGGTCGCGCTCAGCACCCGCGCCTTGTGCGTGCCTTTGCTCAGGGCCGCGTATCCGGCGGTGGCCGCGGCGAGCGCGAGGACGGCGACCGCGCCGATGATCGCGGCAGCCGGGCGCCAGCTCGGCGCTCCGAGGCTGCCGGGAGCGCCGGCGCCGCACTGCATGCACCAGTCCTGGCCGGCGGCCATCGCCGCACCGCAGTTCGCGCAGATCCGCTGCACCGGCGCCGCCGGCGGCGAGCCGGCAGACGTGGATGGAGCCCCCGGGGCGGATCCATCGGCCGGAGCCGCAGCCGGGGGCGGCGAAGACGACGACGGAGAATCGGCTAGCAACGTTGCCACAAACTGGGATTCTAGCTTTACAGCCGCGCGCGACCCCGCGGTCAGGATGCGGGCGCCGGCCGGGCGGGGGGAGCCGGCGGGCCCGACGGGCCGACCTCGTCGAGGATGTCGCGTCCCGTCGGCTCGAGCCGCTCGTCCAGCTCGAGCTGCCAGTAATAGCGCGTGAAGGTGCTGCCCGCGCGGAACTCGCCCACGTGCGGCGCGACCGTCTCGCCGCCCGCCATGCGGACGATCAGCTCGGGGTAGCTGCGACCGGGCAGGGCCGCATACACGGGCGCCGGGAAGGCACCGCCGAAGCGGGTGTTCACGTCTGTGATCCCCAGCCCGAACTCCGGGTCGCGAAAGACCTGGATGGTCGCCGGCCCGGATACCGCCAGCGCCTCCATCGTGCGCCGTCCCAGCTCGATCAGCTCCTCGTCGTGGACGACCTGGCCCTTGATCGACTCGCCGCCGCGCGACTCGAGCATCGTGCGAGGAATCGCGTTCAGGCAGCGGCCGTCCAGATCGCCCAGGCAGTCGATCGACAGCTCGGGACCGTTCATCGCCCGCTGGACCATCGTCGCCTCCTGCACGTAGTCGACGAAGAAACGGGCCTGTCCGGGCTCCGCCGCCCGGTGGATCGAGCGCGCGCCCGAGCCGCGGCGCGGCTTGACCATAACCGGGTAGTCCAACGCGTCGAGGTCAGCGTCCGGCAAGACCGTCGGCGGCGACGGCAGCGAGTGGCGCTGTAGCAGCAGGTGGGTCTCATACTTGTCATACGTCGCGCGGGCCACCTCGGCAGACGGTACGAGGGCGGGAAGCCGTCCTTCCTCCCGCGCGCGAGCCAGAATCTCTATATCCAGGTCGGTCAGCGGCAGGACCGCGCCAACACCGTGCCGTTCGCACAGGCGCTCGAGCGCAGGCAAGTACTGCGGGTCCTCGATCAGTGGGACCGCCGCGCGCACGTGCGCCGCGTACCGGGCGGGGGCCAGCGGCGAGGGGTCGGCGACGATCGTGCGCGTCAGGCGGGCAAAGCAGGAGACGATGTCATAGCGCTTGCCCGCGCCCGTCAGCAGGACGGCCGGCCGGCTCACAGCTCGCCTTCCCAGCCGCCCGCCTGCCCCTTGTACAGGTCCGAGCCGCCGAGGACCATCGCGACCGTCCGCCGCAGGATCTTCAGGTCGAGCGCCGGCGAACGGTGCTCGATGTAGTACAGGTCGAGCTCGATCCGCTCGGCCCACGGCAGCGACGCGCGCCCGTTGACCTGCGCCCAGCCGGTGATCCCCGGCCTGATCGCCAGGCGCCCGCGCTGGCGCTCGGTGTACTGCTCGACCTGCACCGGCAGCGTGGGTCGCGGCCCGATCAGTGACATCTCGCCCCGCAGCACGTTCACCAGGTTGGGCAGCTCATCCAGCGATGTCCTGCGCAGGAAGGCCCCCACACGCGTGATCCGCGCGTCGTCCGCGTCGACCGCCAGGCCCGCGCCGATGCGCTCGGCGCCGTCCACCATCGTGCGCAGCTTGAGCACGTCGAACGGGCGCCCGCCCAGCCCGGCGCGGCGCTGACGGTAGATCACAGCCCCCGGGCTCTCCAGGCGGATCGCAACCATCGCAAGCGCCATCACCGGCGCCGCGCACGCCAGCACCGCCGATGAGACCACGATGTCGACCGCCCGCCGGATCACCGGGCGCACAATAGGCATCCAGGCCCGCCCCTGACGGCCGGGAGGCAAGCGAGGCAAGGATCGAAGCCCACCCGCCCGCGTGGCGTGCGACGCACGCAAGCGACCGAGGACGCCGGATCGCGCCGCCTCCCGGCCGTCAGCGGGTGCCCTCGGCGGCTTGCCAGCTTGCCTCGGTGCCGTGGCGCAGCCAGTCCCACAGGCCGACGGCCGGCGAGGCCGTGGTGAGAACGTAGTAGCGGGCGAGCAGGAATGGCCGGAAGGGAAGCGCCCCGGCCAGCACGGCCGCGAGCAGGAGCGCCAACTGGAGATCCAGCGTGACGGTGTAGAGCCGCCCCGCCCCGAGCGCCACCAGGGCGATGTTCGCCGCGAGGGCCAGGACGTGCAGTCCCGGCGTGGCGTAGCGGAGCACGCGGTGGGAGAAGATCATCAACGCGTAGCCGGGCGGGTAGCCCCGCGGCGAGAGCATCCCGCCGCGCAGCACGATCGGCCAGGTGTGGCTCATCATCCGTCGCTTGCGCGCGAACTCCCCGGCGAGCGAGGGCACCATCTTCTCGCTCGCGCGGGCGCTCGGCAGGTACACCGCGCGCAGTCCCCGCTTGACCGTGTTGAACGGCAGCGACAGGTCGTGCCCCATGATCGGGTCGACCACGATGTAGGAGTCGCGTCGGGTCGCATAGATCGCGCCGTTGCCGGCCGTGATCGAGCTCAGCCGCGACTCCAGCGCGCGGACCGCCAGCTCATAGCGCCAGTAGACCCCCTCCTGGTTGGCCGCGCCGCCGCCGTCGTCCGCCCGCACGAAGCTGACCTGACCGCAGGCGTAGCCGACGCGCGGGTCATCGAAGGCGCCGACCAGCACGCGAGCGGCGTCGGGCTGCCACAGCGCGTTGGCGTCGGAGAAGGCCACGAGCTGGCCGCGCGCGCGTTCCACGGCCGCATCCTGCGCGCGGATCTTGCCGCCGCGAGGCAGCTCGAGGACGAGGTCCGCGCCGGCCGCACGTGCCCGTGCGGCCGTGGCATCCGTGCAGCCGTCGCATGCAACGATGACCTCGAGCCGCTCGCGCGGGTAGTCGAGCGCCAACGCGTTGGCCACCTTCTCGGCGATCACCGCCTCCTCGTCGTGAGCGGCCACGATCAGCGTCAGGTCGGGCAGCTCGGCTCCGGCCAGCGAGGGCTCGGGGGCCCCGGGCGGCTCCGGTCCCGGGGAGCTGCGCGGCGCGCCACCGCTTTGCCGGCGAATGTGCGATCGATCAGAGCGGCCGGGCAGCATGCGCGCGAGCACCGCCAGCGCGGCCGCATAGCCGACCTGCGTCCACACGATCAGCCCCGCGCACACCCAGAAGATGATCATGAGAGCGAGCACAAGCAGGGATTCTCGCGGACCGGCCGGTGGGGGCTCGTGCGACGCCCGGGCTTGCGGCGCGCCCCCCGCCCGGGGTTCAGGCACCCGTCCGGCGTTCAGGCGCCCAGCAGCTGCTCGTACAGCGCGATCGTGCGGCGTGCGATCGCCTCCCACGCGTACTCGCCCGCCGCAGCTTGACTCGCCCGCGCGGCCATCCGCGACCGCGCCTCCTGGTCGCCGAGGAGCTCGCCCAGGGCCGCGTGCAGCGCGGCCGCGTCGCCGGCGGGGAAGGTGCGCGCAGCGCCGGTGGCGGCGATCTCGGGAAAGCCGCCGACGTCGCTCAGCAGCAGCGGCTTGCCGAAGGCGAGCGCGGTGAACAGCACGCCCGATTGATCGATCTCGCGGTAGGGGAGCACGACCAGGTCCGCGCGCCGGAAGTAGGCCCCGAGCTCGTCGTCACCGATGAAGCGCGGTACGAACCGTACCCCGGCGGGCGCGTCGGGCGAGCGCAGAGCGTCCAGCAGCGCGGAGACGTCCATGCGCGCCCCTCCGACGATCCACAGCTCGGCGTCCGCGATGCCGCGCCAGGCCTCCAGCAGCAGATCGATGCCCTTGTACGGGCGCATCAGACCGAAGCACAGGACCACCGGCTTGTCGGTCTCGAACGGCGGGGGCGCCGGCGCGGCCTCCGCCGCGCCGGCCAGGTGCGCGAGCGCCCCGTGCGGGATCACATGCACCCGCGCCGGGTCGACCGCCAGCTCGCCGATCAGGCGCTCGCGCCCGTGCTGGGAATGCACCACGATCGCATCGAAGCGCTCGTACAGGCGCCGCTGGGCCGACCGCTGCCCGGGTCGCGGCTCACGAGGGAGGATGTCGTGGGCGCTCAGCACCAACGGCCGCCGGGCGCCCGACGGGGTGCGCCTGCCGGGCAGCAGGCGACCGTCGAGGTGCTGGACGGTGAGCCACTGGAAGTGCACCAGGTCGGCCGCGCGCGACGCGCGCCGGTAGCGGAGCATGTCGGGGACGTGCTCGAGCAGCTTGACCGCACGCCGGGCCCGGGCGTGGGATATGTGCGCCGCGAGCCGGTAGAAGATCTCGCGACGCCGATAGCCGTCGGCGCTGGCCACGGGCCCGTAGGCAAAGCGGCTCGTGAACAGCTCGACCTCGACCCCGGCCGCGCCGAGCGCACCGCAGAAAGCATGGTCATACGGCGGTGTGTAGGCCGAGGGATCTACGACGTGGACGCGCACGTCAACGGACAATAGGCGCGGCTGGGGCCACAATGCCCGGATGGCGAGCGGCGAGGAGCCCGGCGGACACAGCTCACAGGCAGGCCAGATCGAGCTGAGCTACTGCGTGGTCAACACCTCCCAGCGGGAGCTGCTCGTGTCCGGACTGAACGCGATCGCACGCGAGCGCGAGAGCCTGTCCTTCGCCACCGAGGTGCTCGTGCTGGACAACGGCTCGCGTGACGGCTCGGCGCACGCGGCGCGCGAGCACCGGGCCGTCACCGAGACGATCGCGCTCGATCGCCGCCGCGGCAAGGCCGCCAACGACTCCGAGCTGCTGGCCCGCTCCCGCGGGCGCTACGCGCTGCTCCTGAACGAGGACTCGGAGCTGTGCCCTGGGGCGACGCTCGCGCTGTGGCGGGCGCTGCATGAAGATCCGCGCGCGGCCTGCGCGGGGGCGCGTCTGCGGCGTCCGGACGGCACCGAGCAGGCGTCCGCGTGGCGCTTTCCAACGGTCGCCACGGCGCTCGCGGGCACGCTGTTCCTGC
>Ga0209040_10003993_pt1 | contig 11211 bp, 10 predicted proteins | sample BogFormECP12_OM3_FD_188240 | JGI IMG/M metagenome (GOLD analysis project Ga0209040, IMG submission 188240) | Bog forest soil microbial communities from Calvert Island, British Columbia, Canada - ECP12_OM3 (SPAdes) (version 2) | ecosystem: Environmental > Aquatic > Freshwater > Wetlands > Bog ... | reverse complement strand
GCGCTGCTCGTGCGCGGGCTGGCGGGCCACCCCGCGCCCCGCCCGGCGCCGGTCGTCGCCCAGACCGCCCAGCCGATGGCCCAGGTGCTCGACCAGCGTGTCGCGTCCGGTGGGCATCTTCGCCGCCTGCCACTGGGCGAACGATCGTCGCAGGACCTCCACCGAGGTCGGGCGGTCGAAACGGCGCACCAGGTTGACGGCGAGGTTGTAGGTGGGCCGGAAGGCAGAACGCAGGTCGGGCGGGGGGGCCTGGGCCACCCGGGCCACCTCGGCGAAGGTGGTCTCGGGGGACCACAGCACCACGGCGTTGCCCTCGGGGTCGAGTCCCCGGCGCCCCGCCCGGCCGGTGAGCTGGGCGTACTCCCCCGAGGTCAGGGTGGCCCGCCCGGCTCCCCCGAACTTGGAGAAGCGCTCGATGGCCACGGTGCGGGCCGGCATGTTGATCCCGAGCGAAAGGGTCTCGGTGGCGAAGACAACCTTGAGCAGCCCGGCGGCGAAGCAGGCCTCCACGGCTTCGCGGTAGGCGGGCACCAGTCCGGCATGGTGCGAGGCGATCCCGGCCTCCAGGCCCTCCAACCACTCGCTGAAACCCAGGACGCCGAGATCGTCGTCGGCCAGGGCGGCCACGTGGGCTTCGGCGACCTGGCGGATGGCCGCCCGCTGCTTGGGGTCGGTGAGCCGCAGGCCGTCCGCCCGGCACTGGCGGACGGCGTCGTCACAGGCGGCTCGGCTGAAGATGAAGACGATCGCCGGCAGCAGGTCGAGGTCATCGAGCTCTTCGATCAGCTCGGTGCGTCGCGGGGTGCGGAACGGCAGGCGCAGGCCGCCCCCACGGCCGCCGCGCCACTGGGGAGGGCGCCGGGTGTGGGTGGCCCGTCGGGCCGCCTGGTCCAGTCGGAGACCCTCGGGCGCGGCGCGCCCCTCCTTGAGAAGGGCGATGAGCTCGGTCTCGCCCCGGTCGCGGTGGTGGACGGCGAAGTGGTGGCGCAGGGTGACCGGACGCCGCCGCTCGACGACCACGTCGGTCGGCCCCCGTATCGATCGCAACCAGGCGCCGAGCTCGGCGGCGTTGGCCACCGTGGCCGACAGGCACACGAACACCACACCGGGGGAGCACAGGATGAGCACCTCCTCCCACACCCCTCCCCGATAGGGGTCCTGGAGGTAGTGCACCTCGTCGAGGATCACGGTCCGCAGATTGGCCAGCAGCGGCGAGCCGGCCAGCAGCATGTTGCGCAGCACCTCGGTCGTCATCACCACGATCGCAGCTTCCGGACGGATGGCGGTGTCGCCGGTGAGAAGGCCCACCTGCTCGGTGCCGTGGGTCGCCATCAGCTCCCCGAACTTCTGGTTGGAGAGGGCCTTGAGCGGCGTCGTGTAGAAGGCCTTGCCGCCGGCGTCGACGGCCCGGTGGACCGCGTAGGCGGCGACCACCGTCTTCCCCGAGCCGGTGGGGGCCGAGACGAGCACGCCCCGGTCGGCGTCCAGCGAGTCCATGGCCTCCACCTGGAAGGGGTCGAGGGGGAAGGGCAGGGCGGCCACGAAGCGGCGCCGGGCCCGCCCCCCGACGGCCGCCGCGTCCCGGTTGCCCTCGTGTTGCGGGGCCGGGGCGGGAGTGGTCAACGCTTGAAGAGCTTCCCGATGAGGATGGACAGGAAGTAGAACACGGTCAGCGGCACCGCCAGGGCCAGCATGGAGAAGGGGTCCGAGCTCGGCGTGAAGATGGCCGCCACCAGCGTGATGGCGATGACCGCCCACCGCCACCAGCTCAGCAGTTTCGCCGGGGTCACGACCCGGGCCAGCTCCAGGGCCACCAGGACGACCGGGAACAGGAACGTCACCCCGAAGAGGAACATCATCAGCAGGATCAGGCTGAGGTACTGGTTGGGGTTGTAGATCTCGGTGAGGCTCGCTCCACCGACGGCCTTCAAGAAGGCCAGCGCGTGCGGGAAGACCAGGTAGGCGATGGCGCACCCGAGGAGGAACAGCACCACCGCGGCGCTGACGAAGGGCACCACGTAGCGCTTCTCGTTGGGCCGCAGGCCCGGGGTGATGAACCGCCAGACCTGCCACAAGATGACCGGGGACGCCAGGACCAGGCCGCCGAACGCCGCCATCTTGATCCGCAGGGAGAGCCCGTCGAGCGGTCCGGTGACGTAGAGCTGGCAGTTCGACACCCCGGTCACGTGGTTGATCCCCGGGTTGACCCGGCAATAGGGCTCCTGGAGGAAGTGGAGCATCTGATCGTAGAAGACGGTGGCCACGAGGGCCGCCACCGAGAAAGCGATGGTGGCGATGAGGAGCCGACGTCGGAGCTCGCCGAGGTGCTCGGACAGCGTCATGGCGTCGGGCGAGGGCCGCTGCTTGCGGCTGCCCAGAAGCGGGACGGCCATCAGCGGGCGGACCCGTCCTTGCCAACGAGCTCGGCCCCCACGGCGATCAGTTCATGCTCGGGTCGTCGGGGACGGCGATCGCCTCGGCCGGCGTCCCCTGGCCCCGCCCCGTCCGGGCCCGGCCGTCGCCGGCGGCGGGGTCGCCCTCCAACCCGTTGAGGGGTGCGCTGGCGGGATCGACCCAGCCCGGATCGGGCGCGGTGGGGTCGCTCGGCCATGCATTGTCGGCGTCGGGGTGCATCTCAGCCGCCGCACCGGGGTCGGCCACCAGTCGGTCGCGGTCGCCCGGGGGCATCTCGGCCAGCTTGTTCAACAGGGCCACCGGCGAGCGGGCGATGCGGGCGATGTCCTGGGTAGAGGGGAGGTCGGGCATGTTCTGGCGCACCTCGGCGTCGACCCGTTCGTGGAAGCCGCGCAACTGCCGCCAGGCCGCGCCGAGCTGACGGGCCACCTGCGGGAGCTTGTCGGGCCCCAGCAGGATCATGGCCACGATGACGACGATGAGGAGCTTCGCCGGGCTCAGGTCCAGCATGCAGGGCGATTCTACCGACGCCGGGGGACCCCGGACCTGCGGCGCCGGGCCGGGTCAAAAGACCGTGACGTGCGACAGGGGCCAGATGCGCAGGACCACGTGGCCCACGAGGTAGCCGGCCGGCAACGCTCCCCAGTCCCGGCTGTCACAGGAGTCGCCCCGGTTGTCCCCCAGCATGAAGTAGTCGTCGGCCGGGACCCGCAGCGGCCCGAACGGGCCGGTGTACTCGTGCCGGGGCAGCCAGGGCTCGGCCAGGGGGCGGCCGTCGATGTCCACCCGACCGTTGCGGGCCGAGATGGTCTCCCCGGGCAGCCCGATGACCCGTTTGACCAGGTCGGTCACCACCGGGGCCCCGCAGTTCTCCGCCGGGGGTCGGCGGAACACCACGATGTCGCCGCGGTGGACCGCGTGGAGGTGGTAGCTGAGCTCGTCGACGACGATCCGGTCCCCCACCTGAAGGGTGGGCTCCATCGAGGCCGAGGGGATGTAGAAGGTCTTGACCACGTAGGTGCGCACCACCAGCGCCACCAACACGGCCACGACGATGATCACCCCCCACTCGACGAGCCGGTGCGAACGGCGCCTGGGCGACCCTCCGTCCGCCGGCGCCTCGGGCTCGCGCTGCGCCGGAGGCCCGGGGTCAGGGCCGCTCGATCGGGGCCCGCCCCCAACGGGTCCGCCCATGGTCAGAGCGAGGCGATGAGGCGTTCCACGCGGTCGTCGTGGGAGCGGAACGGGTCCTTCAACAGGACAGTGCGCTGCGCCTGGTCGTTGAGCTTGAGGTGCACCCAGTCCACGGTGAAGTCCCGGCGACGCTCCTTGGCCCGACGGACGAAGGCACCCCGGAGCCGGGCCCGGGTGGTCTGGGGGGGCTGGGTCATGGCCGTGGCGATGTCGGCGTCCGAGCACGTCCGGTCGACCTGGTCCCGCGCCTGGAGCTTGTAGAACAGGCCCCGCGACCGGTCCACGTCGTGGTACATGAGGTCGACCATGGCCACCTTGGGATGGGCCAGGGGGACGTCGTGGCGCCGGCGTACCTGCTCGACCATGCGGTACTTGGCCACCCAGTCGCACTCGCGCCACAGCGACAGTGGGTCGGACTCGAGACCCTTCAGGCAGTGCTCCCACATGTCCAGCGCCCGGTCCTCCTCGGGGGAGAGCCCCCGGCGGTCCCGGAATTTGAGCGCCCGCTCGAGGTACTCGGCCTGGATGTCCAGCGCCCGCATCTCCCGGCCGTTGGCCAGGCGGACCCTTCGCTGGCAGGTGACGTCGTGGCTGATCTCACGAATGGCCCGGATGGGGTTCTCCAAGGTGAGGTCCCGCAACACGGTGCTCGAGTCCTCCAGCATGGCCAGCAAGATGCTGGTCGTGCCGATCTTCAAGAAGGTGGTGTACTCGCTCATGTTGGAGTCGCCCACGATGACGTGGAGCCGGCGGAACCGCTCGGCGTCGGCATGGGGCTCGTCCCGGGTGTTGATGATCGGTCGGCTCCGGGTGGTGGCCGAGGACACCCCCTCCCAGATGTGCTCGGCCCGTTGGCTGATGCAGTACACGGCGCCGCGTGCCGTCTGGAGCACTTTGCCGGCACCGGCGAAGATCTGGCGGCTGACCAGGAACGGGATGAGGACCTCGGTGTATCGGTTGAAGTCGTCGTTGCGCTCGGTCAGGTAGTTCTCATGGCAGCCGTAGGAGTTGCCGGCCGAGTCGGTGTTGTTCTTGAACAGGAAGACGTCGCCCCGGATCCCCTCCTCGCGCAGCCGTGACTGGGCCCCGGTGACCAGTTGGGAGAGGATCCACTCCCCCGCCTTGTCGTGGGTCACCAGGTCGGCGATCCGGTCGCACTCGGGGGTGGCGTACTCGGGATGGCTCCCGACGTCGAGGTAGAGGCGGGCGCCGTTCTCCAAGAAGACGTTGGAGGACCGGCCCCAGCTGACGACCCGACGGAAGAGGTAGCGGGCCACCTCGTCGGGGCTGAGGCGCCGCTGGCCGCGAAGGGTGAACGTCACCCCGTACTCGTTCTCCAGCCCGAAGATGCGCCGGTCCATGTCGGCCACCGTAGTGCTCGCCGTCGGTCAACCGGCTGACGCCGGGGGGGGCTCGGGCGCTCAGCGGTGGGGGTTCACCCCGCTTCCCCGCCGTGGGGTCGGGGTTTCTTGGCCCCCTTGGGGCCACCGCCACCCTCGGCGGCCTCGTCGTCCGCCTCGCCCTCCAGCCCCCCGGCCGTCCCGGGACCGGCCGTGCTGGCCCGCGAGCCCGGACGCCCGCCGCCCCCGCGGCCGCCCTGGGAGCGGCCACCGTGGCCGAGGAGCCCGGCCAGCTCATCGTCGGTGATCCGCCGGAAGCTCCGTCGGCCGTTGCGCCGGCTCAGCACGGCCACCTCCAGATCGCCCGCCTCCAGAGTGCGCTCGGGCCCGGCCAGTGCCCGCACGGCGGCGCCCAGCGCCTCGGCCAGGTCGCGGTCGGCCCGCCAGCCCTCGGCCACCCGTTCGGTGATGGTTTCGGCGTCCCCGCCGAGGACGGCGAAGCGGTCCTCGTCGGTGATCGTCCCCTCGTAGGCGATGTGGTACAGCTGGTCGGGCCGGCCCTCCGCACCCAGCTCGGCCACCAGGATCTCCACCTCCAGCGGCTTCATCTCGTGGGTGAAGACGTTCCCGAGGAACTGTGCGTAGAGGTTGGCCAGCGACCGGGCGTCGACGTCCTCGCGGCTGTAGGCGAAGCCCTTGGTGTCGGCGTGGCGCACCCCGGCCACCCGGAGCTGGTCGTACTCGTTGTACTTGCCCACGCCGGCGAAGGCGATGCGGTCGTAGATCTCGCTCACCTTGTGCAGCGAGCGCGACGGGTTCTCGGCCACGACGAGGATGCCGTCGGCATAGAGGGTGGCCACCAGCGAGCGCCCCCGGGCGATCCCCTTCTGGGCGTACTCGGCCCGGTCCTTCATGACCTGCTCGGGGGCGACGTAGAAGGGCATGGTCATGCGGGCTCACCTCCCCCGTCGGTCCCGCCGGTGCCGACCTGTTCGGCCCGCTTGCGATCGATCAGCGCCGCGAAGCGGGCCGCCACCTCGGACTCGTCAGCCTGGGTGTACCCCTCGGCCGTGACCACCGCAACCAGCGGATAGATGCCCCGCACGAGGTCGGGGCCGCCCGTGCCGGCGTCCTCGTCGGCGGCCTCGTAGAGCGCCTGGATGGCCAGCTCGACCGCCTCGTCCCGGCTGAGCCCTTCACGGAAGCCGAGCTTGATGGTCGTCCGGGCGTCACGCCCGCCCGAGCCGGTGGCCTGGTAGTCGGCCTCCTCGTAGTGGCCGCCGGTCACGTCGTAGGTGAAGATGCGCCCGACCCCGCGCCCCAGGTCGTAGCCGGCGAAGAGGGGGACCACCGCCAGGCCCTGCATGGCCAGCGGCAGGTGGGAGCGCACCATCTGGGCCAGCTGGTTGGCCTTGCCCTCGAGGCTCAGGGTCAGGCCCTCGACCTTCTCGTAGTGCTCGAGCTGGACCTGGAACAGGCGGACCATCTCGACGGCGAATCCGGCCGCCCCGGCGATGGCCACTGCCGAGTACCGGTCGGCCGGGAAGACCTTCTCCATGGCCCGGTGCGCGATGACGTGCCCCTCGGTGGCCCGCCGGTCCCCAGCCATCACGATGCCGTCGCGGAACCGCAAGGTCACGACCGTCGTCGCATGGCGCACGGGCAGGGCGGCGTCAGCGCCCGGCGTGGCGACGGGCGAGCCCGTTCGGCGGAGAAGGCTGACGAAGTCGGGCCCCGGGTCCTCGGAGAGGGGGAAGATCGGGAGCCCCACGGGCGGCTACTGCCCGCCCTTTTGGACGTAGTTGCGGACGAATTCCTCGGCGTTGTCCTCGAGCACCTCGTCGATCTCGTCAAGGAGGTCGTCGAGTTCCGCCTTGATCTTCTCGCCCCGCTCCGAAGTCGCCGGGGCCTCGTCGGCCACCGGCTCCTCGGTGCGTTCGGTGGTGGTCTTCTTTTTCAGTTCTCGCTCTGCCATGTCCTCATCCCCTCACGAACTCAGACGTTCCAGCAACTCTGCTGGAGTGCTGCTTTCTTCGAGCAGAGTCGCCGTATGGTCCGCCGTTCCCTTGAGGGGGTCCATCATAGGGACGCGGCGGAGTGGGTCGGTACCGAGGTCGAACACCAGGGAGTCCCAGTTCGCGGTGACCACCGCCTCGGGCCAACGGGCCAGGCAGTTGCCCCGGAACCAGGCCCGGGTCTCACGGGGCGGCTGGGTCACGCAGCGGTCGACCTCGGCGTCGTCGACGAGCCGCTCCATGCCTAGGCGGGTGTAGAGGGAGCGCTCGGGCCGCAGGTCGTGGTACTGCAGGTCCAGGGCGGCGAGGCGGTCGTCGTCCCAGTCGCAGCCGTGCCGGTCCTGGTAGGCCAGCATGATCTGGTGCTTGGCCACCCAGTCCAGCTGGGTCGCCAGGGTGGCGGGGTCGGTCTCGAGGGCGTGGAGCACCGATTCCCAGCGGTCGAGCACCATCGTGCCGACCTCCTCCTTCCCGACCACCTCGAGCCCCCGTTCCTCGGCGTACTTGCGTGCAGCGGTGAACAACTCCCACTGGATGTCGAGCGCGGTGGCGCTCGAACCGTCGGTCATCTCGATGGGGCGCGACAGCGAGAGATCGCCCGACACCTGGTGGATGGCCCGGACCGGGTCGGCCAGGGAGAGGTCGCGCACCGGGGTGGCGTCGTCCTCGATCATCGCCAGCACGACAGCGGTGGTGCCGACTTTCAAGAGGGTGGACACCTCCGAGAGGTTGGCATCGCCCACGATGACGTGCAGTCGCCGGAAGCGGCGAGGGTCGGCGTGTGGCTCGTCCCGGGTGTTCACGATCGGGCGCTTGAGCGTGGTCTCCAGACCGACCACCTCTTCGAAGAACTCGGCCCGCTGGGAGATCTGGAACTTCACCTCGTCCGGGTCGAGGACCGCGGTCTCGACGCCGACCTTGCCGGCACCGGCCACGACCTGACGGGTCACGAAGTGCGGGACGATGCCGGTGACCACCTTGGAGAAGGGCACGGCCCGGTCCATGAGGTAGTTCTCGTGGCAGCCGTAGGAGTTACCCTTGCCGTCGGAGTTGTTCTTGTAGACGACCACGGCGGGACTGTCGGGGAACAGTCGGCCGGCGGCCAGCATCGAGCGGCGCAGCACCTCTTCGCCGGACTTGTCGTGGACGACCAGCTGCAACGGGTCCACACACTCGGGGGTCGAGTACTCGGGGTGGGCGTGGTCCACGTAGTACCGGGCGCCGTTGGTCAGCACGGTGTTGGCCAAGTGGGTCTCGACCATCGGCGACATCGACCCCTCGCGGGCGAAGCCCCGGGCGTCGTTGCCCGGCGTCTCGTCCTCGAAGTCCCACCCAGTCCGGCGGTCGGCCTCCGACGCGTACGCGTTGACCAGCACCGAGGAGGCCGCGATGGGGTTGCCGTCACCACCGGTGGTGTGGATGCCGTACTCGGTCTCGATCCCGCAGACCTTGGGAATGGCCACGATCCGACCCTACCTGGTCCGCCTGGCCGCGCCACTCCATTCGGCGGCCATCGCGCTGGAACCGTTCAGAGGTACTGGCCGGTCCCGACGCGCTCGATCGAGCGGCCGCCCCGGATGTCCCGGTCCTCGCTCAGCAGCGTCCGGACGTACACGATCCGCTCCCCCTTCTTGCCCGAGATCCGGGCCCAGTCGTCGGGGTTCGTCGTGTTGGGGAGGTCCTCGTTCTCCTTGTACTCCTGGCGGATGGACTCGAAGAGGTCCTCGGTCCTGATGCCGGTGCTCTCCTCGGCGATCTCGCGCTTGATGGCCAGCTTCTTGGCCCGCCGCACGATGTTCTCGATCATGGCGCCCGAGGCGAAGTCCCGGTAGAAGAGGACCTCCTTGTCCCCGTTCTGGTACGTGACCTCCAAGAAGCGGTTGTCGTCGTCCGCCCGGTACATCTCGTTGACCGTGGCCTCAATCATCGCCTGCGACGTCTTGCCCGGGTCACCCCCACCCAGCCGCTCGACGTCGGCCGCATCGAGGGGGAGATCGGGCGTCAGGTAGCGGGCGAAGATCTGGGCCGCCGCCTCCTCGCCGGGGCGCTCGATCTTGATCTTCACGTCGAGGCGCCCAGGCCGCAGGATCGCCGGGTCGATCAGATCCTCGCGGTTGGAGGCGCCGATGACGATCACGTCACGCAGGGCCTCCACCCCGTCGATCTCGGCCAGGAGTTGGGGCACGATCGTGGACTCCATGTCGGAGCTGATGCCCGTCCCCCGGGTCCGGAAGAGCGAGTCCATCTCGTCGAAGAACACGATGACGGGCACGCCCTCCTCGGCCTTCTCCCGGGCCCGCTGGAATACGAGGCGGATCTGGCGCTCGGTCTCTCCGACGTACTTGTTCAGGAGCTCGGGCCCCTTGATGTTGAGGAAGTAGCTCCGGATGTTGGTGTTGCCGGTGGCCAGGGCGACCTTCTTGGCCAGCGAGTTGGCCACGGCCTTGGCGATGAGGGTCTTGCCGCAGCCCGGCGGGCCATACAGCAGGATCCCCTTGGGCGCCGGCAGCTTGTAGGAGGTGAAGAGCCGGCGGTGCAGGTACGGGAGCTCCACCGCGTCGGTGATCGCCTCGATCTGGGTGTCGAGCCCGCCGACGTCGGCGTAGGTGATGTCGGGGACCTCTTCGAGCACCAGCTCTTCGACCTCTGGTCGGGGCAGCTTCTCGATGAGGAGCTGGGTCCGGGTGTCCATGAGCACGGCGTCGCCGACCCGGAGGTGGACGCCGAGCAGCTCCTCGGAGAGCTCGGCCACCCGCTCCTCGTCGGCCCGGGCGAAGACGATGGCCCGCCGTCCGTCCTCCAGCACGTCCTTGAGGGTGACCACCTCGCCGGACATCTCCCCGTCGCGTACCAGCACCACGTTGAGCGACTCGTTGAGCACCACCTCGTTTCCCTTGCGCAGCACCCCCGGGTCGATGTCGGGATGGAGGGCGACCCGCATCTTGCGGCCGCCGGAGAACACGTCGACCGTCCCGTCGGCGTTGATCGCGAGGAAGGTCCCGTAGGCGGCCGGCGGCTGGGTGAGCTTCTCGACCTCCTCACGTAGCGCGGCCAGTTGCTCCTTGGCCTGCTGCAGGGTGAAGGTGAGCTTCTCGTTCTGGGACACCGCGTGGGCCAGCTGGCCCTTGGTCTCGAGCAGGCGCTCCTCGAGGGTCTGGACTCGGCCCGGGCTCTCCTGGAGCCGTCGGCGGAGGGCGGTGACCTCTTCTTCGGTCTCCACCAGCCGGGCGCGTAGCGCCTCGAGCTCGGCGCCGCTGTCGCCGTCCAGACCGGGTTCCCTTGGGTCAGGCGTCGGACTCACCTCCTCGCGGGTCGACTCGTGGCCACCATACCGGCCCGACCCACGTACCGCGGCGCCCGAGACGGCGCCCGGGCCCCGGGTGCGAGGGCCGACGGGACCCGGGGACTACGCTAGAGACCTGCCGTTGGTGGGTGTCGGCACCAGGTTTGACGCTGGTCCGCCCCATCGTTACGGTCCGGCGAGGCCGAGCTGACCTCGCGGGCGGCGGTGAGTCACCCCGACGTGGACGTGTGCCGGGCGGCCGAGTGAGGAAAGGCGAGGAATGAAGGTCTGGATCGACCAGGATCTCTGCACGGGAGACGGTCTCTGCGAGGAGATCGCCCCGGCAGTCTTCACCCTGCTCGACGACGGCCTTGCCTACGTCAAGGAAGACGCGGACGTGAAGAACGAGCCGGGCGGCTCGGCCGGCATGGCGGCGGTGCCCGAGGACCTCGAGGACGCCGTGGTCGAGGCGTCCGAGGAGTGCCCGGGCGAGTGCATCTTCATCGAGCGCGGTTGAGCGGAGTCCTGGTCGCGCGGTCCTCCGCATCCGGCCGTCCGGCGCCGGTCAGAGCGTCAGGCGCCGGGCGGTGGTGAGGAAACCGGTGTGGCCCACCATCCGGTGGTCGGGCCTGACCGAGCGGGCCTCGATGTGCCAGGTGCGCCGCAGAATCTCCACGGTGTCGGCCAGCCCCCAGGGCCCCTCGGCAAGTGCCCCCCGCAGCTGGGCGGTCTGATTGATCGTCGGCAGGTAGGCCAGCAGGATCCCGCCGGGGCGCAGTGCCCCCTCGGCCCCCCCGAGCACCCGCCAGGGCTCGGGCAAGTCGAGCAGGACCCGGTCGAGGTCGACCTCATCGATGCCCTCGGTCACGTCCCGCAACTCCACCCGGTAGTCGGCGTCGGGCCCGAGCAGCCCGGCGACGTTCGACCGGGCCCGGTTGGCGAAGTCCTCCCGGACCTCGTAGCC
>Ga0209040_10003991_pt1 | contig 11213 bp, 15 predicted proteins | sample BogFormECP12_OM3_FD_188240 | JGI IMG/M metagenome (GOLD analysis project Ga0209040, IMG submission 188240) | Bog forest soil microbial communities from Calvert Island, British Columbia, Canada - ECP12_OM3 (SPAdes) (version 2) | ecosystem: Environmental > Aquatic > Freshwater > Wetlands > Bog ... | reverse complement strand
GTGTGTGCGACGCCTGACGGTAGACCATGCAAGCCCAATCCGGAAATGACGGAGTACTTGTCCGAGAAGCTCAAGATCCTTCGCGAGACGGGCAAGATCGAACAGACCCTACGGTAACTTGACGGCTGACGCCTAGGTCTTATCATCGCGTTTTCTAAACCAGGAGACACGATGGACATCAAAGAAGTCACGAACCTCCTCGAGACGGTCCTGCAAGCGTCTGCGAAAGCTGCACAGCAGACCGAAGAACGTTGGGCGAAGGCGTTCGACGATCAGGTGAAGCTCCGGCGCGAGGAGCTGGAAACCCAGCTCAAGATGGAAGCGTCCCACGCGGAGATGAAGAAGCTCGAGATCGAAGCCAAGAGCAAGCAGCTCAAGGAGACGGCCCAGTTGCTCGCTCCGCTCGTCATGGCTGCGGGAGTGAGCGTGAGCGACTACCTGAAGAAGAGGGGCGGGGAGCCTACGCCGTTCCCTCCCTCGCCCCCCGCGAGCGCATCTTCGCCCTCCGCGCCGCTACCCTCCTCCGAGGGCTGGCGCGTCACGATGGACCAGTCCGAAGAGTGGGCCCAGTACGCGGCGCTCGGCATCGCGAACCTCAAGCCCCAGACGAAGGCTCTGCTTCGCGCGTTCGTGGCGAGCGCCTTGACGAAGGACGGCCCTCCCACCCTCGAGTTCAAGCTGCTCCTCGACGCGCTGCGGGCCGACCTCGGCGACGAGGCCGTGACGGGCTTCATGCGCCTGACGGGCATGGGGTGGACCCAGGAAGGCCCCGTGGCAACGCCGGCTCCGGCCGCGAGCCCGAACGCCAACTGACTCTTCCGAGCCCGCTACGAGTCGTGTAGAAGGGATGTTCATGGACATCCCGAAGCTCTTCAACGACGATCTCCCCCAGAAGTTCGCGCAGAACCCCGACAAGTTCAGGGCGATCGGCGGCAAGTTCCAGATCGACGTCACCGGGCCCGGTGGCGGGGCGTGGCACATCGACGCCACGGCCACGGGCCCGAGCGTTGACCAGGGTACAGGCCCGGCCGACGTGACCATCACGATCGCCGAGACCGACGCCCAGAAGCTCCTCGAGAACCCCGCGGCAACCGCCATGAGCCTCTTCTTCGCCGGCAAGCTCAAGGTCTCGGGCAACCAGATGCTCGCGATGAAGCTGAGCACGCTTCTCGCATGAGGCGGCATGTTCGACAGGTAGAGCGCCACACGGCTCGACGTGAGATCCACGTCGAGGTGCTCGACCTGTACGATCCGCTCCTCATCGAAGATGACTTCGGTTCTCGCTGCGAGAACGAGGCGTGCCCCATCTGCCACGGCATGGGTGAAGGTGCGGCCGGCTTCGAGGAGACCGCGCTCGACGTGTACTTCGCGATGAAGCCGCTGCGCGACCAGGCATTGATCGCGGTGATGGGGTGGGCTTTGCCATGACAATCGGTCAGGTCATCATCGGTCTCGTGGTTGCGAGCTTTTTCGCCTTCTCGGTAGGCAACGGCATCGGAGCCGTCCGCATGTACAAGTGGCTGATGGAGGAAGTCGGCGACGGCAAGAAGCACCGCGTCGAGGTGCGAGCGTCGCTCGACACCGCCGGCAACTTGATCGTCGCCTACCGCCTCATGCTGCACATGCCGCACGGTCTCTACATCGACACGAACGGACAAGTTCCGGTATCTCGTCTTGAGATCGAGCGGATCATGAAGCAGCCTCCGATGACGCTCGAGGTTCCACCCGAACGCGTCATCGCTTCTACGTGGGACGCGTGGACTGGCTCGAAGCGAGTGGCCTGGCTACTCCAGAACATGTTCTGGATCATGCACCGAATCGGCATGAGAGGTTTTTTGCAACACTTCGGCGCTTGCCAGCACCTCGTAGAGCGCAACGCCCTCGTGAACATTGCGAACCGCTGGACGCCCGAGCCAGAGTACGAGGCCGACATCGAAGCGGCTCTCAAGCATGTGCGGACCGGCGGGCGTATCGCGCTTCTCGAGCCTGAGACACCCAAGGACTTCGCGCGACTCGTTTTCGAGGGCGCGAGCGACCGCCAAGACAAGCGCTAGCCTCGTGTCGATCTTCGTGTCACCATGCGCTGCATGGCGACCATCATCGAGATCAGGGCAGCCGAGGGCGGCGACGACGCCAAGCTCTTGGTCGAGGAACAACTCACCATCTACGGGCGGCTCGCGAGTCGGAGGTTTCTTTAACCTCGCGATCGTAGAGCGCTTGCCGGGCTACGTCGTCCTCCGTGCTTCAGGCAAGGGAGCGGACGAAGCCTTCGCGAACGAGGCAGGCGGTCACAGGTGGCAGCGCGTGCCGCCAACCGAGAAGCGTGGACGCGTGCAGACGAGCACGATCACCGTCGCGGTGCTGCCTGAGCCCACGGAGGTTCAGGTTCGCATCCGTGACGAGGACGTCGAGATCATGACGTGCCGTGCGTCGGGCGCGGGCGGTCAGCTCGTGAACAAGGTCGAGTCCGCGGTCCAACTCCGGCACCTGCCTTCAGGCATTCTTGTGAAGGTGCAGACCGAGCGCTCGCAGCACCAGAACCGTGCGACGGCGATGGCGCTTCTCCGTGCGAGACTCTGGGCCCTGGAGCAAGAGCGTGTCTCGGGCGACCGTGCCGCCACGCGCCGAGCCCAGGTCGGCTCGGGCATGCGCGGCGACAAGCGCCGCACGATTCGGGTTCAGGACGGCCAGGTCACCGACCACGTGAGCGGCAAGACCTGGCAGTTCAAGGACTACGCTCGAGGGAACTGGTGAGCGTGACGAATCACGAGAGCCAGACGCCCGACGCGTCAGCCCGGAACGTCAGGAAGAAACGGATTTCAGTCAGCGGGTCGAACGCTTCCGGACTGAACGTCAAGCCGTTGAGCGCCAACTCGGAGATCGGTCCATTCTGGCTGATTTCCCAATCTTCTGCCGGCCAAGCGATGTTTTGGCTTTGACGCAAAGCTCGGGCTCGAGCTTCTCGCAGTGTCATGCCCGGGACGATCTCCACCGGAACATCTTTACCATTCACAACGAAGATGATCATCAGTCAAGCCCCTACCTTCTTCCGAGTGACCTTCACGAGCTTCTGACCTCCCCGCCCAGGCACGGACTCAGGATCCGGCTCCGGTTCTGGCTCCGGAGTTGGTTCGTCGTCCAGCTCCACGACTCTCGCAGCTCCCTCTTCTTCCCGCGGCGGCAGCCGGCCTTTGCGTGGCATGATGAACGCCGGCCGGTTCAGCCGAGCGCACAGATCCACGTTCTCCTTCCGAAGAAGATCGTTCTCGACCCTCAGCTCCTCGGCCAGCGTACCGAGCTGCGCGCCGATGTCGACGAGGTGCATGTTCTCGACGCAGAGCTGCTCGTTTTTCGCTTGGAGCTGCTCAATCTCGGCGCGGAGCGCCGCGTTCTCACCCTGTGCACGCCTCGCGACGGGGGCCTCGCTCACGAGGGCGAGGCGCGCGGATGCCAGCTCGCTCTTCTGCGTCATGGAACGCGTGACGTCGCTCATGCCCCGCTAGTCTAGTTCGGTCCTGGTGTTCGTGGTAGCTTCTGGGCAACCGACCCATGAAACTCCTTCACCTGTCCGATATTCACATCGGCTCAGCAAGACAAGAGACCCTCGACGCATTGGCGAAGGCGGTTCTCGGCGCGGGTCCTTTCGACGCGGCCTACATCACGGGCGACCTATTCAACACGTCGCGTATGAGCGATCCTCGAGTCCTCGATCTCGCAACCGAGCTGCTCGGCTCGATCGCCGCCGCGACGACCGGCGGGCGGACCGTGATTGTTCCGGGCAACCACGACGTTCGGCGAGACGGTCTTCTGGGACCGCACTCGACGGATCTTCTCGCGGCGTTCGCAGCGCGTTGCCCGAACAACATCATCCACGGCCTCGCCGCGCCTGGAGCGGCCTCGCAGCTCGGCGGGATGCCGCTCGACACCGTTCTTGTCGACTCAAGCTACCTGCCGAAGGGCAAAATCTCCGCGGGCGGGATCATCGACGTCGACGGACTGACAAAGGCGGTTCAATCCACGACTCGAACGAGCCCACTCCTTGTCGCGATGCACCACCATCTCGTTCCGACGCCCGTGACCGACAATGATGATCTGTCGGCGCCGTCGTGGGTTCGCAAGATCCTCGGCGCTATCATCGCGAACGCCGACCACGAGGAGATTTTCATGACGGCGCTGGGCGCGGGCGACGCCCTCTCAGCTCTTCACGGCGCAGGCCGTCCCGTCATCGTCCTCCACGGCCACAAGCACTACCCGACGGCCAGGCTCCTCTCGGGGCTAGGGGCGGACCAGAACGACGTGCTTCTCGTGTCTGCGGGATCGGCGGGTCTCTGGGAGAGGGTCGCCGAGGAGAACTGCTGGCCCTCTTTCAACGTCGTCGAGTTCGTGGGCGCCGCCTTGACGGTCACCACCACGTACTTCGAGTTCGACGGCAAGCTCCCATCGAAGACCGTCACGATGGCCCGCCTGGAGCAAAGCGGGCCTCGATGGACGCGTCCGTCTACGTGACGTTCCAGACGCACGCCTCGGCCTTCGGCCGCCCCAAGGCGTCCCAGCGCTCAGCGACCCACAGGATGGGTCCTTCGGCCTCCACGGGCTCGCCCAGGAGCTTCTCGAACCACGCCTTCGTGATGGCGGCCCGGCGCATGTACTCCTCCATGAATTCGTCTCGCTCCAGCAAGGTCTTCAGCGTCGCGCCCTCCTGCGGGTGAACGCAGTCGACCCGCTGGGACACGAGATGGTTGTGGTCCGTGTTCAGGTACGGCCGCCCGTGCATCATCGAAAGCAGATCCACGGAGATAGGACGGAGCCTCGCGTAGAGAGCGTTGCGAGCGGCTCGCTCGTCTTCGCTAGTCTTGCGATTGGCCCGCGGAATCAACACCACGACGGCGTTGAAGTGGCCGTTGCCCTGGCTCTCGATTTCTCCTCGGTCGATGTCGTACACGAGGTCCGTGTCGGAGTCACCCGGGGCATCGTAGAGTTTGAGGTCGGAGCGCAGATCCTCGAAGAAAGCGGCGCCGTCACGGTCTCCCCACTCGTACCAGAAGACGTGGCGAATTTTCCCGTCCTTGACGATGAAGTTCGCGGCCGTGATCTCACCCTTGAGGTTGATCGGCTTCCCGCACACCGTGCACTTCTCGGGGATCGTCGGGTAGAAGGGCTCGAGCCAGGTTTGGTCGGCCTTGCACGTCGGACACTTGAAGGTGCTCTTGTCAATCATCGTCCATCTCCACGACGCGAACGGCTGTACTTGGAACGACGTCGTTGTCGTCCATCTCCACGACACGAACAGATGTGTCTGGAAGTGGCTCTTGTCTAGTCCGCAACGTCATATCGAGGATTGCGTCGAAGGACTGGGCCGGGTTCGCGGGGTTCCACGAGGCTGCACCAGCAGAACTGCACGCGGGGCATGGCCCCGTCACCAGTTTCCCCATGTTGTTCATCTGGGGCACGACCCTGCGGCCGTCGCACTGGGCGCACGGAGTTCTCGGGCCGGGTCGCTGGTCTTCGTACCGCGGGTCTTCGTACGGTCTTCGAGTGATTCGAAGACGCTCGTTTTCCTTGGTGAGGCTCTCGTTGACAGCTCGAAGTTGCGCGATCTCATCTCGCATGGCTGCCTGTGCGAGCTTGTCACGTCGGTTTGCGAGCACTTCCGCTCGAAGTCTTTCGTTCTCAGCGCGAAGATCGGCGATCGTGTCGGGTGCTCCGACCGAGACCATCGGGCGAGCCGTCTCGTTCCAAGATTGCCTCATGACACCAGGGCGGCCGAGGGCGTCGTACCTCTCGGCCACTTCTCGTTGTCGCTCCTTCATGACAGGGCAACCGTTTCGGTGTTGAGCACCTGGAGGCAGGCACGGAAAACCAGGTGTACACTGACACAGGACGAGGATCACTTTGCCGTTCTGGTCCCACGGACTCATGAGTTCGGGTTGAAAAGCCGCGAAATTAGGAACCGGACTTGCGATTAGGTTTCCCGGCGTGAGTCCTCCTGTTCGAATGACGTGCACGGACGGGTGGTTTTGAACGAGGATTTTGCTGTTTGAATCTTGGCCTCGGAGAACCCCCAGAAGGACACCGTAATCACCGTACAGTTCGAACGTGTCGAAGACCTGTTGGGTCCTCTCAAGTCCGATGATGACAGGGAGAATGTTTTGAAGATAGATATTCGCCGAGTACCCTCCTACAGCCGTAGGGAGCGGCACCACAGCGACTTCCGTGTCAGCCCACGAGTTCACTGCCCGAGCACCTGGCTCACGAGCTTCTCGGCGATGTCGGCGCGGCTCATGAACCCGAGCTTGTGGAGGTTCCTGAACGAGGCAGCGATCGTGTCGAGGTCCCGGGCGCCGTTCGATGCACCGTTCGACTGAACCTCGGCGAGTTTCTTCTCGGCGGCTTCCCTAGCGGACTTCTCCGCCAAACGATCGGCCTCCAGCGTGGAGGCTTGCTTGTTCGCGACCTCGAGCTTCTCGTGAGCCGTCTTGGCCACGCTACGCATGTGCTCCTTGCCTTGCTTCGCTTCCGCGAGCTGCTTCTGGAGGTCGGTGATGGTGGCCTCGGCCTGGTTCAGGCCCGGGAGTTTCCGGAGGTCTGCGATGATCGCCTGGTCTGCCGCGTGTCGCTGATCGGTTGCCTTTTTGACGTCTTCAGCGCCCCGTACGAGCGATGCGTATGAGACAGCGGTCTGCCTTTTGACGGCATCCAATTCGGCGTAGCTCGCTTCGAGCTGCTTCTTGAGCGACTCGACCTCCGGAGCCGACAGAGCCGAGGACACCGCATCGGTGACCGTCGAGATGGCCTCCTGAAGCGGAGACTTCACCTTTCGAAGTTCTTCGTTCTCGTCGATGAGCGCCTTCTTCTCGCGGGCAAGCGCCTCTCGCTCGTCGACGAGCATCTTCAGGTTCGTCTGGAGCGTTGTCTTCTCGTTGACGAGTGCCTCTACGCGTGCCCGAAACGTCGCCTTCTCTTTCTCGAGCTGCCGGATCTTCAGAGCCAGCTCGGTCACATGCTGCTCAATCTCGGTCTTCACCTTCTCGTCGACGAGGCGCTTCAGCTCGTCGTGCATGCGCTTGTTCTCGTCTTCGAAGAGCTGCCCCATTTCTTGGGTCTCCTTGAGCCTCTGCTTGAGCAGATCGATCTCCCCTTGGGTGTCGTTTTCAGCGGCCTCGATCTCCTTGATTTCTTGCTTGACGACCTCGGACGCATCGGAGAGATCGGTCTCGTTCGCGGTCTCGTTCGCGGTCTGGTCCGCGGGCGGGCGGCGTGCGAAGGAGCGGAAACGCGTTCGAACCTGAGGTGCAGGCGGCGTCAGCATCAGCTTTCGCGAGGGCTGCGAAGCAGGCGGCGTCGGCAGTGGTTTGGCCTTCTTGTAGTCCTCCCACCAGGATCTGAACTCGGCCGGTGCGCAGTCCGTCTTCACGTACCGTTCGAACATGTCCTCGACTTGAGCGAGGTCTTTGGCCTCGGTGGTCGCGCACATGGCTTGAAGGATCTCGTCTTCGCCGACGCCGACCGCGGTGAGGGACATGAACGTGTTCATGGCCTGCTTCACGTGGGGTGGAAGACTCTCGGGAGCTGCGTCGTTTTCGGGAACCGAGGTGTCGGCCCGGTACGACGGGTGGTGCACGATCTTGTGGAAGAGGATCCTGAGGCGAGAGAGCTGCGGCCCGGTGGGCATCTTCTCGTCGGCCTCCCAGGACTTTACCTCGGCGACGGTGGTCTTGGTCTTCTCGGCGATGTCCTTGAGTGACACCTGCATCGTCGCTCGTTCTTCTCGGAGAAGTTCTCCGAAACTCTTCGGCTTGGGCATCACGTCCGCGAGGATCCTCGTCCAATCGGATGACTGCCGCCGAAGCGCCGCGATGGGCTTCCCCCACGCACGCGCCTTCTTCCGGATGAGGTCGTCCTGAGGGTGGCTCATGAAGTCGATGAACACGATCACGGCATCTGCTTTGGACACGTCGGCAACAGCAGCATCCACACGGTCGGGTTTGTAGACCTGGACCACGTTGACGTGTTGCTTGATGAGCTTGTCCCGGATCTCTTTGTCGAAAAGGGCATCGGGGAAGTTCGAGAAGACGATGGCGTTCAGGGCAGTGGGGGTATGGTCGATGGCGTTCACGAGTCGATCTCCTTCGGTTGAAGTGGTTCTTCGAGCGGGTTCTTCGGCGAGTCTTCGAACTCCTGACGGGTCCATTCGTCGTACGCGGCTTTGGTCATGAACCAGCACGGGGAGCCGTCCCAGGACATGGCGTCCCCACCCTCGCTCTCTTTGTAGAACTTGACGGCGCGCCTCTCTGTCACGAAGATCGTCGCCGGGACTCCTTGGGCGGAGGAACGACGAGAGCCGACCCCCGACGCGCGGAAGAGCTGCACGTAGAGGCAGAGGGCCGCATCTTCGTCAGAGCCGGCGAGGTCTGCGCAGACGAGCGTCACGCGCCTACCGCAAGAGCGAAAGCGCGAGCCGAAGACGCTGATGTCTCTCGTCACGGACAGCTCGCACATGACGCTCCGGGCTTTCGAGTTCTCTGCCATCTCGTCGAGCACGTCGTCGGGAGCGTCGTGGAACGGCTGATCGAGATAGAGGACGTGGGCGCTCCAGCCGCAGAGCTGCGCGATGAAGTGCACCTTGTCGTCGAGGTAGGAGTGATGCTCGCGCTCTGAACGAGGCGCAGGCATCGAGACCCCATAAGCCAGGACCACACATCCTCCGTAACAATCCTTGTCGGTCTTCGCAAGGAATTTCAGATCCCCAATCACAACGCGAGTCGTTTTTTGAATCCGCTCCGGCATGTTGAGGGAGTCGAACGTGAGCGCGAGAGCCTCATCCTCGAAGAGGCAGACGGTGTGGTGAATGCCGTCCGAGAAGAGTCCGAGGAACGCCGCGAGAAGGGCAGCCGGTCCGCCTTTCGGCAAAAAGAGCAGGATGGGCTTCTTGGTGGGCTTCTCTCTCAAGCCGTTGACGAACATGCGAAAACCGCCATCGAGCGCCACGCGAGGTTCCCAGCCGAAGTAGCTGAGGTCGGGGTCATCGAGGTCGGGGTTGTCGGACTTGTAGGACTCGTCAGTCGTGATGAAATCGTCGGGCGCGTTGATCATAAGAAACCTTACGTGGAGCTGTTCTCCTGAAAAGGGTCTTGGATTTTCTTGTGGGCTTCGTCGCCAGCTTCTTCCCCGCGCAGGTCGTACATCTTGGTCGTGATGATGCTGGCGTGCCCAGCCATGTCTTGCACGGTGGCGATGTCGACCCCCTTCGAAAGCAGGCCCGAGATGAAGGTTCTTCGAAAGTCGTGAGGCGACGGGGCCGGGTCGATGCTTGCGGTCTCTGCGAGCCGTTTCACGATGGCCCACATGGCGCTCTCTGAGAGTCCAGGACGCTTGTTTTGGTGAATCGTGTCGAAGGATCGAAAAAGAGGTCCCGGCTCGGACCCTCGCACCTTGATCCACGTTTCGACGTAAGGCATGGCGACCCCAAACCGAATCACGCGTTCCTTGTTGCCTTTTCCGATGACCTTTGTTTTTCCTGTCCTTCGATCGAGTTTCTCGAAGACCACGGCGCACAGCTCAGCGCGACGCCCACCCGTTGCAAAGAGCGACATGAGCACAGCCGCGTCACGAGTGCCGATCATACTCGATCCACATGCCGTAAGAAGCCTTTTGATTTCCTCTGTAGGAACGAGTCGACCTTGCGGGAGTCGATTTCCTTTCTCCCCCTTCACGAGCATGAGCTTGGAAAAAACGTCTGACGCGATGAGATCCAGGGCGTAGCATTCGCGCATGACGCCGCGGAGGATGGATAGGGCGTGGTTTGTCGTTTTGTAGCCGTGTTGAAGCATGAGGGCGGTTTTGACCGCCATCACATCTTGATAGGCGACGGATGCCCAGTTGAACGCAAGCACGTCCTCGAGTGAAGGGGATGTCTTGCCGAGACATCGCAAGATGCGCTTCATCGCGCCGAGCACGGCCGTGTGGCTTTTGGGTTTGGCCAGGAACCGGGCCAGGTAAACTGCCGCGGGGTTCTGGCGCAGAGGCTTCGGAGGTGTGGGGAGCGCGAGCCCGGCCGAAGGCTGCTCTGGAACGTCTTCGGGGCCCAGTACCGGAAAGACCTCGATGGGGGAGCCGGGGGTGGGTAGGGACACGACCACCCGAGCCAGCTTGGCGGCCCGGAGCGTCGCCGAGTTCGTTTTCACGGCCGTCATGGGCCTCCGACCCTACCCCGGACGACCGTAGAAGACAAGATATATTGTCGCTTACGGGGCGTATTGTCCCGAATTGGGCTCTAACTATGCGAAATCATTGAGAAATTAGTCTATTCCAGTGTCACTGTAATAAGACTCTACAAGATCCCTACAGGATCCTCGTAGAAAGTGATACAGATCGGCCATGGAAGCAGAAGAGATGAGGGATGTCCGCCAGGCCCTCGGGCTCACCCTCAAGGAGTTCTCGCGCGGTCTGAACGTCGCCGCGTTCTCGGTCGAGCGCTGGGAGAACGGCGACAACCGCCCCATTGGGATTCAGGAGATGATCTACGAGGCGCTCCAGATGGTGATCGCCCAGGTCCCGCCCGAACGCGCACGAGCGATCGGCGTCCAGCTCCGGCTCGGGCTCGGCGCGATGCTCGCGACGTTGCTCCTGCGCGAGCCACGCAAGCCGGAGCTGGACGCCGAGTCGCTCACGCAGCTCGACGCGCTCCCGGAGCGCGGCGGCTACGCCACGGCAAAGGCGCGCCGCGAACAGACGGAACGCACGACGGGAAAGCCGGGCCAGAAGCCCGCGAAGAGGAGGTCAGCATGAGACTCGACAGCGTTCACATCACGCGCACGTACGGCGGCTGCTACGAGGGTCGTCCGCCCGTGGAGAAGATGATCGAGAGGGCCAGGGAGTATGCGGTGAAGTACTTCGGGTCATCGCGCCCGACACTGGTTCTCGTTCCCAAGATCGCGACCGACCTCACGATCGATCTACCAAGGAAAGGGGAGGATCCGTACTGGAGCCGCGACAGGCTGCCGGATTGGCAGTTCATCGCCTGGCTCGACGGCACCAACCTCTACGGCATCCCGCGCGCGGCGGGCCCGGGGTTCAAGGTGGCGATTCATAACACGGGGGCGCGAAGCGGCCCGTGCACGCCGGAGACCGCGCGGCGCGACGTGGCGCCCGAGGAGGTCGAGGCGGTGCGGCGCCTCGTGCGGCGGTTCGCCCCGGTCCTCGACGGCCCGCTG
>Ga0209040_10003989_pt1 | contig 11216 bp, 6 predicted proteins | sample BogFormECP12_OM3_FD_188240 | JGI IMG/M metagenome (GOLD analysis project Ga0209040, IMG submission 188240) | Bog forest soil microbial communities from Calvert Island, British Columbia, Canada - ECP12_OM3 (SPAdes) (version 2) | ecosystem: Environmental > Aquatic > Freshwater > Wetlands > Bog ... | reverse complement strand
GCATCGACCGCTGGCGATCATCGCCTTGTCGCGCGACGATGCGGAGCCGCTGACCCGGCTGGGTCAAAGTCCTCTGCAGGCTTGTGAGGCCTGCGGAGTATCATCGAACGAAATTTGGGTATGCATTGGTGATCCGTCGGCGGTGCGTCAAGCGCTCGCGCAGGGCGGTCGCATGCAACCGCAGCCCGCGCCCGCACCCGGTAACAACGGCCGGGGCCCCGGCAATCCGATAAGTGTCGCACCGATGTTGCCCGCGCCGAGTGGCGGCGGTGAGGTCGCCGGTGGTTTCGCTGCGCAAGCCGGATCACTCGCGCAGGCACAAAGATGGCGGGAGCTACAGCGGGTTGCGGCGCAATGGAGAGCGTCCGATTTGAACTCGGCACAGGCATTCTTCTATTCGGCTCTCGCCGCGGAGAACCTGGGCGACGAAAAGATCGCGCTGTCGTATTACGGGCAGGCCGTCGCGCTGAACCCTCAACTCGGTGCGGCGCAGTTCAGCTATGCCCGCTGTCTCATGCGAGACGGCGCGTATCAGCAGGCGATCGCGCCGCTTCAGATTACGGTCCGGGACTTTCCATCGATGCCGCGCGCCTGGGCCGACCTCGGCGTATCCTACATGCATAGCGGCAACGCGCCGGAAGCGGTGCACGCGTTGCAGCACGCCGTGGACCTTGACCCCGGTGACTACATCAATTTGGGTTTGGCCGGGCAGGCCTATGCGCTCAACCATCAGCTAGCCGAAGGTGCGCAAATGCTGGAGCAAGCCATCCGCAAGGGGCCGCCAGATGCTACGAGGCTCAACTGGATGGATGATCTCGGCGGGATCTACCACAACATGGGCGACTACCCACGCTCGGCGCAGGTCTTCGAAGCGACTTTGCAAGTTGATTCGAACGATCCCAATACCTGGTACTACCTATGGCAGGACTATTCGCGGCTCGGTCAGACGGCCAAGGCTGAGCAGGCACATCGGAACATGACGCAACTCATCAGCCCCCAACGTCCGCTATACGCAAATTCACGGGATCCGATGGCGAGCATTATCAGAGGACAGAACGAAGCTTATCTGCATAACACCGGGCAGCTGAATCTCAACGAACATCTGCCGTGACGAAAGAACTGATTTTTCCCGACCGCAACACTTTGAGGGTGGGAGCAGAATGATTGAAGCAACGGCAGCGCCGAAGGGTCGCGGCCGCAGGCGCTGGCGGCTGAAGCTGGCGATGGTAGTCGCGGCGAGCCTCGTCGCCGGGTTCGTCATCACCAGGATCGCGGTGAATCACGCCGCTCCTTCGGTGTTTCAGACCACGCTGGAACAGAGCTATCCGGACATCGCCAAAGCGGCGAGAAAAGTCGCGGCGCAGAGCCCACCTAATACCTCGATGACGATTGATCAGTTGCTAAGGCTGGTCGCAAGCGACGGGTTCCATCGTCTCGACGATGACTCGGTCCTCACTTTGGTTCTGCTTCGTGCGAAGTTCGCGAAAACGCTTCTTCTCATTGGTCTGGGCAAGAATCTAACTGTTTCTCCATCCTTTCAAGTGACCGAAGGATCCAGGCGGTACGCTTCGTCTTGTAAAAGAGGTCCCACAATCTCTGAGCTTCTCGCTTTTCCTGGATCCTCTTCTGCATTTCCTTCTGCCATTGCTTCCACTCTCTCCGTTGCCTCTGATAAGCGTCATCCACCGACTCATTCCCCCATTGCTCCCACTCTCTTAGCTGTCTCTGGTAGGCTTCATCAACCGACTCTGTGCCCATCGGGTCGATCAGCTTCAACGGGTTGTCCATCGCATATGCGTAGGTGTTGAGTCCACCAAGGAGACCTATCGGATCGCTTTCGAGATAGCGGCCTAGAATGGGATCATAGTCGCGCAAGCCGTTTTGATAGTAGCCAGTCTCAGCATCGGCATATTGTCCCGGGAAACGCAGGTTCTGCGTGGCAGTATCTTCAAGAGGCTTAGTCTCTCCGTAGGGTTTATAAAGCACGCGCCAGGCGACTCCCTGAGAAGTTGTCGTTGCACTCTGTACGGTGCCGAGCCGATCACTATGCAGGAATAGAAGCCCGCCCGGAGTCAGCATCGCGATCGGCAAGTTGCCGAGATAGATGTAATCGGCGAGCAGCTTCGCACCGCCCGAGGTGCTATCGGTCTCCTCGAGAAGACGGCCCGCATCGTCATAGTGATACATAGTCGATGGGCCACGGCCCTGCTTCTGTTTGTGGACGCGCTGGCCAAACGCATCATAGAAATATTGGTAAGTGGCCGAAGGACCGCCGTTTTCGACGGCCACCGAGGCGAGCCGATCGTCCTGGTTGTAGGCCAAGGTCAGGTGTTTGTCGCCGTCGCGATCGGTCGCGACATTGCCGGTCGGTGTATAGGTAAACTGCCGGATGGTCTTGCCGCCTGCGCTGACGAGGTTAAGCCGATTGGTGCCAGGAGCATAAGCCAAATTCAAGGCAACTCCTGAGTTGGATTCGCCAATCAGATTCCCTACCGGGTCGTATCGATAGTTGAGGACGCCGTAAAAGCCGCTCGCGCTGGTGAGGCGGTTCAATCCATCATAGGCAAAGCTCTCGCTCCCGTCCGGGACACTGTCGCGGATCGAGAGCACGTTGCCGTTGCGATCGTAGTCATAGTTCAAAAAGCGGCGGGCCGCCGTGCTCGTATCTGTGATGTCCGTCAACCGATAGTCGAGATCGAAAGCACGGTTCTCGCCGATCCGGTTGCCGAAGTTGAACCCGCTCGGCGGGCCGAAGGGTTCATAGGTGATGCCGGAGACAACTGTCAGCGCGACTCTAACGTTGGGCGGCGTCACTGCGATGCCGGTGATGCGTCCCATCTTATCGCGGCCGTATTCGACCCGCGCACCCGACGGATAGGTAATTGAATGAACCCGGCTCGCTGCATCGTAGGTATACCGAGTGCTAAGCGCAGATGAGGTCCGGATCTCCGATAGAACATCGCCACGCTCATCGTAATTGAACCGCACCGTGCCGCCAGCGTCGGTTAACTTGGTCACTCGACCGATGCCGAAGCTGGCCGTCGGTTCATCGTACACATAGGAGACCTTTTCGGCTGGATCGTCGCGGTGTATGCGCTGGGTTACTCGATTGAGCGCGTCATAGGTCCAGGTGGTAACTATCTCGGTGCTGCGGCTAACTCCGATCCGCACTCGCTTTACGAGATTTCCGTTCGCATCGTAAAAGAAGACGGTGTCCCCGCTATCCGGACTTTGTACGCCAATTACCTCGTCGAAGCCGTCGTAGGTATAGAGAGTTGAGTTACCATTGGGATCGGTCACTTTAATCGGATTGTCCTGCGGGTCATAAGCAATAGTGGTGATCCCACCTAATGCGTCGGTAATTCTGGAGAGCCTGTCGAGCGCATCGAAGACCTGCGTCGTGGCCCCACCCATAGGATCCGTGATTCTCGTCGGGTTGCCATTGGAATCATAGGAGTACTGGGTGGTCTGCGCGCTCGCGCCGATATCCTCGAGAAGTCGTCCGAGCGCATCGAAACGCGCCGAATGGGTAAACGACGTTGTCTTGTCCCTCGACACCGTTGTTTTGATGCTGTTGCCGAGCCCGTCGAGCGCAACATTGACCTGGTTGTTGAAGAGGTCAGCTATCCCCACCAGTCGGTGCGCCGCGTCGTAGGTCTCATTAAGCGATGAGCCATCGGGTAGCGTCACTGCGACCAGATTGCCGGCTGGATCATACTTGTAGCGTGTCTCTAAAGGAACCAACCTAGTCTGCGTCGTACTAGATGTCAGCCGGTTTTGGGCGTCATACTTAAGTTCTATCGTACCTCCGTTCGGATCTATGATGGTCTCTGGTAAGCCACCCGGTGAGCTTTTAGTGATGCGTGTGACCTGGCCCAAGGCATTAGTCAGGGCGACCAGCGCGCCGGTCGCATCGTAGCGGTACATGGTCTTCCCCCCTCGCGGATCAGTGATCGATTCAGGAAGCGAGTTCGCCCAGGTAATATGCCACGTCCGAGTCTCGCCGCGTGTCGAGTAAGGACTCGCGTTATTAGTCGTGTCGGTCGCGGCAAGAGTCACGAGATTTCCGCTCGAATCGTAAGTGAGATCAGTGGTCAAGCCCGGCGCAACGACCTGTCGCTGCAAACGGAAGCTCGGATCCCACTTGATCTTGGTGACTCGCTGTTGAGGTGTCCCCACCGCCTCTGTGACAGTCAGTGGAAGGCCGCGCGCATCGTTCTCGTAGGTCGTCTTCTTGCCGTTCCAATTGGTGTCGCTCGAAACATAGCCATTGCTGTCGTAGCTGATCTGCCGCTTCGTGCCGGCGGTTGTAGGCGAGCCGGGCTGCTCGATTTCCGTGCACACCTGAATTGGCGGGTCGAGTGGGCCTGCCTTGAATGGCTTAAATCGGTAGATATCTCGTGAACCGAGGGCGTTACTCACTGTGACGCTGTTGATGAGATCGGCACCGTTGTAGTCAAGCGTTGTAAGGTCGGCGCCGGCGCCGGCCGCGCTGGAAGCCGCCCGGCCATCGGAGCGATAAGCCCAGGTGGCAGATCGATTGCCGCTTTCATCAACGATTCCAGTTAATGCTTTCGGATAGCCCGGAACCTCGTAAAGATAGAATTGGCTGGTCGGCGGATTCGTCGAATAAGCGACCCGCGTTACGACACCCGTATGAGCATCGTAGCTGTAGCTGAGGATTAGCCCATCGGGAGTGGTAGCGCTGGCTATCTGCCCGTTTCGGTTATAGGTGAAGCTTAGCGTCCGGCCATAGGAGTCGTTTACCGAGATAACTCGTCCGTTCCCATTGTAATGCAGGAGTCGGGTGTAGCCGCCGCGATCTTTGATCGATGTCAGTCGCGCATAACTAGACCCATCCGCATAGGTCCAAACAGTGTCGTCCTTGTCGGTCATAGTCCAAGTCGAGCCGGAGTGCATGAGGTGGGCATCGATGTCCCTAGGCGGCTTCCAACGACCGTCACCATTGCGGATAAAATGAAATGAGTTATCGTCCGGAAGAATAGCTTCGACCGCATTGGGAAGACCGCCCAGAAAGAGAAAACTGTCATAGTTCGAGCGCCACCAACCGAACGAGGTTCGGATGTTCGCAGCGGGGTTGCTGTTGTAGTAGCGCGTGAGACTCAGTCGGTTCGATCCGGCGGTTTGGTAGTCAGTCACCTCTTCGAACATATTGCCGGTGCTGACGGTGATCGGAAGGCCAACGAAACAGACCCCTGGCGGGGCCGAGTTGCGCCCGCCTGCCGTCATCCCGCCGCCCGCGCCGGGACGCGGAATTGGTATGAGGTGAGTTTGCGGCTGGCACGGCACCGGCTTCTCGTACGTGCAATTTTGGCCGACGAGACCTAACCACATGTCGCCGGGTTGGGGAGCGGGGCAATGCCAAGCATAGTTCTGGTAGTACTCGGGCTGTTCGTAGGTTGGTGAAAGGTTCTGTTCGAAGACACCGGGACCACAGGGAGAGGAAGACGATGCAGCCGGATTGCCGTTGGAGTTGTACTGATCCTGCGCGAACGATGCTGCCGCGGCTGAGATGACTACCAGTAGAGCGAGAGAAAGCTCCAGCAGTCGCGATCTAAAGTGTTTGCAAGTGCAACGCCCAGAATCCATTTCGATTCTCCCGTCAGGCAAGCTTGCAGTCGAACGTTCTATAACATCCTGATGGCGTCAATGAATACGTTCGCTATAGAGCGATTTCAAGGAATCGTTCCGGCGACAGGTTCTGACTAACGGACCGGAACGTAGCCACGTCGCAAGAGTGCGCAAGTTTCATCTGTCATTCTTGTCCAAATCCGGAAAAGACTCCGGCTGCCCTCTAACCGGAGGGACGAGAGATTGATTAGACGGTGTTTTTTCACCATTGGGCGCAGATGGTGAACTGGGTTTCATGTCAGCGGGGTTGACGATAAACGGATAGACCTTATGCCCTTGTGCCGACGCCGGTCCCGTGGGCGCCGACGGCGAATTAGGTTTTATGTCAGCAGGGTTGACGATGAATGGATAGACCTTATGCCCTTGTGTTGCCGACACCGGTCCCGACTGGCCGGGGTTTCCACCACCGGGGACTCCGCCGTTAGTTGTATAGCCGCCGGGTTGCTGTGCGGACTGCCCAACTCCTGGCGATTGCGACTGAGAGGCAGCGGCAGGGTTCTGATTCTGTGATCCACCGGCGGACTGCTTTCCCGCTGTGGAATTACCGGCGGCCGAGTTGGCGCCAGCGCATGGCACGGGCTTTTCGTAGAGGCAGTTCGAGCCCTGCATTCCCAGCCAGGTGTCGCCTGGATTGGGTTGAGGACAAGATGAACCGCCTCCGGGCGTGGACTCCGCCGGAAGTTGATACTGCGGCGAAAGGCCCTGCGAGAAAACACCAGGTCCGCAAGCCCCCTGCCCCGAAGCAGGCGCTTGCGCGAAGCATCGCGCCGAAAGTCCGATCGCCACGACGACTGACAGCATCGTAGCGGCCAAGGCTGACTTCATCTTGTCGTATTCAAGAGGCTCCATGACCGTGGTCCCCTCCGGGGAGGCCGATTCCTCGTCAGGCAAGCATGCAGTCGAGCGTTCTATATCATCTTGATGGCGTCAATGAATAGGCGCTGGCGTTTGCGCTCGAGATCCGGGCGGCCGTCGATGGCTCGCGAGACTCGTAACCTGATTCGTCAGATGAGCGGCGCCAACCCGCTGCGGACTGCTGCTCTACGTCATGATCATTTTGGCCCACGATCGCAGGAAAATCGTACGCATCGATGTCACCGAACGCCCGACGGCAGCCTGGCTCTCGCGCCAAGTGACCGAACCTTCCCGTCGGACACGGCGCCCCGGTATCTGCTTCGCGACCGTGACGCATCGAATCGCTCGGATTTCCGCAGCCGGGTTAAAGCGATGGTCATCACGGAAGTCATAATGGCGCCAGCTCCCCGTCGCAGAACGCTTACGTCGAGCGCCGGTTGAGAGATAGTCTCGCTCCATGATCCGGTTTATTGGCGTGGAGTGCCCTGCCGGCGCTCATCGCGCACGCTCTATCTGTTCGCTGGGTAACGCCGCCTCGGCAACGCGCGCTTGAATCATGGGCTCGGAGCGAATCATTCCATACAGGGCCGAAGCTATCGCTGCGCCGATCAAAGGCGCGACGATGAACAACCATAGTTGTCCAAGCGCCCATCCGCCTACAAACAACGCCGGTCCGATGCTTCGCGCTGGATTGACCGAAGTATTGGTTACCGGAATTCCGACCAAATGGATCAGAACGAGCACGATCCCGATCGGGATGCCGGCGAAACCAACCGGCGCCTTAATATCAGTCGACCCAAGCACCGTGAACACCAGGAAGAAGGTCAGCACCACTTCGGCGACGAACGCAGCCATCAGGTTGTACCCTCCAGGAGAATGCGCGCCATAACCATTGGCTGCGAACCCCGCCGCCGATGGATCGTACCCGGCACTCGTACCGCCCGCGACCATCAGTAGAACGCCGGCCGCAATAATCCCGCCCACGATCTGTGCGACGATATAGCCGGGCGCGTATTTTGCTTCGAACTTTCCGCTGAGCAGGAGTCCCAATGTCACCGCCGGATTGATATGGCACCCGGATACGGGTCCAATCGCATATACCATCGCCAGCAGCGAAAACCCGAACGCGAACGCGACTCCGGCGAAGCCGATTTTGCCGCCCGCCAGAACAGCCGCGCCGCAACCGCCGAAGACCAGTACGAACGTTCCGATTAGTTCCGCCAGGTATCGCTTCATATGTGCCTCCTGGTGCCGAGTTGCCCATCTACCCAAGAGTCAACTCCTTCGGCGACCAGCTACCTAAGTAGCGCTTAGGCTGTCTATATGGAATGGGTTTTGAATCGAAACATTTCTGCGCGGATTGTGCCGATCACACATCTTTGCTCGTGCCAGAGGACAGGAAGTTCGAACGTTCGGTGAGAGTCTTCGCGGTAAGCTCCGGCTGGCGGTCCACTATTACCTGTCAAAGGCCGTTACGGAAGGTTGACCGATGCGAGAAACCGTGAAAGTGAGTCATCCCCGAGATGCCCAAGCCCAGCGCGAAGACGACGCCCGAAATGTGCTACCCCGGACCCGGAATCGATTCCGTGGCTACTGTTAACCGCAACCAGTCACATCGGCGACAATGTGATGAAAAACGTTTCTAGCATCCAGCGCTTGCAGACGAAAGGTGGTAAAGCCCCCGGCTAAAGGCTGCGAACCATCACACATAGGTGAGCAGGCGCGAATCTCCTATGCAGCCGACTACTACTTCTACGCGTCGCAAGAGTAAGCAGCCGTCGCGTGACGCGCGGCTGGCGGAGTTCGGGAAGGTGGCGGAGCGCTATCCCGTGTTCCGCATTCTCGCGTCACCGGCAATTGCGGTTACCGTGGCCTCTTTGGCCGAAAGCCGCCACACCCAAATCTATCGCATCGCAGTTCTCCGATCCTGAATCGTGTTGAGGTAAGCGATTATTTTGCCGATCACCTCACCGATCCCATATTCACCCCGTTCGCCCTGGCCAAGCTCGTAAAGCTTCTCTCCCCAAACCGGCATCTCGTGACTGCCATGCGCTCTGGCCGTATCGCGACCGTCGATCAGGTTGGCGATGCGATGCGCCGGCAGCGGCATGCCATACTTGTCGCCGAGCATGCGCAGATTCGCTGGCGGCGTGGCCAGGCTCTTCGCCACCGGACCGTCTCCGAGGCCGTCGGTACCGTGGCAAGACGCGCAGTAGCGGACGAAGTACTTGTGCCCGTCGGCCACGTCGTCGCCCGCAGATAGCGCGGGCTGCGCGAGCGACAGCGCGGCACCCACCGCAAAGATTACTCCCAACGCTTTTAGCTTCATCGATTCACCCAGCTATTCTTATAGCATGCTCAATGAGCGACAGGTGTCGCACTTGAACTCGGAGTTGGAGTTGACGTAGGCGACGGTTGCATTGCTGTTGCGGCCACCTCCGGATCCGGAATGTATTCCGGTGGATACGCAAGCCGCCGCCAGCTGAGCAGCATGAGCGTCAGCGCTCTCGATTCTTCGGGCTTTAAGTTGAAGTCGGGCATCTGCGTACCCGGTGTAACCATGCTGGCCTGCGCGAGATGCTCCACGTTCCAATTGAAAAACGTATGCGGGCCCTTCACGTGTGCGAAGTTCAACAGTTCGGGATTGCGGTCGCCCTCGTAGGTCAACTCAGGCCCGGTGGTGCCGCCGCGCCCTTCGACAACATGACATACCAGGCACTTTTTCTTTTTGAAGAGCTGTTTGGCGAGATTGATCTCTTCCATCCCCGGTGTGGCGGCATCATGACGATGGCAATCGTTGCAGCGCATCTGGATCATCTCGCTCATCTTGAGTCCGGTTTGCACCGCGAGCGTGCGAGAGAGCATTGGATCTTCCCATCCCGTGCCGCCTTGATGAGCCCCCGAGACTGTAGTCGCCGCGCCATCGCCGCCGTGGCATGGCGTGCATCCGAACCTCGCGAACTCATGCTTTGCGATCCACTCGTTCATCGGATGCGGCTTCAGCGGCTCCGCGATCGAGGCGGGCAGAACTGACGCCCATTCATACCCCAGGTGACAGGTGATGCACCGGTCGGTCACGCCTATCTTGGGAATCCAGATCTGCTGAATCCCAGGGCGGAAGTCGCGAGCTTCCTCGATTTTCCCGTAATGCCCAAGCAGCCGCGGAAACTCCCGTTGATACGATCCCCATTCGGTGCTGAACTCAAGCCAGAAGCAGATCACGACCAGCACCAGGAACAGGATCGACATCGCGACCAACCAGCCGAAATCCTTCGCCTCGTACGATTCGTTCGTCTCCGCCATGTCAGTAGAGCCGCGGCGTCTCGGGGCGTGGCTGGCCGGGCCAGTAGATCCGCCAGTAGGGACCGCGTAGGTAAACCCCGACCAAGATCAGGATGACGATCGCGAGCGTTGCGACGACAAAGGTTGCGTTCTGCCGCTTGCGCTCGGGCGCGAGCCATCGCCCTTGTGCGCGCTGCGGCGAACGATCGAGCCACGGCCACAGCGTCAGCACCCCGAGCAGAAATCCCGGTAGCAGGATTCCTCCCAGCAACGCGCCGCTGACTGTAAACCCACCGAACCGGACCGTCGTTGACGCGACCAGCTCCTGCAGCCAGACGAAATACCACGGCGCTTTCGCCGGATTCGGCGTCACCGACGGATTCGCGAGACCCTCCAGCGGAGCGTTGAACAGCAACGCGGCCAGCAGCGTGATGTTGAACACGACCAGGAAGACCAGCGCGATTCGCCGCGACATGTTCGGCGACGAAAAAACCTGGTCTTTTTCTTCCAATTCTGTCGAGCTCATTACCGCCACAGAGGTGCCGGGGGTGAGTCCAAACAGCGAATAGCTCTTAGTCCTCGGCGGAATGGCTTTGGGAGCCATCGTGCGCGTGACCCGGATTTGTTCGATTGCGGCCAGCCCGCCGTCCTTGCGCACGCGCCACATGTGATAGGCGAACAGCAGCCAGACGAACACCGGCAGGAAGAAAACGTGGAGCACGTAAAAGCGCAGCAAGGTTTGCTGTCCGATCTCGTGGCCGCCGAGCAGCAGGAATTGAATCGTTGGCCCGACCAACGGCGCTTGCTTCGCGATACTGGTGCCAACCGTGATTGCCCAGAACGCGAGTTGGTCCCACGGCAGCAAGTAACCGGTGAAGGATAGGAACAACGTCGCGAGAAAGAGAACGACTCCGACTACCCAGTTGATGGCCCGCGCGCCGCGATATGCGCCGGTGAAGAACACTCGCGCCATGTGGATGTACACGACGGCGACCATCCCTTCCGCAGCCCATCGATGCTGATTCCTGAGCAGGCGGCCGAAGCTGACGGCGTACTCCAAATCCTTGATGCTGCCGTATGCGCGCTCGGTGGAGGGCACGTAGAAGAACATCAGCATCACGCCGGTGACGGTCAGGATGAGCAGCAACGACGCTGACGCGGTGCCCAGCCAGAACGAGTAGTTCCAGTCCATGCTGGCGCGCGCGACTTTGGCGGGAAACCAGTGGAGCCAGAAGTTCTTGACGATCGCTTCGGACGATTCGCGATCGCTCTCGGGCGACCATGCCCACGAAGTCTTGCGCCACAGCGCCTTGATCTTGTCGCCCACCGATCAGGCCTTGCCTTTTCCGCCGAGCACCAGCCTGAAGTTGCGCGCAACGTCGCTTCCGCTATCCACTTGCAGGTAGCCGTCGGGCGAAACCGTGGTG
>Ga0209040_10003988_pt1 | contig 11216 bp, 10 predicted proteins | sample BogFormECP12_OM3_FD_188240 | JGI IMG/M metagenome (GOLD analysis project Ga0209040, IMG submission 188240) | Bog forest soil microbial communities from Calvert Island, British Columbia, Canada - ECP12_OM3 (SPAdes) (version 2) | ecosystem: Environmental > Aquatic > Freshwater > Wetlands > Bog ... | reverse complement strand
GCTAATCTGTTCCACGGACGGCCTCCTTTGTCTGAGATCTACAGCGACCTCATTCTGGCACGCTTGATGCCGTCGGGGGCCGTCCACACCAACAGAACGGCAGTGACCTGGGCGTGTACCGCCGGGATCCTATAGGTGTTCACGAGGCAGCCGAGGCCGACCGAGAGCGGTATCGTCGGGCGGTCAGTCGAATAATAGGCGCCGATCGCCGATCGCCACTGCGTACGCAGCGCCAGAAACCGCCCGTCCCGGTCGAGCGCCAACTCGGTGTCGATCACACTGCCGCAGCCTTGTTCGTCGCTGAGCATCCCTTCGCTACGGTCGGCGATCCAGCGTACCGGGCGACCGGTGACCTCGGACGCCCAAAGCGAGAGCGCGTATTCCGGATAACAGCCGCCCTTCATGCCAAAGCCACCGCCCATGTGATCGCAGACCACCCGGATCTGGTGGTGCGGCAGCTTGAAGATCCGGTCGGCGAGCGCCGCTCTCGTGCCATGGACGGACTGAACCGTGCAGCGGATCGTGTAGCGATCCTGGTCGCGGTCGTAGGAGCCGAGGCAACCGCGCGGCTCCATCGAGTTCGCGGTCACCCGGTTGATCACGGTCTTATGGCGGACGATGTGGGTGGCCCTGGCGAACGCCGCATCGACGGCCGCCGGGTCGCCGACTTCGTGAAAGAATGCTTCGTTGCCGGGGTTCTCATCCCATACCGCCGGTGCTCCGGGTACCAGTGCGGCTTCGGCGCCGATGACCGCGGGCAGCGGCTCGTAATCGATCGCGATCAGCTCGGCGGCATCCTTGGCTTGGTGCACGCTCTCGGCGACGATGAACGCGACCGGGTCCCCGACATAGCGGACGCGGTCACCTGCGAGCAGCGGCTGCGGGCACACGAAGGCCGGCGATCCGTTCCGCCGCCGGCGGCGGACAGCCGGCATCAAGGTGCCGAGGCCGCGCCGGGCGAGATCTGCGCCCGTCAAGACGCACAGCACACCGGCGGCCGACCGCGCGCGCCCGACATCGAGCGCCGCGATGCGCGCGTGCGCGTGGGGCGAACGCAGGACATAGCCGTGCGCTCCATTCGGCTCCCTGACGTCGTCGACATAGCGGCCCTTGCCTTTGAGGAGGCGCAGATCCTCCTCTCGTCGTACCGGCATCCCGATCGATTGCACGCTCATCGTCTCGTCCCCCAGCTAATGGTGCCCCCCGGCCATGCCGCCACCGTGGGCACCGCCCATGCCGCCTCCATGGGCAGCGGCGAAACCATGGCCGAAGCCATGCGCGAAGCCATGACCGAACCCATGGTGGAAATGGTTGAACCGCTGTACAACGACGATCGACGGCGCGAGGCCGAAAAACCAAGGAGAGCCCCACCAACCCCAATAAGGAGCCCCGGCCCAATCCCAATAAGAAGAGAAGTCGGAATAAGGATAGGAAGAGGGGTAGGGGGAATACGCCGGCGGCGGGACCTCATAGACCTGGGGCGGCAATCCCGGGGTGGTCTGCGTGATCCGCCAGCTTCCATCGGCCTGCTGGCAGGCTTCGACGGCAGCTTGCACCTGCTGGCCACCGACAGTCACCGGGACGGTGTAGCTGGAGCAGGGCGGCGGCGCGGGCGGTTGTGTGCTGGCCGTCGGCGCCGGCTGGGGTTGGCCGCCCTCCGGCGCGGCGACAGTTGCATCAGGCAAGGGCTGACAAGCCCCGCAGGCCAATACCATCGCTAGGGTCGAGATCCGGCGCATCGCTGCCTCCCCGGTTCCGCGCTCAAGCCCTGCGCGTCGGATCGTCCCCGAGCCTGACGACGAGCTTGCCGAAATTGCGGCCTTGAAGAAGCCCGATAAAAGCTTCGGGCGCCCGATCGAGCCCGTCGACGATGTCTTCGCGATATTTGAGCTCGCCGCTTTTCAAGAGCGGTGCGGCCATCGCGCGATATTCGCCGAACCGCTGCCACTGATCGCTGACGATGAACCCCTGGATGCGCAACCGCCGGCGCACCGCCGACACCAGATTGGGACCCGGCCGCGGTTCTAGATCATTGTATTCCGAGACCATGCCGCACATGACCATGCGGCCGAAATCGTTGAGCCGCGGGAACACCGCCTGCTGGACCGGCCCGCCGACATTCTCCCAATAGACGTCGATCCCTTTGGGACAGGCCCGATCGAGTGCCGCGCCGAGGTCCGCCGAACGATGATCGATGCACGCGTCGAAGCCGAGCTCGGCCTCGACATAGCGGCATTTATCGGTGCCGCCGGCGACACCCACGACACGCGTACCGGCGCGTTTGGCGAGCTGGCCCGCGACCGCCCCCACGGCACCCGAGGCCGCCGAGATCACCACGGTCTCGCCGCGTTGCGGCCGGCCGATCTCGCTCAACCCGACATAGGCAGTGAGCCCCGGCATGCCGAGCACGCCGAGTGCGGTCGAGAGCGGCGCCTCGGCCGCATCGAGCTTGAGGAGGGCTTTGCCGGGAACCGCGCTATAGAGCTGCCAGCCATAGCCGCCCAGAACATAGTCGCCCTCGCGGAAGGCCGGGTCGCGCGAGCGCACGACCTCGCCGACGACCCCGCCTTCCATGACGGCGCCCACCTCAACCGGCCGGGCATAAGACCGCACACCGCTGATGCGGCCACGCATATAGGGGTCGAGCGAGAGATAGATCCCGCGCACCAGCGCCTCGCCCTCGGCCGGGTCGGGCAGCGGCGCGTCGGTAATCGCGAAATCCGCCAATGTCGGCGACCCGGTTGGCCGCCGTTTCAGCAGGACCTGTCGGTTCCGGTTTTCCATCGCCTGTTCCTCCGATCCGGAGCGATTGATCGAGGCAGCTTATCGCCGCGCGAGCCGAAGCGCCATCGGCGGGCGGACACGCAGCGTTCGGACGCGCGGAGAGTTGGGGCATGGTTGACCTCTCCGCATTTCCCCTGACGGCAGGGAAAAAAAAGCTTTTCAGTCCTCGAAAAGTGCCTCTACGATGTCATAAATATATCGTAATCAATGACTTGGAGAGTTTTGACCGAGTCTGCCGACACCGGAATTTTGAGCGCTCGGCAGCGGATTGGCAGGGGAATTTGCGGTAGAGGAACGGGAGGTGCGAACCAACCGCAGGCTCGTTCTCACGGCGTCTCACCGAGGATCGCCTTTGCCGCATAGGTGAAGGCGTTGGCGAGCTGCCCGTCTTGTACCAGCTCGCCGATGTGGCAATTGAACGCCGCGCAAATCGCCGCGAGCTCGGCGAAATGAATGCGCCGCGCGCCAGTCTCGATCCGGTGATAGCTCAGCCGCGACATGCCGAGGACGCGCGCTGCCGCCTCCTGGGTCAGGCCCAGCATTCGGCGCCGCCGCCGCACGGCGGATCGTATGCAGGCTTGATCATCATCGGACCGTCGCATCGGCCTCTCCGGTGATCTCGCGCCGAACAGCCCAGCCCCTAAGCCGGCGCCCGCACGCGTCGCTTTCGATCGGTATCCCGACGACCGAGGCCCGGTAAAATTAACCATCTATGCCGAACTCCTTTAAATAATCTTGTGCAAATAACAACATCGCGTCGAATGCAGCGAGGCTCTTAATTCGCACCGTTAGGATTAGTTAAACTACCAAGTATTACCGAAAATGTCAATAATTATGTGCTAAATTGGCACGATTTTGACGTGGCCTTGACGTTTCGCCGCGGAATCCCCGAAACGCACGGCTGGGCAGGGCCCGCTCCGCCCCGGAGTCACCGATGGATTTTACGCTGCCCGACGATCTCGCCGAGCTGAAGGAGCGCACCGAGCGCTTCGTGCGCGAGCAGATCCTGCCCTATGAGAACAACACGAGGCAGACGGCGCACGGGCCGGCCGAGGAATTGCGGCGCGAACTCGTCGGGCTCGGGCGCCGGGCGGGCCTGCTCAGCCCGCATGTCGGCCGCGAGTGGGGCGGCTTCGGGCTCGATCACCGGGCAAAGGCGGTCGTCTTCGAGGCAGCCGGATATTCGCCGCTCGGCCGGTTCAACTGCTTCGCTCCGGACGAGGCCAACATGCACCTCCGCGAACAGGCGCCGAGCAGCGCCAGAAGGAAGAGTGGCTGCGCCCGCTCGCCGTCGCGAAATCCGCTCGTGCTTCATGATGACCGAGCCCGCATCCGGCGCTGGGTCCGACCCGTCCATGCTGCGCGCGCGACGGCGCCGAATTCGTCATGGGACCGCATGGCGCGACGATGTTCCTGTCGCCGATGAATGCGCTGGGGATTTACATCGAACGGGTGCTCGACACCTTGAACACCTTCATGGCCGGCGGTCGTCGCCGGGTTGCGGGTGCCGGAGAGCGCCGTGCTGGGGGCGCGTCGGCGCCGGCTTTCGCCATGCCCAGGCGCGCTTCGCCCCAGCGCGCCTGACCCATTGCATGCGCTGGCTCGGCGCGGCAGGCCGTGCCCACGACATCGCCGCCGATTACGCGCGGCGGTGCACCGCCTTCGGCAAGCCGATCGGCGAGCATGAGGGGGTCGGGTTCATGCTCGCCGACAACGAGATGGACATCCAATCAGAGCCGGCTGGTAATCTGGCACGCGGCCTGGGTGCTCGACCAGGGCGAGCGCGGCACGCACGAGTCGAGCATGGCCAAGGTCATCTGCTCGGAGGCGATCTGGCGGGTCGCCGACCGCCACATGCAGATATTGGGTGGGGCTCGGCATCACCGACGACACGATCGTCGCGCGCCTCTTCCTCGAGGTCCGCCCGTTCGGCATCTATGACGGCCCCTCCGAGGTGCATCGCTGGAGCATCGCCCGGCATGTGCTGCGGGCGGGGGCGGGGTCATCGTGACGGCGACCGACGCAACCAAACCGATGATCGTTCGCGCGGGGACACGCCCTCACCCCTCAGTGACGCTTCCGCTTTTTTCTCTGTAATCGGAATTATATAGCAAACACCCCTAGCTGAGTTGCGGCGCCGGCGGCGCAAACGGGCTCCAGGCCGCGCAGCCCGGGGCGAAATGGTTCATCTTGGTCCCCATCGCGGCCTTGCCTGCGCCGTGACGGCGACGGCCGGGGCGTCGAGATCCGAAATCAGCCGCCGGATCGCATCGTTGCGCTGAACGAGGCTCTCGCCCGCGCTGACGAGCAGATCGACATCCTCGTCGGGGGATCGTCAGGCCTGTCGGGATCGCTTGCAGACGTTGGCGTTCCTGTGGATCGGGAATGCTCGCCAGCGATATATGTACGAGCGCGCCGCGCACATCGGCGCAATCATGCCCCTCGATGACCCGCGCCTGGGCGCAACGGGCTTTCTGCAAGCTTTCAACCAATTGATGCAGCTCGCTGGCGGTCAGGTTCAAGGTTTCGAAATTGTGGGCATCGATCTGGGTGCCGGAAACCGCACCGAAGATCTGGCCGAGACCAGTTACAACCCGTTGCTTCGATAACGATGGATCGCTCGCCGACTGCCCGTCGACGCTCAGGACCAGAACCCGGCGCGCCTTAAGCGCGACCCGGCGAAAGGTCTCGCTATTCTCGTCGAGCGCTATAGCGCCGTTCGTAACACCCCGCAGAGCGAGATTGTCCGAGATGCCGCCGTCGAGCAGGTGGACGTATTTGGTGCGCTCCGGGTCGAGAAAGCGGTTCGCGGTCCTCGCCAACAGGGCGCGACGGGACAGTTCGTCGGGCGTATCGGTCCACTCCGCCGGCGCCGCGGTCGGCGGCCGAACGCCGCGGCAATCCGGTGTGTGGCTGGTCAGAGTGATCGGCGTAAATAATACCGGAAAGCCATTGCTGGCCGCGACCGCGCGCGCCACCGGAAAGCTCGAGAGGTCGGAGCAGATCAGGTCGAAATAGGGTTGGGTGAATGAGAACGGGATGCCATTGGCGATGTCGGTGGCGTCAACCGAGATGACCGGCAAGCCCTGGCGGAGCAGGTCGGCGCCATGAAACATCAGCCGGTCATAGACCTCTGCCATCCGATCATTGGTGCCGTAATAGGGGTTGACCAGCCACTCCCAATTCCACGGCAGCAGATAGGTGCCATAGACATACGCGTTGATATCCACCTTCAGAAACTCGCTGGGAAAGGTCTCAAAGCTCTTGTCGTGGTAGAGCCCGTAATGCATCGCCGGAAAGCTGCCGCCTGAGACGGAGGCGATGTAATCGAGCTCGTCCAGCAATGAGCGGGTTTGCCCTCCTTCGACAACCGGGATCTGCCGCAAGCCGCGCAGCACGCCGTGGGCGAAGGCGGCGGAACGCTTGCCGCCGCCGGAAAATGCCATGATGAACACGATCTCGCCCTGCGGCCGTTGCAGCATCGGCAGTAGCGAATAGCCACCGCTGTATACCGGCATCCCCTGGGCGTCCTGCGGCAGCGGCTCGTTTGTCGGCACGAACGCAGTTTGGCAACTGCCCAGCAGCAGAGCCAGGGTAGCCAAAAGAGTCTGCCGCAGATGCCGCCAGTCGCCGAACCTTGCCATACTTCGTGTCCTCCACTTGATCCGCTTTGCTTATAAGCCATTGACGCGCCGGCGGCGGCGCGACGCTTATGCTGGCAACCGCCTAGAACCGAACGCGAAGGCGGGTGCCGAGCAGGACGCCGGTGTCGATGCCGGTGAGTTGCCGGGGCGTCGTCAGGCTGAGGGCTCTATTGAGACCTGAATCGACGATCTGCAAATCGGTAGTAAGGTTCATCCACGACGTAATCGTCGCGTTGTAGTACATCTCGATCGCATCCTCGCGTTGCAGGCCTAGGTTGAACTGCTGGCGCAGAAAGGGGAGAAAACTGTCGCTGAACTGGGTCCGGGCGAGGCCTAAGCCGAAGCTGTCGTCGGGGCGGCCCGGCACCACGCCTTTGCCGCCGATGCCGGCGAGGAAGGCGTATTGAACGGGGTTCGGGTTCCCGTCGGAAGCCCCGAACCCGAAAAAGACACCGACCCCGTGCTTGGGATCGCCGTCGGGCTGCCAGAAATACTGATCGAAGGCATAGCTGATCGTCCAGCTGCGGTCCTCGTGGTTTGCGGGCTGGGTCGGAACCAGCAGGCTCGGGAACGAGTTTGCGAGGATTTGCTCCAGAACCGGTCCGGGGTTTGCCAAACGGGGAAACTGCTGGGTCAACAGCAGACTAACGATGTTGGAGGGGTTTTGGTCGAGCGAAAACCGCTCCGCGTTGTTCCACGTAAAGCCGAGGCTCTGGTGACCGACCAGCCCGAACGGCTTGATAGTCAGCGCGCCGTTGCCGACGATCATCACGCCGTTGAAGGCTTGGCTCACATCGTTACTGATCGGCGCGCCGTTCGGGCCGAGCGCCAGACCCGACAAAACGATGTCATCTCGCGGCAGGACGAGGACACCCCCGCCAAATGTCGACAGCGGGACCTGTTGGACGGTCATCGGAAAGTTGAATGCGGCGTTTAGAAACTGGGTGCGGTAGTCGCCGTAAAACTCGGTTGCCCCCAAGTCTAACGTGTTGATCTTGCCGGCGATCACACCGAATTGGGGGCTGAGGAACTGGGTAAGCGTCGCGTTTGTCAGCGCGGTTATCGTTAGGCGCGGGCAGCAGGGCGGCAGTGTTTACCGGCACAATTGTGCCGGCGTTCTGAAACACATTGCTGCCGAACCCGGTATCAGCCTCGACCTTAAAGAACCCGCCCGGCCAAAGGCCCAGCTTCTGGGTGTCCACATTGAGCGTGTAATCGGCGTTGCCCCAGAAACTGCCGCCGGTGCTGCGGCCGCCGCTGGTGACGACCTGTGGGGTCATCAGCAGATCGACATCGAACACAATCCCCTTCTTTCCGAGTTCGTCCCGCCACCCGCCCCAGTCGCCCGTGAGGCGAGGCCGGGACAGAAGGTCGCCGCCCCAGGTGTCAGGCACATCGACCTGAGCGCTCGCTTGACCAGAAAGGATGACGAACGCTAGACCGACGAGCAGCCACCACGTTTTAATCGTTCTCGCCATCGGCGTGCTTCTCCTGACATCGAGAGTGTATTGCGGCCATCCTGTAACCTTCTTAGTCGTGATGACATAGCGGCAGGGATAGGGCTGGGCTCCTTGCGCGATCCAGATCTGCCAATCGACGTCTTTCGTGCGAAAGGCAAGGTGATCGCACTCGACGCCGCGGATCACGCCGCTTCCGAGATCCTTCGCATCATTAACCAGCGGCATCAGCTCTTTATAAGGATCCGACATCAGCAAATCGGCGGCTGGGACCGGCCTGTGGTACTTGTCCCGCAACACGTCGACTAATTGATCGATCGTGCCCGGCGCTTCGACCTGAGCATAGAGGTTTGCGTTCTTACCGAGCAGGGTCAGCGTTTTTCCATCAAATACCATGTCGACATTTGCAAATCCGCCCGTGCGCGTCGCGTGAAGCTTATCAGGGCGATTAAGAGTCACAGTACCGGAACTTGCCAACCCCACTTTCTGCTGCTGTGTGGAGACGATTTCGAGGTTGGTGTCATAATCGAACGATATAGCCTTCTGCGCCGCGAGATAGTCAGACATGGCTTTCAACAAGCTTCGGGCTTGCGCTTCATCGGCGTAGGCAACCGATGTGCTTGCCGTTCCTGCTGCCACTATGGCAAGAACGATTAAGCATGTCTTTGCAGTTCTGGTTAAATAGCCGTGGAGATTGCGCGGCCGTGGTTTTGACTGCGCCGGTTTCTCACGTCGTTCCGTCATGGACACCTTCCCGCCATCGTGAAAGGCTTCGCGCCCTCAACATCAAAACGATAGCCATCCGTCGCGGGGCGTGATCGCAGATCGTTGCGGGGTTATATGAAATTCTTGCGCTAATATTGTCTGCAGCGGGTTGCCAAAATACCCGTCGGGTTCAGGCCAGAGCAGCGCGGAACCGTCCGGGGGTCATCCCGATCTCGCGGCGGAAAATCGCTGTCAGATGGCTCTGGTCGGCAAAGCCGACTTCCAGCGCGATCGAGGCTAATGGCTGAGTGGTCCGCCGCATCAGGGTTTTTGCCCGCTCGATCCGCCGTTGCATGACATAGCGCTGGGGACCGACGCCGACCGCCTGTTTGAATGAGCGGCTGAAGTGGTAGGGGCTGAGGCAAGCGATGTCGGCGAGCACAGTGAGCGAGAGGGCGTCGTCGAGATGCGCCTCGACATAGTCGCGCACGCGCTGCAGCCGTTCCGGCGAAAGACCCTTGCTGGTCGGCAGCGGGAGATGCCCGACAAAACGCCTGGCGAGGCGGATACACAGGGCCGTGCCCAGGCTTTCGACCAGGATCCTGTCCGCAAAGCCGCCTTCGACCTCTTGGGCCAAAGTCGTGGCGATTTGGCCTAGTAAGGGGTCGTGCAGGTGAAGCAGGTGTTCGAAGCGGGCTGCCTTAGCCCCAAGCTCCGGCGAACGTAGCATCCAGGTCCCGCCAACCCTTCGCCTCTGCTCCGCTCACGGCGATATGCGTCTCAAGGTGATCAATAAGGCTTTTCGGGACTCGATCCGTGCGAGCGCGTCGCTCTGCCGGGATCTTCGAAAGCCGATCAAACCGCTGCTGTGCCTTTTCCGTCAGCAACGGGCTAAGTATGGGCGAGCTTGGCGAGACGAATCCTGGCCCGGCCATGGATGCGATCACGGCCGCAGGGGGTGGATTGTAAGGCCGCCCGCTATCTGAGATGTAAATCTCCCGAGTAAAAACGTCCAAACTGGCCTTGATATCGTTGAGCAGGCGACGTAGGGAGATTACGCGGCCCCCGTTGTCCCACAAGCGCCGAATCCCGAGAATCTGTGCGTCTTGGTGACCCTCGAGAATGGTTCTTACGAGCAGTGGGTTGTGGAGGGGACTCTGCGGGTCGTTCTCCGCCGCAGCGGCGAGAGTGCGAACCGCGAGGTCGTTGGTAACCATTTTGAACATCTGTGACCAGATTGGATGGTTCGGATCAGCCTGGAGCCATGCGAGCCACTTCTTGCGTAGTTCGCGGTGCCTCCTGAGGCCGTTTTTATCTTGGACATCGCACTGATCGATCGGGATCTCTTGAAGCCCACTCTGGCCCATCGCGGCCTCCTATCAACGACCGCCTGCGATCACGGTGACAGTTTACCCAAACCCCGTCACAGTGACGGCGGTTCAAAGCGGTTTGCAGGCTCCGCCCGCGCGTCATGTTCGGTGCGAGCGGATCATCCGCTCATCCTCGGAGCCAGCTAGAGGACTCTCGGTCGGCCGATCAGCGCGCTCGCTCGCTGTCTTACAAGGCGAAACACCTTGTCCCTGCCAATACTGGTGCGGTCTGGGCATTCAATTTCCCAAACCTTTTGCCCAGCGGCGATAAAGTCTCGGGCGAACGCGAGGGCATCATCGAGATCCACCGCCCCGCGGGCAATCAGTATCGATTTCCGGGCGAGAAATTCTTCCTCAGTTTTGGGCGCGTATGGCCCACCCGTCGCATAAACTCGAAAGGTCATGTGCCTTGCTCTTGAAGATGCCGGGCGCTCAAAAGCCGAAGGACGAGCTTTACCCAACAAACGAAACTATACATGGCCAACGACGGAGAGTCCATAAACAAGGAGCAAGACGATGCCACCTGCCATCGATGAGTCCAGCACTTATTGATCATGAAGGACGACAACCGGATAAAATTGAGGTGCAGATTGGATAAGCCCGGAAAGCCAGGCCATCGCCAACTCAAGGCCTATCAGGATACGCGTTTCCTGGAGAGCAAGGATGCGCGCGCCTTGCGCATCCTTGCGGAGTACTTGGAGCCGCTCAACCGCTTCCAGCGCCATAACGTCCAGGACACAATTGTGTTCATGGGGTCGGCTCGGCTGCGCTCGGAGGAGGCGGCAAAGGCAGCATTGGCCGAGGCGGAGCGAGCGGGACAGGGCATCGTGGCCGCAGAAATGGCCCTGCGACTCTCGATTTATTACGAGGCGGCGCGAAAGCTCGCCCAGCGTTTGACGGTTTGGTCAAAAAAGCTCGACCGCGAGGAGCGGCGCTTCGTCGTCTGCACCGGCGGCGGTCCCGGCATCATGGAGGCGGCCAATCGCGGTGCTTCCGAGGCGAAGGGCTCAATGTCGGGTTGACCATCTCGATCCCGGACGAAGAGTTCGACAACCCCTATGTCAGCCGGGAACTGCGCTTCTACTTCCATTACTTCTTCATGCGGAAGTTCTGGTTTGTCTACCTCGCCAAGGCGGTTGTGCTATTCCCGGGCGGCTACGGCACGCTCGACGAGCTGTTCGAGATCCTGACCTTGGTACAGACGCGCAAGACACGCAAGCGCATGCCGATCGTGCTCTTTGGCGCCGAATACTGGG
>Ga0209040_10003987_pt1 | contig 11216 bp, 8 predicted proteins | sample BogFormECP12_OM3_FD_188240 | JGI IMG/M metagenome (GOLD analysis project Ga0209040, IMG submission 188240) | Bog forest soil microbial communities from Calvert Island, British Columbia, Canada - ECP12_OM3 (SPAdes) (version 2) | ecosystem: Environmental > Aquatic > Freshwater > Wetlands > Bog ... | reverse complement strand
TTGATCAACGGCCTGACGCTCGGGTCGATCTACGGGCTCATCGCGATCGGCTACACGATGGTGTTCGGCATCATCGGCATGGTCAATTTCGCCCACGGCGACGTGTTCATGCTGTCGGCGTTCATCGCGCTCATCGTCTTCATGATCCTGACCCAGATTCTAGGGCTCGGCTCGCTGCCGATCGCCTTCGTCGTGGTGCTGATCGCCGCCATGGCCCTGACCGCCCTCTGGAACTGGACCATTGAAAGGCTCGCCTACCGCCCGCTGCGCGGATCGTTCCGTCTCGCCCCGCTCATTTCGGCGATCGGCATGTCGATCTTCCTGTCGAACTTCGTGCAGGTCGTTCAGGGGCCGCGCAACAAACCGGCACCGCATTTGCCTAACTACGTCTTTGGCTTTGGCGGCGAGCAGTTCGGGGTCACGCTCTCCGTGCGCCAAATCCTCATCATGGTGGTGACCGCGATTCTGCTCGCCGGCTTTTGGTATCTCGTCCAGCGCACGTCGCTCGGCCGGGCGCAGCGGGCCTGCGAACAGGACCGCAGGATGGCGGCGCTGCTCGGCATCGACGTCGACGCGACGATCTCGATCACCTTCGTCATCGGCGCGGCTCTGGCGGCGGTCGCGGGCGTTATGTTCGTCATCTACTACGGCGTCGTGAACTTCGCCGACGGGTTCGTGCCCGGCGTCAAGGCCTTCACCGCCGCCGTTCTCGGCGGCATCGGCTCGCTTCCGGGGGCGGTGCTGGGCGGCCTCCTGATCGGCCTCATCGAGGTTTTCTGGTCGTCGTATTTCACGACCGACTACAAGGACGTGGCGGCGTTCATGATTCTCGCCATCACGCTCATCTTCATGCCCTCCGGCATTCTCGGCCGGCCCGAAGTGGAGAAGGTCTGACCCATGACCGCGGCCCCGCAAACCACTCCGATCGCCGAAGCGGACGCTCCGGCTGCCGGTCAGTTCGTATCGGCGCTGCGTAACGCGTTCGCCGCCGCTCTCGTCGCCTTCGGCCTGGCGTTCCCGATCATCAGCTATCACGCGGAATCCAACATCAACAACGAACTCGTGCTGATCGGGCGCTGGCCGCTTTCGTTCGGGCTGGCGGCGATCGTCTTTGTTTTCGTGTTCCTGCGCCAGATGGCGAGCACCGACTGGCGCATCTGGTTCGACCGCGTCGGCGCGATCGCAGCCGGGGGAGTGGGCGGCGCACTCGTCCAGGCCGCGCGCGAGGGCGAAGGAACCGCCCCGCCCTCTCGCGCACGCTTGCTCGCGGGGCGCTATTTCGGGCCTTTCGCGCTCGCCTTCCTCGTGACGTTCCCCCTGCTCGTCCTCGCCGCGTTGGGTCCCGCCGGCTCGCTCAAGTGGATCAACAACTACGGCGTCCAGATCCTGATCTACGTCATGCTGGGCTGGGGGCTGAACATCGTCGTCGGCCTCGCGGGCCTGCTCGACCTCGGCTACGTCGCCTTCTACGCCATTGGCGCTTATTCCTATGCGCTGCTGTCGACGACGTTCGGCCTGTCGTTCTGGATCTGCCTGCCGCTCGCGGGCTTTCTTGCGGCGATGTGGGGGATCATCCTCGGCTTCCCCGTGCTGCGGCTGCGCGGCGACTATCTCGCCATCGTCACCCTCGCCTTCGGCGAGATCATTCGTCTCATCCTCGTCAACTGGGTCGACTTCACCAACGGCTACGCCGGCATCTCGGGCATTCCGCACGTCACCTTCTTCGGCATCCCGTTCAACGACGACGACAACGGATTCGCGGCGATTTTTCATCTGCCCTACTCGCCGATCTACCGCACGATCTTCCTCTTCTACCTGATCCTGGCGCTCGCGCTGCTGACGAATGTCGTCACGCTGCGCCTGCGCCGCCTGCCTATCGGCCGCGCCTGGGAGGCGTTGCGCGAGGACGAGATCGCCTGCCGCTCGCTCGGCATCAACACGGCCAACACCAAGCTCACCGCCTTCGCGCTCGGCGCCATGTTCGGCGGCTTCGCCGGCTCGTTCTTCTCCGTGCGCCAGGGCTTCGTCAGTCCCGAGAGCTTCACCTTCATCGAATCGGCGACCATTCTCGCCATCGTCGTGCTGGGCGGCATGGGCTCGCAGCTCGGCGTCGCCATCGCCGCGGCGGTGATGATCGGCGCTCCGGAACTGATGCGCGAACTTGACTGGATGAAGGCCGTGTTCGGTCAGGACTTCGATCCGACGCAGTACCGCATGCTTCTGTTCGGAGCGGCGATGGTGATCATGATGATCTGGAAGCCGCGCGGTCTGGTGTCAACCCGATCGCCGTCGATCTTCTTGAAAGAGCGGAAGGCGGTGTCGGGCGCGCTGGTCAAGGAAGGCCGCGGCTGATGAAATGGGTGACGAGCCCGCTGCTCGCCGTCGAAAACCTGACGATGCGGTTCGGCGGCCTTGTCGCCGTCAACGCTTTCACCTTCACCGTCGGACGCGGCGACATCACCGCGCTCATCGGCCCGAACGGAGCCGGCAAGACAACGGTCTTCAACTGCGTCACCGGTTTTTACAAGCCGACCGAGGGCCGGCTCGCGCTGGCGCGCGACGGCGTGGCGACGCGCGAGGACGTCGAGGCGGCGACCCGCGTGAGCGGCCGACACGCGAAGACCGCCAACGGCGAGCTGTTCCTGCTCGAGCGCATGCCGGACCACGAGATTTCGCGGAAGGCCCGCGTCGCCCGCACGTTCCAGAATATCCGCCTGTTCCAGGGCATGACGGTGCTCGAGAACCTGCTGGTTGCGCATCACAATGCGCTTATGCGCGCAAGCGGCATGACGGTTCTCGGCCTCATCGGCGTCCCCTCCTACCGTCACAAGGAGGAGGAGGCGGTCGAGCGGGCCAAGTACTGGCTGGACAAGATCGGGCTCATGGATCGCGCCGACGATCCCGCCGGCGAGCTTCCCTACGGGGCCCAGCGGCGGCTCGAGATTGCGCGCGCCATGTGCACCGATCCAGTGCTGCTCTGCCTCGACGAGCCGGCGGCCGGCCTCAACCCGCGCGAATCGGCGGATTTGAGCGCGCTTCTGCGCTCGATCCGCGCCGACCACAACACGTCTGTCCTGCTCATCGAGCACGACATGTCGGTGGTGATGCAAATCTCCGATCACGTCGTGGTGCTCGACTATGGCGTAAAAATTGCCGATGGGACGCCTGAGGAGGTTCGCGCGGACCCGAAAGTCATCGCCGCCTATCTCGGCGTCGCGGATGAGGAGGAGGTCGAATCGATCGAGCGGGAGCTCGAGCAATGAACGGCGGGCCGGCCGCTCAGCCGCTGCTGCAGCTGAGAGGCGTCGAAACCTACTACGGCAAGATCCAGGCGCTCAGGGGCGTCGACATCGACGTCAACGCAGGCGAGATCGTCACCCTCATCGGCGCCAATGGCGCCGGCAAATCGACTACGATGATGACGATCTTCGGCGCGCCCCGCGCCCGCCGTGGCGCGATCACGTTCGACGGCAAGGAGATCACGTCGCTCCCCACGCATCAGATCGCCCGCCTTTCGATCGCGCAGTCGCCGGAGGGGCGGCGTATCTTTCCGCGCATGACGGTTTTCGAGAACCTGCAGATGGGCGCCTCGATCAACAATTTCGCCCATTTCGACCAAGACCTCGAGCGCGTCTTCGCGCTCTTTCCGCGCCTAAAAGAGCGCGCGCCCCAGCGCGGCGGCACGCTGTCGGGCGGTGAGCAGCAGATGCTGGCGATCGGGCGGGCGCTCATGGGCCGGCCGCGCCTGCTGCTTCTCGACGAGCCGTCGCTTGGCCTCGCGCCGCTGGTCGTCAAGCAGATCTTCGAGGTCATCGCCGATCTCAACAAACGCGAGGGGCTGACGGTCTTCCTCGTTGAGCAGAACGCTTTCCACGCGCTGAAGCTTGCGCATCGCGGCTACGTGATGGTCAACGGGACGATCACCATGCAGGGCGGCGGCGCTGAGCTGCTTGCGCGCCCGGAAGTCCGCGCGGCCTATCTGGAAGGAGGTCACTGATGGCCGGGGCGCTCTGGTCCGACGAACCTTACGGACTTTTCACCTTCATTGTAATCACGCTCCTGCTTGGCGGCCTGGGCGCTTGGGCGACTGGGCGGGCGATGGCCTTGACGTGGCGGCCCTTGCCGATGCTCCTACCCTACATGATGTTCCTGACGGCGGGCGTGCGCTTCCTGCATTACGCGCTGTACGGCGAATCGCTGCTGTCGCTTCAATATTTCCTGGTCGCCTACGTCTGGACGATGATCGTCGGCGCGCTGGGCTATCGCTATCGGCGCGCCGCGCAAATGGCCAGGCAATATTCCTGGATCTACGAGCAGAACGGATTGAACTGGCGCTTGAAGGGGAAGGGATGACCGGGGCCTCGGCGGATTTTGGCGGCCGCTTTTTTAAGATGACTCTTTCTTGGAAACAGGAAAGTATCCGCGCCCAAGGTGGAATTCGTTCCGCCACGGCGCTCAGGGGAGGCCGAGCGCCGAACCGCAACTTGTGGGAGTGAAGAAAATGAGAAAATACTGGTTGTCCGCCGTCGCGCTCGCCGCGGCCGCGGCGTTCTCGGGCGCAGCCAGCGCCCAGATCAAAATGGGCGTCGCCGGACCGATCACCGGCCCGAACGCCGCCTTCGGCGCGCAGCTGACCAATGGGACGCAGCAGGCCGTCGAAGACATCAACAAGGCGGGCGGCATTCTCGGCCAGCAGCTCACGCTCGAGCAGGGCGACGACGTTTCCGACCCGAAGCAGGGCGTTTCGGTCGCTAACAAGTTCGTCGGCGACGGCGTAAAATTCGTGGTCGGCCACTTCAACTCCGGCGTCACCATCCCGGCCTCCGACGTCTATTCGGAGAACGGCGTCCTGTTCATCACGCCGTCGGCGACCAACCCAAAGGTCACCGACCGCATGCTCTGGGACGCGTTCCGCACCTGCGGCCGCGACGATCAGCAAGGCATGGTGTGGGCCGAGCTCGCCCGCGACAAGCTCAAGGGCAAGAAGATCGCCATCGTCCATGACAAGACGACGTACGGCAAGGGCCTCGCCGACGTCGCGCGCGACAACATGCACAAGTTCGGCATCAAGGAGGTGCTGTATGAAGGCGTGAACACCGGCGAGAAGGACTATTCGGCGATCGTTTCGAAGATCAAAGAGTCGGGCGCCGAATATCTCATGTGGGGCGGCCTGCACACCGAAGGCGGCCTCATCATTCGTCAGATGCGCGATCAGGGCTTGAAAACGGTTATGATCTCCGGCGACGGCATCACCGACAACGAGTTCGCGCAGATCGGCGGTCCCGGCGTCGAAGGCACGCTGATGACGTTCCCGCCCGATCCGCGCAACACCCCGGCCAACAAGGACATTGTCGAGGAGTTCAAGGCCAAGAACTTCGATCCGGAGGCCTATACGCTTTATTCCTACGCCGCGGTCCAGATCATCAAGCAGGCGGCGGAGAAGGCGAAGTCGCTCGATCCGAAGAAGATCGCCGAAGTGATGCATTCCGGCATGACCTTCCACACCGTCACCGGCGACGTCTCCTACGACAAGAAGGGCGACCTGACAAAGGCTGCCTACGTCTGGTACGTCTGGGAGAAGATGCCCGACGGCAAGATCTCTTACAAGGAAATGTGAGTTTCCTTGCTCCGCTTTCGGGCTGCTCAGCAAAAAGCGGCGCAACGTATCCGCAAGCTTGCTCTATCCAAAAAGAGGCCCGCCGGCGACGGCGGGCTTTTCCATCGTAAGGGACGGCTCGGGCGAGCCGGGCATCGTCGCGCTTTCTTACGAGTCTGCTGATGTTCGGCGGTTGGCCGCCCGTACCGTGATAAGTTTGCATCCAAGGAGAATACGATGCTGAGGACGTTCGCCTCGATCGGGCTTGTCGCAGCGCTTGCGCTTGCGCCTCTCGCCGGGCGCGCCGAGACGGCTCCGGCCGCGACAGGCGCGCACTCAACGACTCACCGCCACGCTCATAAGCCCACGCGCTCGTATCGCAGCGAGATGCGCCATCGCAGCAACATGAGCAAGGAACGCGCGCGCGCCGGGGCCGAGCACATGCGCACGATGCGCAGCCAGTAAGCCGCACGGCGCCAAAATAACGCGGGATATGCCTATGCTACGCTGGCCCCCCCGATAACTTGGTCGCCCTTGTGTCGACGTAAGGCGGCCCGGTATTCGCCTGCTTGACAAACACCCGAGGAGACGAACGGCATGCAGCCAATGAAGTTCGGCGTCGGCCAGCCAGTCAGGCGCGTCGAGGACGTCCGCTTCGTCGCCGGGCGCGGCGCCTACACGACCGACTACGCCCCCGAGGGGGCGCTGCACGCCGTCTTCTGGCGCAGCCCGCACGCCCATGCGAAATTCAGGTTCGCCGATATCGAAGCGGCGCGCGCCATGCCTGGCGTTCGCGCGGTTTTCACGGCCGGCGATTTCGTGGCGCTGGGACCGCTTCCGGTCCTCGCGCCGGTCGCCAACTCCGACGGATCTTATCCGCCGACCAAGCCCTATCCGGTCCTGGCGAAGGACGAAGTCTTCCACGTCGGCGACATCGTCGCCTTGGTCGTGGCCGAAGGTCCGCTCGACGCGCGGGACGCCGCCGAGGCGATCGCGATCGATTGGGAGCCGCTGCCCGCTTTGATCGACATGGAAGCCGCGACCGCCGCCGATGCGCCGACGATCTTCAACGGCGCCGGCGCCAACATCGCCTACGATACGCATATCGGCGATAAGGCGAAAACCGACGCCGCGTTCAAGGCCGCGGCGCATGTCGCCAGGATCAAAGTCGTTAATCAGCGCGTGGTCGCAAACTACCTCGAGCCCCGCGGCGCGGTCGCCGAATACCACGCCGACGACGACCGCCTCACGCTCCATGTCGGCAGCCAAGGCGTCCACACGCTGCGGATGGTCATCGCCAAGCGGGTTTTGAAGATCCCGGAAAGCAAGCTTCGGATCGTGACGCAGGACGTTGGCGGCGGCTTCGGAACCAAGGCTTTCGCCTACCGGGAGTATCCGATGCTCTTGGAAGCCGCGCGGCGCCTGAATCGCCCAGTCGTGTGGCGCGCCGACCGAACCGAGCATTTCGTCGGCGACGCGCAAGGACGGGACAATGTGACGGTCGCGGAGATGGCGATGGACGCAAGCGGCCGGTTCCTCGCGCTGTGCGTCGACATCCTCGGCAACCTCGGCGGCTATCCTTCGCAGTTCGCTCCCTACATCCCCTGGCTCGGCGCTTCGATGGCGACGGGGCCTTATGACATCGGCGTGGTTCACGCCCGCGTGCGCGGCGTCTACACCCACACTGTTCCGGTCGACGCCTATCGAGGCGCTGGCCGCCCGGAGGCCGCCTATGTGCTCGAGCGCCTCGTCGACCGGTGCGGGCGCGTCGCGGGCCTTGAGCCCCACGAGATCCGCGCGAGAAATCTTATCAAGGCGTCGCAGGCGCCCTACCGGACCCAAACGAACCGAACCTACGACGTCGGCGATTTCGAAGGGACGTTGCGCAGGTGCCTCGAGAAAGCGGACTACAAGGGGTTTGCAGAGCGCGCCGAGGACTCGCGCTCCCGCGGGCAGATCCGGGGCGTCGGCATTTCGAGCTACATCGAATGCACCGCATGGGGCGACGGCGAAGCCGGTTCGGTCATTCTGGAGAAGTCGGGCGACTTCACGGTCCTCGTCGGCACCCAGTCGAACGGGCAGGGGCACGAGACGGCCTACGCCCAGGTCGTCTCGCAGTATCTTGACGTTCCGCTTTCGCGCGTGAAGGTGGTGCAAGGCGACACGGATCGCGTCGCGACCGGCGCCGGCACGGGCGGCTCCAGGTCGATCCCGGTCGGGGCGGTGATGGTCGATCGCGCCTCCCGCAAGCTCGTCACCTCGCTCAAGGAACTTGCCGCCGACAAGCTCGAAGCCGCGCCCGCCGACCTCGAGGTCGCCGACGGCCATATCCGCATCGCCGGAACCGATCGCGCCGTCTCTTACGCCGAGCTGGCTTCGCTCCCGGCCGCCACCGCCGAACGGCGGACCGGGGTCGACTCGTTCGAGCCGCCGCACGCGACCTATCCGAACGGCACGCACATCTGCGAGGTAGAGATCGACCCTGAAACCGGCTTGACCCGCATCGTCCGCTATTGCGTCGTTGACGACTTCGGCTTCACGTTGAACCCGTTGCTGCTCGAAGGACAGGTGCACGGCGGCGTCGCGCAGGGGGTCGGTCAGGCGCTCCTCGAAAAGGCGGTCTACGATAGCGACGGCCAGCTCCTGACGGCGAGCCTGATGGACTATTGCCTGCCGCGCGCCGACGACCTCACGAACGTCGAGTTCGAGACGCGCAACGTGCCTTCGACCACCAACCCCATGGGTCTCAAAGGCGCGGGCGAGGCCGGCAGCATCGGCTCGACGCCTGCGGTGATGAACGCGGTCGGGGACGCGCTCTGGCGGGCCTATAGGATCGATCACATCGATATGCCGGCCACTCCATTCGCCGTGTTCAGCGCTATTCGCAGCGCTGCCGCGGAAAAGGACGCCGCGTGACGTCGTTGGCCTATCGGAGAAGATCACATTGAAACCGCGATCGGATTGGAAGTTCGCGTGATGGGCGACAGCGAGCACAGCAATCCGCTTCTCGAGCGTTGGACCGGCCCGTTCGAGGCGCCGCCGTTCGCCAGCATAGAGGCGGCCGACTTCCGGCCCGCGTTTGATCACGCGCTCAAGGAAGCACGAGAGGAAATCGCGGCCATCGCCGCCAACCTTGCGCTTGCGACGTTCGAGAACACGATCGAGGCGCTCGAGCGAAGCGGCCGGACGCTCAGCCGGGTGTCGGCCGTCTTCTTCAACCTCGCGAGGACGGATGGCGCGCCTGAGATCCAGGCGATCGAGCGGGAGATCGCGCCGCTGCTGGCGCGGCATCGCAACGAGATCTTTCTCAACAAAGCGCTTTATGAGCGTGTCGACGCTTTGCAGAGCAAGCGCGACACGCTGGGCCTCAGCCCGGAGCAGGCGCGGGTCCTCGAGCGGTATCATGTCGCTTTCACGCGCGCGGGCGCTGGGCTTGCGGACGGAGCCAAGCGACGGCTCGCGGAAATCGGCGAGCGGCTGGCGGCGCTCGAGGCGCAATTCGGCCAAAACGTCCTCGGCGACGAGAAGTCCTACCTCCTCGTTCTCGAAACGCAGGATGACCTTCAAGGCTTGCCGGACTGGCTGGTCGCCTCACTGGCGCGCAACGCCGCCGATCGCGGCCTCGCCGGCAAGCATGCGATCACGCTCGCCCGCTCGAGCTTCGAGCCGTTTCTGCAATTCTCGGCGCGTCGGGACCTGCGCGAAAGGTCGTTCCTTGCCTGGGCCGCTCGCGGCGAGCACGCCGGGCCGACGGACAACCGCGACATCATGAACGAGATCGTTCGGCTTCGCGCGGAGCGCGCGAGGCTGATGGGATACGAGAGCTTCGCGCGCTTCCGTCTCGCCGACACAATGGCGAAGACGCCCGAGGCGGCGCGCGCGCTCTTGGCGTCGGTATGGGCGCCGGCGCTCGCCCGCGCCGCTGAGGAGGAAGCCGCGCTGCAAGCGCTGGCGGCCGAGGCGGGCGGCAACTTCAAGATCGAACCCTGGGATTGGCGCTACTATGCGGAGAAGCTCCGCAAGCGGCGCTTCGACATCGACGAGGACGAGATCAAGCCCTACCTTCAGCTCGACAAGATGATCGAGGCGGCGTTCTTCGTCGCCAACCGCCTCTTCAGCCTCAACTTCGTCGAGCGCTTCGACGTGCCCCTCTACCATGCCGACGCGCGGGCCTGGACGGTTTTGGGGCCGGATGGCGCGTCGGTCGCCCTCTTCATCGGCGACTATTTCGCCCGACCGTCCAAGCGCAGCGGGGCGTGGGCGAGCGCTTTCCGCCGGCAGGAGAAGCTGGATGGCGTCGTGCCGCCGATCATCGTGAACGTGCTCAACCTCGCCAAGTCGCCGGAGGGAAAGGCGCCGCTGTTGAGCTTCGAGGAGGCGAAGACGCTCTTCCACGAATTCGGCCATGCGCTGCACGCCATGCTGTCGAACGTGACCTATCCCTTGCTCGCGGGCACGAACGTCGCGGTCGATTTCGTCGAGTTTCCCTCGCAAATCTACGAGCGCTGGCTGGAGCGGGCCGAGGTGTTGCGCCGCTTCGCGCTCCACCGCGAAAGCGGAGCGCCGATGCCAGACGCTCTGATCGAGCGGTTGCTGTCGACCCAGACGTTTAATCAGGGGTTCGCCACGGTCGAATACGCCGCCTCCGCGCTCGTGGACCTTGAGCTGCACTTCAGCCCCGAGCCTCCCCCGGATGTCGTCGCCTCGGAGCGGCAGGCGCTCGAGAAGCTGGGCTGCCCGGATGCGGTCCCACCGCGCCACCGCGCCGCGCACTTCCAGCACATTTTTGGCGGTGCCGGGTACGCCGCGGCCTACTACGCCTACCTCTGGTCGGAGGTCCTGGACGCGGACGGTTTCGAGGCCTTCGAGGAAAGCGGCGACATCTTCGACCCGGCCCTCGCCGAGAGGCTCAAGGAATTCGTCTATTCGGCCGGAAATCTGCGCGAGCCGGAGGCCGCCTACGCACTGTTTAGAGGGCGCCCGCCGAAGCCGGACGCCTTGCTTATGAAACGCGGCCTTGACGGCGTCGCCGCCTAGAAGGCTGCAGTCTTGGCGCGGGATCTCGGTTTATCGGAACTTTAGGCGCCATTTTCTGTCAATTTTTCACCCTCTTCCTTACGCCGCCGGCGGCCCCCCCGAAGCGCGTCGCCTCGGCGGCGCTCCGGAAGCGAGGCGCGTCCCGCCATTTCTGCGCACGAATCCGGACTTTTCAAAGACTTGCGGCTGGCGCTGGCCTGGGCGATTTTGCGCTCCGTGGCGTCGATCGATCGCGTGAGAGCTTCGATATGGAGCGTCAGGAGCTTCATCATCTAATCTCGCCTCTTCCGGCAGCGACGGGTCGTTGTCCGCCAGTTCGATCAACGCATCGACCCGGCCAATGCCCTTAGCCGCGACGAGGCCGAACCCGGCCAGATGGCTGCGCAGCGCATTGACGCTCATCGTGGGCTGCTTGACCATGAGTTCGCGGGTCTTGTGCAGCATCAAAACCGCTTGCTGATCGGCGCTCTTGATCGGCCCGAACCGCATGTTTGGGCGCGCCATCGCCTCGCAGATCGCCGCCGCGTCCACCGCGTCGTTCTTGCCCCGCTTGACGTAAGGCTTGATGTAGGCCGGCGGCATC
>Ga0209040_10003986_pt1 | contig 11219 bp, 9 predicted proteins | sample BogFormECP12_OM3_FD_188240 | JGI IMG/M metagenome (GOLD analysis project Ga0209040, IMG submission 188240) | Bog forest soil microbial communities from Calvert Island, British Columbia, Canada - ECP12_OM3 (SPAdes) (version 2) | ecosystem: Environmental > Aquatic > Freshwater > Wetlands > Bog ... | reverse complement strand
TCCACCCTACTCCCTACTTCCGCGCTCTGCTCAGCATCGAGCTCCTGTGCCGGATGGGGTTTAGCGCCGAGGCCGCGGGCTACCGCCGCCTTTGGCCAAAGATGTATCCGGACCCGCGCGCTGGATCGTTGCCCCCCCGGATGCTGGCCACGTTTCCCGATGCCTGTGGCCTGGTTGTCGATACGGTTTGCTACCGTCCTTTCCCGGAACTGGGAAACAAGAGCCTTGCGACAGCGGTTTCCTTCGGGGCCAAGGAGCAGGCGATGGTCGATGAGGCAGCCCAGCGGCTGGCGGCGGGAACCGACCCCGGCATCATCCCGGCGCGGTTTTTGGTCGGGGCCGCCCGGCTGGCGCTTGAGCGCCGGCTGGCTCCGTCGGGAGTTGTCATGACCCGCTTCTACAAAGAGCTGGCGCGGAGGTAGACCGATGACCCTAGAGGCGGCCTTCAAGGAGCAGTCGGCAAAGTGGGAGGCTCTCGTCGAGGAGCTGGAGCATGGACTGCTCTGGTCGGTAACGGAGACGAAGCCGGAGGAAGAGTACGCCCTCGCGACTCAGTACCTCGATGCAGCGACGGACCTAGTCGCCACGGCCCGCGAGGGCCTAGAGGCATGCCGGGTCGTCAGCGACGAGCTGCCGAGCCTCGGACAGGCGGGGCAGTCCCTCTCGCGATGTCAGGAGCGGTACAACGCCATGGTTGAGTTGTTCGACTCCCGGATGGCATCGTACGGCCGGCTCCAGCGATTGTGCCGCTTCGGCCGCGAGAAGGGGGGCGCCTGGCGCGATTGGGCAGCCCAGGTCCGGAAGGGGCTGGACCGCTGCCGCCGGCCCATGGACGACCTCAACCGGGCGCTTTTCAACTGCTGGCAAGAGGTAGCCGATCGGTTGGGAGGGAACGCGGTCTCGGTGCAAGCGACGAATATCGGTCAGCAAATCACGGTGCCGCGCCCCGAGGGCGTGGTGGAGTCGGTGACTTGAAGAGTCGCTCGGCTGGGGCGGGGGCCGCCCTGGCCGGGCTCCGCGGAAAACTGTTTAACCAGGGGCCCGTCCCGGGTCGAGAGTCGAGTCTTCGCAGCCTTTCGATGGGGGTTCCAATGGCTGATGTTACTGTCAAAGGCAGGGCTGTCGACCCGAAGGGGAACGGCATCCCGGACCTGAAAGTCAAGGTGGAGCATTCTGGCAAGGTGGAGGAGCAGAAGACGAACCATGACGGATCGTTCGAGTTCCATGTTCCCTCTGACACGCATGTCAGGCTGCGATACCCTGGGAAGGAGGGGGATTTCGTCCTCCGCCGCGGGGGACTCGTTGATTTTCAACCGTGCGTCGACATCACGCTGGACGACGTCAGCTACGAGCCCGCCGCCAAGCAGGTCGGCGGCATCGTCAGTGGCGTCGTCGAGCGCCAGGTACTCAAGGAAGGAAAGGCCACTGGGCGCCCCTGACCGGATTGGAGGCCGAAATCCTCGACCGATCTGGTCGTCAGTTGAGCCAGGTCAAGACCGATCCAACTGGACGGCTTCAGTACTTCAACCCTGGCGAGCAGTCACTGACCCTGCGGTTCCCCGCGGAATACTATTCTCCCCCGGAGGGCCGGTTGATCCTCAAGGACGACGAGATCAGGCTCATGGTTGACCCCATGCGCCCGTTCGAGCTCTACGAGCCGGTCCGCTACACCTGGGCGGCCGCCAGAGTGATCGTGCAAGTCACGGACGGGAACCAGGGTTTGAGTGGCGCACCGGTGAGCTTGAAGTATCTGGACAAGGTCGGAGAGCAGATCCACGCTGGGCAGACGGATGAAAGTGGGACCTGTCGGTTCGACAACCTGATGCCCGGCGGGGTCGAAGTGAACTTTCCCCCGCGGTTCCGGGACGGCACGGGTAACACCTGGGAGCTGCCCGGGGGTGAGCAGGAGAAGAAGCGGTTAATTCTCGCCAGCGGCGACAGCAAGCTCGTCGACGCCATCGTTTATCAGAAAGAGGAGCATCACATCATCTGGACGGTCCTGTCCAACGGTTCGACGGTGTCCGACATCCTCGTGGAGGTCCGCGACGCGGCGGGCAAGCAGGTTCTCGACCGCCAGCGCACCAACCCAGCGGGGAAGGTCGACTTCCGTGTGCCGTACGAGGGTGAATACGAGGTCCGTGTCTACGACGACGAGAGGGCGACGGCCGAGCCGCTACGCTACGAGCACGTATCGGTGCACTCCACAGTCCAAAGGACCTCCAATATCGCCCCCCCGGCCCCCGGTGGGAGCGCGGCCAATTCAACGCACCTAGGCGCGGGCGGCTCGCTGCGCCGCAATGACGCGCCGGCGAACGGGGACGCGCCGGCGAACGGGACCGCCGCCGCAGCCGAGTCGGCGATCGACGTGACCGCCTATCCCATCCTGACAGAAGAGGTCAGCTTCCCTGCCCCCGCCCCCCGCACCTACGGCCCGAGCGCGGCGGGCACCGGGTCGATTAGCCAGACTGTCGAGAGTACCCTGCGCGACGTGCTGGGCTGGCGCCCCAAGGCGAACGATCCCAAGGGCTTCACGGCCGCGCTGACGCAATCATTTAACCTCAAGTGGGTCGAAGGTCACACGGAAGCCACATGGGTGCCACGGAATTACGCGGTTGCCGTCCAGGCCGACATGGGGGCCATCACCGGCGCGCAGGCAAGCATTTACGCCCGGGCCAAGGTGGCGCTGGATCAGTCGCTGCCGCTCCTGGACGGCCTCACCTCGCTGCGAACGGATATCCTGCCCGAGGACCAAGAGGCGACCCGTTCCATCGTCCGCTCCGAATTCACCCAACTGGTCAACGAGCTGGGCCTGGAGGGCGGCCCGCGCGTGCAGAGGGTCGACGAACTTTTCGGCTACCTGCTCGGCCTGAAACCCAATCCCCCGTCACTGCCCGTCCCCACTGCGGAGCAATTGGTGTACTCCCAGGCCTGGTCGCTGCTCCCGGCCAATTCCCCGGCGCCGCAACCGCCGCCGCCGGGGGGCGTGTGGCCCTCCTTGCAGGGGCCTCCTCGGGCGACTCACCTCGGCGACCTGGGGCTGCGGTTCGGCATGCAGCGCACGCGCGTCGACACCATCGAGGACGAGCAGGACCTGACCAACTTCATCATCCTGGTCGATTACATCACCGGCCTGTGGCAGACATGGATCACACAGCGGCCCTACTTCAATCGCCTCAACCAGCAGGGTTACGAGCCCTACCTCGGCACGCAGCTGGTTCTGGTCTCGCGAGACCTTGCCGTGGTGGCCGAGGCGGTCGACGAAGTCAACTTTACAATGGATTCAGTCTTCCTGGGGCCGGCGGAACGGCAGACGCTCCAGCTCAAGTTCACAGGGAACCTCACACTGCCTGCGCCGCCCGGCTCGACCCTCGACATCCCCCCGCCCTTCAACTTCAACGGCGCATCACCGCTCTTTATGGCGGAGCTACTCGACTGGATCAACCGCGTCGCCTCCGAGGAAGGGCCGCGCTTCATTCAGGACTCGGGAAAGGATGGCGTCGCCGCGCTCAACCCAACACTCAACAACCTCCGCGCCTACGCTCGGGGTGCGCTCATCAAACCAAGCGGCGTGCAAGATCCCAACGCCGTCCCGCGAGGCTATCGCACGCCCCGCGTCCAGCGGGCCATCCGCGAGCTGGCCGACGCAATGGACCAAGCGTACTTCGATGCTTACCCGATCCAACCGCTACGCATTCCCAACGAGTAGCCTGGCCTGGCGCGACTGAACCTGCAAGCACGGAGAGAATCTCATGGCGACCGAACGCGACTACCAGAGTCTTTACGACCGCATCGCCGCACTGCGGGACACCGTCGCCGCCCGAGTGTCGTCTGACCTCATCCAGAACCCGCAGCTCGCCGACGCGCTGACCAAGCAGATCGACGACCTGCTCCAGTCGGTGGTGGACAGCGACTCGGCCGCCCCTCCACCGCCGGACAAGGGGCTAGCACAGCTAGCCGGCGTCGGCCCGGAGGCCGCGACCGATTTCGGCCAGACACGCGTGCCGCCGGGCGTCGTCGAATATGACGAGACCATCGTCTCCGAGCGCATGATGGCGGTCGGAGACCTATATTATATATATCAACATGAAAATATTTGTGTCTTCCGTGTGATGCGGAAGCTGCAGGAGCTCTTCCGCGCCGGCACTGTCCGCCTGTCGGCTGGCCCCGGCGCCTTCGCCCTTTATCAGTTCGATCGGCGCGAGGTGCTGCGGTACACGGCACGGGACCGAATCGCGGCCTACCGCCGCATCCTCGGCTACGGCAGCGGCCCCGGCCCCGCCGGTTCGCGGCCCAACACCGACTTCCACAATCTGTTCAGCCATTTCATCAACCAGGTGACGCTCTACTGGCGCGACAAGCGGATCTCCGACGTGATCCGCGAGCGCGCCTACGACCCCAGCTTCGGCGCCATCGCGATCGTCCGCCGAGCCGGCCTCGACCTGCGCAACAACCTCAAGTGGACCTCGTACGGCCACCTCAACGTGATGCGTGTCGAGGTGATGCAACTGCTCGACGAGGCCTTCCGCATCCTCGACGCCGACGACATCAAGCGGCTGTTCGGGGCCGACAACGCCTGGGACGTGGTCGAGGAGGTGCTGATCCGTTACTTCGGCGAGCGCCTGGTCACCTCGCCAAGGCAGCGCATGGGCGTGGCCGGCCGCGAGGTGCTGCGTTGGGTGGGCCAGCCGCACATCCTGCAGAAGACTCGGCCGCAGTTCGAGGCGCTCCTGCTGGAGATCGCCGAGTACGCCGAGGAGTGGCTCACCAGCGCCCAGGCCATGGGCCTGGCCGAGCGGCGGCCCGACGCCCGTGTGCTGCCGTGGGACCGGACCGCGCCGGCCCCACAACGCAACGGGCGTTCATCGGTCGCGGCGCGGGCCGGCGTCCGGGGCAACGGGCTATGTTCGCGCGACGAGGAGTGCGAAGTTTGATCACCGGGTCCCCGATAGCGTGAGCAGGCGATTTCCGCACCGCGGCTACGATCTGTAGAGAAAGGAGAGATTGATGTTCGGTAGCTACCCAGTCCACAAGACCGCGGCCGAGCTTGCGAAGTTGCGCGAGTGGGCGCACGAGATCGCCAGCGAGGCCCCGGCGCCCCGCCCCAATGAATCGCCTCACCTCATTATGAGCCAGCGGCCGATCCGCGTGCTCGATCGGTTCGAGTTTAATCGGATCGCGCTGCGACCCGAGCATCTCAAGAAGATCGAGCACGTCGTGACCCACGTGATCGCCAGTTGGCGGCGGGGCGGGCCTGTCCGCTCCATTCGGATCGTGGGGCACACCGACAGCACCGGGCAGCCAACGTACAACGCCCGCCTCGGGCAGCGGCGAGCACTGGTGGTCCGGAACCGACTCCGCAGCCGGCTCGAACAGTCGTGGCCTCGCATCACCCGGGGCATCCGCTTCGCGCTGGAGAGCCGCGGGGCCACGCAGCCGGTAGCCGACAACCGGACCAAGGCCGGGCGCGCCCAGAACCGACGGGTGGAAGTCTTCCTGACGGTGGAAAAGACCGCGCCGCCGGCCCGGTCGTAGTTCACGCGCTCTTCCCCATCGATCACTCGTTTCATCGAGGCCGGTGTGGCTGTTTCCGCGCGCCCAGCCCGCGCCCCGAGGGTGAGGAGTTCAGCATGACATACCTGCGATACCGCGACCACGAGCAACCCGGCCGCGCCCCCCGCCCCCGCGTCGTCTTCCTCCCGGGGACCATGGGATCGGTCCTGGTCAAGACGGATGCCAGATTGCCGGTAGCGAGAGTTATCTGGGGTACCCGTCTGGGTATGCTTCGCTTCCGCTCGGAACCAGCGTTGTTGATGCGGGGCAATGGGCTCAATCGCCACGGGGCGGTGGCCACCGACATGCCGCCGCGCGAGACCAAGGGGGGCTTAGTGGAACTGCCCCCGCAGCCCCCCGGTTTAGTGCCCTACAAGGAGTTCATCGAGCGGCTGGAATCCGTCGCCGATTTGCTGGTCTTCCCTTACGACTGGCGGCTCTCGTGCGACGAAAGCGCGTTGGAGCTGGAACGCGCCATCCGGGCGCGCTGGTTCCCCGGCTCACCAGTCGCCATTCCCCGTGAGGACCGCATCAGCATCGTGGCCCACAGCATGGGCGGTCTGGTGTCGCGGAACTCTATCGAAGGGCGAAACGGCTACCGCTTCACCCAGCGCCTGATCACCGTCGGCACACCCCATCAGGGGGCCCCGACCGCCTACACCCATTTCCTCGGCAAGACGTCGGCACTGCGGCCAGTACTGGTCCCGCTCCCGGTCCAGCTCGCCTTGCTCAATTTCTGCGCCTCGGCCTTCCAGTTGCTGCCCAACTACGATTTCGTCCTGCGCGGTGGCGCGATCGAGCCGCGCGCGACGACCTACGCCAAGATGCCGGCGCATCCCACCGGCACCTCGGTTGCGGCCGTGATCCGCCTCCTGCGCGACGGCCTTTACCCGGGTCCGTCCCAGCCCAGCCTCAACGCCTTCCTAGCCGCCAAGAGGGTTGAATACCACTGCCTGGGCAGCACGGGCAACTCCACCGTCTTCGCCTATGACGCCTCGACGGGGTCCGTCCAGCGGAACCTGGAGGGCGACGGGACGGTCCCGCTGATCAGTGCCCTGTGCCCGGACGGAGCTGTGTCACTGCGGGGCGGGCTCTGTTACCAGTCGTCGAACATCCGTCATCACCGATTCTGGGGACCCGTCCACGAAGACCTGTTTCGCGACCGGGCGGTCCAGGACCGCTGCTTCAGTCTGCTCGGCATCACGCCGCCGCCTACGCGAGAGGCAGAGGGAGAACTTCTCGAGGAGGGGGAACTGGTCGAAATCGAACGTGAGCTGGAGATGGCACTCGAGGCTCATTTCTGAGGTCCAGTCGACAGGCAGTGAGAGCGCAGACCGGCGGCAGCCTCGGGCGCTTGCCCAACTGTGAGCACGCTCGACTTGATCGACTCACGAGGCCACCTGATTCGCTCCTTCGTCACCAAGCTGACGGCTCTCTGGTCGGGCTGAATCTTAGGAGCAAAGAGACCATGCGAAAGATCGTCCCAACCACGATCGGTGGAACACCAAGACGCGGAGCACCGCAAGTGGCGCAGACCGTCGACCTCGATCGGGCCATGCGCCTCAATCGCCATTATCGCCGGGCGCTCGGCTGGGGAACCTATGCCGACCGCCTGGCAAGACTGGCTGGTCTAACCGGTCCGAGCTGGAGTGAGGCCGACTTCGCCGCCTCCGTGGCGGGGTGGCAGCGGCGCCAGACTCGGCTTAAGGTCGATGGCGTGATTGGCCCGCTTACACTCCCGCGGATGCGGACTGCTCTCTTGCCGGCGCCTGCCATCAACGTGGGCCGGGCTGTGCGTTTGAACCGGAGGTATCGTCAGAGCCTGGGCTGGCAGGCCTATACCTCGAGCATTCTGCGGCTGCTGGGATTCGCCGCAACGATACCCGGAGAATCCGTCTTCGCCGTCGCGGTGGCGCGATGGCAGCGCACGCAGGGGAGCTTGCTCGTGGACGGAATCATCGGCCCTCAGACGCTCAGGGCAATGCGGCCGGTGCTCGAATCCCTAACGACGGTCGATCTCCTGGACACTCGCCGTGACCTGTCCAGCCATGAGTTTGAGCTTGATTCGGTCCTCCTCCGCAGGCTGGAGCGAGAGCTTGCCTATGAGATGCCCGAAGCCGCCGACCTGTTCGTCACGGAGGTGCCTTTCTTCGGCAAGCCCCTGGGTCATCAGCTTCTGACCAGCCTCGCGGCCGCGGGGCTGCCCACCATCGGCCCGCTGGAAAGCGAGGCGATGCGCGAGGGAGTGAGCCGGCCCGACAACTGGCTATTGGCGTTCAATCCCGCCCAGCAGCGCCGTCATGTTCTGCGTCGCACTGTATGCCAGGCTGTACCCGTGGCGCTATCCGAGGCACGGGACCACCTCGATTCGCTGCACCGCACGGTACTGGGTTCGCCGACCCGCCAGATCCAGTTCGAGTTCATTGGCGAGGCCCTCCATTTGATTCAGGATTCATTTTCCGAGGCGCACACCGAGCGCTCCTGGGATCGGCCCGGCGGTTTCCACCCGATCCTCTTCATCCGTTTCTTCGGATTTGGCGGCAGTTTGCGATACCCCATCGAGCACCAGGTCTATCCCCCGCCCGACCCGCGCGACCTCATCACCGCGGGGAAGACGCTGATACCCTGGGCCCGGGAATCGGTCACGGTCAGCCGCGAATTCCTGCACTTGATCCTCAGGCATCTCTACAGCCCACCGCCGGAGGCCGTGCGGCGCGCGGAGCTACTGGCATTCACGGACCGTCACCTTTCCCTCAGCCCGAGCCATACTCCAACACGGCACTTCTATCCGTCCTGTCCCCCATGAAGCGAAACCCACATCGGCCCCTGGTCCGTCCCTGGCGCACAGTCTCGCCGCCACCGGCCCTCGACCAAGCAGGAAAGCACGAAGCCCGTTTCGTTGCTGAGTTCCGGGACTTCGTCCGCTTCCCGAGCATCAGCGTCCAGCCGCGGCATGCGGCCGATGTGAAGCGCTGTTCCCGCTGGCTGGCGAAGCACCTCCGACTCGTCGGTCTGCAACATATCCGCGTGATTTCTACGCCTCGACACCCGATCGTTTACGCAGACTGGCTGCATGCGCCGGGGCGGCCGACCGTGCTGGTCTACGGCCATTACGACGTGCAGCCCGTCGACCCGCTGTCGGCCTGGACGGTACCACCGTTCGGGGCGGTGATCCGCGACGAGAAACTGTATGGTCGTGGCGCCTGCGACGACAAGGGACAGATGTTCGCCCATGTCAAGGCGATCGAGGCCCATATGCGAGCGCGCGGCGCGCTGCCGGTCAACGTGAAGTGCCTCTTCGAGGGTGAGGAAGAGATCGGCAGCCCAAACCTGATCCCGTTTTTGAAGCGGCATCAGCGGTCCCTGGCCGCAGACGTCGTGGTGATGTCTGACTCACGGATGGCCGATCAGGACCGACCGGCCATTACCTACGCCGTGCGCGGGGGGCTTGGCCTGGAGCTGACCGTCCGCGGGCCGCAGCGCGATTTGCACTCGGGGCTCTTCGGCGGCGCGGTGCACAACCCCCTGCAAGCGCTGTGCGAGATCGTCGCCGGCCTGCACGACCGCCGAGGTCGCGTCGCTATCCCCGGTTTTTACGACCAGGTGCGCCTCTGGCCTCCCGAGGAACGCGCCACGATGGCCCGGGACGGTCCTTCCGACGCCGCCGTGCTGCGGGATGCCGGGGCGGCTCAAGGCTGGGGCGAGGAGGGCTATACGCTGCACGAGCGAACGACAATCCGGCCGGCGCTGACGATCAACGGATTGACGGGTGGTTACCAAGGGCCAGGCGGCAAGGCGGTCATTCCCGCCGTCGCCTCGGCCAAGCTTAGCTTCCGCCTCGTTCCCGACCAGGACCCGGGCGAGATCGCGGCTCTGTTCCACCGGCACCTCGCTCGCATCGCCCCGCCGACGGTGCGCTGCACCGTCCGCACCGACCTCGCTGCCCGCCCGGCCCTGGTGGACCGGCGGCACCCGGCGGTCCTGGCCGCGGCCGTTGCCTGTGCCGCCGGCTTCGGAACCGCACCTGCTTTTCTCCGGACCGGCGGCACGATCCCTGTAGTAAGCGCGTTTCAAAAGCTGCTCGGTGCGCCGACGGTGCTCATCGGGTTCGCGCCACCGGGAGCTCGCATCCACGCGCCCGACGAGCACTTCCCCTTACCGACCTTCTTCAAAGCCATCGCGACATGCACCCGCTTCCTGGAGGAAGTCGGCCGGGCGGTGCCTGCACACCGCCGCACAACGGCGCTATCCTAACGCAAGGGGAGGAAGGGCAAATGATCATCGACTGTCATTGCCACGCAGGCCGGGGCGACCGCATGACCGCCCCCTGGAACACTGACGCGTCTATCGAGCCCTATCTTCGCCGTGCTCGCGCTGCCGGCATCGATCGGACGGTTGTATTTGCTCCATTTCACGGCGACTACGCCATCGCCAACGCCGAGGTAGCGCGGATCGTGGCCCGTTATCCACGCCGGTTGATCGGCTTCGCCTTCGTCCACCCGCGACGCGATGCTGGACGAATCTTCGACATGGTGAAGCGGGCCGTAACAGGCTACGGTTTCCGCGGCATCAAGGTTCACGGCTACGATGCAATGCCCACGCGGGAAGTGTGCGAGACGGCCCGGGCCTTCAACCTGCCGTTACTGGTGGACGTGATCGATCAGGCGTCGGTCGTCGAGATGCTCGCCCCACAGTACCCGTCGGTCAACTTCATCATCGCCCACCTGGGCAGCTTTCGCGATGATTGGAAGGCTCAGCAGCAGGTCGTCGATCAGCTCGTGCGCTATCCGAACGTGTACGCCGACACCGCGGGCGTGCGGCGCTTCGACTACATCGTCCAGGCGGTTCGGCGAGCTGGCGCGCACAAACTCCTCTTCGGTTCCGACGGCCCTTGGCTGCATCCGGGCCTCGAACTGCACAAGATCCGACTCTTGCATCTTCCGCCCCGAGACGGGGCACTCGTTATGGGAGGGAACGCGGGGCGGCTGCTCAGCAGCGTGCGATCGAGTCCTGGAATCAATGCGACTACCGTGGCTCGGCCTCGATTCGCTCAGCCGGCGTACGCGGACGATCGGCATCAAGCCCTTGATCCCACTTGGGCCCGAGAGTACGAACTCTAGCGGCTGATGCCAATCGGCAACACAACCCACGAGTTCCGGGCCGGGTGGCCCCAGGGGATTGCTCCCCTGGGGCCACCCGGCCCGCTTCTGCTCCGCGGATCTCTGCTGGCCTGGCCGTTGACACTACCGCAATTCTCCGCGTTTTCTCGCAATCGAGTGAGAGGCTTCGCAAAGCGGCCGGGAATGGGCTAGAACCAGCATTGGTGACAGGGTTTGAGCGGCTTTTTGACTGTCACTGTGGACCGCCTCCGGAGCCAATGGTTGGGGGTTCAAATCCCTCCGGGCATACTTTCACTTCCGAGGCTTAACACGATCAGAGGAGAGATGGCCCTGCCGCAGGAATCCCAGCCGCATCGCGGCAAGAGTTCCTGTTCTGGCGACATCAGCCCCGGTGAAAAGACAAAGCGGCAACGAGCAGTCTCTCGACCCCTTCTCCGCCCCCCCGAACTTCCCTCCCATCAAAGCTCCGCGAGCACCCGGTGCGCGCAGGTGACCGCCAGCGCCCCATCGCCGACGGCGAATGCCACCCGCTTCGTCGTGTTGCTCCGG
>Ga0209040_10003981_pt1 | contig 11224 bp, 14 predicted proteins | sample BogFormECP12_OM3_FD_188240 | JGI IMG/M metagenome (GOLD analysis project Ga0209040, IMG submission 188240) | Bog forest soil microbial communities from Calvert Island, British Columbia, Canada - ECP12_OM3 (SPAdes) (version 2) | ecosystem: Environmental > Aquatic > Freshwater > Wetlands > Bog ... | reverse complement strand
CTGCGACGGGGACGCCGTACCACAACTTGCTCTTCGCTCATGCCACAACTTCATCACAGCAGCCCGCAATAAAACAGGTGCGTTGCTCTCACGCTTACCGTCGAGATGCACTTCTCACAATCCCCAGTTTGGACGATTGGCAATGAAACTCGTGAATGACCGGTACTAGTCAGCTGGCGGGTCGCCAGTTGACAAGAGCTGCAGCAATGCGTTCGGCGGCATGACCGTCCCACAACGGGGGAATGCCGCTGGCCTTCCTCCCTCCCTTCAATATTTTCCTCACTTCATCACCTAATCGAACCATGTTGCGCCCGACCAGCACATTGGTTCCGACGGTGATCGTTACTGGTCGCTCAGTATTCTCCCGAACCGTGAGGCATGGTACCCCAAGATATGTGGTTTCTTCCTGAATTCCGCCCGAATCGCTGATCACCATTGTGGCCCTGGTTTGCAGCCCAAGAAACTGCAAATAGGAGAGAGGCTCTGTCAATCGCATTCGCGCAGTACACGAAAAACTAATACCAAGGTCCGCGATGCGCTGGCGAGTCCGCGGGTGCACCGGGAATATCACCGGAATCTCGTGGCTGATTTCGTCAAGTGTCTGCAACAGTTCACGCAGGAATATCGAATCATCTACGTTTGCCGGACGGTGCATGGTAACCAACACATAGCGCGGCGGCAGATCATCCGGCAGCTTCGACTGTGCCCTGGGAAGGAGCCTTACCAAAGTATCGATCATTACGTTACCCACGAAACGGATTCGGTGCTCCGAAATCCCTTCACGCGCTAGATTTTCGTTACCGTCCAAAGAGGGCGTCAACAGCAGGTCGGCGAGTTGGTCGGTTACAATCCGGTTGATTTCTTCCGGCATGGTTCGATCAAAGGAGCGGAGGCCTGCTTCGATATGGGCAACAGGCACTAGCAGCTTGGCGCAAACCAACGCCGCAGCGACAGTGGAGTTGACATCTCCATAGACAAGCACCATGTCTGGACGCTTTTCCAGCACAATTGGTTCGAAACCAGTCATGATGGCAGCTGTCTGCTGGGCGTGCGACCCAGAGCCAACCTGCAGGTTGAGATCGGGCTCGGGTATTCCGAGCTCCGCAAAAAACACCTCTGACATGTTTGCGTCATAGTGCTGGCCAGTGTGAACCAGCACTTGACCGACCTCTGGGGAGCGTTGCAATGCGCGCAAAACCGGCGCAGCCTTCATGAAATTTGGCCGAGCACCAACAACGTGAACTATCCGCATGCGCTTAGCATCCCAACAATGTCCGTGGTCGGCGCCGCCGGTTTCTCGAGAATGGCTGGAAAGCACCACTGCGGTCCACATTCGCGCCTTGTGTAGAGGTTGCAGGTCGATCGAAGAAACTGCGCCGAGCCGCGACGAACTCCCGCATCACCGGATCGATGGTGACTCGCTGCGCGGTGGTTCGAGCGAGACAATTCCCCATCTGCAATTGGCACTTGCCGCTCGAGCCAGGAATTAAGGCGCCTGAGCTGCCGTTTCCCTTGCCCGATGTTCAGGCAAACCAGGTGCGGAAGACGGCGTAGCATGCTTCCTCTATCGGGACTGCGGCTGGGACAGCACGTCCTGCACTGCCTGGCCGATGCCGTGGTACTCGAAGCCAAGAGCCATCATTGTTCGGGAGTCAAGCACGTTTCGTCCGTCCAGAACCAGGGGCCGGGCCATGAGCCGTTTCACGCGGTCCCAGTCCAGGCGCTGGAACTCGTCCCATTCGGTGGCAATGACAAGCGCCTCCGCGTCTTTCGCGGCGTCATACGCCGATTCGCAGTAGGCGATGGATGGCAACTCTGCCTTGGCTCTCTTCATGGCCTGAGGATCGTAGGCCTGAACCTCAACTCCTTCTTGCAGTAATCGGCGGATCAACTCAATCGACGGCGCGAAGCGGATGTCATCAGTTTCCGGCTTGAAGGCCAAACCCAGCACGCCAATACGTTTTTGCTTCAAGATCCACAGCGCATGCCGCATCTTCTCCAGAAAGTGTTCGATACGGCGCTTGTTAACAGTTTCAACTTCTCGCAACAATGAAACATCAACGCCGGCCCGCTCGCCGACCTTGATAAAGGCCTGGATATCTTTAGGCAGGCAGAAGCCGCCGAATCCCAGCCCTGGCCGCAGGAACGAACTTCCGATGCGCGGGTCGAGTCCCATCGCTTCGACCACCTGGTCCACCTCAGCCCCCATGGATTCGCAGATATCGGCGATCAGGTTGGCATAGGAAATCTTGACAGCCAGGAACGTATTACAGGCATGCTTGATCAGCTCGGCGCTGTTGATGCTGGTCACGAGCAGAACGGGCGCAGGCTTCTCGGGACATGGGCCGTTGTGGCCCGGGCACGTAAAATCCCGCTCTACGATCGGACGATAAATCTCGCGTAAGAGGCTTTCCGAGGCGTTGTCTTCCACGCCGATGACGATCCTGTCAGGGTGGAGGAAATCGAAGACAGCCGTGCCCTCGCGAAGAAACTCTGGGTTCGAAGCTACCGAAAAGGAGCAGGGCGATCCGGCATTGCGGGCGTATATGGCGATCGCCTTCTTCAGTTTCTGTCCGGTCTGCGTGGGAACGGTGCTCTTTTCGACCACCAGCTTGGAATTTCGGGCTTCGGCCACGATTACCCGGGCCGCACTTTCGATCGCGCTCAGGTCAGCGTCGCCGTTGGGCAGCGAAGGTGTACCCACACAAATGAAGACGACGTCGCCATACCGGATTGCCTCGCCGGCGTCGGCAGTAAACGACAGGCGCTTCGCGTCGACGTTGCCCCTCACAAGCTGGTCCAACCCTGGCTCGTAGATCGGCAAATCTCCTTGCTGAAGCGTACGAATCTTAGCCACATCGGAATCAGTACACACGATTTCGTGCCCAATCTCCGCCAAGCACGTTCCTGTCACCAACCCAACGTAGCCACAACCTAAAATCGAAATTCGCAACGGCACTCCTTAAAGAGATCGGTCGACGAACGGACTTTTTTGAGGGGCAGTATCGTCCGCACGCGAACGAATTAAATTAACTTGTTCGTAAATACTCAGGTCGGCCCATGGAAAACGGCCGCTGTTTTGTCCGACCACAATGGCGTATTCAGGATACCGTAGATCGGCGGCCGCTGCTGGCGTGCGAACCCAGATCGCGCGATAGATACGCGAAATCTCGGCTCCCGAAGTCTGCAGGCACCCCCCAACCCGGTTTATCTGCATTACAATTGGCATTCCAGCACCGCGCGCGGCGTTGGGAAGGCTTGAGCTGTCTCCTAAACTCAGTCTTCGTCTTGGAGCCGGAGACAACTGCCAACATCGTCCTGAGCGAGACGATTGCCCAAGGTAACAGGCGTTGCGAATGATCGACCTTCACTGCCACATACTGCCGCTCATCGATGACGGCCCCAACTCTTGGGAGATGACCGCCGAGATGTGCCGAATAGCTGAGCACGATGGTGTTCGCCACATTGTGGCGACCCCGCACGCGAATCATAAGTACACTTACGACCGCGGGCGCTTCGAGTCGATGCTGCGAACCTTGCAAGCTACCTGCGGCGGCTCCCTCAAGTTCAGTCTCGGTTGCGACTTCCACTTCTCCTACGACAACATCGAAGATGCACTCCTCTACTCACGGCGGTACACCATCGCACGCTCGAATTACCTGTTGATTGAGTTCAACGACTTCAGTCTTATGCCCGCAATCCGGCAAGGCATCTTTCGGCTTGTCGGCAGCGGCATAGTGCCGGTCGTAACCCATCCTGAACGCAACCCAGTACTGCTGGATAGACCTCAACAAGTGCTGGAGCTGATCAAGTACGGCTGCCTCATTCAAGTTACCGCCGGTTCATTCACGGGTCACTGGGGAGACCGTCCACAGCAAATGGCAGATTGGCTACTTAGGAACGATGCCGTTCACATCGTCGCCAGCGATGCTCACGATACGCGGCACCGGCCGCCTATCCTCTCGGCTGCCTACGAACGTGTCAGCACCCTCACCAACAAAGACCTGGCGCATGCTCTGTTTGTCGATAATCCAGGTGCGGTGGTCGCGACAGAGGCATCGTTTCCAAGAGAGATGCCTTCGGTTGTGTCTCCTTAGGAGAGGGAGGCGGTGGCTCAATCGTAGCGTCGCGACTTTCGTCCGCGCCTTGCTTACTGAGGTTTCGGGCTTGGTGTTTCCGCCGCCTTCACTTCCGCAGAAGGTGCCGGAGTCGGCACGGTATTCGCACCCTCGCTGCTGGGTGGGGCAGCCGGTGCCGACTGACTCCAGCGCGTCATATAGGGAAACTTTGGCGTCACCTGAAAGGCCATTTTTTCCTTCGCCGACATCAATTGCACTGAATGCGTCTTTAGAATGCTGAGCTGGTCGGACCAAGAATCCAGCTTGATGCGTCCACCCAGCGGCAATGCTGCAACTTGCTTCAGATCTCTCGTCTGCAAAGCAGGGGCCCCCGCAGCCAGGTTCGAGAGGCGTGCTCCTGTCTTCGGAGACTCGAGCGGATTGCCGAAATTGCCCTTGATAAGATTGGGGAGCTGCGGTGCCTCGGCTTGCATAGCTGCGAAGAAGAGACCTGCCGAAGCAAGCTTATCCTTATAGGGAGAATTCTGCAGCAATTGGACGGCTTTGGCGTCGGCTTGCTTCTCCTCTTCGGGAGTACGGCTAACCGCGATATGGCTGATTGTCGTTTCATCGGGAAAGATCATGCGGTCGCTAAAAGCGTACTTTTCGTTGATGTCGTGCGACAACACAATGTGTCCCAATTCGTGTGCCAGCACAGCCGCCAGCGAAGCCTCGTCGGGCAATGCGTCCAGGAGCCCGCGGCTCACGACGATGGTGTGACCAACCGTCAAGCTCTCCATCGGTTGCGTCAACAAAACGCGACAGCGGATCTCGGGTTCTATCGTGAGATTGTTGGTGATCTCGAGGTTTTGAACGACTGTGTTCAGCACCTTGTCGACTTCGCCCTCCGGGGCCAGCAAGGCCGCCCGCTGCATCCGGTCGAGAACGTTGTCTTCGGCCTGCCGTTCCCAGGCGCGCTGCGCTTCAACCGTGGTCAAGTCCTGTTTGGACCCGCTTTGGTCCTTCACTCGCTCTGGGGAATCGACGACAATATCGGTAAACTCGCTGTTCTTGTCGGAACCCGCGACATCATAACCCCAGAGCAGAACTTGCGCTCGAAAGTCCCAATGGTCCTTTCCGTGGGTCAAGTCCGTCTCTTCGCTGTACACATAGGCTGGCAGCCACTGATCGTTATTCATGTTCAAGCGCCAGCTATCGAAGTGCATGTAAACACCGTTCTTAGGTTGCGGTATGTAGGTCCCATTGAAGCGGACAACACTGTACTGCTGATCTTCGGCCCAGATGCGTCCGATGAACATGGCCTTTGTCTGAGGCTGTTTTGGCTGGACATCGATGACCAGAGTTCTCACATCTCCCAGAAACTCACGACGGACGAAGCGGAAGTCGTAATGCTGGCGGTCAAACGTCGACCCATCCATGAGGATCATCTGTGCAAAGCCATCGGACATATATCCGCCCGATTGTGGTTTTTTATCGCCCTTTTTACTCCGGGTCAGCTTCATGCTGCTGAAGATTTTCTGCAGCGAACTGGGTTTTGGCTCCTGTGATTGCGGTAGAAAGTTCACGTCTCCCACCCGCGTTTGCAGCTTCACCCTTCCCAGAAAGTACAGGTCGCTGACGGGCACCGAACCGAGGTCTTTGTCGGGGCGCATATTCTGGATATACGTCTCCACCATCGGGCTATACTCCCTAAGGCTTCTGACGAACGCTGTCTCCCGGGCCGTAATCTTATCCACAACGATGTCGAACTTGGGATCCGACTTCCAGGCCTCGGCTTCCTTCGGCACTTTCTTGCTCTTCTTTTCTGCCGCCATCGTGAACGCGCTGCAGATCACAATCAGAGCAAGTACACACAGGTGCTTGGAAAATCGCCTGAGCTTCGACATCACGCCTCCGACAATAAATTAGGACAAACGGAAAACAATTCTCAGTCGGCCCTGAGAATCAATTGCCTGGCCATCCCGGCGCGCAGGCGCGAAGCGGATTTTCTCGGCGGCCTTTACCGCTGACTCGTCGAGGCCGTAACCCAAGCCTTGCACTACACGAAGAACGCGAACCTGGCCGGTCGCAGTAAACTCGACTTCCAGTTCCACGTCTCCTTCGATCTTACGCTGGCGGGCTTCTAACGTGTACGACGGAGCTGGCTTGCTAAGCAACGAAACGGGCGTGTCCTTCGACGGAGTGGTGGCGGCCTGTCGCTTCGGCCCATCGCTGGGAGCAGGCACTGCGTTGCCGAAGTTAGTCGACCGCACTTTTCCGTCTCCCCTGGTACCGGTGCCTCCTTCCCCCGGCCCGGCGATGCCACTTCCAAAGCCTGCGCTGGCAACCGTACCTCGGACGCCTTTGTCTCCTCCGGTCCCGTTACCGGTTCCCGAACCTGAGGGCAGATCGAAAGAACCGACCTTCGCTATCGCCGGACCTTTGCCCGTGCCGTTAGGATTCGCGGGCACTCCGTTGGGATCGCCAAAGCCTCCGGTCTGAACCTGGCGGAGTGGTTTGTGCTCCGTCACCGGCGCCGAGCTGCCCCGAAACGTGTCTGGTTTCGGCACTGCAGTCACTGTCGGAGGAGTTACCTTGGCAACTTCCACCTTCGGCACTTCGATCGGCAGCGGCGTCACCACGGGGGGTTTAGCCTGGATCTTCGGAGGAACGATCGGTTTGCGAGCCGGCATCTTTCTCGCCTCAACCACTGGGTTGGATTCTTGCGGAACAGGCGTTAGTACCGGCGCAACCAGCTGAACGCTCTCCCGGGTGTCGATGTCATTCAACACCGGAGCCACGAAGGAAATGCTTGTTGTGGCAAAAAAGACCACCAACGCGGTCGGCACCAGGTAGCCGACGGCAAGCGTGCTCCAATGGATCGAGGATTCACGTAGCGATGCAAAGGCACTCGCCGGAACAGCATTTTCCAGCGTCTTCATGTGAGATTCTCTCATGCCGTTTCGGATGCCCTTACCCACGGTCGCCGGCAACTCTCACCAGAAGGCGACTTTTGATACGGCGATTCGCAGGATCTGGGTTCGGGGGGCGAACGAGTCAATCCGCTCGGGTGCGATCAAACATTGTGCGTAGGTTACCATTTTCTGCCCATGCCGCCAAGGTAATAACCTACTCGATAATGAAAACCTATTCATCTGTGACCTTCTCAGACGTACAGTTCGAGCCCACCATGTAAATTCTGACCACCTATTCCAATCTGCCAATGGACCCTTCCCGCAATGTCAATCTCCCTGACAGTTGACCCCCACAAGCCGCCGATCGTCTAGGGCCTTGGGGCTCATGGACGTACCGGCCTGGACGCCGTTCAGAAAAGGCCTTCGGAAACCAGCGTTGACACCGCCGACGTTCTCCAGCAGAAAAGGACGCGACTATTCTGCTGCAATCAGCGCTCCGTTTCCTTCGCTTAAAACCCGTAGTGCGCTCCAGATCTCCCTATCCGTTGCGCGAAGCCGGCACGAACCGGTTTTCGTGGCGTCGCGCAGATGTCAGAGGCCGGCTGGAACCGGCCGCTCACAAACGGGTGGCAGCGCAACGGCGACCGCGCTTTGCGCGACATCCCGTTACGGAACTCACGAACCGGCTTTCTATTTTGGAAACTTGAAAACCGCTTTGCTGGCTCTGTCGATTATCTGAACCCACGTTGCCACCGATAGGTGACCAGTATCGAGGTGATACTGATGCCTGTCGCTGCAATCACACCTGCTCAACAATGCACGCCGCCACAACGAAACTTCGGAATCATCGCGAGCACTGCAGTTCTGCTTTTCGTCGCGGCCATGACCGGATGTGGGGGGGTGGGTTTGACCCATCTCCAAGCCACACAACTACAGGTTTTGACAATCGAACAAATGGTGGAGCTACGGACTCCCAACTACAGGCGATGTGGCAGCAAGCGCAGCAGGCGTTGGCCACGCAAGTCATTCCCCTCAATCCTGTAACCGCACCGATTAACGGAGGAACCGTACAGACCATCGCGCCAGACTCTCGCGCATACGGAGTACAGCCGCAGGGTCTTGCCGTCATCTCCGTGCCCGACCTCACTGCCGCACAGTCGCAGGCGGAGCATCCCGGCGTTGCGCTGCAGCACAACACAGACCCAACCGGAGTGATTCACTGCCCGGAAGGCGCTCAGGCCAAGTACTGCTGTGCATTTACTGCCAGCGACAACTCTAGCGTCTCCATAGCCGCGTCCCAGGTGTTGAACTTCAACGCGACGGGATGGGAATTCGAGAACATCATTCTGGCCCGCCTGGGGTACAACACTGCTGGTCGATGACTAACTAGTATTGTCGCGAAACCGGGATTTTTTAGCAATCGTCGGATTCTCAGGGAACACTTCATGTTTTTCCGCCCGGAGTTGGTGGTCCACACCACGTACGAAAGCCTTGCAGGGCGCGGTGTCGGGGACCAGCGCGTGGAAGTATACGTTGGCAGAATTAACCGTCAGTCTCGCGTGGGAGAAAAGGTGGGAGAGAGGGTTGCGCGGCTCTTTTCTTCCGAGACGCTGGCTTGTTCAGCAGAGCAGCAATCCGCAGCAGGTTGTTGGCCAGCACAGCGGCGCCGACTAACAAGTCAAAGTGTCCGCGACCCTCGGCCAGGCAACGCTTCATGCCGCGACCGCGGAACAGCACGGAGATGCGTCCCTCGATGCCGGCGCGGAAGCGCTGACCCTTTTTGAAGGCCAGACTCTTCTCGTGAGCTTGGCGTTTGGGAGTCTTCGTTCCACCGCGTTGTGGGATGGATACGATTTTGACGCTTTCTTGCTCGCACGTCTTAACGTTGTTCTCGCTGTAAAAGCCACGATCCGAGCTGTACAGTTGGGGCGCATGGCCGAACCGTTCGCGGTGACGCTGCAGCCAAGCTTCGACCTGATCTTCGTCACAAGGGTTTCCGTCCAATACCTCTACCTCGTACTGGGTGATCAGGCCCTGAGCACTTTCTGCCAGAAACACCTTGTGGCCGAACTCGATCGGAGTTTTCACCTTGCCACGCTTGATTAGATCGGTATGGGGCTCAAAGAGGGAATAGATTTTCTGTGCGGTGGGCACCTGCTCTCCCTCGAGCACCCGATGGCGAGCCTGATGAATCACCTGCTCGCCCAGTTGGCAATAGTGCTCAATCTGCTTGCGGAGTTCGCCCATGGTCAAGTCGGTGAGCAGCCCTTTCCCCTTGGCTTGGCGGCTGCGCTGCAGCACGCCGCGCGCCCCGTTCACCACCTCCTCGGTGATCCCGATGAGCTCACGATATTTCTTGGTTTGTTGTTGCTGCCGTTGCGGGGCCGTCATGCGCTGGATCTGTTGCATGCGCCGCCGCGCCGCCCGGGTGCGCCACCCAATCTATACCGGGTTGCTGCTGGCATTTGTTGGTTGCGCAGTGGCCCGCGGCGAGTGGCGTGGTGTGCTTGCTGTAGCCCTTGTTTTCGTCGCACTATGGCGAAAGCTGAGGCTTGAGGAGAAACGGATGCGCGCGCAATTCGGCGAGCCGTATGAAGCTTACTCTCGGCGGGTGGCGGCGCTGGTGCCACATGTCATCTGAGAATGATCAAGACCCGCTCGAAACACCGCTCCCCAGCATGGATCACGCTGACATTCTTCTGTTGGGGCTCTGGAGCCAGGAGTTTGGGTACAGCGAAAGCGTGAAAGGGCAGGTGTGGTTTTTGTGAAGGGATACCAAATGTAGCGGACGGTTGCGAGGCTGTTACGAAATGCTCCAGCGTGAGATCATGCGGACGCCTGCCCTTTGAAAATGCCGCCAACGGTTCGAATCGCTGGGGGCTTGAGTGCATGGACTTCGGAGATGCCAGCTTATGTCATGGGTGGATGGAGCGCAAGCAACATCTAAGCTGCCCCGCCGCGACGATCAAGCCCGTCGAATCGTGGGCGGAGTACGAAAATCAGCGAAGACAAACGTAAATCTCTCTCCCTTTTGAACGTTCGTCACTAAAACCGGCCGAAAACACGCGATGCAGGTTCCACCAAAGCGGCGGACGCTGGGATACACAATTCCCGCGGAGCCGGCATCCAGAAGCTGGGCAGCGAGTGCCTGCGAAGCAACGTAGGTACTCGAGGAGAGACAATCTGCGTGCTCCTTCGTTCCTCGAAGGTCGTGGAATTCGGCACGAAAATCCGCGCGATAATCGACGTAATCGGCTACTTCTTCTTCGTTCCAATCCGTTTCTTGCAGCCAGAGCTGCTTGTGGTAAGCAACTTGCGCCTGTGAAGTCTCCACTTCAAAACCTGCATACCATGCGCCCCGATCGGCGGAATTGAAGCGGGGGCCGTCCGGTGCCGGGTGGCAGAAGGCTGCATTGATGATTCGATACGAAGGAATTCCAAAGACCAGTTCCCTTGCGTCGATGCCAGGCAACAATCCCGATTCTGCTAAAAGCCGGTCGTTGGTGGCGTTATCGAGTTCAAAGATCCCGTCCAGAAGTTCTCCGTCATCGGTGAGCCGGGTCAGAACCGACGCCCCGCCCTCCGCGTATTGAGCGGGAATCAGCCGATGCGTATCTCTTTGATCAACTTGAACCGTGGCAGGCAAGGCTTATCTTCCGCCCCGACGGCTATCCAGCAATCGACGGACACCTAACATGCCAGGCATTCCACCCTGGATTAGAAACACAAGCGGGGGCTGGTTCTTGAACATTGGGTTGCTGTTCGGCCGCGAGACCCACTGATTCGCAAGTTTTTCGCTGAACAGAATGTTGAGGGCTTTGAAGATTCCGATCAGGAGGGATACTCGAGTAAGCTCGTCCTGCGTCAGGACGCCTTTGCGGTTCTTCTTCAGCCCGTAGTACCTCCCATTCGAAATTCCTCCCAGCAGTAACATGGCATCGTCACTCTTCAGGCCCCATTTTCCGGTGATCTTGAGAACTGCTTCGATAGCCGCCGGACTCAGTCGCTTGCGGGTAGCAGAGTCAGTCAGATCCGGCAGTTTTCTTAGATCGAGCCCTAAATCACGAGGGATTGTCTGAGTCGCCACAGAACTCCTCCATTAATGTAGTATTTTCTCTCCATATATGGATTACTGTCAAGTGATAAGCGTTCGCTGAGGAGTCGCAAAGAATGGCACTGTGCGGCACTACGGCGCCTCACGTCAAATTAGCAACAGCACCCAGATCACGCCTGCTAGAAAACCAGCACTTT
>Ga0209040_10003980_pt1 | contig 11226 bp, 9 predicted proteins | sample BogFormECP12_OM3_FD_188240 | JGI IMG/M metagenome (GOLD analysis project Ga0209040, IMG submission 188240) | Bog forest soil microbial communities from Calvert Island, British Columbia, Canada - ECP12_OM3 (SPAdes) (version 2) | ecosystem: Environmental > Aquatic > Freshwater > Wetlands > Bog ... | reverse complement strand
CGAACACAAAAGCCGGCGCGCCATCCCGATCATAGTGCATGATTCCGAGCATCGGATCGTAGCCCTCCGAGACAAGCTTAATTTGCACATGGCTTTGAAGGACGCCATAGGCGTAGTTTAGGATCGCGTTGACCGGATGCGACGCGTTGCGGCTTCCGCTGGCGTAGACCCGAGTAAAGCGCGGCCCAACCGTTCGCCATTCGTCGGGAATAGGATGGCGTGCGGACGCTCTCCATAGCAGCGAGGTCGCATACCAAGCGCGAAAATAGGCTACCGCGCTTCGGGCTTCCAACAGCCGCAGTTCGTCGACCGTCCCGGGCGGATCGTGGGCGAGCCGAGCTAGATCGTCGCGGGCTCGATTCATGGCCCGGTCCCAAGCGTAGGACCGACGGAGCGATTGCTCTAGGGTCTGGGTGCAGCCCTCAATCTTCCGGGCAATGAGGGCATTGCAGAAGTCCATGCGCTTGCGGCGGTCCGATCGCGTTTCGGCCTGCCATGCAACCCGATCGCGGTTTGCGGCGAAACCCTCGCCGCTGACGACGGTCACCGCATTGCCCGTCCAATCGATCTTGACCAGCGGCACTTTCTGTTCGTTCAGCCACGTCAGCACGTCGAAGGTGATGCTGCCGCTGCCGTCGAGCATGATGATCCGCGGCGGCAAGTTGGCGTCGCCTTTGAAGAAACGATGGGTCTCTTCCTTCTGCGGGTAGTGGGTGAAGCCGCTACGAACCAGCAGCGTCCCAGCTTCGACTCGGATCGAAACGCCATGGCCGGCGAGGATCAAAGGATCACGTGAAGGCTGTCGCCTAACTCTCTTGTCCTTCGGACGCGCACCGCGATGACCTCAATGCCGGGAGCGGTCCACCCATTCCTGATCGTCAAGCGAGCCCAGGCCTTGCATTCGTGCCCCCGTTATTTGTCTTTCCTCAACTCCGCAAAAACGCTTTGCCTCAACGCGTCGAGGTTTTCGCGCCATCCCGGAACGTCTCGAACTGCTAGCCAGATAAGCAGTAGCGCGGCTTGCTCTTTGGGCGATAGGCCTTCAAAAATTTGACGCAAAAGTGCGAGGTCAGGAGTGCTTCTAGGGACGATTCTGGCCTCGTTTTGACGTAACGACAAGAACGAATTCACGAGAAGGATGATATCGTCTCGTGCCGACGCAAACTCAGCCTCGGTAATAGCGACCGGCGAAAATGAGCTCGGTATCAGCGGCAGAAACTGTGCCATAGCCTCTAGGTTCTCAGCGACTCTTCGACCGGTCACGGTCAGAAGGGGCGATGCAGGAAGGCTACCTTTGTGCTGAGCAGGTTTCACGCCGACAAGCCTCGCCATCAAATTAGCCGGATCAGCTGACTCGCTCGACGAACCCTCTGTGAGTTTGAACGCTCCGATCGCCGCGGAAGCCACAATCCCCAGCAACTCCTTGAAGCCGGAACTACGGAGCCGACGGCGCGCTATGCCCATCCGAGCGGGAGGCATCTCACCGACTTTTGCGATCAATTCGTCGGCCGCGTCGCTTAGTTCGGGGCCGTCCTCATCGGCGTCTCCTTCATCTGTCGCGAATGAGAAGAACTGACGGAACATCTCGTGCGCCTCGCGGAGAGGTTCCCTCCAGTGTCGTTCCGCGACCGGGAAGCCTCGCACCCACAATTCCCATCCAACCCGCTCAACAGAGCCGAAGTGCTTCATCAGGATCGAGCAGGCGATCGCCTGGCGTAGGGTACCGTGGGGATAGGTGATCCTGCTCCCCTCTGCGCCTCCGTAGAACTCCCGCTTTGGCTCCGCGATGAGCCCCGCACGATGCCAGTCCGCCACCTGCCGACGGGAGAGAATCGCACCCTGTTGGCGCGCTTGCTCGACAATCCAATCCGCCGGCTCGTCATACCCCACTGAATCTTCGAACATTTTTGCATCCTACGTCCAAACCGCCGCGAAGGCGGGAAGCAAGAATTTAGAAGCTCGGCCCGTTTCGCGAAGCGCGCGAATCAGCGGAGCGCATGATGGCAAAAACCAGACGGACCTATCGAGCAGAGTACGCCCGCCGCATGGCCCGCGGCGCAGCCAAAGGCCTTTCACGGAGCCAAGCCCGCGGTCACCCGAAGCCCAAGGAAGCTGGCGTTAGCAGCAGGCGTGCGCCTAGACCGATCGAAGATGATCGGTTGCAGCTCGCCCTCAGGGTGCTGCGCCAAGAGAAGAGCCTGAGCGCCGCTGCGAAGGCGGCAAAGATCGCCCCTGAGCGACTGCGCCACTACGCGAGCCAGCGGGACATCATCGAACGTAAAGGCTGCCTCTGGAGCGTGCGGCAAGACCTGCCGCGGCGCATGAAGCTCTTCTCAGAAGGCAAGGCGCTGCGAGTCGTGGTCGGCGACTTTGAGTCGGCGTCGAAGATTGGCCGCTTCATGTCCGCGGTCAGCCAGTTCTTGCGGACCAACAATCCGGCGGGCCTACGCGAGTTCGAAGGCGCGAGCGTCACCGACGTCTCGGGAAAGACCCACGTCTTCGAGACTCGCCCCAACGCCCTCTACCGGCTCGCATCGGCTCATGACCAGAGCTTCGAGCACATCTACCGCATCGTTGTTTGAAGGAAACCGACCATGAATGAACTTGAACTGAATCGCGAGCGCCGCAAGCAGCGGGCGCTTGAACGGCTGGGAAGCAAGAATCCACGCTGCGTCGTTTGCGGCTTCGATGATCCGCTGGCGCTGGAGCTGCATCACATCGTCGGCCGCGGTTTCGGTGACGAAGTGGTGCCCGTCTGCCGCAACTGCCATCGGCGGTTGAGCGATTGGCAGAAGGATCATTCGATCGGCCCGGCGAAGCCGGATAGCGACCTCGAGCCCATCCGACGCTTTCTGCTAGGCCTCGCCGACCTCTTCGAAATGCTCGTCAAGCGGCTTCGAGAGTTTGCGACGAAGCTCGCCGCCCTTGATCGTGGCGGACAACGGCACAGCGAGGAGGTGCAGCCATGAACGTGCGCCCATCTCTCAAAGCGCTTCAGGCATCCGAGCCGGATCACCTGCCGATCGCGGTCCGGGCCTTTGCACCGCCGCCACAGGAACCGACCAACAAGAAGCCGGCCCGCAAGCGCTGGAGCAAGCCCGCGCCTCCGTCGGAATGGACGCTCGTCTTCGGTACCGAAACGACGGTCGACGCGGCGCAACGGTTGCGAATTGGCGCTTACCAATTCCGCAAAAGCGACGAGTTGGACGAAGCAGGGCTTTTTCACGACCCAACCGCTCTGAGCGAAGCCGAAAGGGAAATCCTTAAGCGCTTCGCGACCGACCATGAGCTGAAGCTGCGCACCGTCTCGGAATTCGTCGACGAAGTGCTGTTTGCGCGGGCTTACGATCTTCGGGCCTCGATCGTCGGTTTCAATCTGCCCTTCGACATTTCCCGGCTCGCGATCAAGCACGGTTCAGCTCGCGGCAAAGCCATGCGCGGCGGCTTCACGTTCAAGCTCTCGCGATTGCGTTGGCGGCCGCCAATTCAGGTGCGCCACCTCAATGCTCGCGCATCTCTAATCCAATTCGCGCACCCGCCAAAGGCCCGGCTTGCGCCGGGACAGCGCAGACGCAAAATTCAACCGCGAAATCGCCGCGGGTCATTCATTGATTTGAAGACGATCGCCGCGGCGCTACTGAGCCGATCATTCTCGCTTGCATCGCTCGCCGACTTCCTCAAGACGCCAACCCGCAAGGCCGAAAGCGGCGGACATGGAATGCAGCTGACGCCCAGATATGTGCGCTATCTACTTCAGGATGTTCAGGCGACTTGGGAATGCTACCAGCAATTGCGCGACCGCTACGCGCTGCATGCGCTTGATGAAACGCCGCTGGGTAAGGTGCTCAGTGAAGCGAGCCTCGGAAAGGCGTATCTCAAGCAGATGGGCGTGCGTCCATTCGGCGAGGCGCAGCCCGACTTTCCGGCCCACCTGACCGGGAAAATCATGAGCGCCTATTTTGGCGGGCGGGCTGAGGTGCATTGGCGGCGGGAGATTCGCCAGGTCCTTTATTGCGATTTCCTCTCCATGTATCCGACCGTCTGCACCCTGATGGGGCTTTGGCGATTTGTTATCGCTCAAGGGATGGAATGGTCGAACTCGACTGAAGAAATCCTGGCGCTGATCGATTCAATTTCTCTTGATGATTTGCAACGTCCAGAAATCTGGCCGCTGCTGACAACAATTGTTCGCGTCGAACCTCAAGCCGACATATTCCCCGTCCGCGCCAAATATGATGGAAAATCGCAGACCATCGGTTTGAATTATCTGTCGAGCGAAAATTCGCTTTGGTTCACCCTCGCCGACGTGATTGCATCGAAATTGCTGAACGGAAAATCCCCGAAAATCATCGAGACCATCACCTTTACGCCGAAGGAGCCGCAACCCGGGTTGAAGCCAATTTCGATCGCCGGAAATTCGAATTATCGTGTTGATCCTCTGGAGGACGATTTTTTCAAGCGCCTCATCGACCTCCGCTCCGCGATAAAGGCGCAATTGAAGAATTCGTCGGCTTTGAATGTGAGCGCGCTCGATAGCGACCAACAGGCGCTAAAAATTTTGGCCAATTCGACGAGCTACGGAATATTCGTTGAATTGATCGTCGGCGGTTTTGATGCGCCACAAAAATTGACCTGCTACGGGCCAAGCGGCGAGGGCTTTTCAGTCGACACAAAAAAGATCGAAGAACCGGGACGATATTTTCACCCGCTTCTGGCGACGCTCATAACGGGCGCTGCCCGATTAATGCTTGCTATAGCAGAAACCCTTTGCATCAGGCGCGGGCTCGATTGGGCCTTTTGCGATACCGACAGTTACGCGTCGCCGAAGGGGCGTGACGGCAGCGCCTTCGACTAAGTCGATGGAGCAGATGCTGTGGGATGCGGCATGCTCGATCCGTGGCGAGAAGGACGCCGCCAAGTTCAAGGACTATCTGCTGCCGCTCCTGTTCCTGAAACGTCTGTCGGATGTGTTCGACGACGAAATCGCGCGGCTGGCGGAAGAATACGGCGACCGCGAAACCGCGCTTGAAATCGCCGAGAGCGATCATTCGCTTCTCCGCTTCTATTTGCCGCCAGAAGCCCGGTGGGGTGTCATCAGCGGCCGCCAGAGTTATCAATGGCCGCTCGACGACGACGGCGAGAGCACTAAGCCGAAGGACATCGGCGAGCATCTGACCAAGGCCGTGCGGGCGGTGGTGAAGCAGAACCCGACCCTGTCAGGCGTGATCGACGTGGTCGACTTCGCCGCCGAACGCAATGGCGAGCGCGACATCAACCCCGCCAAGCTGCGCGCCGTCATCGAAACGTTTTCGGATGCGCGATACCGGCTCGGTCTTGCCGACGTGCAACCGGATTTCCTCGGCCGGGCTTACGAATATCTGCTGCGCAAATTCGCCGAAGGCTCAGGTCAGAGCGCGGGCGAGTTCTTCACCCCGACCGAGGTCGGATTCCTCATGGCGCATATCATGCGCCCTCGCCCCGGCGAGGACTGCCACGACTATGCCTGCGGATCGGCCGGGCTGCTGGTGAAGCTGCAACTCGTCGCCCGCGAACTCGATCCCACTAGCAAGGTGCCGCTCAAACTGACCGGCCAGGAATTGCAGGCCGAGAACTACGCCATCGCGCAAATGAACGGCGTCATTCACGACATGGACGTCGAGCTGGCGCGCGGCGACACGATGATCAATCCGAAATTCCGGACGGCGGACGGCAAGGTGAAGACGCATGACATCGTCGTCGCCAATCCCATGTGGAACCAGCCGTTCAACCCCGACATCTTCAAGGACGATCCCTTCGACCGCTTCCGCACAACAGGCGGCACATCGACCGGCAGGGGCGATTGGGCCTGGCTTCAGCACACGCTGGCCTGCCTCAACGATCATGGCCGCGCGGCGGTGGTGCTGGACACGGGCGCGGTCACGCGCGGGTCGGGCTCGAAGAACGAGGACAAGGAGCGCAATATTCGCAAGTGGTTTGTCGATCACGACCTGATCGACGGCGTGATCCTGTTGCCGGATAACCTGTTCTACAACACCAATGCAGCCGGCGTGATCGTGGTGTTGAACAAACGCAAGCCCAGTGCTCGCAAAGACAGGATCGTGCTGCTGAACGCCAGTAAGCGAGTGAAGAAGGGCAAACCGAAGAACTATATTCCCGATGAAGCCATTCGACCGTTGGCCGCCGCATTTCTCAAAGGAGAGAATGTCGAGAGTGAAATCGCCGTCATCACCGGGAATCATGCGGTCGAGGCCGACTACAACCTCAGTCCCAGCCGGTGGGTGGCGCAGTCAAGTTCGACGGATGCCGGGTCCGTGCAAGCGTTGGTGAAAACCCTAAGTGAACTAGACGCGGAGGCTCATCGACTTTCTGCGACAATTTCCAAGCTGCTTGCTGGAGTCTCCGATGAGCTTGCTTGACGCCGAACTGGTCGATGGCCGGACATGGTCCCGAGTCGGCGATAGCTACGAAGTGACAAAGAAGCCACGCGGCGTTGATCGCGCCGCGTTCTCCGCAATCCCTTTCGCGGCAATGGAAGCTATTCCTCAATCGGGCGCTTATCCGCCAGAGTTCACAATCAAGGCACCCAATCAAATTGCCAGCGGCACCTATTTCGAACGCGGCGACATCCTCGTCAGCAAGATCACGCCGTCCTTCGAAAACGGCAAGCAGGCGCTGATTCAACACCTAGACGCCCCGTTCGGCTACGCCACGACCGAAGTGATCCCGCTTCATCGCCGGTCCGAAGAACACGACCCGCGCCTCTTGTTCTTCTATCTGCTCCACCCCGACATCAGGCACTATGTCGCGGAGCGGATGGAGGGATCGACGGGGCGTCAGCGGGTACCTGAAAACGTCCTGCTTGATCTGCCAATTCCAGCATTCGACCAAGGGGACCAAACCGCAATTGCAGATGTCTTGGAGATCATCCAAGTCGCGTCGTCTGCCGAGGCGCAGTGTGAAAAGTCTGCCCAAGACCTCAAGCGCGCGGCGATGGGGGCGCTATTCACGCGCGGGCTTCGCGGTGAGGCGCAGAGGGAAACCGACATTGGCCTGGTACCGGAAAGTTGGGATGTAGCGTCAATCGGTGACGTGTCGTTGAACACGCAATATGGGTTGTCTGTCCGAGGCCAAACTTCGGGTCCCTATGCGATCCTCAGAATGAACTGCCAGGAAGACGGAGCGGTTCATTACCGGAATCTGCAGTTCGTCGATCTTGATGAGCCAACCTACGAAACCTTCCGACTCAAACAGAGTGATCTGCTGTTCAATCGCACGAATAGCATCGAACTGGTCGGTCGGATGTCCATCATTCACGACGACAGGCCAGCCGTTTTCGCATCTTACCTGGTGCGACTGACGGTCGATGAAAAGCGTTGTCTCCCGCGTTTTCTCAATTACTTCATGAATTGGCCAGCGACGCAGGCCGAGATAAAAAAGCTGGCAAGCCGTTCCGTTGGACAAGCAAACATCAACGCGAGCAAGCTTCGCACTGTTCAATTTCCGCTCCCTCCAACACTCGACGAACAACGCGAGATCGTCGACATCCTCGACGCTATCGACCAAAAGATCGTCCTGCACAGGCGCAAGCGCGGTGTGTTGGACGACCTTTTCAAATCGCTCCTGCACAAGCTCATGACCGGCGAAATCCGGGTCGGCGACCTCGACCTGGCGGTTCTCAACCGATCCGAAGTGACGGGAGTCGCGGCATGACCAAGCTTCTCAAGATCAGTGAGGCGGGAACCGTCCAGTTCCCGATGGTGAAGCACGCGGCCGAGATCGGCTGGACCGCGATCGGCCCCGATGTCGCCAAGCAGAAGCGCGGCGGCGAGGCCGGGATGCTGTTGCGCGACGAACTGGAGGCGAAGCTCGCGCAGTTCAATCCGTGGATGGCAAGGACGCGATCCGTTCGGTCATAGAGAGACTGGACGCCCTTCCGCCAACCATCGACGGCAACCGCGAGATGTTGTCATGGTTACGCGGAGAACGCAGTTGGCAGGACGACTCCAGCAAAGATGAAAGGCCCCGTAGTCGCCGAGTGACGCTCGTCGATTTTGAGAACGCGGACGCCAACGCCTTTCACGTCTCTTGGGAATGGACGTTGAAGCCGCCCGCCCGCAAGGGCAACCGGGCTGACGTGATGTTTCTCGTCAACGGCGTGCCGGTTTGCATTGTCGAGCACAAGAATCCCGAGGACGGGGGCGCTATCGAGCGGGCCATCACGCAGCTTCGCCGGTATGAAAAAGAGACGCCGGAATTGATCGGTTCGCCGCAGCTTTTCAACGTCACGCATCTCATTGACTACTGGTACGGCGTCACCTGGAACGCCAACCGCCGTTTTCTCGTCCGCTGGAAACAAGCTCCGGACGAGGCCTACCGCTTCGCCGTTCAGGCGTTCTTCGAGCGCACCGACTTCCTGCGGACCATTCAGCATTGGATTCTGTTCTACGTCGAGGACGGCGAGACGAAGAAGTCGGTCCTGCGCCAGCATCAGCGCCGGGCCATCGACGCCGTGGTCGAGCGCTGCGCCGACCCGGCCAAGGATCGCGGGCTCGTCTGGCACACGCAAGGGTCCGGCAAGACATTCACTTTGCTCACCGCGGCGCGGTTGATCCTCGAGCAAAAGGAGCGGTTCAAGAACGCCACCGTGATCCTGGTGGTGGATCGCACCGAGCTTGAAGGCCAGATGAAAGGCTGGGTCGAAAAACTGCTCGGCGAGATGCAGAAGCAGGACATCGCATCCTGGCGCGCCAATTCCAAAGCGGAATTGCAGGACCTGCTGAAGAGTGACAAGCGCGGCCTGATCCTGTCGATGATTCACAAATTCGAGGGCGTCGACAAAGACAGCAACATCCGCGACAACATCTATGTCTTCATCGACGAGGCGCATCGGTCGGTCGCCCAGGACCTCGGCACTTATCTGATGGCGTCGGTGCCGAACGCCACGATCCTCGGCTTCACCGGCACGCCGATCGCCAAGACCGAGCAGGGCGAAGGCACGTTCAAGATTTTCGGCTACTACGACGAGCGCGGCTATCTCGATAAATACTCGATTGCCGAGTCGATCGCCGACGAGACGACCCTCCCAATCAAGCACGTCATGGCCCCGAGCACGATGACTGTGCCCGCCGAACGACTCGACACGGAGTTCTTCGAGCTTGCCGACGCCGAAGGCGTCACCGATATCGATGAACTCAACAGGGTGCTCGACCGCGCCGTGGGGTTGCGCACCTTCCTCACCGCCGATGACCGCATAGAGCAGGTCTCCGCCTTCGTCGCCGAGCACTTCAAGGAAAATGTTCTGCCGCTCCACTACAAGGCGTTTCTGGTCGGCGTGAACCGCGAGGCCTGCGCGAAATACAAGAAGGCGCTCGACAAGCTGTTGCCTCCCGAATGGAGCGTGCCGATCTACACCGAGAACGTGGCCGACGTCATTGACCGCCCGCTGGTCGCGGAGCTTCAGGTCAGCGATGAGTGCGAGGCCGATGCCCGGCTCCTGTTCAAGAAGCCAGACAGGGACCCGAAAATACTGATCGTCACCGACAAGCTTCTGACGGGCTACGACGCGCCGCTCTTGTATTGCATGTACCTCGACAAGCCCATGCGCGACCACGTCCTGTTGCAGGCGGTGGCGCGCGTGAATCGCCCCTATGTCGATGAGCAAGGCGTTCAGAAGCGCGTCGGGCTGGTGGTGGATTTCGTCGGCGTGCTGCGCGAACTCAAGAAGGCGCTGAAGTTCGATTCCTCCGACGTGAGCGGCGTGATCGAAGACCTTGATCTGCTGCTCAAGGACTTTCTGGAGAAAATCGCAAGAGCGGAGAAGGACTATCTCGACGCCGGCGAGGGCGGAGACGCCGATGAAAGGCTGGAGCGTATCGTTTACGGGCGATTTCTTGAGCCGGAGCCTCGCAAGGCGTTCTTCGAAGCCTACAAGGATATTGAGAACCTTTGGGAAATCCTTTCGCCGTCGGCTGAGCTACGCGACCACATCGCGACCTTCAAGCGCCTCGCGCAACTCTACGCCGCCGTGCGCAACGCCTACGCTGAAAAGGTCGGCTTCGCCGCTGATCTCGCCTACAAGACCAAGCGCCTGGTCGAGGAGGGCGCTACGCAGGACGGTCTGGGCCGGCTGACAAAGAGCGTAACGTTCGATGTGAAGACGCTCGAAGCGCTTCGCGGCGAGAAAGGGCCCGACGAAAGCAAGGTTTTCAACCTGGTCCGCGGCCTTCAGAAGGAGATCGACGAAGACGCCGACGCCGCGCCCGTTCTGCAACCGCTGAAAGATCGCGCCGAGCGAATTTTGAAGGACATGGAGAACCGCAAGACGACGGGTCTAGCGGCCATGGACCTTTTGGCGGCGCTTACCGCCGAGAAGGACGCCGCTGCGACGGCTGCCAAGGAGACCGGACTTTCGCCGAAAGCCTTCGGAATATTCTGGGCGCTCAAGGACGGTGAGGCGCTCAAGAAGGCCGGCGTGCCGGTCCTTGACCTCGCGAAAGAGGCCGAGAAGCTGATGGCCCGTTTCCCGAACGCGCAGGTGAACGCCGACGAGCAGAGGCAGCTTCGGGCCGCCCTGTACCGCCCCCTGCTCGGGGTCGAGCGTGAGGCGCGGACCAAGATCGTCGATCTGATCGTCGAGATCGTCACGCGATGAAGTGGCCGACCAACGGATCGCTCACACAGAGCGCCCGATTGAAGCGCCGGGTCGACGTGTGGGCGGTCAAGCTGCGAGTGATGCCGAGGGTCGTTCGCGTGCAGCGAATGGTCCACAAATGGGGGTCATGCTCGAAGGCAGGGACGATCACGCTGGCGCTCGACCTCGATGAGCAGAGCGAGGCCTTTCAGGATTTCGTCATCGCCCACGAACTCCTCCACCTGAAGGTCCCGAACCACGGTCGCCTGTTCAAGGCGCTGATGACCGCGCATGTACCCGACTGGCGATCGCAGGACGTCCAGCGCACTGGCGACTAAACCATAATATCAGCATGTAATTAGTTTCGCCGGAACCGGATGAGCCTTCCGCTCACGCTACCATCGTCCGCTTTTAGGCTTCGACGCTCACTAACCTCTGCGTCTTCGCGGCTCTTGGTATTTTCTTGGCAGATCACTTTACCCCCCGCCTCGGCGCCCTTGCCATTCTGTGCCGCGAATCGGGACTTTTCAATGGGTTGCGGCGCCATTTCGTAACCGGGGCAGATTTCCGGGCGCTTGGCTCAGGTGGGCGCCGGG
>Ga0209040_10003979_pt1 | contig 11229 bp, 13 predicted proteins | sample BogFormECP12_OM3_FD_188240 | JGI IMG/M metagenome (GOLD analysis project Ga0209040, IMG submission 188240) | Bog forest soil microbial communities from Calvert Island, British Columbia, Canada - ECP12_OM3 (SPAdes) (version 2) | ecosystem: Environmental > Aquatic > Freshwater > Wetlands > Bog ... | reverse complement strand
CCATTCGGCCCTGGATCCCCGCTTTCGCGGGCATGACGAAAAGGCTGGGATTACATACGCTGACTTATGCAACCAGGTACTAGCTAGTCGACCCGGTTTCGCAAAGTTCGGTGAACAGAGCGGAGTGAGGCGCTGATGCAGAAACTCCCGGGTTTTGGCATGTTCGTTGCCGTTATAGGATCCGTTCTCCTGATTGATTCGAATATCGGAAATGCGCAAGTCGCAGGAGCAGTGCAATATCCGCCCGCCTCGCGATCGGAGAGGATGCCCGACCTCCGCCCGGCGAGGATGGCACTCCAGAGCATGTCGCCGCGGCGCATCGAACTCGGCGTTAGCGGATCAAGCGAGCTAACTAACCCGCTACTTCAGTCGCGGCCTGGGTCCGCGAGCCGACATCGACGGGCTCGCTCCGCCGTCGGCCCCCCTGCTCGGCTCACCACCCACACCACTGCCGACGTCAGGCGGGAAGTAACGAGAGTCCGAGGCAGGGCAAGGCTAGCCGCTATTCCGCTCCGCCGCCCTTTCGACCCGCCGCTTCAGGCGGCGGATTTCCGGCGAAAGTTTGCGGTCGGGGGTGTCACGCAGAAACGCGTCGATGCCGCCCTTGTGCTCGATCGTGCGGATCGCCGCTGCAGTGATTCGCAGCCGGATTGATCCCACCGCGTCCGAAAGGACCGAAATCTGCTGCAGGTTCGGCAGAAACCGGCGTTTCGTCTTGATATTGGAGTGGCTGACATTGTGCCCGACCTGGACGCCCTTGCCGGTGACCACACATTTGCGCGCCATGCCGCACCTCGAACCAACACCCTACAAAGACGCCACGCGCGGCCCTCCAAAGGGCCGCGCGCAGGTGTTTTTTAAGCTTTCGAGCCGCCTTTTGTCAACCCGGTACTTCTCGGAAGACCAGAGAGAGGGGTTGGGCTTGCGCAAGGCTCACCAAAAAACGACGCCAGCAATTGCCGAGCCGCCGCGGTCGGGGTGAGGGAGCCCGCCATGACTTCCTCCTCGACGGCGGTGAGGCGCCGGGCGACGTCGGGAGCGGTGCGGAAATGATCGAGGAGGGTGTTGCCGATCTCGGACCACAGGGCAGAGCGCGCCTGCTCGGCGCGCCGCTGCGACCAAGCGCCGATGCGTTCGAGCGCGGCCTGGAAGCGCTCGACATCGTCCCACACCCCGCGGATGCCAGTCCCCTCTAGAGCCGAGATAGCGCGGACCGGGACCTGCCACTCGGAATAGGGCGGCCGGATCAGCCCCATCGCGCTCGCATAATCGGCGACCGAGCGGTGCGCCGCGGCGGCGAGTTCGCCATCGGCCTTGTTGACCAGCACCAAATCCGCGAGCTCGACGATGCCGCGCTTGATCCCTTGCAGCTCGTCCCCTCCCGCCGGCGGCAGGATCAGCACGAACATGTCGACGATCTCGGCAACCGCCGTCTCGGCCTGGCCGACGCCGACCGTCTCGACCAAGACGGTGTCGAACCCCGCCGCCTCGCACAACAGGATCGCCTCGCGCGTGCGGCGCGCGACGCCCCCTCGGCTGTCGCCGGCGGAGGAGGGACGAATGAAGGCGTCCGGCGCGCGCGCCAGTTCCGCCATGCGCGTCTTGTCGCCGAGGATTGCGCCGCCGCCGCGCTTCGAGGCGGGATCGACGGCGAGCACTGCGATTTGTCGCCCGAGCGCGATGCCTTCGAGGCCAAAGCGCTCGATAAAAGTGGATTTGCCGGCCCCCGGCGGTCCGGAAACACCGATGCGTACGGCTTTCGCGGTTTCGGGCAGAACAGCCTCGATCAGCCTCTCGGCCTCCTGGCGATGGTCCGGCCGCGACGACTCGACCAGGGTGATGGCCCGCGCGAGCGCCCGCCGGTCACCTTGCCGCAAAGCTCGGAGCAGCGTTGTGCCGGTCACCCCGCCCGGGCAGGAAAGAAGGACCCGTCGCCGCGCTTGCGGCGCACACATTGAGCGGCCGTCTCGACCAAGATCTTGTCGACAATCTCGACCAGCTGCCGCACGTGGAAGGGCTTCAACAGATAATTCCGACCGCTCGCCTCGAGGCGCTCCAGGTGGCGGTGATCGCCGGTCACCAGGATTGCCCCGCATCCCTGCTCGTGCGCCATCTGGGCCAATGCAAAACCATCCTCGTGTCCGGGCTGGGTCACGTCGACGATGACGATGTCGTAATCGTCGTCGTCGAGCGCCTCGCGCATTTCTGCGCCGGTCTTGACCATCGAGAAACGGAAACCCTCGTCCTGGAAAATGTCGCCCAGCAGATCGCGCACATCATCATCGTTTTCGACAATCAGCACCTTGCAAATCCGCGCCATTCGTCTTCCTCTCTTATCAAGCCCAGGGTCGCTCTATCCGGTCAATCCGCGAGCGCAGCTTCGCGCCGAACGGCCTCCTGCTGGCGGGCCCACATTGTCGCATAGATGCCGCGGCGGAGCAGCAGTTCCGAGTGGTTGCCGCGCTCGACGACATGCCCATGGTCGAGCACCAGGATCTCGTCGGCATCGACGATTGTCGACAGCCGGTGCGCAATGACCAGAGTGGTGCGGCCGGTGGAGACTTCGGCGAGACTCGCTTGGATTTCGCGCTCGGTCTTGGTATCGAGGGCCGAAGTTGCTTCGTCGAAGATCAGGATTTGCGGCGCCTTCAGGATGACGCGGGCTATCGCGACCCGCTGCTTCTCGCCGCCGGACAGCTTCAGACCGCGCTCGCCGACCATTGTCTCGTAGCCGTCCGGTAATGTCGTAATGAATTCGTGGATGCGAGCCAGACGGGCAGCTTCCTCGATTTGCGCCCGCGTCGCACCGGGCCGTCCGTAAGCGATGTTGTAATAGATCGTGTCGTTGAACAGCACCGTGTCCTGCGGCACCACGCCGATCGCGCGGCGCAGGCTGTCCTGACTCACATCTCGAATGTCCTGGCCATCGATCTCGATCGCTCCGGCGTTGACATCGTAAAACCGGAAGAGAAGCCGTGCGATCGTCGATTTGCCGGCACCGCTCGGTCCGACGATTGCAACCGTCGCGCCGGGCGCGACTGAGAAATCGACATCGGACAGGATCGGCCGCCTGACGTCATAGTGGAAATCGACGCCGTGAAAGGCAACCCTCCCGGCCCCGACCTTGAGCGCCGTCACTCTGGGCCGATCCACGATCTCTGGCTTGACCGCCATGAGCGTGGTCATCTGCTCGAGGTCGGTCAATGACTGCTTGATGTTGCGATAGACCATGCCGAGAAAGTTGAGCGGCGTATAGAGCTGGATCAGATAGGCATTGACCAGCACGAAGTCGCCGATGGTCATTTCGGCTGCCGCCACGCCTTGTCCTGCCAGTGTCATGACCGCGACGAGCCCGACCGCGATGATCGTGCCCTGACCGAGATTGAGCAGGGTCAAAGTCGTCTCGCTCTTGACCGCGGCGCGTTCATAGGCCCGCAACGCCGCATCGTAGCGGCTCGCCTCATGTTCCTCGTTGGCAAAATACTTGACCGTCTCGAAATTCAGTAAGCTGTCGACGGCCTTGGTGTTGGATTCGGTGTTGCGCTCATTCATCTCCCGCCGGTAACGCACTCGCCAATCGGTGATCGAGAAGGTAAAGGCGATATAGACGAGGATCGTCGTGAAGGTGACCGCGGCAAAGGTCCAATTGAACAGCCGCCAAAGGATCCCGCAGACCAGCAGGATCTCGAACAGCGTCGGCACAACATTGAACAGCATGAAAGAGAGCAGGAAATCGATCCCCGCTGTGCCGCGTTCGACAGCGCGTGATAACCCGCCGGTGCGGCGCTCCAGGTGAAAGCGCAGCGACAAAGCGTGGATATGGCGGAAGGCCGACAGCGCCATCCGGCGGATAGCACGCTGGCTTACCTTCGCGAAGACCGCGTTGCGCAGCTCGTTGAACCCCTGCGACATGACCCGGGCGAGGCCGTAGGCGACAATCAATCCGACCGGGACAGCGATTACGATGTTGGCCGGCGAAAGCGCGTCTATGGCATGTTTGTAGAGAAGCGGGACGCAGATGTTGACGAGCTTGCCGGCGAGCAGGAACAGAACCGCCAGCACGACCCGCACCCGCAGCCCGAACGAGTCGCGCGGCCACAGGTAAGGCGCCAGGGATCTGAGCGCGCGCAATTCGTCCTTGAGACGGCCCTTCTGACGGGCCGGGCGGAGCGCAGCGAGTGGACGCCCGCCCGGGCTCATCCCGCGGGCTTCGCCGGTTTGGGAGTTGCCAGCCTCGTCGCGCCGAGACGGCGGATAAGCTTCAGCGCCACCAATAGGGCGGCGGCGACCAGAACCGATCCCCAGAAAAATGCAGCATTGCGGCCGAATTCACCAAAAAGGAGCCCAGCCACCGCCGGCCCTAGGACGCGCGAGAGGCTGCCGACCGATTGCGACACGCCCAATACCTCGCCCTGCTCCTCGCGCCCGGCTCGCCGCGAGATCAGGCTGTTGAGCGAGGGCTGCATCAGACCCATGCCGAGCGCCAGCGAAGTGACGGCGACAGCGAGCACCCCGAGGCTGCGCGCAAACGGCATCACGAGAAGCCCGGCGCCGATCAGCGCGAGGCCGGAAACCAGCAGACGCTCCTCGCCGAAAAGGCGCGTGAGGCGACCGATAAGGCCTCCCTGGAGAATCGCGGAGAGCACGCCGACATAGGAGAACACGTAGCCGACTTGACGCGGCCCCCAGCTGAACTCTCCAATCGCCCACAGCGCGAAGGTGCTCTCCATCCCGGCAAAGGCCAGGATGACGAGAAAGAAGATCAGGATCAGTCGCGACAAGACAGGGCGGCGCAGCACGTCCAAAATCGCCGCGAAGCGGTTGCGCGAGGGCCCGCGGATGCCCCGCTGGTCGGCCGGCAAACTCTCGGGCAGCAGCAGAATAACGCCGCACAGCGCGAGAAACGACAGCCCGGCGGCGACCCATGCCGGCGTCTCGACATCGGCGGTCGCCGGGTCATTCCCGGCGAGCAGCCCGCCCAAGGCCGGGCCGATAATGAAGCCCAAACCAAACGCCGCGCCGATCAGACCCATCCCTCTCGCCCGCTCCTCCGGTTTTGTGACGTCGGCGATATAGGCCTGCGCCGCGGCGATGTTGCCGGCGCAAGCCCCGGCCAACGCCCGCGCCGCGAAAAGCATCCACAGTGCCGTCGCGCTGCCGATCCAGAGGTAGGCGAACACCGAGGCGGCCATGCTGACCATCAGCACCGGCCGCCGCCCGGCGCGATCGCTGAGCCTGCCCCACAGAGGTGCGGTAAAAAGCTGCATCAACGAATAGATCGCCAGCAGCACGGTCACCTGCTGCGGCGAAGCCCCAAAGCGCAGAGCGTAGAACGGCAGAAGCGGAATGACGAGGCCGAACCCGACGAGGTCGACAAAGACGATGAGGAAGAGGGTCGGCATCTGTGCCGCCCTGATATCGCGCACCGGTCGCGGCGGGGCAAGAGCCTCGCCGCGGGAACCCGGATATTCGGGAGGGCGGAGATCGCGTCCCGGAAGCGCTAGCGTGGTCCGCCCGGCGGGACCTGCAACTCTCGATACAAGCGCACCGCGAAAAGGACGGGTAGCGTAGCGACGAATGCCCAAGTGAGCGGCAAAGGTGCGATGCGAGCGACCGCTGTTGCGGCCCAGGCGAGGACCGAAAACAAACTCGAAGCTGCAGCGAGTGCCACCAGACCGGCGAAGCAGCGGCGGTCGATGCGCTGCCTGCCTTGCAGGCAAAGAGCCGCGGCCGCCGACGCCACCCCAACGCTACCCGTGACGATCAGCAGTTCGGGCACGGTGCGGACTCCCGGTATCTCGGGCTGCGTGCGACCCGCTCGAACAGAAGCTCGATGCTGCGGCGATCGACGCCGTCACTCTTCATCACAAGGCCGACCAGCGGATCTTCAACCAGTTCGGCGAGCGAGTACTCTGTGGTTTTGTCGTCCATTACACTTCTCCGACCCCCGAGACCCATTCATCTCGAACAACCAGTAGCTAAGTCGTTAATCGACGGGCGCCATGCAGGATGTTTGGGGGGTCCGCCGCGGCAAGGAACACAGTTCGCCGGCCGGGATGCTTTAGCCGGGGATTGCGTTCATGTTCCCGACGGGTTCTTGCCGCGTGCCGCACCGCAAGGCTGGACGCAGCCGGCGCGACGATTCACACTCGCGCGGTCATCTGCAGGAGAGGCGAGCGATGGAATTGGGAAAACTCGGGGTTTGGATCTCGATGGACAGCATGTCCGCAGCGGCAGCCGCGGCTTTCGCCAAGCGGGCCGAAGAGTGGGGATACGCCGCGCTGTGGATCCCGGAAAGCCGCGGGCGCAACGCTCTGGTGCACTCCTCCTGGCTACTCGCCAATACGCAAAGGCTGATCGTCGCGACGGGCATCGCGAACATCTACGCTCGCGACCCGATGGCGATGGCCAACGGACAGCGCGGCCTCAACGAACAGTCCGATGGCCGCTTCGTGCTCGGGGTCGGCGTCTCGCATCGTCCGATGGTGGAAGGGGTGCGCCGCCACACCTACGGAAAGCCGGTCGCGACGATGCGGGCCTATCTCGAAGCGATGTGCGATGCGCCCTATCAGGCGCCGATGCCGCGCGAGAAGCCACTGACGGTTGTCGCCGCGTTGGGACCGAGAATGATGGCCTTGTCGTCCGAACTCGCCGACGGCGCGCACCCCTACAACACGACCCCGCAACACACGGCACAAGCGCGCTCGATCCTCGGCCCCGGCAAGCTCTTGTGCCCGGAAGTGTGGGTGCTGCTGGAAACCGACCAGGCAACGGCGCGCCGCGCGGCGCGTGAGGCGCTCTCGCGCTACATGCAGCTCGAGAACTACGTCAACAGTTGGCGGCGCGAGGGCTTCGGCGATAACGACCTCGCTGGCGGCGGCTCGGACCGCTTTCTCGACGCAATGATAGCGTGGGGCGACGAGGATGCGATCCGCTCCCGCATCCAGCAGCACTGGGACGCCGGCGCCGACCACGTCTGCGTCCAGCCGATCAGCCGGCAGGGTTCGCGGCAGGCCGTTGACCAGAGAATCCTCGAACTGCTGGCGCCCGCGCGCCGATCTTGACCCTTTTCGGCGCACGGCCGACATTGTTGATCGATCTCCTTGCCGGCGCGGCTTTCTGCCGTGCCGGGTCGGAAAGCGAGGGCTATGGCCATGTATTCAGAAACCACCCGATCGATCAACGTCACGGTCAAGCCGTTCTACCTGGAGGACCAATCTTCGCCGGCCGAGAACCATTATGTTTGGGCTTACCACGTCCGCATCGAGAATCGCGGCCGGGAAACGGTCCAGCTGCGCCGCCGGCATTGGAAAATAACCGACAGCCGCGGACAGCTGCAGGAAGTGCGCGGCCCCGGTGTCGTCGGCGAGCAGCCGGTGCTCGCTCCCGGCGAGAGCTTCGAATACACCAGCGGCACCCCGTTGCCGACGCCGTCGGGCATCATGGTCGGCACCTATGAGATGGAAACGAGGGGCGGCGAGAGCTTCTCCGTCCGCATCCCTGCCTTCTCGCTCGACAGCCCTCACCAGCCGGTCCGGCTCAACTGACTGCTGTGCAGCGCCGCTTCACATTTTGCGTCAACCCCCGGCGAATCTTTCCAACCAACAAGAGAAGCCTTGATGCCGCGAGCTTTCGCACCGTCCGTGTCTGTGTCCGAACAAGATTCCCGGCAATCCGCCCCGGCGCAGCGGCCAACCCGCGAGGAAGCCATGGACGCGGTTCGCACCCTGCTTCGTTGGGCCGGCGACGACCCCAGCCGCGAAGGGTTGCTTGGCACCCCCGACCGCGTCGTGCGCTCCTACCGGGAATTCTTCAGCGGCTACGGTGTGGATCCGGTAGCACTGCTGCAGCGTACCTTCGAAGAAACCGATGGCTACGATGAGATCGTCGCGCTGAAGGACATCCGTTTCGAATCGCATTGCGAGCACCACATCGCGCCGATCATTGGCAAGGTGCACGTCGCTTATCTGCCCAACAAGCGGGTCGTCGGCATTTCAAAGCTCGCCCGGCTCGTCGACGTGTTTGCCAAGCGGCTGCAGATCCAGGAAAAAATGACAGCGCAAATTGCCAACACGCTCGACGAAGTGTTGCAGCCCAAGGGCGTGGCGGTGGTGATCGAGGCAGCGCATCAATGCATGACCACTCGCGGCGTGCACAAGCCCGGGGTCACGATGGTGACGAGCCGGATGCTCGGCGCCTTTCGTGATGACCCGCTTAGCCGGCGGGAGGTTCTGTCGATGATCGGCACCCCGAGCGGCGGCAAGCTCGACAACGTCTGATCCTGGCGCCCCCCTCGCCCCGAGTGGGAGCTGCGCACGTGGATTTTCGGGAATTCGTCAGCCCTTCGGCGGCGGCTCGGGTGCTGGCAGGATGCGCCTTTCGACCTCGCCGGCGACATCGCCGAAACTGAGAAAGATGCGATAGCTGCGCCAGTCCCGGCGATATTCGACTTCGTCGGGCAGCGGGATCGAGGCGGTCGAGACCATCGTCAGAAATTTGGCATCGCCTTGCGGCGCGCCGGCGACGACGGCGGGAACCGGCGCGATGTTGCCGATCCCGAAGGCGTTGCCTTCATAGGGGGTGTCGATCTGTCTTTGATAGAACGTGACACTCGGCGACGCGTCGACATAAAGGTACGAAGCTGGCGTCGCCTGGCCGTCAGGCGCGACCAGCTCCGCAGTGCGCAATGGCAGGCGGTTGACGGCAGCAATTTCGATGCTGTTGACAACCGCGCCGGGAGGGAAGCGGGCACTGACTTGATCCGTCGGCAGCGGCGGCAACCCGCCCTCGGCGCCGCAGCCGGTGAGGATGGCCAGCGTCAGAAGGGAGGCGGCGATGCGCATCCAAGCCTCGGATCGCAGCCTGCCGCCAACGCGGTCAGCCGTGCTGTGCTCCCGCCTCCCGGCGCACCGCCTTTTGCAGAAATTCGAGAGCGGCGGCGATCTGGGGGTCGTTGCCGGTGCCGATGATCATCGGCTTGATCGGGTGCTCGGCCTCGGCATTGCCGGCCCGAGCGGTGGCCGCGGAGGTGACGCCTGGTGAGGGGTTGAGCGAGCCTCCGTTCTTCAGCGCCCCATAGAGATCGCTCTCGAAGCTGATCACGGCGTTCGCCACCTGCTGGCTCTTCGGGACATTGACGACGATATCGGGTGAGATCCCTTGACCCTGGATCGAACGGCCGGACGGCGTGTAGTACAGCGCAGTCGTCAGGCGAAGCGCACCACGTCCCTGCAGCGGGATGATCGTCTGCACCGAGCCCTTGCCGAAGCTGCGAGTTCCCATAACGGTCGCTCGCCGGTGATCCTGCAACGCGCCGGCGACGATTTCCGCAGCCGATGCCGCGGCGCTGTTGATCAGCACCACCACAGGCGTCCCGCGGAGCAGGTCGCCGCTTACCTGAGCGCGATAGATGTGGTCGTCCGTCGGATTGCGGCCGCGAGTCGTGACCACGACGCCGCCGTCGAGAAAAACGCCGGCGACGTCGATCGCAGCGTCGAGCAACCCGCCGGGGTCGTTGCGCAAATCGAGGATGAAGCCATTCAGCCGACCCCGTGTCTGCGCTTTCATCCTCCCGATCGCACCGGCCAGTTCGGAGGCGGTATTCTCGGTAAAGGTGGTAACTCGGGCATAGCCGATGTTGTTCGGCTTGAGATCCGACTTGACCGACACGACGCGGATCACATTGCGGGTCAGCGTCACCTCGAACGGGCTCCGATCGTTGCGGGCAATGCTCAAGGTCACTCTGCTCCCCGCAGGCCCACGCAGCCGCTTGACGACCTCCTCGACGTCCATCCCGGTGGTCGGCAGGGCGTCGATCTTGACGATGCGGTCTCCGGGCTCGATGCCCGCCTCGGCGGCGGGCGTGCCCTCGATCGGTGAGATCACCTCCGGCACTTTCCCTTCGAGGGTCAGCTCGACGCCGATGCCGCCGAATTGGCCGCGGGTCACGGCCGTCATCTGCTGGTACTGTTCCTGGTCCATGTAATCGGAATGGGGATCGAGCCGCGTCAGCATGCCCTTCAGCGCATCCTTGGCGAGCTCATCGCCAGTCACCGGCGCGACGTAATTTCTCTCCACCTGCTTCATCGCATCCTGGATCAGGCCGACATCGGTGGCATCGGCCGGGTAAGCCCCGGTGCCCGCCCCGGCGCTGTCGCAGGCGCACAGCGTCAGCGACATCAGAACGGCGGCGGCGGCCCCGATGGCCGAGTGGTGCTGGCGTGAGGTGTCGATCATCTGGGTCTCGCGGTGGAGCGTTGGCGCGGATGGGCCGCGCAAAATGTGGTCTCTGCCTGGCCCGCTTCCAGGGCGGGTCTGGCCGAGTGGGGTCAATCCAGGGTGAAACCGCGAAGACGCAAGAAGGTCGGAAAGCTCTGGCCCTCGGGTTGGATGGCCTGCCGCGCCTTGTCTTCCGACCAACCGTAAAAAGACGCGTAGCCAAAGACATCGGGCGAGCACTGCTGCTCGCGCGGCAGTGAGTATCGCGCATCGCGGCGCCGGTCATAGGCATCTACGGTTTCGGCAAGCCGCCGGTCCTCATAATGGTCGATGTGCACGGTCGCCTCGAGCGGCAGGCGCATGCTGACGTGTCCGGCGGCGGCGGGGTAGCCCACACACAGCCCTGCTACCGGGAACACCTTGTCGGGCAGATCCAAAATTTCGCCAACCGCGCAGGCGCGGTTGCGAATGACGCTGATCGGACAGCAGCCGAGACCCGCGGTTTCGGCCGCCAGGATGAAGGCTTGCAAGACCAGCGCTGCGTCGACGGCGGCGTTGAAGAACCCTTCGAGCTTGCCGTTCTCGTTGAGGTGATGGCGCATTTCGCCGATCCGCCCGAGGCGGTGGGCATCGCCGCAGAATACCAGGAATACCGGCGCGTTCCCGACCCACGGCATGTCGGGAACCAGCGCCGCGACGCGATCGCGCTTCCGGCGGTTCTTCACCCAAATGATGGTGGCTTGCTGGAAATCTGATTTCGAGGAGGCCGAAAAAGCCGTTCCCAGCAACACGCGCAGCAACGGTTCAGGCACAGGCTGCTCCGCGTAGCGGCGGTGGGTGCGCCGCATGAGGGCTTGCCGCAGCCACGGCAGATCGGGCAGATCCGGCGCGGGCTCACTATCTTCACCGAAGCGGGCGCGCCACTCGGCCTCGTAGCTCATGCACTTCTCCTCCGTATCCAGCTGCGGCAGCCACCCTCACCCACCAAGCCCTTCGGACTTGGTCCCCCCC
>Ga0209040_10003978_pt1 | contig 11230 bp, 7 predicted proteins | sample BogFormECP12_OM3_FD_188240 | JGI IMG/M metagenome (GOLD analysis project Ga0209040, IMG submission 188240) | Bog forest soil microbial communities from Calvert Island, British Columbia, Canada - ECP12_OM3 (SPAdes) (version 2) | ecosystem: Environmental > Aquatic > Freshwater > Wetlands > Bog ... | reverse complement strand
AAATTGATGCCGGGCGGCGACCTCGAGCGAGCCTACACGCCGAGTTTCCGCCTTCTCGGTCACGAATCGCTGATCATGCAGCAGTCCGACATCAACACGATCTCCGATGCGATCAAGGATTGCCTGCGCTGCGGGAAGTGCAAACCGGTCTGCGCGACGCACGTGCCGCGCGCCAATCTGCTGTATTCGCCGCGCAATAAGATCCTCGCGACCTCGATTCTGATCGAGGCATTTCTCTACGAAGAGCAGACGCGTCGCGGCATCGCGATCCGCCACTGGGACGAGTTGTCCGATGTAGCGGACCATTGCACGATTTGCCACAAGTGCGTGGCCCCCTGCCCCGTCGACATCGATTTCGGCGATGTGTCGATGGCGATGCGCGATCTGCTGCGCCGCATCCGCAAGAAGCGCGTCAACCCGGGCACTGCGGCGGCGCTGTTTTTCTTGAACGCGACCAATCCCGAAACGATCAAGGCGGCGCGCAAGCTCATGATCGACTGGGGCTACCGCGCGCAGCGCCTGTTGAACCGGGTCCTCGCGCGCGCCGCGGCGGCCCAGACCGCTCACCCGCCGGCGACCACCGGTCAGACGCCGATGCGAGAGCAGGTCGTGCATTTCGTGAACAAACGCATGCCCGGCGGTTTGCCGAAGCGAACGGCGCGCGCGCTGCTCGACATCGAAGACCGCAATTACGTGCCGATCATTCGCGACCCGCGGGCGACCAGCAGCGATTCCGAGGCGGTGTTCTACTTTCCCGGCTGCGGGTCAGAGCGCCTGTTCTCCCAGGTCGGCCTCGCCACGCAGGCCATGCTCTGGCACGTCGCCGTACAAACCGTGCTGCCGCCGGGGTATCTGTGCTGCGGCTATCCGCAACGCGGTGCCGGCGAATTCGACAAGGCGCGACAAATCATCACCGACAATCGCGTTCTATTTCACCGCGTCGCCAACACGCTCAACTATCTCGACATCAAGACCGTCATCGTGAGCTGCGGCACTTGCTTCGATCAACTGCAATCCTACGAATTCGAAGCGATTTTCCCGGGCTGCAAAATCGTCGACATCCACGAATACCTCATGGAGAAAGGCGTGCGACAAGGAGCGGCCGGCGGCGTGCGCTATTTGTATCACGACCCCTGCCACTCCCCGATCAAGCGGCACGACCCGCTCGCCGTCGTCAATGCGCTGATGGACGGCGCGCGCAACGGGCCGATCGGCAAGAGCGCGCGCTGCTGCGGCGAGTCGGGCACGCTCGCGATGGCGCGCCCGGACATATCGACCCAGGTGCGCTACGCCAAGGAGCGGGAATTGCGCGCCGATGTCGCCGCGATTCGCACCAAAGGCCACGCCGGCGAAGTCAAGATACTCACCTCCTGTCCGTCGTGCCTGCAGGGTCTGAAGCGCTTCGAGGACGATGCCGATCTCGATGCGGACTACATCGTCGTCGAGCTTGCGCGGCATGTGCTCGGCGAGAACTGGCTCGCCGAGTACGTGCAGCGCGCCAACCGCGGCGGCATCGAACGCGTTCTCGTCTGAGTCCGCCGCTCCAGCGCGGCTCGGGCGCTAGCTCGCTCAGCTAAGGCGCGAGCTTCTGAAGCCGATTCGTGCGCGCCATCCACAGGCTCACGCCGACGATGATCAGCGTCACGGCGCCGATCGTGAGCGTCGCGAGTACGTTGATTTCCGGACTGACGCCGAGCCGCACTTTCGAGAACACCACCATCGGAAGCGTGCTGCTGCCGGGGCCCGACGTGAAGCTCGAGATGACCAAATCGTCCCACGAGAGCGTGAACGCGAGCAGCCAGCCGGACAGAATCGCCGGAAATATGATCGGCAGCGTGATCACGAAGAACACCTTGAGCGGCCTTGCCCCGAGATCCATCGCGGCCTCCTCGAGCGCGGTGTCGAAGGTCGCGAGGCGCGACTGGACCACGACCGTCACATAGGCCATTGAAAACGTCATGTGGCTCATCGTCATGGTCGTGATGCCGCGCCCCGCGGGCCAGCCGATCACTTGTTCCATCGCGACGAACATCAGCAGCAGCGAAAGGCCCGTGATGACTTCCGGCATCACGAGCGGCGCGGTGGCCATCGCATTGAGTGTGAAGCGGCCGCGGAATTGCGTGAATCGCCCCAGCGCGAAGCCGGCGAGCGTGCCGAGGATCACCGATCCCGAGGCGTTGATGACCGCAACCTTCAGGGATATCCACGCCGCATCGAGGATCTCCTCGTTATTGAGCAGCGCGTAATACCATTTGAGCGTCGGCGAGTTCGGCGCATCCCAGACCGTGACGAGCTTGGATGCATTGAACGAAAACACGACCATCGATAGGATCGGGATGTAGAGAAACGCGTAGCCGAACGCCAGGCAGGAAATGATGAAAATGGAGCGCCGCTGATTCATCGCGCCCCCGCCGACTCGCGCGCCTGGATGCTCTGATACCACATCATGAACGGCACGAGCAGCAACAGCAGCAGGATCGCGACCGCGCTCGCAACCGGCCAGGCGCGATTCGAAAAGAACTCGTCCCAGAGTATGCGCCCGATCATCAGCGCATTCGGGCCGCCGAGCAGCGCCGGAATCACGAATTCGCCGACGGCCGGAATGAAAACGAGCATCGAACCGGCGAGAATGCCGTTGCGCGACAGCGGCAACGTGATCTTGTAGAACGCCTGCCAGGGCCTGCAGCCGAGGTCCTCGGCCGCCTCGAGCAGCTGCCAGTCCATCTTCTCGAGGTTGGCGTAGAGCGGCAGTATCAGAAACGGCAGATACGAATACACGATGCCGACGTACATCGCGAACGGCGTGTAGAGCATAGTCAGCGGATCGTGAATGATGCCGAGCGAGATCAGCACGTTGTTGATCACGCCGTTGGCCTTGAGCAGGCCTATCCACGCATAGACGCGCAGCAGGAGCGAGGTCCAGAACGGCAGAATCACGAGCAGCAGCAAGATGTTGCGCGTCGCCGATTTCGCGCGCGCGATGCCGTAGGCCATCGGATAGCCGACCAGCAGGCACAGCAAGGTCGAGATGAAGGCGACCTTGATCGAATTCAGGAACGCATTGAGATAGAGCTTGTCGGTGAACAGGAACTCGTAGTTGTTGAAATTCAGCTTGATCGCGAGCACGTTCTTTTCGGTCCACTGCATGAGCGGCGTGTACGGCGGAATCGCCAGATCGACGTCGGCGAACGAAATCTTGAGCACGATCACGAACGGAACGACGAAGAAGAGCATCAGCCACAGATACGGCAGCAGGGCGACCATTCCACGGCCGCTCAATCCAAAGCGTTCTGGGAGAGGGACGCGCCTCATCGGGCTAACGCGTGACCACCACGGGACTGGTCGCATCCCACGACAGGTAGACCTGTTGGTCCCAGCTGATCGCCTCGGCATGGCGCGAGGTATTCGGCTGCGTCACGCGCACGACCTTCCCGGTGGGAAGCTTGACGAGATAGATCGACAGGTCGCCGAGATAGGCGATGTCCTGTACGGCGCCGCGCACGACGTTCTCCGTCCCTTGCGGCTGCGCGGTCGACATGAACACCTTCTCGGGCCGCACCGCCGCCCACACGGTCGCCTCTGGTGCGGCGCTGATTCCGTGGCTCACGTAGATCGTGCCGCCCAACTCGGGGGAGGCGATCCTGACGTACTCAGGCTCGTCCTCAGTGAGCTTGCCCTCAAAAATGTTGACCGAACCGATGAAATCCGCGACAAATTTCGAATTGGGAAACTCGTAGATTTCGGACGGCGTGCCGGCCTGCACGATCTCGCCGTGATCCATCACGCCGATGCGGCTCGCGAGCGTCATGGCTTCCTCCTGGTCGTGCGTGACGACCACGAAGGTCACGCCGAGCTTGTCCTGGAGGCTGATGAGTTCGAACTGCGTATGCTCGCGCAGCTTCTTGTCGAGCGCACCCAGCGGCTCGTCGAGCAGCAGCAATTTCGGCCTCTTGACGAGCGAGCGAGCGAGCGCTACCCGCTGACGCTGCCCGCCGGAGAGTTGATGCGGCTTGCGCTTGGCAAAATCGCCGAGCTTCACCAGATCGAGCATGGTCGCGACGCGCTCCTTGATCTCGAGCTTAGGCACCCGATCCTGTTTGAGGCCGAACGCGACGTTTTGCTCGACGTTCATGTGCGGGAACAGCGCATACGATTGGAACATCATGTTGACGGGCCGCTCGTAGGGCGGCACGCCCGTCATGTCCTCGCCGTCGATGAAAATGCGCCCGGAACTCGGCGCCTCGAAGCCTCCAAGCATGCGCAGCAGCGTGGTCTTGCCGCAGCCGGAGGCTCCGAGCAAGCAGAAAATTTCGCCCTTGTAGACCTTCAGGCTGACGTCGTCGACGGCCTTGAAATCGCCGAAGGATTTGGTGATGTGTTCGAGCTGCACATAGGCTTTCGCATTCGGATCGGTCCAGGGCGCTGCCTTTGCGGCGGGCAGCGCCTTGACCGCCGAGCCTTCGGGCGTCGCCATCGCCTACTGGCCCGTCTTGAATTTTTGCCAGACGCGGGTGATCGCGCGAGTTTGCTCGGCGGAGTCCGCGAGCTGCACCGACAATCGTTGGCGCTGTTCCGCCGTCGGGTAGATCGCCGCATCGGCCTTGACGTCGGCGAGAACGAGCGGATCGGCGGCGGCGTTCGCATTGGCGTAGCGCTTGAAGTTCGAGATGTCGGCGGTCACCTGCGGGGTCATGATGTAATTAATGTACGCATAAGCGCTCTCGGGGTCGGGTGCATCCTTCGGCACCGCGAGCATATCGAACCACAGAATCGTGCCTTCCTTCGGGATCGCATATTTGATGTCGATACCCTTGTTGGCTTCGCGCGCCCGGTCGCGCGCCTGCATCACGTCGCCGTTGTAGCCGACCGCGATGCACAGATCCCCGTTCGCGAGCGCCTCGATGTACTCCGAGGAATTGATGTTGCGGATAAAGGGGCGAATCTTCGCGAGCACGGCTTCCGCTTGGGCTAAATCCTTGGAATCCTGCGTATTCGGGTCCTTGCCGAGATAATTGAAGACCGCGCGCATCATTTCGGCCGGCGAATCGAGCACGCTGATCCCGCACTTGGCGACCTTGGATGCGATCAGCGGATCGAACACCAGACGCCAGCTGTCGAGCGGGGCATCCGGCATCAGCGCCTTGACCATTTTTTCGTTGTAGCCGATCCCGTTGGTGCCCCAGAGGTAAATCACGCCGTGGGCGTTGTCGGGATCGTGCTGCGCGACCTTCGCCATGAGCTGCGAATCCAGGTTCTTCAGATTCGGCAGCTTCGATTTGTCGAGCTTCAGATAGACTCCGGCCTTGATCTGGCGCTCGAAATACGAGGCGGTCGGCACCACCACGTCAAAGCCGCTGCTGCCCGCGAGCAGCTTGGTCTCGAGCGTCTCATTGCTGTCGTAGTAGGCGGCGTGGACCTTGATGCCGCTCTGCTTCTCGAATTCGGACAGCGTATTCGGCGCCAGGTAATCGGACCAGATGTACAGATTGAGCACCTTGGCAGGTGTCGAACTCGCCGCGGATGCGGCCGGCGCGGCCGGCGCTTCGGCTCCTGATTTATGGTCGCCGCAGGCATTCAGCAGCACACAGGAACCGAGTACCACGAGGCCCGACCGAAGTGCGCTCACCATCAAACCGATCCCCCATCTGTTTTGCGACGGCAAAGTCCCGAGCATCGCGCATGCGCGTTTGCTCGAGTCGTACAGTTATATCCCAGCCTGCGCCTCGGGGACAGTGCAAAACCAATTTTGTACTCGGCGCTCGCGCCTCGCCCTCCGGGCCGCCCTTCGGGCGTTCAAGTCGGCCAGACGGCCGACTTAGTCACGCGACCGCGGCCTTCGAGTGCCTCGCAAGACCCTCAGACGTTCAGCAGCAGGTGCTCTCGCTCCCACGAGCTGATGACCTGCGCGAACGTCTCGTATTCGGCGTCTTTGACGGCCGTGTAAGCGAGCACGAAGCGATCGCCGAACAGATCGACGAGCGACTTGGACTCGCGCAGGAGCCGCAGCGCCTCGGCCAAGGTGCGCGGCAGGGCGATCGCCAAGTCGTAGGCGCTGCCGGAGATTGGTTCGGAGGGCTTCAGACCCTCGATCATCCCCAAATAGCCGCAGGCGAGCGACGCCGCAATCGCGAGATAGGGATTGGCATCGGCCCCGCCCACACGGTTCTCGACGCGCCTCGCCTCGGGGCCCGACAGCGGCACGCGCAACCCGGCGGTCCGGTTGTCATAACCCCAATGCACGTTGATCGGCGCCGCAGAGTGGCGGCTGATGCGCCGATAGCTGTTCACATTGGGCGCGAACAGCGACATCGCCGCCGGCAGATACTTCTGCAGGCCCGCAATGTGGCCGAAGAACAAGTTCGATGGCGAACCGTCGGAATTGCTGAAGATGTTTTTACGCGTCTTGACATCGATGATGCTCTGGTGCAAATGCATCGCGCTGCCCGGCTCCTTGGCCATCGGTTTTGCCATGAACGTTGCGTACATCTTGTGGCGCATCGCCGCTTCCCGGGCCGTGCGCTTGAACAGAAACGCCTGGTCGGCAAGGCTCATCGGATAACCGTGCAGCAGGTTGATTTCCATCTGCGCCGCGCCGGCTTCGTGAATCAGCGTATCGATTTCGATGTCCTGGGCCTCGCAAAACGAATACATGTCGTCGAACAAGGGATCGAACTCGTTGACGGCCGCGATGCTGTAAGCCTGGCGGCCGATCTCCGGGCGGCCCGAGCGCCCGACAGGCGGCTTTAGCGGGTAATCCGAGTCGATGTTGGGCTCGACCAGAAAGAACTCGAGTTCCGGCGCCACGACCGGCTCCCAGCCGTGCGCCTCGTAGAGGTCGAGCACCCGGCGCAGCACATAGCGCGGCGCCATCGTTACCGGCCGGCCATCGCCGTAGTAGCAATCGTGAATGACCTGCGCGGTCGGCTCGGCGGCCCATGGCACGACTCGCACGGTCTTGGGGTCGGCCTTGAGTACGATGTCGATATCCGAGGGATTCATTGCGCTCTGGTCTTCCGGATAATCTCCGGTGACCGTCTGCAGGAAGATCGCTTCGGGCAGGCGCATCCCCTCTTCTTCGGCAAATTTCTCGGCGGGCATGAGCTTGCCGCGCGCGACTCCGGCCATGTCGGGGATGATCGCCTCGACTTCCGAAATCCCGTGCTCCTTCAGAAACTGTTGAATCGTGCTGGCCATGTGTCACCTATCGCTGACTCGCCGCCTGCAGGCCTCGCCGAACGCGGCGAACAGTGCGCGAGAAAATGGATTCTGGGAAAATTGCCACTCGGGGTGCCATTGCAACCCGAGCGCGAAACTCGCGGCGTCGCCGACCCGGAAAGCTTCGATCAGGCGGTCCGGCGCGCGCGCCTCGACGACCAAATCGGCGCCGAGTTTTTGCACGCCCTGCCAATGCAGGGAATTGACCTGCAGACGCTCGCAACCCGCAATTTTCGCGAGCATTCCCCCAGGCTCCAACAGCACTTCGTGTGCCGGGCCGTACTGCTCATCCAGACTCGTGGTTTCATCCTCGCGATGATCGATTTGGCCCGGCACCTCGTGCACGCGCTGCCAAAGCGTCCCGCCATAAGCGACATTCATTTCCTGGAATCCGCGGCAGATCGCGAGCACCGGCAAGCCGGCGGCGACCGCCCGCGGAATCAGCGGAAGCGTCGTAGCATCCCGATTTGGGTCATGTAAGGTTCCCGGCTCGCTGGCCGGGCCTCCGTAGTGGTGAGGTTCGACATTCGTTTCGCTCCCCGTGAACAGCAGTCCATCGCAGACCTCCAGCAAAGCGTCAAAGTCCAGTTCCGGCCCGATGGCCGGGACCATGACCGGGATCGCCGCCGAACCGCGCGCGACGGCTGCGATATATTTGTCGCCAACCGCATGGAAGTAGTGCTTCCCAGTCAGGCGGCGGTCGGCTGGAATTCCAATGAGCGGCTTACGAGACATGTTTAAGATATTAAACGCCTAGAACGGTAACTAGGCTTTCACACTGAAGCCATTACACCATATGGCGCGCGCGTCGTCCTGCCCATGGCGCGTCAATTGCCTTAGATTTAGGCATTTCCGTAACTTACCCACGTTTATTGCCGTGCAACAATATTGCGCCGAGGGAGAAAAACCCGGTAGGCTCACAGGGCTCAAAATCTGTCAATAGCCATAACATTTTAAACACCCGATCTGCCTCGAGTTGTCAAGTGCGCCTATCGGAACCGCCCGCCGCCTCCTATTACGCCGACTCCGCCGGCCCACCGGAGCGCGAATCCGCTGGGCGCACGCGCGAGGCCTTGCGAGGTGAGTACCGTGCCGACGTTGGCGTCGTCGGCGGCGGCATCGCCGGATGCTCGGCGGCGCTGCACTTGGCGAAACGAGGCCTCAAAGTCGCCCTGTTCGAGGCGCACGAGGTCGGCTACGGAGCATCGGGGCGCAGCGGCGGCCAAACCATCTTCGGCCTCGCCGCGAGTCAGCCGGCGCTCGCCGCCCAAGTCGGGCCTCGCGATGCACGCCAGCTGTTCGACCTGTCGGTCGAGGGACTGGACCTGACGCAGTCGCTGATTCGCGATCATGGAATCGACTGCGACTACCGCGCCAATCATTTGCACGTCGCGGTCAAGCCGCGACAGCTACGAGAGCTCGAGCAATGGGCCGAGGAGCTTGAGAACCAATATGCCTACCGCAGCGTCTCCCTTCTCGATCGGCAGCAGCTGCGTGCCCATGTGGCGAGCGATCGCTATCTCGGCGGCCTTCTCGACACGCGCAGCGGCCATCTGCACCCGCTCAAGTACACGCGGGGGCTAGCCCGCGCGGCTGAAGTCTTCGGGGTCCGAATTTTTGAGAACACGCAGGTGTTGCGCTACACGGATGGCCCGATGATCCATGTGCACAGCGCCGCAGGCGTCGTTCGCTGCACTCAGCTGGTGCTCTGCGGAGGCGCCTATTTGGGGAACGTCGCCCCAGCGCTCTCGAGGCGCATCCTCGGAGTCGGCACCTACATCATCGCAACGCAACCGCTCGGCGAGACGCAGGCGCAGGCGCTGCTGCCCAGCAACGCGGCCGTGGCCGACATCAACTGGATTTTGGATTACTTCCGGCTGTCGGCGGACCACCGCTTGCTGTTCGGCGGCCGGGTCAGCTATAGCGGGCTGGAACCGCCGCGTCTCGCCGAGTCGATGCGCAGACGCCTGCTGCGCGTGTTCCCGAGTCTGACGCAGCTCAGAGTCGAACGCGCTTGGGGCGGCTACCTCGACATCACGATGAGCCGCGCTCCGAACTTCGGACGCTTGGCGAGCAACGTTTTCTATCTACAGGGATTTTCCGGCCACGGCCTCGTGCTCACCGCGCTCGGCGGCAAACTCGTGGCCGAAGCGATTCTAGCGACGGCCGAGCGATTCGACGTATTCGCACGGATCCCACACCGCGATTTTCCGGGCGGTCCGATCTTCCGCCGCCCTTCGCTGATGCTCGCAATGCTCTATTATCAGCTGCGCGACCTACTGTGAGCGGCGCTCGACGACGCAGCAGTGGTGAATGCGCGCATTGCGTTCGAAATCCTTCGGGATCGTTTGCCGGCTGATGTCTTCGATCGAGAACTCCGCGAGCGCGGCCGCATCGAGCTTGAAACGGGTGAAATTGGTCGAGAAAACCAGGCGCCCGCGCTCGCGCAGCAGGCGCATCGCGCGGCGGATCATGCCGACGTGATCGCGCTGGACGTCGAGCACGCCCTGCATGCGCTTGGAATTCGAGAAGGTCGGCGGATCGAGAAAAACCAGATCGAAGCGCGGACCCTGCGGCGCCTGCTCCTCGAGCCACTGCAGGCAGTCCGCGCGAATCAGCTCGTGCCGGGCCGAGCCGTAGCCGTTCAACACGAGATTGTCGCGCGCCCAATCGAGATACGTATTCGACAAATCGACGCTCGCGCTGCTGCGTGCGCCGCCCGCAGCCGCGTACACGGTGGCGCTGCCGGTATAGCAGAACAGATTCAAGAAATCCTTGTCCTCCGCCCAGTCGCGCAGCATGCGGCGCATGATGCGGTGATCGAGGAACAAGCCGGTGTCCAAATAGTCGCGAAAATTGACCCAAAACTTGAGTCCGCCCTCGTTCACGACGTAACGCTCATTCGTCATCGCGCGTTTTTCGTACTGGTCGCCGCCCTTCTGCTGCTTGCGCAGCCGCGTGTGGATCTGCGCCAGCGGAACGGCTAGGACGTCGGGCAGCACCGCGAGCAGCTCCCGGCGGCGCTCGCGTGCGCCTTCCTGATTGACGGTCTTCGGTGCAGCATATTCCTGCACGTAGACATGGCGCGGCTCGCGTCCGTACAGATCGATCGCGAACGCGTACTCCGGCATGTCCGCATCGTAGGCCCGAAAGCACTCGATGCCTTCGCGCTGCGCCCAGGGTTCCAGTTTGGCGAGATTCTTGGCGAGACGATTCGCGAACATCTGTGCGCCCGGCCGTCCTGCCCACTCGGCGCGCACGACTTGCGGGGCGCGCTGTTCAGCGGACGCATCGAGGTCGAAGCGCAGCAGCCGGCATTCGATCGTTCCATTGAAAACGCGATGACTGCGCTTCGCGTAGATCCCGAGGTGGCGCGCCATCGGCGGATTGCCCGTGAGTATCGCGGCTTTCCAGCCCTTGAAGCGCTCGCGCAGCACGCTGCCGAGCTGCGTATACAGCTCGGACAGACCTTGCTCGGCACCGATGCGCTCGCCATAGGGCGGATTGGCAACGACGAGGCCGGCGTCCCCGGCCGGCCGCTGCACATCCGAGAGCGCGCGCTTCTCGACGTGAATCCAGTCGGCGACCCCGGCCGCCGCGGCGTTCGCAAGGCTCATGCGCACGGCGTCCGGATCAATGTCGGAGCCGAAGATGCAGCGGCGCGGCACCTGCGCGGCGCGGCGCGCGCGCGCATCGGAGCACAGATGCTCCCACAGCGCAGGCTCGTGGCCGCGCCAGCCGCTAAATCCGAAATAGCCGCGGTCGAGCCCCGGTGCCGCCTGGGCGGCGATCAGCGCGCCTTCGGTCAAAAACGTTCCGGAGCCGCACAGCGGGTCGACGAGCAGTCCGCCGCTCTCGTAGAGCGCCGGCCAACCCGCCCGCAACAGCACGGCCGCCGCGACGTTTTCCTTGAGCGGCGCGCGCCCGCCTTCGACACGATAGCCGCGCCGATGCAGGCTCTCGCCCGAGAAGTCGATCGACAGCAGCGCCTCGCGTCCTTCGACGTGCAAATGCA
>Ga0209040_10003977_pt1 | contig 11231 bp, 13 predicted proteins | sample BogFormECP12_OM3_FD_188240 | JGI IMG/M metagenome (GOLD analysis project Ga0209040, IMG submission 188240) | Bog forest soil microbial communities from Calvert Island, British Columbia, Canada - ECP12_OM3 (SPAdes) (version 2) | ecosystem: Environmental > Aquatic > Freshwater > Wetlands > Bog ... | reverse complement strand
CGGCTCTTCGTAATTCAGAGTGCGTTGACGAGTTGGTGGAGTGCGCCGCTGTGCAGAGTGAGCGCCATCGGTACTTGGTGAGGTTTCGGAATCCGAGGGCGTTTCTGCGTAGTGCTTCGAGTCGTCCGTTGATGGCTTCGGTGGCGCCGTTGGAGGCGTGGTGGTCGAAGGCTCCCGCTGCTGAGCAACCGTCAACAATCCCTGCTGACCGGGGTATTCGCCGACGACGCCCACATCGCGGTGATGGTCTGATCAACTCCATCCGCCGCGGCGTACCCGCCGGCCTAGAGGAGATCGCCCAACTCGGCCGCACCCTGTGGCGGCGCCGCGACGACATCGTGGCCTTCGCGTCCGGGATGACCTCGGCGGCGGCGGTCTTGTAGCCGAGCGCCGGACCGCTGTGATCGTGGGTCGGCGTGAGATCGATGATCAGAGTGACGAACCCGGCCGCTCCGACTCGCCGGGGTGCCCAGCGGTGCTCGTCAACGCCGATCACCTTCACCCCGGCCAGCCGATCCGGGCCAGCCGCGGCAACGAGATCGGAGACAGCGCGCATGGCGATCGAGCTCACGGTGTGCCAGGACACGCCGAGTTAGGCGGCGATCGCCGAGACTGTTGTGCGATCAATCATCAACCGCCGCTATACATACCGGGCACACCGCCGCGTCGTCGATGATCATGGAGCCGCCAGCTTGCCCAGATCCTGATTGAACACCGCCCGACCGCACTTTGCGGTGGTCCAGCGGTAGCGCGGGACAGCGACCTGCAGAATCAGCGGGTAGCCAGCCACCGGTAGACCCTCGTGCCCACAGTCCGGACACCGCGGATCACGCATGACCGGTGTGCAGAAGATCGTCGTAGCCTTCTCGTCGACGGCGGCGTCGGTGATCGTCACACCCAGCTCGATGGTGCGCATGATCGTGTCGGCAACAACAGACGGCGGGCAGGCGGTAGCCTCAGGCACGGGTCCCCTCGGTGCGGTGGTGGGCGAGTGTAGGAACCCGAATCGTCACCCGCCGAGGCCCCACCTCAGCTCAACGACACGAACCCCCATCGCCGACAACCGCAACCACACACGCACTCTCAATCACGAAGAGCCGGTAAAGCTAGTCAACAATCAGTACGTGTCGGCCACGTTCCGGTAACAGAGATACATCGGTCAGGACCGAAAACGTTGGCGTAGTAGCTGGTGGCCGCGGTGGATGTAGATCCGCAAAACTTCGTGTTCAATTCTGGCTTGAAATATCCACGACACCTGACACGGCGATTTAGTTGTCGCGTTCGCTACCCACCGCTAAGTTTGAGGCGCGGTTGGGGTGGGGATTTCAGGAGATTTGGGGAAAGAGAACGCGAATGCCCGGCGATCGGGATGACGACTGCCGCGAGCGGCTGGTCGATGCCACCCTGGATCTCTGCATGGGCCAGGGGTACGACGCCACCACCGTGGATCAGATCGCCGCCGCGGCCGACGTAACGCCAGCTGACTTTGAACGCCACTTCGCGACTAAGGATGCGGCCATCATGTCGGTTGTCGATGACCTGCTGCAGGCCACCGCCGCGGCACTCGGCGACGTTAAGGCCGACGTCGACCCAGAGCACGCGCTGCTGATCGCGACCATCGAGTTGTTGGGCGCGATCATCGATTTGGCCGCGGCGTCATAACGCGTGATCGAATGCTGGCGATGGGGCGCGTCGTCACCTCAACCTCGCATCTGCAACAGCAAGCGTCTGCAGTCCGTAAGAGGGTGCTGACGCAGGCGCTCGCGGGCCGGATGGGATTCGATTCCCAGGATCGGCGGGTGCAGCGCGCGGTAACGATGTGGTCGGCCATCGCAGCTGTCGCCTGCCAGGGTGATGGGACCACTGGTTTGCCATGAGTATGGGACCGGGTCGTTCCGGTTGTTGGCCGTGTGTTGATGGTCGCTGATGGGGTGGTTGCCGGTCAATCCGACGGAGTCGGAGGGGCATTGGACGGTTAGTTCGACGATGCGTTATGTGCGCCCGTCGGCGACGTTCATTGAGGACGCCTATCGCCGGGCGGTCACGTCGACGCTGGCGGAGCTAAGCGGAGAGAACGGTTTGGCATGAAGATTCGTTGGCGGTTGCGGATGGCCGCTGCGCAGCGCGAGGTGTGGACCGGCACCGAGCTGCGCCGCTTGCTGGCCGACAAAGCCGGATTGAAGATGTCTGCGGCCTCGGTGTCGGCGTTACTGACTAAGGAGCCCAGCCACGTCAAGCTCACGACGCTGATCGCGTTGTGCACCGCCCTGGACTGCACCCCCAACGACCTGATCGAGGTCGATACCACACCGGTTGAGCAGCCCGCCACACCGTCTGGACCGAAGCCGGTCGAGACGAAGAAGACCGCGAACGCGCGGGGCCGGTCGATGCCGCCGATGTAGTCGAGACCCCGAAAGCGGTTGCATCCGATGGGCAAACGACAGCACGACTGTACGACGTGTGGTTCGCCGGTGGGCATCATCGGCCGTGAGTTGTGTTGTCGCTGTGTCCGGCGGCAGCGGGAGCGCAACGCCAAGCAGTCTTGCCCGGACCGCGGCCGCGATCGGATGCTGTCGGACTGCGTTTTCTCACGCCGGTCAAGGCTGGCGACGCGCTGAGGGTGACCCTGACCGCCAAACAAATCACCCCGCGGGTCTCCGCCGGCTACGGCGAAGTGCGCTGGAACGCCGTGGTCACCAGCCAGGACGACGAACCCGTGGCGGCCTACGACGTTTTGACGTTGGCCGCCAAGCAACCCACCACCCCCGAGGAGAATTGACGTGGAGGCGGCGAACCGAGAACTTCAGGACGCCGTCAGCGCCACCCTCGCGGGGGTGAACTTCAACGCGTCATCGGCGACCGGGTCTTTGCTCAGCCGCTTGGCGTCGTTTCGGTAGCTGGGTTTGACCGACCATGTGCTGCCGGTTCCGCCGGACGGGAATTTCGCGATTCCCCGCCTGATGTAGCCGGCGTCGAGGTCGAGAAGTGGCGTCCGCTCCATGCCGGTATGGACGAACACCGGCTCGGCCATCCCGTAGCCACGGGTGTCCATATGGTCCAGCAGCCGGACGAAATGCTCGCAGTGCAGATCCACCCGCAGAGTCCAGGAAAACCCCGATGCGTAGCCGAAGGCGAACACCAGGTTGGGCACACCGGAGAGCATCGTCGTCTTGAAAATCCTGGTGTCGGAAAGTTTCACCGGTTGCCCATCCACGCTGAACGAAATCTTGCCGAACGGCGTGATGTTGAGACCGGTCGCGCTCACGATGATGTCGGCGGGCAGCTCCCGGCCGGACTCCAGCAGAATCCCGGACTGGGTGAACCGGTCGATCCGGTCGGTGACTATCGACGCCCGCCCCGACGAGACCGCCTTGAAGAAGTCACCGCCCCGGAAAAACGGCCCGCTGGGCATCAGGCACAGACGCTCATCCCACGGGTTGTAGCGCGGGGTCAGATGCGTGTCGACGTCGAAGTTCTTGGGCAGCTGTCGCCGCGCCACCGCGATCAGCACCTTGCGCATCAGCTTTGGGGCGCGCCGGCACGCGGTGAGGCCGCCTTGCAGGAACAAGATGTTCTTGCGCCGGATGATCGGGTAGGCGCGGTCACGGCCGAGCACCCTGGTCAGCACTTTGCCGATGGTGTCTTCGGCCGGGCGGGCGAGAAAGTAGCTCGGTGAGCGCTGCAGCATCGTGATGTGGCTGGTCTTCTCGGCCATCGCCGGGATCAGCGTGACCGCCGTTGCCCCGCTGCCGATCACGACTACGCGTTTTCCGGTGTAGTCGAGATCGGCCGGCCAGTGTTGCGGGTGAATGATGGGCCCCCCGAAGTCGCCGGCACCGGGGAATTCCGGCGTGAACGGCGTCTCGTAGTCGAAGTAGCCGGTACCCAGAAACAGGAACCGCGCGGTGAACTGCGCTGTTGTCTCGCTGCCGCGGTGCTGCGCAGTCACAGTCCACCGCTGCTGCGCCCTGGAGAATTGTGCGTCGAGCACCCGGTAGCCAAAGCGGATGTGTTCGGCCAACTCGTTCTCGGCGACGGCCTGCTGCAGGTAGTCGAGAATATAGCCGCCCTTGGATATCGTCGTGGTTCTCGTCCACGGCTTGAAGTGGTAGCCCATGGTGGGCACGTCGGAGTCCGATCTGATGCCGGGGTACTGATACAGGCTCCACGTGCCGCCGATCGAGTCGCGGCCCTCCAAGATGACGAAGCTGGTGCCGGGACGCCGGTGCTTGAGGTGACAGCCGGCGTCGATGCCTGAAATACCCGCGCCCACGATGAGGACGTCGAAATCCGCGGTCTTGGTCTGGTTCGCAGCCGGTGTCTGGCTTATGTTCGTGATCGTCACTGGCTTCTCTCGATCGAGGTAGGTATGGGGGTGGCAAATTCGACGGTATCACCGGGCTTGCGTGACCTCGCGCTATTTCTCAATGATGAACGAGGAAAACAGAAGTGGTCCACGGTCGACGTCATTGACATCGAGGACTTCCTCAACCTGCAACCCAACGACCGTCCGCGGCGACTGACGGTGCTGCGACGATTCGTCCGGCTCGCCCGCACCCGCCATCTCGTTCTCATCGACCCGACCCGTGGCGTGGAGCGCAAGCAGTTCAAGGGATTTCGCGGCAGGACGCTGAGCATCGACCAGCAGCGCCTACTGTTTCGCCGCTGGACCACAGATCCGACGGTCCACCCCCACGAAGGGCTCGTCGGAATCCTCGCGCTTCTGCATGGCGCCTCCGGACGGGAACTGCGACTGCTGCGTTGCAACACCATCGACTCCCAGGGATGCGCCATCCGTCTCGAAGGTCGTCCCCACCCGGTGCCGTTGGATCCCGCCAGTTGGGCGGTATTAACGCGCTGCCTGGCTCATCGCCAATCCCAGCACACTCGCAATCCGCACGTTATCGTCACTAAAGTCACCAAGATCGGTCGCGAACCGGCTTCTACGGCTTATCTTTCGCACGTGCTCGACGCATGCGGTCATGCACCGAGAACGGTTCGCAGCACCCGCCTGGTCGCGCGGGTATGTCCAGATCTTCAGGGGGGTTCCACCGGTTTCTGCAGGTCCGTAAGGCTGTCGAGATCGAGGCGTCGTTCGGGGTGCGGTTGGTGTGTCCGATCGACGAATTCAACGCCTCGCGTCACGTCGGCGACGATTCACCGGCGCGGCTCGCGCCGCTGACGCCGGAGCGGGTAGCAGAGTTCTTCGATTTCATGAAGTCCCGGATCGGGACAGCCCGGAAGTACGCTCCGGCGGCACGCGATTACGCCTTGTTTCGGACCCTGTATCACGCCGGATTGCGATCGGAGGAAGCCGCGCTACTCGAGGTCCCGACGTCCATTTCGGGCGCGGCCCGTTCGGCAAGCTGCATGTGCGGTTCGGCAAGGGAGCTCACACATCCGGACCGCGCCCGCGATGGGTGCCGATGCTCGATAGCCTGGACTTGGTGCTGCGGTGGTTTCTCGCCGATGTCCGTCCGAAGTTCCCGAATTCGCAGGTGTTGTTTGCCGACGAGTCCGGCGGCGCACTGCATCGGGGAACGATCCGCAATCGGCTGCGGTATCTGATGCAGTTGTAGGCTGCCCGGTGACCGAGCGGTTTAGCCCCCACGCCCTGCGGCGGGCGTGTGCGACCCACAACGACGAGCGTGGTGTGGACCTTGTTGCCATTCAACAGCTTCTGGGGCATTGAACGTCCGCAGGCCAACACTGCGCGGGAACTAACGCCATAGAGAAACCGTGAAAAGCGCTCGCGTTAGCCAGCGGCCGCAGGCCTAGCCTCTGTTCAGCCCGCAGCCGGCGCCTACATCGGCCAGCTTCATATGCCATCCAACTACGATCCGCGCCAAGATGATTGGATGTCGGAGCGAATGGTGGCGAACCTATCCGAGACGTTCGCAGAAGTCATGGGCGAGGCCCCGTGGGAAGAGGATGACTGATTAGGCGCGCCGCACAGCATGCACAGCCGATCACGATTTCGGCTGGGTGGCCGGGGAGATGAGGGCTTTCATGACTCGGCCGGCGCGAAGCGCGTCGAACGCGGTCAGCGCATCGGTTAGTGGACTGATGACCGTGGTGAGGTCCGCAACGGCGATTTCTCGAGCGGCCAGTAGCTCGATAGCGCGGTCGAATTCGTCGGTGTAAATGTACGAGCCCCGCACCGTAATCTCTTTGAGCAGGATCGTGGCCGAATCCAGGCCAGGGTCGGGTCCCGCCCCGACCACCACCAGGATGCCGCCGGGGGCCAGCAGCTTCAGTGCGGTAGAGGTCGCGGCGGCGCTGCCCGAGCACTCGAGCACGACATCGACCTCCAGTCCGCTGGTGTCGGCGTCGGCGGCGATCGACACCGCATGGGAACTCTTCGCGAACTCGGCCCGTTGCGCGGCGGGCTCCATGAGAAGGATTCGTGCGGGCGATCTGAGGTGAGCGAGCCTGCAGGCGAGCTGCCCGATTGGACCGCCGCCGGTCACTAATACCGTCCGCCCCGACAGCTCGCCGGCGAGGTCCACCGCTCGCAACGCGGTCGCCGTCGGCTCGACCCAGGCCGCCTCGAGAGTCCCCAGCTCATCAGGGATTCGGCGCAGGTGTCCGGGGAAGGCGGCCATCAGCGGCGCCAGCGCTCCATCGGCCTGCAGGCCTAGCGCCGTCTCCAAGGTGGCTTGTCGACAGAAGTTCGGCCGCCCTGAGCGGCAGTACGCGCACGTCCCGTCCACGTTGCCGTTGGGGTTGACCGCAACCCGCTGGCCGATCGCCCAGTCTGCGACGTCGTGGCCGACTGCCGCGATCCGACCGGTGGACTCGTGTCCGAGGATGCAGTCACCGCGGTACACCTGCGGCAGCTGGGAGGCGTGCAGATCGCTGCCGCAGATGCCGCACAGATCGACTTCGACGAGGACCTGATCGGGTCGCAGCGTGGGGCGTGGTCGATCCTGTAGTGCGATCCGTCCGTCAGCGGTGAGTACCACCGCGGGCATTGTCACGTAAGCGAATACGGCCCGAGACGGCCCCAGGCCACGATGACGGCGAGCGTAAGCAGCACCGCGTTCACCGCGATCATCGGCGCTTCTTTGCGCCGAGCGTGCACGACGGCCGCACCGACCATCGTCAGGGCGAGCCCGATTGCGGCCAGCGGCACCAGGATCGGCGCAATATGCAGCGCGGCCGGCAGGATTAGCCCGATTGCGCCGAGGATCTCGAGGACCCCGATGAGCCGTATTGTGCACGGGCTGAAGTCCTGTGCCCAGCCGAAGCCGGACGCCACGAGTTGCTCCTTGGTGCGAAGTATCTTCATCAGCCCGCTTGTGGCGAAACCCACCGCAAGGACGATCGCGATAATCCACAGCGCTAGGTTCATCCAGACCTCCTCATTGTTTTCATGGTTAACACTTGTCAGCCGAATTCCTGGTTGAGGACTTCGATCTCGCGGTCACCCAACGATAGGCCGCCCGCGGCAAGGTTCTCGGTTAGGTGGCCGCGAGTGCGGGTTCCCGGAATCAGCAGGACGTTGGGTGCGACGGCCAGCAACCACGCGAGGGCGACCTGTGCGGCGCTCGCTTCGTGGCGATCGGCGACACCGACCACGACCGAGTTGTTCAGGATCTCGTCGCGCTGCGCTGTAGGAAAGCCCAACGGACAGAACGGCACGAACGCGATCTCCCGTGCGCAACACTCCTCCAAGACGGGCAGGCTCTCACGGGCCGCGAGATTGAAGAAGTTCTGCACGCAGACGATTTCGGTGACGTCCAGCGCCCGCATCAGGTGGGCGCGGCTGACATTGCTGATCCCAATTCCGCCGATCAGTCCCTTGTCCCGGGCTGTGACCAGCGCGCCGAGCTGATCAACGAACCGGGCATCGGGTGCGGCGTTGTCGAGCACCCGTAAGTTGACAGCGGTAAGTTGCTCGACTCCCAGTGTCGTGAGGTTGTCGTATATGCCGGACAGCAGCTGGTCGGGTTCGTCGTAGGGCAGCACCGCTCCCGAATCGTCGCGGCGGGCCGCCACCTTGCTGACCAAGGCCAAACCGTCGGGGTAGGGGTGAAGCGCCTCACGGATCAATTCGTTGACCACCCCTGGCCCGTAATACTGCGCGGTGTCGATGTGATCGACCCCGGCCTCCACCGCGGCCCGTAGCACTGCGATGGCTTCATCACGGTCCCGTGGCGGACCGTAGACGTTGTCTCCGGCCAGCTGCATCGCGCCATACCCGACGCGCCAAACCGCCTTGTCGGCAAGGGGATAGCGAGACGCACGGTTAGGCATAAATTGGCGCAACGTCGAAGTAGACGCGGTACGCGTCGATCTTGCCGGCAGCGTCGAGACGGAAAATCGTCACACACGGGATGGTGACCTGCTGACCGTCCTTGCGGTCGTAGGTGACTTTCAGCTCGACGATCGTGTCTCGGTCGACGTTCCATTCCCGCACGACCTCGTGGTGCAGGCCGGCGATCGTGTCGTAGAAGTTGGTTAGGCCTATATGGATCTCCCCGATGCCAACCAGCGGCTGGCTGTTGCCGAACACGACCCGTCCATCCTCAGCAAAAAGTGGGGTCAACGCAGCAACGTCCATCGCGTCGACCAACGCGAAGAGGTTGAGCGTCTGGGCACGCGTTGTTGCACGCATAGGGGTCCCTCTCTCACAAGGGGGCAGCGTGGCAACCACGATACGTGATACATCATGTTACTCGCAAGATGGTCATGCGGTGGAATGCATATCAGGGCACAGATGGTCTAGCCAGCGAGCGGGCAGGACCTGGACCCGTCAAGCGCCGCCCTCTAGCGTCGGCAGCTACTCATCAGGGAACCGGCGGCAAGGAGCTATGGAAATTCAAGTGTACGTGGATGTGTTCCAGCGCCGCGGTGAGCGGCGCAAGCAGCTCGTCGGGCAGCGGGTCGAAGAACAGGCGCCGGACCAACGCCACGTGACCCGGAGCTGCCGCGTCGATCGCGTTGCGACCGGCCTTTGTCAGAATCGCATCGGTTGCCCTGCGGTCATCCTGCGATGGAACCCGCTCAGCGAGGCCGCGTTCGCATAACCGGCGCAGCTGATGCGACGCGCGGCTGCGTTCCCAACCGATCAGCGCCGCCAGGTCAGAGACCTGCAGGCGGCCGCCAGGCGCACCGGTTAGCGCATTCAGAACGTGGTAGTCGGCAAGAGACAAATCGCTGTCACTCTGCAGCTGCCGATTCATCTCATAATTCATCCGCATCTGCACGCGCATGAACGCGCGCCAGGCTTGCAGCTCGGCCGGCGACAGCCAAGGGCCCTGATCGGTCTTCCGGCGCTGACTACGTGACACTTCGGCTATTCCTTCTCCGGCTATCCGCCCAGGATATCCAGATCACCGCCGGAAACCGCTTCGACGCGTCGCGACCGACCGCCGCCAGTAGGGCATGACCGGGAGCGAAGACGAACGTCAGCGCCGCCTTTTAAGTGATGTATCACGTATAGTGATGAGGTCAAAGCGGGCGGGAAGGACTCATGATGACGGAGACCATCAGTCGCTTGATGGAAGCGAATTTGCTCGGGGTCTTCAACGAACGCGACGCGGGTCGCAGGGCTGAGATGATCAACACCATCTACTCCCCTGATGTGCGATGGACGGACGACGAGGGGAGCACGGTCGGTCGTGAAGCCCTAGACGCCAAGGCAACAGCGTTGCAATCGCAAATGCAGGGGCTGGTATTCACCAAAGCAGGTCCTGTCTACGAAACACTAGGACTGGGCTACATGGCATTTGAGCTGGGGCCGCCAGGAGGCGAGCCAGCGGTCTGCGGGTTCGACGTGGCCGTCGTGCGCAACGAACGCATCTCCGAGCTCTATACCGTCATCACGGGTCCGCGCGGTGACGGTCCGTCGCAGCTGCTGCAGGCCTTCGTTGACTACCTTCGGGCACGGCCCACCGCCGTCGATTCCGGAAGCGCAGCGTTTGTCGACGGCTCGTCTGAGCTCGAAGGCGTGTCACGCCGCAGCACTGAATTAGGCGGCGTCCCCGCCATCACGGTGCAACCGCAGGTCGGTAGCCCCGGACGGACCGTCCTGTATTTCCACGGCGGCGGCTACGTGACGGGCTCACCGCCGGACCGCTATCTGCCGTTTGCGGCCGCGGTAGCCTTGGCCGCCAACGCTCGAGTGTTCGTGGTGGACTATCGGCTCGCTCCACAAACCCCCTTCCAAGGCGCCTTTGACGATTGCCTGCGCGCCTATCAGTGGCTTGTCACACACAGCGATTCCGACCCGCAAATGCTGGCCGTGCTCGGTGATTCGGCCGGCGGCAACTTGGCGGTCGCCGTCACCGCCGCGGCCCGCGATCAACGCTTGGCGCTTCCCGAACGAATCGCTCTGCTCTCACCGTTGGCCGACCTGACTTTCGGCGGCGCCTCCATCGAGCAGCGTAAACACCTGGACCCGTTGGTTACCCGTGAGATGCTCGAATCCAGCGTCGTCGACTACCTTGCCGGGTCGGATCCGCGCGACCCCCGCTGCTCTGCGATCTTCGCCGACATGCAGGGTTTCCCCCCGATGCTCATCCAGGTTGGTGCGAACGAGATCCTCTACGACGATGCCGCCCGTATCCGAGATGCCGCCACCGCGGCTGGTGTCGACGTGTCCTTCGAGTCGTGGCGACATGGAATACACGTCTGGCCGGTGTTCATCTCGGCCGGGCTACCCGAGTCCGCTGCGGCCGTCGAACGCCTGGCCGCCTTTTTCAAGACTTAGCTTAGTGATTGGCCAGTGGGTTGGTGGCTTGCCATGGAGTCGGGATGAGTACTTCGACGCCTGCTCGTTCGGCGAGCGGGAGTAGCCGGTTCATGGTGGCGTTGAAGTCATCGGTCAGATAGGGCAGCGGGCGCAACGGGTGATCCAGGGTGCGGAAGAAGTCGTCCCAGTGCACGAGAATGATCCGCCGCGCTCCGGTGGTGACGACGACCTCGTCCCAGTAGGTGTTGATGAACTCGTCTGATTGTTTACCCAACAAGCCGACGCCAAAGTAGATGACGTCAGCGCGGTGCCCGGCTAGCGCTCCGGGAACGAAATTGGCGCTGGCGTGAATCAGGATCCGTCCCTGGGGATGGTTGACCAGCACGGAGTAGCAGGTGGCGCTCTTCCACGCACGGGTGCGCGCCGGCGGGACGAGCGGCTCGGTGACCACACCCGGGGAAAGGTCGCCGGGGCTGTGTACCGAATGGATGAAGGTCAGCTCGAAGTCGTTGTAGGACAGCGTTTGTCCGTC
>Ga0209040_10003976_pt1 | contig 11234 bp, 10 predicted proteins | sample BogFormECP12_OM3_FD_188240 | JGI IMG/M metagenome (GOLD analysis project Ga0209040, IMG submission 188240) | Bog forest soil microbial communities from Calvert Island, British Columbia, Canada - ECP12_OM3 (SPAdes) (version 2) | ecosystem: Environmental > Aquatic > Freshwater > Wetlands > Bog ... | reverse complement strand
CGCGACGCGGGGGCCCCACCCACCTCGCCGCCCTGGGGCAGCGGCGATTACACCACCGCCACCGCGATCTACGCCGCGATCACCACCGCGCTGTATCACCGCGAACGCACCGGGCTTGGTGCTAATGTCGGCACCTCGCTGCTGGCCACCGGCGTGTGGGCGACCGGGACACTGGTGTCGGCCGCTTTGGCCGGCGGCAAGGCGTACGAGCTGCATGACCGCACCGCCCCGGTCAACGCCCTGACCAATCCCTACCAGAGCGAGGACGGTCGCTGGCTCATGCTGGCCGCCAGGCGGTCGGCCTGGCCGGTATTGGCCAGGGCGATTGGGAGATCGGACTTGCTCTCCGACCCGCGCTTCAGCAATGCGGAGGCCATCAGTATTCACGCCTCCGAGTTGGCTGAACTGCTAGACGCCGAATTCCGCGCTCAACCGTTGGCGCATTGGAATGAGGTCCTCGACGAGGCCCGTATTCCTTTCGGTGTCATCCAGACGCCCGAGGAGGTGGCCGAGGATCCGCAGCTGCGTGCCAACGACATCGTGGTGCCGATCGAAGGGGCCGCCGATCTGGAGTACACGGTGAACAACCCGCTGACCCTGCGTGGGCTGGCCAGGGTACCGGCGCGGCGCGCACCCGAGCACGGTGAGCACAACGCCGAAATCCTCGCCCAGCTGGGATTCAGCACCGATGACATCGACCAACTGCAAACCGCGGGAGCCATTCCCGTTGCCCCAGAACAGGAGACAGCGAAATGACCACAACCGAAGTAGCGACGGAGCTGGTGCTCACCCAGCGTCACGACGGCGTCCTGACGATCACCATCAACCGCCCAGCACAACGCAACGCCGTCAACCGCGAGGTCGCGGTCGCCATGGCGGCGGCGCTGGATCTGCTGGACTCCGACCCGACACTGTCGGTGGGCGTGCTCACCGGCGCCGGCGGGACATTCAGCGCGGGCATGGACCTCAAGGCCTTCGCGAACGGGCAGACCCCGATCCTTCCCGGTCGCGGATTCGGCGGGGTCACCCAAGCCGTGGTGCGCAAGCCGCTGATCGCAGCCGTCGAAGGTTGGGCGCTCGGCGGGGGCTTTGAGATGGCGCTGGGCTGCGACCTGATCGTCGCCGCCGAAGACGCCAAATTCGGGCTGCCTGAGGTCAAACGCGGACTCATCGCCGGGGAGGGCGGGGTGATCCGCCTGCCCCAGCGCATCCCCTACCACGTCGCCCTCAAGGTGCTGCTCACCGGCGAGCCGCTCTCGGCCGTCGATGCCAAGCAGTACGGGCTCGTCAGCAAGCTGACCGCTGCCGGGGCGGCACTGGCCGGGGCACAAGCGCTTGCCCGGCGCATCGCCGGCAACGCACCACTGGCCCTGGCCAGGGTAAAGGCGGTCCTGCGAGAAACCCAGGGTCTCAACGACGCCGAGGCGTTCGAGCGCCAAGCCGAGAACGCTTCTGGCCTGCTCAACAGCGAGGACGCCCATGAAGGAGCACTGGCGTTCGCCGAAAAACGAGCCCCGGTCTGGCGCGGGCGCTAACCACCACCACCCCGAGCAATAAGGAGCAACAATCATGAGCACGCAAAAGCCGGTGCAGCGCATCGCAATCGTCGGTACCGGCACCATCGGTGCCAGTTGGGCCACGCATTACCTGGCCCGCGGCTTCGATGTCACGGCCACCGATCCCGCGCCGGGCGCCGAGGCGGCGCTGCGGTCCTACGTGGAGGGTGCCTGGGAGGGGGTGAAGACGCTGGGACTTGCGCCCGGCGCCTCACCGGACCGCCTGAAGTTCACCTCCGACCTGCCGGCGGCCCTCGCGGATGCCGACTTCGTTCAGGAAAACGCACCGGAGCGCCCGGAACTGAAGATCAAGCTGTTCGCCGACATCGACGACGCCACCCCGCCCGAGGCGATCATCGCCTCGAGCTCCTCGGGCATCACGATGAGTGTGATGCAGGCCGAATGCCAGCGTCCCGAGCGCACCGTCATCGGGCACCCCTTCAACCCCCCACACGTGATCCCCTTGGTGGAGGTCGTCGGTGGCACCAAGACCGCCCCGCAAACCATCCAGGACGCGATGGTGTTCTACGCCTCGATCGGCAAGAAACCCATCCACCTCAAAAAGGAGCTGCCCGGCCACGTCGCCAACCGCCTGCAATCGGCGCTGTACCGGGAAGTGGTCTACCTGATCGGCCAAGGCGTACTCGACGTCACCGACGCCGACGACGCGGTGTCCTGGGGCCCAGGCCTGCGCTGGGGCGTCATGGGCCCCAACCTGCTGTGGCACCTCGGCGGCGGCCAGGGCGGCATCCAGCACTTCATGGACCACCTGATGCCGCGCATGGCCGCCGGGTGGCCCGGGCTGGGCAACCCGGAGTTAACCCCGGAGCTTGAGCAACAGATCATCACGGGCGTCCTCGAGGAGGCGGACGGCCGGTCGATCGATGAGCTCGCCGTCGAGCGCGACGAGATGCTGTTCGGGTTAATGGCGGTGCGCGCCGAGTACGGGTCATCCTGCGGGACGAACGCCTGAAAAGCCCCGGGCCGTAAGAAGGCAACGATGCTGAGCGTGATGTATGGGGTGTCGGCGATGATACCCATGACCTTCGGTATTGCGGGTTACCTACTGGTGTCGCGCGACGGTGCTGCGCCGAACCCCACCGTCACGCCTCAGCCCCCAACCACCACGGAATGGACTAATCAGCGTGCCAAAGGTGTTGACACGCTTACTGATCGACTCAGAAAGGACTGCTAATCATGACTAAAATCACCGGAAAATTGTTCGTGCTGGAAGCCAGCGGTGGCGGACGGCTGTTCTCCATCAACCCCGACGGCACCGACAAGACGTTCCTGGTCACCGGGTGCCCCGTCCCTGACGGTGTCGCGGTCGATGTCGCGGCCGGTCACGTCTACTGGACCAACATGGGGGTTCCGCCCGCCAACGACGGCTCGATCGAACGAGCCGACCTCGACGGAGGCAACCGCACCACGATCGTTCCCAGCGGTGGCACCTACACCCCCAAGCAACTTCATTTCGATCCCGTGGGCCGCAAGCTGTATTGGTCGGACCGGGAAGGCATGCGGGTGATGCGCTGCGACCTTGACGGCTCCAACGTCGAGACCCTCGTGCAGACCGGGCAGGGCGACACCGACCGCCGCGACCAGACGAACTGGTGCGTCGGGATCGCCGTCGACCACGTCGGCGGGCATCTCTACTGGACGCAGAAGGGCCCCAGCGACGCCGGCCTCGGCAGGATCCTACGGGCCGGGATCGACCTTCCCGCAGGCGAGACCGCGTCGCGCCGCAGCGACATCGAGGTGGTGTTCAAAGACCTGCCCGAACCCATCGACCTCGAAATCGAGCACAACACACGCACGCTGTACTGGACCGACCGTGGTGACCCGCCACATGGCAACACCGTTAACCGGGCTCAACTAGACGCCATCGGCCGCAGCGAACCCGAAATCGTGCTGACCCACCTGATGGAAGGCATCGGTATCGCCCTCGACCCAGCCAAAAACCGCATGTTCGTCACCGACCTGGGCGGCAACATCTGGGTGGCCGCCCTCGACGGAACCGGCAGCCGACCCATGCGGGCCGTGCAAGGCAACCTCACCGGTATCGCCTACGCCGAGCTGCCTGCGGAAAATTAGGAGGATGCAATGAGTTTCACTCTGCCAACCGATTTTGCAAGCCGGCCGGTGGCCGTGATCGGCGCCGGAACGCTCGGCCGCCGTATCGCACTGATGTTCGCCGCACACGGCGCTGACGTACGAATCTATGACCTCGCCGAGGCGCAACGCCGCGCCGCCGTCGACTACGTCGCGCAGAACCTGCCCGCGTTGGCGGACCGGCTCAGTGGTGTTGCGCCGGGCCAGGTTTCGGTCAATGCTGACCTCGGCGACGCGGTGCACGAGGCGTGGCTGGTGATCGAGGCGGTCCCCGAGCGGCTCGAGCTGAAACGGCAGGTGTTCGGACAGCTCGACGAGCTGTCGCCCACCGACGCCGTCCTTGCCAGCAATTCGTCGTCCTATGCCAGCCGGCTGTTCTTGGACAATGTCAACCATCCCGAACGCGTGCTGAATATCCACTTCTATATGCCGCCGAAACAGAACGCTGTCGACGTCATGTCCTGCGGCAAGACCGACCGCGACGTCATCGACTTCGTATTGGCGACGTTGCCGCGGTTTGGTTTCTACCCGTTCGAAGCGCGCAGGGAGAGCACCGGATTCATCTTCAACCGGGTATGGGCGGCGGTGAAGCGGGAGTCGCTGGAGGTCGTTGCCGAAGGCGTGTCCACACCGCAGGAAGTCGACCGGATGTTTGAGATCAACAGCGGCTCCGCCGCCGGGCCTTTCCGGATGATGGATCGGGTCGGCCTGGACGTCGTCTTGGACATCGAGGAGCACTACTGCGCCGAGCACCCGGAGTACCCGGAAGGGCCCCGGCGGGTGTTACGCAGTTATGTGGAGCAGGGTCGACTGGGGGTGAAATCCGGCGCGGGGTTTTATGACGACTACCACGCCCGTCCGATTCGTCGCTCGCTTCCTAACGCGTGGAGAGCTTCGGTGACCAATGACGAGCGCCCTAGAACGCCTGGGTTAACGAACCCCCAACCCGCACGAACCTCACGCTTTGATGCACCGTAGAGACACCGCACAGACTTACGCGCGGAGAATCGGTTTCAGCGCATCGAGCACCGCAGGGTCCTCGATGGTCGACGGCGGCGCCTCGTTGCGTCCGTCGGCGATGCCCCGCATCGTCTTGCGCAGTATCTTTCCCGACCGCGTCTTCGGCAGCGCTGGAACTACGTCGACGAGTCTGAAACACGCCACCGCGCCGATGTTTTCGCGCACCGCCTCGATCAATTCGTCGGCCAGCCGCTCCGCCGTCGCACCAGCCTTGAGCACGACGAAACCGCGCGGCACCTGACCCTTGATCTCGTCGGCGACACCGATCACCGCGCACTCCGCGACGGCAGGGTGCCCCGCCAGCACCGTCTCGATCGCGCCCGTCGACATCCGGTGTCCCGCAACGTTGATCACGTCGTCGGTGCGGCCCATCACGAACAGGTAGCCGTCCTCGTCGAAGTACCCGCCGTCGCCGGTCAGGTAGTAGCCAGGGAACGCCGACAGGTAGGAGGAAACATAGCGGTCATCGTCGCGCCATAGAGTCGGCAGGGTGCCCGGCGGCAGCGGCAAGCGTACGCAGATCGACCCTTCTTCGTTGGCGTCGCACTCCGAGCCGTCCGGCCGCAAGATCCGCACGTCGTAGCCCGGCATCGGCACCGACACGGAGCCTGGCTTGATCGGCAGCGGTTCGACGCCCATCGGGTTGGCGGCGATGCTCCAGCCCGTTTCTGTCTGCCACCAGTGGTCCGCGACCGGGATGCCGAGTATGTCCGACGCCCAGCCGTATGTGCCGGGGTCGAGACGTTCGCCGGCTTGGAACAAATACTTCAGCGCCGACAGGTCGTACTTGACGAGATGCAGACCCTCGGGGTCTTCCTTCTTGATCGCTCGGATCGCCGTCGGCGCGGTGAACAACGCCTTGACGCCGTGCTCCGACGCGACACGCCAGAACGCGCCCGCATCGGGGGTGCCGACGGGCTTGCCCTCGTACAGCATGGTCGTCGCGCCGAGTAGTAGTGGCCCGTACACGATGTAGGAGTGGCCGACAACCCAGCCGACATCCGAAGCGGCCCAATAAACTTCGCCGGGTGCAGTGTCGTAGATGTACCGCATGCTCCACAGCAGCGCCACCGCATGCCCGCCGTTATCGCGGACGATGCCCTTGGGCTTGCCTGTGGTACCGGAGGTGTACAGCACGTACAGCGGGTCGGTCGCGGCGACAGGCACCGCGTTGACGGGTTGTGCATCGGCCATCAGGTCGTGCCAATCGTGGTCGCGGCCCGCGAGCGGCTCGCAACGAAGCTGCTCGCGCTGCAGGATGACGCACGCCGGCGGTGAGTGCTCGGCGATGTCGAGCGCGGCGTCGAGCATTGGCTTGTAGTCCACCGTTCTGGTCGGCTCGACGCCACACGATGCCGACACGATGACGGCCGGTTGCGCGTCGTCGATGCGCGCGGCGAGTTCGTGCGCGGCGAACCCACCGAACACCACCGAATGCACCGCGCCGAGACGTGCGCACGCGAGCATCGCGATCACCGCCTCGGGCACCATCGGCATGTAGATGACGACTCGGTCGCCCTTGCCGACACCCAATCCGCGCAGCGCTCCGGCGAAGCGGGCGGTTTCGTCCAGCAGCTCGCCGTAGGTGTAGGTGCGCTGCGACCCGGTCACCGGCGAGTCATAGATCAGCGCCGGCTGCTCGGCGCGGCCACCAGCGACGTGGCGGTCCAGCGCGTTGGCGCAGGTGTTCAGCTCGCCGTCGGGAAACCACCGGTAGAACGGCGGATTGGAGTCATCGAGGACGCGTTGCGGTTCGCGGGTCCACGCCACCGCCCGCGCGGCGTCGGCCCAGAAGGCCACGGGATCGGCGATGCTGGCGTTGAACATGTCGCGATATTCGCCCATACCCGCACCGTAGCGCGGGAGCGGTTGCCCATAGTGCGATTCGCGGCTGCTGAATCACCGCTGATTCCGGGGGTGCGCCCGTCGTTCGTCGAGGCCGTGTTCCCCTGGTCGACTAATCGCTCAGACGGCGAAGACAGGTAGTCGGCTACTCGTGTGATGACCACACTGCCGTTCTACGTTGCGTTCATGCCAGCTACCAACGCTCAAGTACGGCGGGATCAACGGCCACATTTTCCGTCGACCAAATAGCTCAACGGGGCCGCCCTTAGTAGCCCTCTCCCCATCCAGGAAGGACCGGTAGTGCTGCAGGCAATCGCAAGAGTGGCCCTCACCGCGCCGCGGCGGGTTATCGCCGTCGCGTTGCTGATCATGGTCGGAGCCGCGATCTTCGGTATCCCCATCGCCAAGGACCTGCCGCCCGGCGGTTTCGGGGATCCGACATCGGAGTCATCCCGTGCATCGCGGCTGCTGTCGGAAAAATTCGGCCAAGGTGACATGCGGATGATCATTGCTGTCACCTCGGATGCAGGCGTGCACAGCCAGGCAGCGCGGGCGGCCGGCACGGAGCTCGTCGCGCAGTTGACGAGATTGCCGTTCGTTGCCGAAGTGACATCGGCGTGGACGGCGCCAGCGCAGGCTGCGCCGGCGTTGATCAGTAAGGACGGGAAGACCGGACTGATCGTCGCGGGCATCACCGGCGGCGAGAGTGGCGCACAGATGCACGCAAAGACGCTCACCGAGGGACTGCACGACTTTGACGGCGTCACGGTCAAGCCGGGCGGCGAGGTGATGGGCTCCGTGCAGCTCATCGACCAAACCAAAAAAGACTTGCTCGTGATGGAAGCCATCTCGCTTCCGCTGAGTTTCATTGTGCTGATGTGGGTTTTCGGCGGACTACTGGCGGCGGCGCTGCCGTTGGCGGTCGGGGTATTTGCGATCCTGGGCTCGATGGCAGTGATGCGCGCGATCTCGTTCGCCACCGAAGTTTCGGTCTTCGCGTTGAACCTGATCCTCGCGATGGGACTCGCGCTAGCCATCGACTACACGCTGCTGATCGTCAGCCGGTTCCGCGACGAGCTTGCTGACGGCGCAGGACGTGATGAAGCTCTAATACGCACGATGGCCAGCACAGGCCGGACAGTGCTGTTCTCCGCGATTACGGTCGCACTCTCGATGGTGGCGATGGCATTGTTCCCAATGTACTTTCTGAAGTCCTTCGCCATTGCCGGCGTCGCGGTGGTCGCCTTCACGGCGGCCGTCTCCGTAGTGGTGACGCCCGCGGCGATCGTGCTCCTCGGTAAGCGGCTTGACTCGCTCGATGTGCGCCGTTTCGCGCGCCGTGCGCTCGGCCGTCCGAAACCGGTACGACGCCCAGTCGAGATGTTTTGGTACCGCTGGACGAAAGCCGTCATGCGGCAGCCGATTCGGATCGGGTCGGCGATCATCGTGCTACTGCTTGTCCTGGGCGCGCCGTTCCTTGGTGTCAAATGGGGGGTCCAAGATGACAGGGTGCTGCCGGGCTCGGCTTCGGCGCGCCAGGTTGGTGACGAGCTGCGCACCGGTTTTGCGTTCAACTCGTTGACAAATGTCGTCGTTGTGATCCCGCACGTGGCCGGCGTTACTCCGCCTGAATTCACTCGCTATGCCGCGGAGCTTTCGCTGGTAGCGGATGTGTCTTCCGTTTCGTCGCCCTTCGGCACGTTTGTCGCCGGACGACTTGCTGGGCCTCCCTCCGCTGCAACGGGTTTGAAGGATGGCAGCGCGTTCTTCACCGTCGGCTCCACCGCGCCGATGTACTCGCAGGCATCGGAAGTTCAGCTGGAGCGGCTCCACCACATTTCAACTCCCGGTGGCCGAGATGTCCAGCTGACAGGCTTGGCGCAAATCAACCGCGACAGCTCAAAGGCGGTGAGCTCGCGGCTACCGCTGGTGCTGGCGGTCATCGCCGTGATCACCTTCTTCCTGCTGTTCTTGTTGACCGGCAGCGTTGTCCTACCGTTGAAGGCGCTGCTGCTCAACGTGATGTCGTTGACCGCCACATTCGGTGCGCTGGTATGGATCTTCCAGGACGGCCACCTCGGCGGGTTCGGCACCACGGCCACCGGCACGGTGGTGGCAACTGTCCCAGTGGTGTTGTTCTGCCTCTCATTCGGGCTGTCGATGGACTACGAGGTGTTCTTGATCTCGCGAATCAGGGAGTCCTGGCTGGCATCCGCGAAGACCCGGGCCGACAACGACGAAAGCGTCGCCCTGGGCTTGGCCCGCACTGGGCCGGTTGTTACGGCCGCGGCGCTGTTGATGGCGGTTGCCTTCGCCTCGCTGATCTCCGCCAATGTGTCGGTCACGCGGATGTTCGGCGTCGGAGTCCCGCTGGCGGTGCTGATGGACGCAACTCTGGTCCGGATGCTGTTGATGCCGGCACTTATGCGTGTGCTTGGTCGGGTGAACTGGTGGGCGCCGGGACCGCTGGTGCGGCTGCAACAACGTTTCGGCACCATCGAGGCTCACGGACCGCAGGAAACGTCATGGCAGGAAATCCGCACAGCCAATGAGGCTGCAGTGGACACACCCATTTCGGCGACCGAGTGCGCCCAGATACCCGTGGCGTGACCATTAGCGGACGCACCCGCGTCGGTAGCCGTTACCGCAGGAGGTCTTCGACCTCGATAGACACCGGTGGGCGCGGACGGTATCGAACCGCCGACCGCTGGTGTGTAAAACCAGAGCTCTACCACTGAGCTACGCGCCCTATGCCCGCCGCAGGCTACACGCTCGGAGTCTAACGACCCAAAACGCTCAGGCCCTCAAGGCCGCCAGCGCGTCGGTCCAGACCCGCTGGTCGCGGGTTTCGCCTGGCTGCTTCATCTCGGCGAACTGAATCATCCCCGATCGATCGACGACGAAAGTACCCCGGTTGGAATAGCCGGCGACGTCGTTGAACACGCCGTAGGCCTTGCTGACCTCGCCGTGCGGCCAGAAGTCCGATAACACCGGAAAGGTGAAACCGCTACCCGTCGCCCAGATCTTGTGCGTGGGCGGTGGGCCTACCGAGATCGCCAGCGCCGCGCTGTCGTCGTTTTCGAACTCCGGCAGGTGATCGCGCAACCGGTCCAGCTCCCCCTGACAGATCCCGGTGAATGCCAGCGGGAAGAACACCAGCAGCACGTTCTTGGCACCGCGATAGTCGCTGAGGGTGACGGGCTGCTGATTCTGGTCGCGCAGCGTGAAGTCGGGCGCGGTTGACCCGACGGCCAGCATCAGCGCTTCCCGGCGCGTGACTTCGGCTGTACCAACCGGCTGGCGCTCCAGTCACCGAGATTGACCGACGAGGTCGGCATCAGGCCGGCGGTGGGGGCCGCCTCCGCGATCTCAGCGGGCAATACGTGACCGGGCTTACCGGTCTTGGGTGTCAGCACCCAAATCACGCCGTCTTCGGCCAGCGGGGTGATCGCGTCCATCAGGGTGTCCACCAAATCCCCGTCGCCGTCTCGCCACCACAACAGGACGACGTCGATCACCTCGTCCGAGTCTTCATCGAGCAACTCGGCGCCGCAGGCCTCCTCGACCGCTGCGCGGATGTCGTCGTCGGTGTCTTCGTCCCAGCCCCACTCCTGGACAACTTGGTCTCGTTGGATGCCCAGTTTGCGAGCGTAGCTCGGGGCGTGATCCGCCGCGACCACCTGAGAGCCTCCTTTAACCATCCGCGCGCCGTGCGATGCGCATTATCGTCGCACAAGCAGAACCTGGCCGTACGGCCACCTCAGAACGAACCCAGGCACATTTTCAACGCCTTGGTCTTGGTGTCGTTGAGCTGGTCGACCCGCTTGTTGAACTCCCCCGTCCCCGCGTGCGTGCCGATCGCGTTGGCCACCGCGCGGGCCGCGTCGACATAGGCATTGAATGCATCCCGCAGCTGCGACGACATCGCATCGTTGAGAGCGCCGGCAACCGTGGAGGCGCTGTCGTTGAGCGCGGATATGGCCGGGCCCTCGGTGGGGCCGGTGTTGTGGCCCTGGTTGTACGTCGAGACAAAGACATTCACCTTGTCGATCGCGTCGCTGCTGCTGGTAGCAAGCGTGTCGCACGAGGCGCGAATCGCCTTGGTTGTCAACGATTGTTGGCGCTGAGACTCGCGGATGCTCGACGTCGCCACCGACGCCGACACCGAGGCGGACACCGACGAGCGGTAGGCCGGAGCGACCTTCGTATCCGGCGTGGCCGAGCCACCGGTGACACTGGTACACCCCGCCACAACGTTTATTAAACCCATCGACATCGCGGCGATACACCCCAGCGCCAGGGCGCCTCGCTTTGGAACCTCCCCAGCAAAAACGGCACGCCGTCCGATGAGCACGGCATCTGACGTTACCGGGTCACGAGTCCGACCGCCGTCAACGCACCGGGTCGGCATCGCGGCCGATCTCGTCGAGAACCTGCAGCTGCGACCGGACCGCGGCTATCGGCCCAGGGCACCGGTGCGGCACGATAGGGGGACGATCATCGAACCAGAATTCCCGCCAACTGAGGAGTAGTGCGTTGACTACCGAGTTCGCGCGCCACGATCTGGCCAAAACCCCTAGCAGCGCAGGCGAACCCGACCGGGTTCGGGTGATCCGGGAGGGTGTGGCGTCGTATCTGCCCGATATTGACCCGGAGGAGACCTCGGAGTGGCTGGAGTCTTTCGATGAGTTGTTGGAGCGT
>Ga0209040_10003975_pt1 | contig 11236 bp, 11 predicted proteins | sample BogFormECP12_OM3_FD_188240 | JGI IMG/M metagenome (GOLD analysis project Ga0209040, IMG submission 188240) | Bog forest soil microbial communities from Calvert Island, British Columbia, Canada - ECP12_OM3 (SPAdes) (version 2) | ecosystem: Environmental > Aquatic > Freshwater > Wetlands > Bog ... | reverse complement strand
AGCTGACATTGGCCTTGCCGTCCTGGTCGCCCAGCGCCTCGTAGGTCTGCAGCCGCTCGTGGTGGAGTTGCAGCGCCTGGTCGACGTCGCCCTTGTCGGTGAGGATGCTGGCGATGTCGCCCAGGGTGACGGCGCGCGACCGGCGGTCGCCCAGCGCCTCGACGGTCTGTAGCTTCTCGCGGTGGAGCTGCAGCGCCTGGTCGACGTCGCCCTTGTCCGTCAGGATGCGGGCGATGTCGCCCAGGGTGACGGCGCGCGAGCGGCGGTCGCCCAGCGCCTCGTAGGTCTGCATCTCTTCGCGGTGGAGTTGCAGCGCCTGGTCGACGTCGCCCTTGGCTCGGAGGATGCGGGCGATGTCGCCCAGGGTGACGGCGCGCGAGCGGCGGTCGCCCAGCGCCTCGTGGGTCTGGAGCCGCTCGTGGTGGAGTTGCAGCGCGTGGTCGACGTCGCCCTTGGCTCGGAGGATGCGGGCGATGTCGCCCAGGGTGACGGCGCGCGAGCGGCGGTCGCCCAGCGCCTCGAAGATTTGCACCTGCTCGTGGTGGAGTTGCAGCGCGTGGTCGACGTCGCCCTTGGCGGTGAGGATGCGGGCGATGTCGCCCAGGGTGACGGCGCGCGAGCGGCGGTCGCCCAGCGCCTCGAATGCAGCCTGCGCCGCAAGCTGTTCCTGCAACGCAAGGTCTGGCTCGCCCTGCTGCACCAGATAGGCACCGTAGCGCAGCCGGAAGCCAGCCCGCGCGATGCGTTCTTCCCTGGGCAGCGATGCATCGTCGCCAACCAGGGCCGGAGCGTGGGCATACACCGAGCGCAAGCGCTCGGCGTCGCCTACGTAATTGAACAACTCGGCTGCCGCCCGCAGCAATCCCACAGAAGGCGCCTGCAAAGACTCCAGCGCCGCGGCGGCGGTTGCTGCTGCGGCGCGGTAGTCGGACGCAGCCTCCTGGCCGCGGATCGCATATTCCGCGGTCGCTGCCAGGATCTCGCGATCGTCGCACAGCAGTGCGAGCCGGGTCAGCTCGACGTCGGTCGCATACGGGGTCCTTGATCTGTCGGCGCCGCCCCAGGCGTGGAACAGGTCGCGCAGTACCGGCGCGATTTTTTGTTTCGTGATCGGTTCATTGTCATGCTCAAAGGACGCCACGGCAACCGCGTTGGCGGTCGCGGCGTCAGCGCGCGGGTTCACCAGATCAGACAGCCGCTCCCACAGGCCGAAGGCGAGCAACCGATCAGGGCTGCCCCAGCCACTGCGCTCGGCGTGCCGCCGCCAGACGGACAACGGCACCGGCAGCCGGAACAGCATGGAGGTGCGCAGTGATTCCTGCTCGCCCGGCGTCAGCCAGCCCAGCAGTTCCCCGATCGCCAGGCGTTCCAACGTGTCGCGCAATTCTTGCTGCTCCGGCAGGGTACCGCCGGCCAGGTGGGTCTCGAGGGCCGCTGTCGCGGCTTTTCCGGCTTCGGGATCGGCCAGTGCCGCCTGGAACAGCAGATCCTGCAAACCGGCATTGCCGCGCGCGGCGGCGATGGCGCGTGGCTGAAATTCGGTGAACCCGGCGGCGTCCCCGGCCGCCGCCTGGCCCACGGCGGCCAGCTTCTGCCGCGCCTGTTTCCGCGAATCGGCCGGGGACATCGCCGGCAGGTCGACCCGCAGCAGGCGGGCGGCAAGGTCGCGCCCGCGCTCGGGAAGCCGAAACGCATAGCGGCAGGTGATCAGCAGCCGGGATTCGCTGCCGCCAGCGTGGAAGGCGCGAATGATCGCCGCCAGTGGGACCGCCGCCTCCGGCTTCACACGGTGAATGTCATCCGCGCCGGCGGGCGGGTCGAGCAGGGCCTCGAAATCGTCCAGCAGCAGTAGGACCGGCTGGCCGCCTTTGCTCCGATCGCCGCACGGTCCTTGCAACAGCGCCCGCAGCGCGTGGAACAGCGCGTCCGGTTCGTAGAGGCCGGCTCGATGCGGATCGACCTTGTCGCGGTAGCGGGCGCAAATCTCCGCGCTCCGTCGACCTTGCGGCTGAGCTCGGCCAGCAGGGTAGGCCCGTCGCAGGCGCGGAACAGCACCACCGGCATCAGCTCCGGATGCCGGTCGATGACGCGCGCCGCCAGACTGGACTTGCCCTGGCGGCCGAGGCCCAGGATCACGGCCCCGGCGTGGGTCTTGTGGCGGAACGCTCGCTGGATTGCCTGCACCTGCCGGCGGCGACCGACGAACTCGAACCGGCTGGCGACGTCGATCTGCCGGCCTGGCGCGTCCAGCACGCCCTTGCGGCCGGCATCCGGATCGTCGCGCTGGCGCGCGGCGGTGCCGGCGGAGAGCGCCCCGCCGCCGGTGCGGCCGAGGAACAAGCGCGCCAGGTGCCAGTGCACCGGGGGGCGTTGCTGGCGCAACAGGTCGTAGCGCGCGGCGGCCCACGTGGCCTGCACCGTGGTGCGCGGCTGCGCCGCGCGGGCGTAGAACGCGGCGGCGAAGGCACTGGCGTCGCGGTCGGACACGGCGTCGGCCCAGCCGAGCACGGTGGGGAAGCCGACCCGGATCAGACTGCTGGCGAGGGAATCGACCGTCTCGTCGCCCTCCCCGGTGTGGCAGGCAGACAGGAACACCAGGCGCGGCCTGCCCTGGACGAAGCCGCCGGCCAGGTCCTCTAGGGTGGCCTTGGCGGGGTCGCCGTCGGCGTCCTCCAACGCCAGGAACGGCGCATCGCCGCCCATGCCGTGGCAGCACAGATGCAGCGCGTCGAGGGTGCCGGCAGCGTGCCAGGCCTGGCTCATCTCCCTCAGCGTGCCGCTGTCCTCGACGGTCAGGTCCAGGCCGAGCTCGGCGGTGGCGCGCAGGATCGCGACTTCCTCGGCCTCGATGTCCAGGTTGGTCTGGCCGCGCGGGGCGGCGGCCATGAACATCACGCCGAGGCGATGCGTCGGGTTGGGCGGCGGCGGCGTGGCGACGGCGCCGATGCGGCGCAGCGGTGCCCACATCATCGCCGGGTCGGCCGCCAGCCAAGTGTCCCCCGTGGCCGCCAGCTCCCAGGGGACTTCCAGGAACTGCCGGTCCTGCGCCGACGGTGTGCCCGGCACGGCGAAATCGGCGATCACCGGACCGTCCGCCAGCTCGCGCAATGCCGCCAGCCAGCGTTCGTTGCCGTCGAGCCAGGCGTGGATGTCCCGGCCGAGGGCAAGCAGGGCATCGTCCGCATCGGGCCGCCAGGCGAGGTCGTGATAGGTGTCCGTCCAGGCGGCGAAGCGGTCCCAGTCCGGCTCGGCCAGATGGCGTGACGCGCCGTTGTGGGTCAGGCAGTCGCCGAGCAGCCGGAACTCGACCTCCTGCATGGGTCAGGTCTTCAGGCGCTGTTCGATGCGGTGCAGGGCGGTGACGATGGCCTCGTGGCTGGCCTCCTCCAGTGGGATGTGCTTGCCGTCGCCGGGATCGATCAGCACGGTGCTGCGCGTGCTCTTGCGCAGCGCCGCGACCTTGGCGATCAGCCGCCGCAACCGCTCGCCGAGTTGCGCGCCGGCGACGATGGTGGCGGCGTGATGAGCGGCGGGCGGCAGTGCGAGGATGATCAGGGCCGCTTCGACCAGGCCGCGCGTGCCGGGCGTCTGGCCGCTGCCGGCGACAGTGCGGATCGGCTCGACGGCGAAGATGTCGCGGATGGCGGCGGCGAGTTCGTTCGCCGTTGCTTCGGTGTCGCCGCCCCGGATCAGGATGTCCGCCATCTGCTGCCTCCCGCTACGCCGCCCTTCAGACCAACGTATGGCAATCAGATCGGCGGGCGGAAGGGATTTCGCAAGGCGGGCTGGTTATCGTTGAAAAAGCTTCGGGCTACGCGATGGCCGCCAGTCACTGCGCCTGTTAACGGTCCATTAACCATGTTCCGCAATTGTTCTGGCCAAATCTGCTGTCCGACATAGCGGTCAGCCCCTCACGCCAAAACGGTTGAAATCACCCAAACAAACTGTTTGGCCTGTGGAGCGAGCGTATGCCGGCATTCAGAATATACTTCCTGTGTGGTCATTCATTTGTTTCCGCCATCGAAATAGAAGCCGATACGCCCTGGGATGCCAGGGATATCGTCATGCGAGAGATCGCGTCCTATCCATGGATCGAGAAATTATGCCCGGACAGGATAGAGATCTGGCAACGGGCAGAGCTGCGGCTTTCGATCGAGATACAGTTGCAACGAGAGGCCAACACGACGTCGCCACCTGGATTATCCTCCGGGTTCCGAGAGTCAGCCTGGGTATACTGCTGGTGCTGACATTCAGCCCTTTCAACCGGGCTTTCTGGCCACGATCTGCACCTCGCACACCCGCCCGTCTTCGCGGGCGCGGCGCGCATGCTGTTGATCAGCATCTGCAGACCATCGCCCGCCCTAACGACATGCGGCCCGAGCGGCGGCAAACCCTCGGTCTCCAATTTGCGCCGCGCCACCGCCGCTGCTTCCGCGGCAACCGCCATGTCGCAAAACGTCACGATCGCGAACCCGGCATCGGCGAGGTCGCGGCGGGTTTCCTCAGGCCGGTCCCGCGCCGGGAGGAATATACACGCTTGACGTTCAGGACGCACCGCGTCTATACCCTCCCGCGTGATCCGGTCCTTTGCCGATCGCGACGCCGCGGCGCTGTTTCGCGGTCGTTTCGCCCGGCGGATCGGGGCGGACCTGCAACGCGTCGCGCAGCGCAAGCTGCGGCAGTTGCACAACGCCGAGGTCTTGGGCGATCTGGCGGCACCGCCAGGCAATCGCCTGGAAGCGCTCAAGGGCGATCGAACGGACAGCACAGCATCCGGATCAACGACCAGCGGCGCATCCGCTTCGTCTCGACCAAGAGCGGGCCGCAGGATGTCGACATCGTGGACTATCACCGAGGATAACCAGCATGCGTGACCTTCCGCCGATTCATCCCGGCGAGCAATTGCGGCAAGAGTTCATGAAGCCGCTCGGCCTGACTGCATATCGGCTGGCCAAGGACCTCAATGTGTCGATTACCCGTGTCCAGGCCATCGTCAGCGAACGTCGCGGGATCACCGGCGACACGGCGCTGCGTCTGGCTCGTTACTTCGGCACCACGCCCGAGTTCTGGCTGAACATGCAACGCGATTATGAGTTGGGACGGGCGGCCGAGACGCTGGGTGAGCGGCTGCAAACGGAAGTGAAGCCGCGGGCCGCGTCAGCGCCGGTCGCCCGGTGAAGCGTTCGTTGTGGTACTGATCGAGGGAGCCCTTTCAACCGGGCTTTCTGGCCACGATCTGCACCTCGCACACCCGCCCGTCTTCGCGGGCGCGCATGCTGTTGATCAGCATCTGCAGGCCATCGCCCGCCCGAACGACATGCGGCCCGAGCGGTGGCAGGCCCTCGGTCTCCAATTTCTGCCGCGCGGCGGCCGCAGCTTCAGCGGCGACCGCCATGTCGCGAAACGTCAGGATTTCAAACCCGGCGGCGGCAAGGTCGCGGCGGGTTTCCTCATCGGTCGCGAGGAAGCTGTTCTCCGGCACCGACGCCCAACCGACGGGGAAGAATTTGACCGGAGCGTTCGGGCCGGCGTTGACGTGCAGCAGCACCAGCCGCCCGCCCGGCTTCAACACGCGGAAGGCCTCGCGATACACGCCGGCCTTGTCCGCGATGTTCATCACCACGTTGTGCGAGTAGGCACGATCGAAGCTTGCGTCCGGTAGCGGCAGGGCGAGCGCGCTGCCTTCGAGGATACGCACGCGCTCCGACAGGCCGCAGGCGGCATTGAGTTCCCGCGCTGCGTCGCAATGTTCGGTGGTCAGGTCCACGCCGGTCACCGAGCAGCCGAACTTCGCCGCGATCCATCGCGCCGGGCCGCCGAGGCCGCTGCCGATGTCCAGGATCGCCTCCCCCGACCGCGGTTCCAGCAGAGCGACCAGTTCCTCGGTCGCAAGCGCGCCACGGCCGTGCAGATGATCGATCGGCGCCAATGTCTCCGGCGTGATCGCCACATCGGCGCCGGCATGGGCACGCAGCGCGGCGATGATGCGGGCGGCGATGGCGGCGCCCGAGCCCGAGCGGGCGTAATGATCCTGGACGCGTTGACCGGACATGAGTGCTCCTGTTCGCGCCGTTTGATCGGCATGGCCTTCACGCCAACCCTGGGCGTCTTTCCCGGTTCCGGCAACGGTCTGAACGGGTGACGGGCGGCTTGCTTCGCTCCGCGAATGAGGGTTCAATTTCGCAGCAGAACCGACCGTCGAGGTCACCAGTGCGTGGCATCGACCTCACCACATGCCGTGGAGAACCGACCATGTTCGACCTCGACCAGTTTATCGCCGATCTTCGTGCCACGCTCGCCGAGCGATCCCGCCAGGCCATGAAGGAGGTCGTCGCCCGCGCCGTCTCCGATCCCGCCTCGCTCCTCCGCCGGATCGGCGAACCGGACAAGGCCGCGGTCCAGGTGCTGCATCAAGCTCCTGACCTCACGGTCATCAACGTGATCTGGTCACCGAAGCAGGTCACGTTGCCCCACGACCACCGTATGTCTGCCGTGATCGGCATGTATGGCGGGCGGGAGGACAACATGTTCTGGCGCCGGGTCCCGACCCCGACGAAATTCCAGATCGAGGCCGCGGGCGGCCAGGCACTGGGTGTCGGCGATGTCACCATCCTCGGCCGCGACGTGATCCATTCCGTGGTCAACCCGCTGGAGAAGCTGAGCGGCGCCATTCACGTCTACGATGGAGACTTCCTCGCCATGCAGCGCAGCATGTGGGATTCCGAAACGCTGATGGAGCGGCCATACGACGTCAGCGCCGTCGCGAAAGGCATGCCGTTACAGGGCGCGCGATAGGGAGTTACGACGAGACGATGGGTGTCGCTGCCCTCAACCCATCCTACGCCTGCAACATGGCGCCGTAGGATGGGTTGAGCGCAGCGATACCCATCAAGCCAGGCAGGACGAAGCGGCCCCGCCGGGCCGTACACGCAAGCTGGCGGCGGACGGCCAGCGCGGCGCTATCGCCGGTATGGCAACGGCAGCAGCTCCCGAATCGGCACCTTGGCCAGCCCGCTCGCTCGATGGACGATCACCAGCGCATCGGGGCAGTGATCGAGGAACATCTCGCGACAGGCGCCGCAGGGCGGTACCACGGCCAGTTCGCGATCGGCCTCGTCGGGCTTCGGGTGACGCACCGCCACGATGGCGTCGATCCCGCCCTGGCCCTCCAGCAGCGCGCGACCGAGCGCCACCGCCTCGGCGCAGACCGCCAGCCGCCCCACCGTTGCGCCGAGATGCAGGCCGGTCCAGGTGCGTCCGTCCTGCCCGCGGACCGCGGCGGCGACCGTGTGCCAAAATGGCTTGTAGTGCCGCGCCAGCACATCGTGCGCTGCGGCGACCAGGGCGTGATCGGCGGGAGAAAGGACGAGATTCAGCGGTGCAGACTCATGCGGGTGCTAAGGCTTCGGCTCATCCGGGCGTTGCTCGATGTTGTCCAGGCGCATCATTGCGCGCAGCGCCTGCTGCATCCGACGAACTCATACGCCCTCCTATCACATGCCGGCCGGCCGGTGGAACGCCGCCGTCACTCGGCCGCCTCCGCGTCCTCCGTGTCGTCATTCGTCGCCAGCATGGTGTTCGCCACCACGCCCGACTGCTCGCGGATGCGGTGCTCGACCGCATCGGCCACATCCTTGTGGTCGCGCAGGAACTGCTTGGCGTTCTCGCGCCCCTGGCCGATCCGCTGGCTGTCATAGCTGAACCAGGCGCCTGACTTTTCCACCACGCCCGCCTTCACGCCGAGGTCGATCAGCTCGCCGACCTTGCTGATGCCCTCGCCATACACGATGTCGAACTCGACCTGGCGGAACGGCGGCGCCAGCTTGTTCTTCACCACCTTCACCCGCGTCTGGTTGCCCACCACCTCGTCGCGGTCCTTGATCTGGCCGATGCGCCTGATCTCCAGCCGCAGCGAGGCGTAGAACTTCAGCGCGTTGCCGCCGGTGGTGGTCTCCGGGTTGCCGAACATCACGCCGATCTTCATGCGGATCTGGTTGAGGAAGATCAGCGTCGTGTTGCTGCGCGACACGCTGCCGGTGAGTTTTCGCAGCGCCTGGCTCATCAGCCGCGCATGCAGGCCCATGTGGCTGTCGCCCATCTCGCCTTCCAGCTCGGCGCGCGGCACCAGGGCGGCGACGCTGTCGATCACCACCACGTCGATCGCCCCCGAGCGCACCAGCGTGTCGCAGATCTCCAGCGCCTGCTCGCCGGCGTCCGGCTGGCTGATCAGCAGATTGTCCACATCAACGCCGAGCTTGCGGGCATAGCCGGGGTCCAGCGCATGCTCGGCATCGATGAAGGCGCAGGTGCCGCCACGCTTCTGCGCCTCGGCGATGGCGTGCAGCGCCAGCGTGGTCTTGCCGGAGCTTTCCGGGCCGTAGATTTCGAGGATCCGCCCCCGCGGCAACCCGCCGATCCCCAGCGCCAGGTCGAGCCCGAGCGAGCCGGACGGGATGACCTCGATCTGCTCGTCGACGCCGCGCGAACCCATGCGCATGATGGAGCCCTTGCCGAAGGCCCGCTCGATCTGTGCCACCGCGGCATCCAGCGCCTTGTTCTTTTCCATCAGGGGCTCCTCGTTTTGGCGGTTGTTGCGGGCATGCAGTCGGATGACGTTGCCTCGGTCCGCGTTAATATTTTGCATACGGTTCCACAGGGTCCGGGCGGTCGTGCCTGGAGGCAACTTATGGCCGATCGTCCTGTTCGTGACAAGAACATAATATGAACGTCGGCTCCGCACACCCTGCTGATGGTCGCATACACCCCGCGCCGATTCTGGCACAATGACCGGCAAAACCTGCTGCAAGACCTCAGTGGCCCTCCGCGAGCCCTCGATGCCCTCCGCGTGAACCCTGCCTTCCCAGCCGCCAGACATAGGCAATGATCTCCGCCACCGCCTGGTAGTGCTCGGCCGGGATATCGGCATCCAGTTCCACCCGGTACAGCGCCCGAGCCAGCGGCGGGTTGGCCACCACCGGCACGCGGTTCGCCTCCGCCACTTCGCGGATGCGCGCGGCCAGCGTATCGACCCCCTTCGCCACCACGCGCGGCGCGGCATGCTTCGCCCGGTCATAGGCCAGCGCCACGGCGTAGTGGGTGGGGTTGGTGATCACCACCGTCGCCTTCGGCACCGCCGCCAGCATGCGCTTGCGGGCACGGAAGTTGCGGATCTGCCGCAACCGCGCCTTCATCCGGGGATCGCCTTCGGTCTCCCTCTGCTCCTCCAGGATGTCATGGCGGCTCATGCGCAGTCCACGGCCGTGGCGCAGCGTGACCCAGGCGTAGTCCAGCACGGCAATGCCCGCCTGCGCCGCCAGCACCACCAGCAGAACGTGCAACACCGGGCGCGCGGCCCGGGTCAGAATCTGGTTCGGGTCGCCGAACGGCGCCAGCATCAGCCCCGGCAGATCGGACCACAGCACGCGCCAAAGGACGACACCGAGAACGGCGATCTTGGCCAGCGACTTGCCCGCCTCGACCAGGCTGTCCGGACCCAGCAGCCGGGTCAGGCCGCGGCGTGGGCTGATACGCGAGAAATCCACCCGCAATGCCTTGCCGCTCAGCAGGAAGCGCGTCTGCACCAGCACCACCACTGCGCCGGCGAGCATCGCCGCCAGCACGAACGGTGCCGCGCCCCCCCACCACGCCAGGCCGGCCCGCCGGAATACCGAGGTGCCGAGGGTCAGTTCGTGCGCGCGTGCCAGGAATACGCTGAGCCGCAGCGCCAGCTCATGCGCCGCGCCTGGCCCGACCAGGACCAGGGCCACGGTGACCGCTGCCAGCCCAGCGAAGCCAGTGAGTTCGCGCGACACCGGAACCTGGCCCTCTTCGCGCGCCTTCTGTAGCCGTCGCGGGGTTGCGGCTTCGGTGCGGTCTTCCTGTTGCGTGTCGCCGGCCACGACCGCTCACAGGCCCGGCAGGCTGGCAAAGCCGGAACGGACGCTGCTCTGCCACGCGGTCAGCAGAGCGGTCGCCAAGACCGCAAGCAGCGCGATGCCGCCGAGGATTTGCGCCGGCATGACGACGAAATAGACTTGTAGGCGCGGCACCAGCCGGGCCAGCAGGCCGGTCGCGACGTGCCACACGATGGCGACCAGCAGGAAGGGGGAGGCGAGGCGCACGGCGAGCGCGAACGCCGCGGCGGCGGCGCGCACCGCGGTCTCCGCGGTGTCCGCGGCCGGCAGCAGCGTGCCGGGCGGGATCAGACCGTAGCTGCCGGCCAGCGCCGCGAGCGGCAGCGCGTAGAGGCCGGTCGTCAGGATCGCGAGCGGCGCGGCCACGGCAAACAGCCGCTCGATCGGCGTCGCCATGCCGCCGAGTTCGGGATCGGGTTGCAACACGTTGGCGATGCCCAGCATGTAGGCGATGAACTGACCGGCGACTGGCAGCGCCAGCACCAACAGCCGCGCCAGCCAGCCGATCCACAGGCCGGTGACGACTTCGGCCGCGATCATGGCCGCGGCCTGCGCGCCGGCTTCCGGCACCGGCGGGATTGATGGCGCAATCCCGGGCAGCAGCAGCGCGGTCACCGCAAGGGCGAGCCCGACGCGCAGCATCGCCGGCGGTTGGGCCTCGCCCAGGCCAGGCAGCAGCGTCATCGCGGCACCGATGCGCGCCATCACCAGCACGAAGGCGAAGGCCCACGCCGGCAGCGTGGCGAGCCAAGCGGAATCGTCGCCGTTCATGAGCCGCCGATGGCGATCAGGCGGTCGAGCAGCGTGTGGGTGTAGCCGGACAGGGTGGACAGCATGAACGGTCCCAACAGCACCAGCGCCGCGCAGATCGCCAGCGCCTTGGGGACGAAGGCGAGCGTGGCCTCGTTGATTTGCGTGACCGCCTGCAGCAGTGCCACCAGCAGGCCGACGACGAGTGCCACCAGTAGCGGCGGGCCGCCCAGCTTCAGCATCACCAGCGCGCCATCGCGCAGCAGCATGGCGGTGTCGGTGTCATTCATGGCCGAGCTGTCATTGCGAGGAGCAAAGCGACGAAGCAATCTCGATCCAGGTGCGCAATACCCACGGGATTGCTTGGTCGGATCAAGCCTGGCCGCCGCTTCGCTCTAAAACGAAACCAAGGCTCTGTGCCCATCGTCATGCCGGGGCTTGGCCCCGGCATCCACGTCTTGCGATGCTGGACCAAGCAAAGACGTGGATGGCGGGGCCAAGATGCTATGGGGGTGGGCGGTCGCAGCAGCATGTATCCTGCCGGTTGTCCAAAACCTGTAAGGAACGATGCG
>Ga0209040_10003974_pt1 | contig 11237 bp, 12 predicted proteins | sample BogFormECP12_OM3_FD_188240 | JGI IMG/M metagenome (GOLD analysis project Ga0209040, IMG submission 188240) | Bog forest soil microbial communities from Calvert Island, British Columbia, Canada - ECP12_OM3 (SPAdes) (version 2) | ecosystem: Environmental > Aquatic > Freshwater > Wetlands > Bog ... | reverse complement strand
GGGTGAGCATCAGCGCGACCGGTGCTGGCGGCGGATCGGCCTGATGGACTGCGGCGAACGCTGGGCCCTGTTCACCGCGGGGATGGGCGTCGACGGCGAGGTGGTGGCCGCGGTGGAAGCGCAGCGCGACAAAGGCCGGCAAGTTACAAGCTCCCGCTACATCCGCACGACCGTGCCATTGGTCCTGCGCAGCGCGCGCCGCGAGCCGCGGCTGACGCTGCAGCTACCCGGGGGGGAGGTCATCACCGGCGTGCATCTGGCGTTCGTCTCCAACGCCAACCCGTGGACGTATGCCAACGCGCGCCCGGTCTGGACGAACCCGGGAACCACGTATGAGACAGGTCTGGGGGTGTTCGCGACCACCAGCATGAACGTGTGGGCAAACCTGCTGCTGGTGCGCCAGATGCTCGCCAAGCAGCCTCGACTGCGGGCGAAGCACCTGATCCGCCGCGACGACCTGCCGTGGGTCAAGGTGAGCGCCGACACACCGGTGGCCGGCCAGATCGACGGTGACTACGTCGGACTGCGCACGGCGATGACGTTCGCGTCGGTTCCGGACGCTCTGGGCGTGGTCGCGCCACCTGCAAAACCCATTGTGACCTGCACTGACTAAGTCTCGTGGGCCGATTTTTGGGTGCAGGTGGATTGAGTGTAGTACAAACGAGTAAGAGGTCCCCTAACAGATCGCGATAGTGAGATAGCACACGTGTTACCGCGCGGTATTGACATCTGTTGAGCTTGTGAAACGATCACATGCAACAGTGCCGAAACATTTCGCGCGCGCGCGTTAACAGCTGAAGACACACCTGTGCGCGCATCGCCGCGCACACAGCAAGGAGTATTTTCATGGATTGGCGCCACAAGGCGGTCTGTCGTGACGAGGATCCGGAACTGTTCTTCCCGGTGGGAAACAGTGGCCCGGCCCTTGCCCAGATCGCTGACGCAAAACTCGTATGCAACCGGTGCCCGGTGACCACCGAATGCCTCACCTGGGCGTTGGACACCGGACAGGACGCCGGCGTGTGGGGTGCCATGAGCGAAGACGAGCGGCGTGCGCTGAAGCGCCGCAACGCCCGCACCCGGGCCCGCAGCAGCGTCTAGCCGCTGCGCTTTGGCCAATTCACAATAAGTCCACACCGCAATAGCTGGCGCAATTTTCGGCAGCGGTAGTTTGCGGGCCTAAATGCCCGCGACCCTGGCGCGGCGGCCTATCGGCACACGCAATATGACGTCGGCTCCGCCGCCGGCCGCGTCGTGCATGCCCAGCGAGCCGTCGAGTTCGGTCGATACCAGCGTCCGCACGATCTGCAGGCCAAGCCGGTCGGACTTCTCGAGGCTGAAGCCGTCGGGCAGCCCGCGGCCGTTGTCGTGGACGACGACGTCGAGCCAGCGCGCCGAGCGTTCGGCGCGGATCGTCACGCACCCGTGCTTGCCGGTCGAGTCGAAGGCGTGCTCGATCGCGTTCTGCACCAGCTCCGTGATCACCAGGATCAGGGCCGTGGCCCGGTCGGCGTCGAGCACCCCGAGGGCGCCGACGCGGGTGACACGGATCGGCGAGTCGACGGTGGCGAGGTCGTTCATGATCGGCAGAATCCGGTCGACCACCTCGTCGAGGTTGACCTCTTCGTCGACCGACATCGACAGCGCGTCGTGGACCAGGGCGATCGATGACACCCGTCGCACCGACTCGATCAGCGCCTCGCGGCCCTCTGCGTTGCTGGTGCGGCGGGCCTGCAGCCGCAGCAGGGCGGCGACCGTCTGAAGATTGTTCTTGACTCGGTGATGGATCTCGCGGATCGTGGCGTCCTTGCTCAGCAGCGCCCGGTCGCGGCGTTTGACCTCGGTGACGTCACGAATCAGGACCGCGGCCCCGGCGGGCCTCTGGTGCACGACGAGCGGAATCGTGCGCAGCAGCACGGCGGCCCCACCGGCGTCCACCTCCAGCCGCATGCTGGATCCACCGGTCAGCGAATCACGCACATGCTCGGCGAGTTCCTGCGCCTCGAACGGGTCGGAGATCAGCGGCCTGGTGACGGTAACCATGTTTTGACCCTCGAGTTCCGACGTCAGGCCCATCCGATGGTAGGCCGACTGGGCGTTGGGGCTGGCGAAGACGACGTTGCCGTCGACATCGATGCGGATGAAGCCGTCCCCCACCCGTGGACTCGAGCGTGACATCGGCAGATCACCGACGTTCGGGAACGTGCCCTCCGACAGCATCTGCACCAGGTCGTTGGCGCAGTCGAGATATGCGATCTCCAGCGGGCTGGACTTGCGTCGCGCGGCCACCGCGGTCTGGTGGGTGAGCACCGCCACCACGTGGTTGTCGCACCGCACGGGCACTGCCTCGACGTTCAGGCCCTCGGCCTCCGCCGCGGCGCCGTCGCTTTCCCGCCCGATCGCACCGGTAACGAACGCCGCTGTCACCAGCGGCAACTGCTCGGCACCCGCGACCGTTCCGACCGCGTCGGCCATCAGTACCGTCGGCGCGGTGTTGGGCCGGCACTGCGCGACGCACACCAGCACGCCGTCGTCGCGCCGGACCCACATCAGGTAGTCGGCGAAGGACAGATCCGCCAGCAGCTGCCATTCCCCGACGACCGCGTGCAGATGGTCGACCGCGCTGCCCGGGAGAACGGTGTGCTCGGCGAGCAGGTCACCGAGAGTGGACATGTGTCAGCTAGGAGATCACCGCGATCAGGTCGCCGGCCCGAATCACGTCACCCACCGCGACTTTGACCTCGGTCACCGTGCCCGCGACCTCGGCGTGCACCGGGATTTCCATCTTCATCGACTCCAGAAGCACCAGGGTGTCCCCTTCGCCGACCTGATCGCCCTCGTTGACCACAACCTCGAGCACACTGGCCACGATTTCCGCGCGAACGTCCTCGGCCATCCTCACCCCGATCATCCACTGCGCTACTTGCCGCTCCATCGAACCACAAAGCGACATGAGACACTTGAGTGCAGACGACCTAGGGAGGGATCAGCAATGGCCAAAAGGGGCCGCAAGAAGCGCGACCGTAAGCACAGCAAGGCCAACCACGGCAAGCGCCCCAACAGCTAGGAGGAGAATCCGCCCCGAATGATCGTGGTGCGGCTGATCTCGACTATCAGCCGCTGACGGAGCCGCTCCGGCACCTTCTCGCCACCACACTTGCGGGCGATCAGCTGCTTGATCCGCTCCTCGACGCCGTAGTGGCGCAGGCAGCCTGGGCACTCCTCGAGATGGCGGCGCAGCTTGTCCTTGGTTTCGGGAGTGCATTCGCCGTCGAGCAGCGTCCACACCTCGGCCATCACGGCCGCGCAATCGGGATGCTCGGGGTCGACTTGCCCTACCGGCGGACGAAACTCGTCCTCGCTCACGATGACACCTCCTGTGCGGCGTGCCCACGCATGAAACCGCGTTCCTTCGCCACGTCGGCCAGCAGTTCTCGCAACTGCCGCCTACCGCGGTGCAACCGCGACATCACGGTGCCGATCGGAGTATCCATGATTTCGGCGATTTCCTTGTAGGGAAACCCTTCGACGTCGGCGTAGTACACCGCCATCCGGAATTCTTCCGGGAGGGCCTGCAGGGCCGCTTTGATCTCGTTGTCGGGCAGGGTCTCCAGCGCTTCGACCTCGGCCGAGCGCAGGCCTGTCGACGAGTGCTCGGCGTTGGAGGCCAACTGCCAGTCGGTGATTTCCTCGGTCGGGTACTCCGCGGGCTGGCGCTGGCGCTTGCGGTAGCTGTTGATGTAGGTGTTCGTCAGAATGCGGTACAGCCACGCCTTGAGGTTGGTGCCCTCCTTGAACGACCGGAAGCCCGCGTAGGCCTTCACCATCGTTTCCTGGAGCAGATCCTCGGCGTCGGCCGGGTTGCGCGTCATCCGTAGCGCGCCGCCGTACAGCTGGTCGAGCAGCGGGATCGCGTCGCGTTCAAAGCGCGCGGTCAGCTCGGCGTCGGTCTCTTGTACCGCCCGATCGGCCGGCCCGGCGCGGTCCGACGACGCGTCTGGCGCGCCTTCGCCGTCGGTCATCGCGGTCCCTTTCCTGACGGAGTCATCAAACCACGACGGCACCTGCGCCGGGCGGTCGAGGCATGCCGTCAACACCACACTCCCCTTGATCAATCGTAGAACCGCGGACCGACTCCGCTTGACTGCACCCAATAACACCGGGTCAGGGGCTACTTGTTCCCCGCATCGGCGGCGGCTCCCGCCGAACGTGCACTTTTCCCGACGATCCGCACGTTCCGCTTTATAGGGTGACCCCATGTCCCTTTCCGGCAAGACCATGTTCATCTCCGGGGCCAGCCGCGGCATCGGCCTCGCGATCGCCAAACGCGCGGCGCAGGACGGCGCCAACGTCGCGCTGATCGCCAAGACCGCCGATCCGCACCCGAAGCTGCCCGGCACCGTCTACACGGCGGCGAAGGAGATCGAGGATGCCGGCGGCCACGCGCTGCCGATCATCGGCGACATCCGCGACGGCGACGTGGTGGTGGCCGCCGTCGCGAAGGCGGTGGCGCAGTTCGGCGGCATCGACATTTGTGTCAACAACGCGTCGGCCATCAATTTGGGCTCGATCACCGAAGTGCCGTTGAAGCGGTTCGACCTGATGAACGGCATCAACGTCCGCGGCACCTATGCGGTGTCGCAGGCCTGCATCCCCCACCTGGTCGGCCGGCAGAACCCGCACATCCTGACGCTGTCGCCGCCCGTCCGGCTGGAGAAGAAGTGGCTCAAGCCGACCGCCTACATGATGGCCAAGTACGGGATGACGCTGTGCGCGCTTGCCCTGGCGGAGGAACTCCGCAGCCAGGGCATCGCGTCGAACACGCTGTGGCCCCGCACGCTGGTGGCCACCGCGGCGGTGCAGAACCTGCTGGGCGGCGACACGGCGATGGCCCGGGCCCGCAAACCCGAGGTGTATGCCGACGCCGCGTACGCGGTCGTCACCAAGCCCGCCAACACCTACACCGGCAACAGCCTGCTGTGCGAGGACGTGCTCGTCGAGTCCGGGGTGACCGACCTGTCGGTGTACGACTGCGTCCCCGGCGGCGAACTCGGGGTCGATCTGTGGGTGGACAGTCCCGATCCCCCGGGCTACCACCAACCCTAGAGCAGCGTCGCCTGCCTGCCCTGCGGCTCCGCCGGCTCGATCAGCTCCGGTCCGTTGTTGCGGACGCTGTTGACGAGCGTGGAAACCTCACGAATTTCCAAGTGCGACAGGTCGGCTCGCACGGTGAGCAGTTCGGGGTCGAGCGGGGTGTCGGGGTCGAGCCAGTGATCCCAGTCCCGCTCGTCGACCATCAGCGGCATCCGGTCGTGGATCTCGGCGAGCGGACCGACGGCGTCGGTGGTGATGATCGTGCAACTCAGCAGCGGTGCCGCTTCCTTGTCCGGCTTCCACACCGACCACAGACCCGCCATGCAGATCAGGTTGTCGTCGCCGGGGGTCATGAAGAACGGCGTCTTGCGCGCCCTCTTGCCCGCTGGTGTGTCGGGGTTGGCCCGCCACTCATACCACCCCGTCATCGGCACCAGGCATCGCTTGGTCTTGGCCGAGGAGCGGAAGGCCGGGGAGGTGGCCACCTTGTCGGCGCGGGCGTTGATCAGCAGCGGGCCTTTGCCCTCAGGTGCTCCGTCTGGGCCGGCCTTGACCCACGGCGGCACCAATCCCCACCGCATCACCCGCAGCCGCCGCGTGGGCTCGTCGCCGGGGTCGCTGTGCCTGCTGACGACGGTCGCGATGCTGGCGGTCGGCGCGACGTTGTAGTTCGGCCCGGCGGCATCCTTCTGACCCGACGTCGCCTCGTCGATGGCGTGGATCTTCTGCGCCAGAAGGGCCGGATCGGTCGTCACCGCGAATCGCCCGCACATGCCTCCATCGTGGCAGAGCTTTACGACAGCCCGCCCGCGCCAAGCACGTAGTGCCCGTCATCCGGGTGGTGATACCAGCCGCCGGCTGCCGCGGTGCCGCCGTCGACGTGCAGCGTTTGCCCGGTGACGTAGTAACTGAGATCGGATGCGAGGAACACGGCGGCGCCGGCCATCTCGTCGACGTGGCCGACGCGGCCCATCGGAATCATGTGCGCCGCGTGTTGCTCGAATCCCGGCCCACCCAGGTTGCGGATGCCCTCGGTCACTGTCACATCGGGCGCCAGTCCATTGACCCGGATGCCGTGCGGGGCCAGTTCGAGTGCGGCGGTCTTGGTGAAGTTGATGACGCCGGCTTTGGCCGCGGCGTAGGCGGCGTAGCCGGGTGCGGCCCGGGTTCCCTCGATCGAGCTGATGTTGATGACGCTGCCGCCGGCGTGCGCCTCGACCATCGCCCGCGCCACCCGCTGTGTGCACAGCAGCACCTGCGTGAGGTTGGCCCGAATCAGCGCGTCCCATCCGTTGGACGTCGTGTCGAGCAACGACGACCAGAACACGCCACCGGCATTGTTCACCAGAATTGTTGGCATGCCCAGTGTTTCGACGGTGGCAGCCATCGCGGCGTCGACCCGCTCGGGGGCGCGCACGTCGGTGACGCAGGCGAGGCCGCCCGATTGGGCTGCCGAGGACTCCGCCGAGGCCTCGTCTTTTTCCCATACCGCGACCCGCGCCCCGAACTCGGCGAAGGCCATCGCGATGCCACGCCCGATGCCGGACCCGCCGCCGGTGACGATGGCCACGCGCCCGTCCAGCGAGTCGGCGTCACGCTGCAGCACCATCGTCAGGCCGCGTCGATCACCAGCGAGCCGAACCGGGCAATCGCCTCGAGGACATGTGTGACGCTGTCCCCCGGCATCGGCACCTGCACCCAGGTCACGCCGATCGCCGCCAGCTTGTCGAGGCCGCTCAGGTACGCGTCGCCGTTGAAGTCGTCGCGGCTGGGGTTGCCGCCGGCGAGGTTGGTGAACGTGACGTCGGTTCCCGACCAGTCCCGCCCGGCTGCGTCGAATCGGCGCCGCAGGTCGTCGATGCCGTCGCGGAGTTTCTCGAGTGTGTCCAAGGCCGTGGTGCCGGCGGTGTTGGCAAGGCCGGCCGGCGCCGGAAACGGGCACCAGCCGTCGCCGCGTGTCGCGACCCGCTGGCGAGCGGTCCCGGTGTTTCCACCGATCCAGATCGGGGGGTGGGGCCGCGTCGCCGGCCGCGGATGGGCGGTGATGCCACGCGCGCTGAAATGCCGGCCCTCGAAGGTGATGTCGTCGTCGGTCCAGATCGCCCTGATCGCGTCGAGGCCTTCGTCGAACAGTGCGTTGCGTTCGTCGTAGTCGACCCCGAGTGCGGCGAACTCGCGTCTGAGGTAGCCGGTTCCGACGGCCAGCGTGAATCGACCGCCCGAAAGCAGGTCCAGTGTCGCCCCCGCCTTGGCCACCGCGAACGGGTTGCGGTACGGCAGCACAACGACGTTCGGGATGAGCCGAAGGGTTGTCGTCCTGGCCGCGGCGAAGGCCATGGCGACGAACGGATCGAGAGCGTCGTGGCCGCCGGCGTTGAGCCAGCGGTCCGTCGGGGCGGGGTGATCGGTGAATCCGAACCCGTGGAAGCCTGCGGCTTGCGCCGCCTCGGCCACGACAGCGACCCCTGCACCTGAGACGAGGTCGGGATGGCAGGGGTGGCTGAGGATGGGGTAGGTAAAGGCATAGCGCATATTTGAGAATGACGTTATCACCCGCCCGGTGCACGACACGCCATGATGGTGAGGTGAGCAGTGACCTGTGGACGGCACCGACGACCCCGGCGCCCGTCCACGCCACGGTCACCGTGCCCGGCTCGAAATCGCAGACCAACAGGGCCCTGGTCCTCGCGGCGCTGGCCGCCGCGCAGGGCAACGGCACGTCGACGATCCGCGGAGCGCTGCGCAGCCGCGACACCAACCTGATGATCGGCGCACTGCGCGCGCTCGGGATCGCAATTGGTGGCGATGAGTGCGAGGCCGAAACCGCCCTGACGGTCAGCGGCCGGATCCAGCCGGGCCGCGACGCGCGCGTCGACTGCGGGCTGGCCGGCACGGTGTTGCGGTTCGTGCCGCCGCTGGCGGCGCTCTCCACGGCGGCGGTCACCTTCGACGGCGACGAGCAGGCCCGCGTCCGGCCGATCACGCCGCTGCTCGACGCGCTGCGCACGGTGGGCGTCCAGATCGACGGTGCCGGCCTGCCGTTCGTCGTGCGTGGCCGCGGCTCGGTGGCCGGCGGCACCGTCGCGATCGACGCGTCCGGCTCGTCGCAGTTCGTGTCGGCCCTGCTGCTGTCCGGCGCGGCCTTCGAGGGTGGGCTGACGGTCGAGCACACCGGCGCCGCGCTGCCGTCGGCGCCGCACATTGCGATGACCGTGGCGATGCTGCGCGAAGCCGGCGTCGAGGTCGACGACCGCGAGCCCGACCGTTGGCGTGTCGCGCCCGGCGCGGTGGCGGCACGGCACTGGGTCATCGAACCCGACCTGTCCAACGCCGTGCCGTTTCTCGCCGCGGCGGTGGTGACCGGAGGGATCGTCCGCATCGCGGGTTGGCCGCAGACGAGCGTGCAGCCGGCCGGCCACATCCTCGACATTCTCGGGTCGCTGGGTTGCGTTGTGCGCCGTACTGATAGGTACCTCGAGGTGCGGGGTACGACGGTTTATAACGGAATCGATGTCGACTTGCGCGCGGTCGGCGAGCTGACGCCCGCGGTGGCGGCGCTTGCCGCGCTGGCCAGCCCCGGCTCGGTGTCTCGCCTGACGGGCATCGCTCACCTGCGCGGCCATGAGACGGACCGGCTCGCGGCCCTGAGCACCGAGATCAACGCGCTTGGCGGGTGCTGCGAGCAGACGCCCGACGGCCTGGTGATCACCGCCGGGCCGCTCCACGCGGGAACGTGGCACAGCTATGCCGACCATCGGATGGCGATGGCCGGGGCGATCGTCGGGCTGCGCGTGCCCGAGGTCACCGTCGACGACATCGCCACCACCTCCAAGACGCTGCCGGAGTTCCCACAGCTGTGGGCGGAGATGCTGTCCGGCCGGGACCACTGTCCTTGAGGCCCGGCGACTACGACGAGTCCGACGTCCGGGTCCGGTCCGGCCGAGGCTCGCGGCCGCGGACCAAGACCCGCCCCGAACATGCCGATGCCAGTCAGGCGATGGTGGTGAGCGTCGACCGCGGCCGGTGGGGCTGCGTGCTCGGCGCAGACCCGGACCGCCGGGTGACTGCGATGCGGGCCCGCGAGCTGGGCCGCACCCCGATTGTCGTGGGTGACGACGTCGACGTGGTGGGCGACCTGTCCGGGCGTCCGGACACGCTGGCCCGCATCGTGCGGCGCGGACCGCGACGCACGGTGCTGCGCCGCACCGCCGACGACACCGACCCCACCGAGCGGGTCGTCGTCGCAAACGCCGACCAGTTGCTGATCGTCGTCGCGCTGGCCGATCCGCCCCCGCGCACCGGCCTGGTCGACCGTGCGCTGATCGCCGCCTATGCCGGTGGCCTCACGCCGATCCTGTGCCTTACCAAGACCGACCTTGCACCGCCGGAGCCGTTCGCCGAGCAGTTCGCCGACCTGGACCTGACCATCATGACCGCCGGCCGCGACGACCCGCTCGACGCGGTAGCGCCACTGCTGGCCGGCAAGGTCACCGTGCTGCTCGGGCATTCCGGAGTTGGCAAGTCCACGCTGGTGAACCGCCTTGTGCCAGAAGCAGATCGGGCGGTCGGCGAGGTCACCGATATCGGCAGGGGACGGCACACCTCGACGCAGTCGGTGGCGCTGTCGCTGCAGGACTCCGGCTGGGTGATCGACACACCGGGCATCCGTTCGTTCGGGCTTGCCCACATCGCGCCCGACGACGTGCTGCTGGCCTTCTCCGACCTGGCCGAGACGGTCAAAGACTGCCCGCGGGGCTGTGGGCATCTGGGACCACCCGCCGACCCGGAGTGCGCACTCGACACGCTGACCGGCGCCGCCGCACACCGCGTCACCGCGGCCCGGCGGCTGCTGCGTCTGCTCACCGAGGGCTAGCAAACCACGTCCGCGACGCGCGTTCTCGGCGTATTGTCCGCTGGAGCGGAAGCCGTTCAACGACGATCGGATGGGGCAGAGATGGCGTCCGTTGCGAAGATCCAACAGATCTGCCGGCTCGCGGCCGCCGTCGCGGCAGCGGCGGCATTGCCCGGCTTGGCCTGCGGCACGGAGGGGTTGGCGACCGCGGGGGCGTTCAGCCAGAGCGCGCCGGTCGAACAACTCGACGTCCCGTCGCCGTCGATGGGTCGCAATGTCCGCGTCGAGTTCGAGACCGGGGGTCCCGGCTCGCATGCGCTGTACCTCCTCGACAGCATGGAGGCGCCCGAGGACTTCAACGGCTGGGACCGCAACACAGCGGCGTTCGACTGGTTCCACGGGTCGGGGCTGTCGGTTGTGATGCCGGTGGGGGGTGAGTCGAGTTTCTACAGCGACTGGTATCAACCTGCCGTGGGTAACGGCCAGACCGTCACCTACAAGTGGGAGACGTTCCTGACTCAGGAACTGCCGGGGTGGTTGGCGGTTAACAAGAACGTCGCACCGAACGGCAACGCAGCGGTGGGCGCGTCAATGGGTGGCTCGTCGGCGCTGGTGCTGGCGGCCTGGCATCCGCAGCAGTTCATCTATGTCGGGTCACTGTCGGGCTTCCTGAACCTCTCTCAGGGGCAGTGGCCGGCCCTGGTCGCCATCTCGATGAGATGGAACGGCGGCTTCGACCCGAACGCGATGTGGGGACCACCGGGCGACCCGGCCTGGGCGCGCAACGACCCGACAATCAATGTCGGCAGGCTCGTCGCCAACAACACCCGCATCTGGGTGTACTGCGGCAACGGCGTCCCGACAGGCATCGCTTTCGCCAACCCCGCACCCGTGGCCGGAGAAGGCTTCCTGGAGGGCTTCGCGGTCGGCAGTAACCTGGCCTTCCGTGACAATTACGTCGCGGCCGGCGGCAACAACGGGGTGTTCAACTTCCCGCCCGACGGCACCCACAACTGGGGCTACTGGGGTCAGCAGCTGCAGCAGATGAAGCCCGATCTGCAACGGGTGCTCGCCGCTACACCGACACTCAGCTGAGCTCGCGACGGCGAGGACGCCAGCCCCGGACGGTCGCGATCGCGGTCTTCAGGCCGCGCCGCCGCCCGGTCGCCGGGTCGGTCTGAGCGAAGCCCGCCTCCAGCTCGGCGAACATCTTCTCGCTGCGCGTTTCCGGCGCGTCGTCGGAGGTGTCGGTCAGGTACTTGTCCGGCAGCGACAGCTTGGCGATCGTGCG